>JADMIO010835339.1_pt1 | contig 65779 bp, 58 predicted proteins | sample 8958161 | NCBI WGS metagenome assembly JADMIO01 (sample SAMN16585339, study PRJNA669376) | soil metagenome | isolation source: Crop rotation soil | place: USA: Cullars Rotation, Alabama | collected 2011
GCCGCGACTTCAAGTCACGTGAATTCCAAGCTTCGGATCCCACTGTGCTGGAAAGACCATCGCGCCTTCGCTCTCCTGCGCGAACACCATTTCCACGCCATCCTTCCAGCTGGCCGCGGCGGACTGGATTTCCGGCTGCGCGATCGGGTTCTTGTACAGCTCGCCCAGCAGCAGGTAGCCCAGGCTCGGCGCCGACATGCTGGCGATGCGGCGGCCGATCAGGCCATTGGCGCCGCCGGCCTGGTTGCTCGAATCCACCAGCAGCACGAACTTGGTCGGGTCGACCACGCGCGCCAGCGGCGTGAAGCGCTGGCGATTGATGCGGTAGTCGGTGAAGTGCGCTTCCTCGAAGGCGAAATCGGTGTCCACGTTGCTGCGCAGGTCGCGCCAGTACACGTGGTAGTTGCCCGAGGTCTTGAGCACGAAGCGCTGGCCGGTCGCCTTCGACAGGTAGGCGAGCAACGGTGCATATACCTGCTGTGCCTGGGCCGGCGGATAGTTCGGTTCCACCGTCACCGTGTAGTCGGCGGCGGCGGCGCTGCCGGCGAACAGGATGCCGAGCAGGGTTGCGAGCAAGGAATTCAGACTGGTTTTCATGTGTGATGGGCCTCCCCCCGTCGTCGGGTATAGCAGAATGCGCGACATTCGCCAACGGCCTTGCGCCGCGGGTGTGCGCACGATCACGCGGGTCGCTGCAGCCCTTCCCGCATCGGCAGTTCCCGCGCCGCCGAACCGCCCGCGACCAGGGGGCCCGGTTCGCGACCGGCCTGGAGCACCGCGAGCGCGAGGCCTCCCTGGCGCGCGCAGCTGGCAATCGTGCCGACGTTCGCGCCCGCGGCGCCGGTGACCGCGGCGCCGGGCTGCATGCCCTCGCCTTCGAGCAGCGCGAGTTCGCGCTTGGCCTGCCCGAGGTAGTGGGTGCGCGCGACGATTTCCTGGCCCGGGTAGCAGCCTTTCGACAGGCTGAAGGCCGACAGGCGTTGCAGCGAAAGCATCTGCGGCGTCCATGCTTCGCGCTGGCTGGCGTCCAGGCGCGGCAGGCCGAGCAAGAGGTCGGTTTCGCGCCAGGCCGCGTCGAAGGACGCGTCGTCGCCCGCGTCGCCGTCGCCACGCGGCACCAGCAGGAGCTGCCGCGCGAGCGCGTCGCCGCCGAAGTCGAAGCGCCAGCCCGGTCCGTCGGCGATCGCGGCATCGCGCGCCCCGTCGACGGGTGCCTTGGCGAATTCGCCGCGCACCTCCAGGTTTTCTTCCACCGCCAGCTTCAGCTTGCTGCGGAACACGTAGCGTTGCAGCAGGGCCTGCAGTTCCCCGGCGGGGAAGTCGGGAAGGATCGCGAGGAAGTCCTGCCCGGTGCGTCGCCACAAGGCGAACAGGCAGTGCAGGCGGCCCTTCGGGTTGAGCCAGCCGTTCCAGTGCCAGGCCCCCGGAGCGAGCGCGCGCAGGTCGTTCATGGTCTGCGCCTGCAGGAAATCCGCGGCCTGCGGTCCCGTGCAGGCGAGCAGCGAAAAGCCGGGCAGGGCGCCGGTTGCCGGCGCGTCCTTGTACGACGGGGGGGCGGGACTTAACATGTACGCGTCGTTTTCACGCGCAGATGATAGGCCAAGCCTGTCGCGCCCGCTTCCCGACCACGCTATCCCGCCAAGCCTCACCGGACGAGCCACATGGCTGCTCAGCAACGCCCCCTTTCGCCGCACCTGCAGATCTACCGCCTGCCGCTCGCGGCGCGGCTTTCCGTCCTCCACCGCGGCACGGGCATGTTCCTGTGCCTGGGCGCCTTCGCGCTCGTGCTGTGGCTGGTGGCGGTCGCTGGCGGCCCGCATGAATACGATCGATTCGTGCAGCTGTCGCGGACCTGGCCGGCGAAGCTGTTCGCCCTCGGCACGATCTTCTCGCTGGCGCTGCATTTCTTCACCGGCCTGCGCCACCTGCTGTGGGACATCGGGTGGGGCCTGGAGATGAAGACGACGCTGGCGACCAACTGGCTGGTGGTGATCCTCGCGGGCCTGGCCACCGTGGCGCTGGCCTGGCTCGCCCTCCTGCACGGAGCGGCCCCGTGAGCGGGCTGCGCGATCCGCTCGCCGTCGCGCGCGGGCTGGGCTCGGCGAAGGGCGGCACGACGCACTGGTGGGTGCAGCGCGTGACTTCCGTGGCGCTGTTCTTCCTCACGCCCTGGTTCCTGATCTTCGCGCTGGGCATGATCGGCGCGGAACAGTACACGGTGCAGGCGACGCTCTCGCAACCGCTCAACGCGACCTTGATGGTCGCCTGGATCCTGTCGCTGTTCTGGCACGCGCAGCTCGGCGTGCAGGTGGTGGCCGAAGACTACGTCCACGGCTGGGCCGAGTGGGCCTTGCAGTTGCTCACCCGCTTCCTGTGCGCGCTGGGCGCCATTGCCGGCGTGATCGCCGTGTGCCGCATCTACTTCGCCGACTGAGCACCGCATGTCCGCCTACAAGATCACCGAACACAAGTACGACATGCTGGTCGTCGGCGCCGGCGGCGCCGGCCTGCGCGCCACCTTCGGCCTCGCGCAGAAGGGCCTGGCCACGGCCTGCATCACCAAGGTCTTCCCGACCCGCTCGCACACCGTCGCGGCGCAGGGCGGCATCTCCGCCGCGCTGGGCAACATGGGCGAGGACGACTGGCGCTACCACTTCTTCGATACGGTGAAAGGCTCGGACTGGCTGGGCGACCAGGACGCGATCGAGTACATGTGCCGCGAGGCGATCCCGGCGATCATCGAGCTCGAGCACTACGGCGTGCCCTTCTCGCGCACCGAGGAGGGCAAGATCTACCAGCGCCCCTTCGGCGGCATGACCACCAGGTACGGCGAAGGCCCGCCGGCGCAGCGCACTTGCGCCGCCGCCGACCGCACCGGCCACGCGATCCTGCACACGCTCTACCAGCAGTCGCTCGCGCACGACGCCAAGTTCTTCATCGAGTACTTCGCCCTCGACCTGATCATGGACGAGGAGGGCGCCTGCAAGGGCGTGCTCGCGCTCGACATGAGCGACGGCTCGCTGCACCTGTTCCGCGCGCAGGGCACGGTGCTCGCCACCGGCGGTTATGGCCGCGCCTACTTCTCCGCGACCTCGGCGCACACCTGCACGGGCGACGGCGGCGGCATGGCGCTGCGCGCCGGCCTGCCGCTGCAGGACATGGAATTCGTGCAGTTCCACCCGACCGGCATCTATGGCGCCGGCTGCCTGATCACCGAGGGCGTGCGCGGCGAAGGCGGCATCCTGCGCAACTCCGATGGCGAGCGCTTCATGGAGCGCTACGCGCCGAGCGTGAAGGACCTGGCGCCGCGCGACATGGTCTCGCGCTCGATGACCATCGAGATCCGCGAAGGCCGCGGCGTGGGCCCGAAGAAGGACCACATCTTCCTCGACCTCACGCACCTCGACCCCGTGGTCATCCACGAGAAGCTGCCTGGCATCGCCGAGTCCGCGAAGATCTTCGCCGGCGTGGACGTCACCAAGCAGCCGATCCCGGTGCTGCCGACCGTGCACTACAACATGGGCGGCCTGCAGACCAACTTCCACGGCGAAGTGGTGACGCTCAAGGACGGCAACCCCGATACCGTGGTGCCGGGCCTTTACGCGATCGGCGAAGCCGCCTGCGTTTCGGTGCACGGCGCCAACCGCCTGGGCTCGAACTCGCTGCTCGACCTGGTGGTGTTCGGCCGCGCGGTCGCCAACCGCTGCGCCGAGACGATCACGCCGGGCGCGAACCACAAGACGCTGCCGGCCGGCGCCTGCGACAAGTCGCTGGCCAACCTCGACAAGCTGCGCCACGCCAACGGCGGCACGCCGACGGCGAAGATCCGCGACAACATGCAGCGCGCGATGCAGGACCACGCCGCGGTGTTCCGCACCGAGGAGACGCTCAAGCAGGGCGTGAAGCTGGTCAACGAGGTGCACGCCAGCTTCGCCGACGTGAAGGTCTCGGACCGTTCGCTGGTCTGGAACTCGGACCTGATCGAGACGCTGGAACTGCAGAACCTGCTGGGCCAGGCCGTCGCCACCATGACCTCGGCCGAGAACCGCACCGAGTCGCGCGGCGCTCACGCGCGCGAGGACTTCCCCAAGCGCGACGACGCGCAGTGGATGAAGCACACGCTGTGCTGGGTCGATGATGCCGGAAATACGAAAATCGACTACCGGCCGGTGCACCTGAGCGTGCTCACGAAGGACGTCGAGGTCATCCCGCCGAAGGAGCGCAAGTACTAGCCATGGCTGAATTCACGCTCCCGAAGAATTCGAAGGTGAAGGCCGGCAAGCACTGGCCGGCGGCGGCCGGCGCCAAGCGCGTGCGCCGCTTCAAGATCTATCGCTGGAACCCGGACGACACCGAGAACCCGCGCACGGACACCTACGACGTCGACCTCGACCACTGCGGCCCGATGGTCCTCGACGCGCTGATCAAGATCAAGAACGAGATCGACCCGACGCTGACCTTCCGCCGCTCCTGCCGCGAAGGCATCTGCGGTTCCTGTGCGATGAACATCGACGGCGGCAACACGCTGGCCTGCACGAAGGGCATCGACGACTGCGCCAAGGCGGAAGTGCCGATCTACCCGCTGCCGCACATGCCGGTGGTGAAGGACCTGGTGCCCGACCTGACGCATTTCTACGCGCAGTACGCCTCCATCCGCCCGTGGCTGCGCACGCAGAGCGTGCCGCCGGCCTCGCGCGAGCGCCTGCAGTCGCACGCCGACCGGCAGAAGCTCGACGGCCTGTACGAATGCATCCTGTGCGCCTGCTGCTCGACCTCCTGCCCGAGCTACTGGTGGAACGGCGAGCGCTACCTCGGCCCGGCGATCCTGCTGCAGGCGCATCGCTGGATCGTCGATTCCCGCGACGAGGACACCGGCGCGCGCCTGGACGAGCTCGAGGATCCGTTCAAGCTGTACCGCTGCCACACGATCATGAACTGCACGCGCACCTGCCCGAAGGGACTCAATCCCGCCAAGGCGATCGCGGAGATCAAGCAGCTCATGATCAAGCGTCGCGGCGCCTGAAGCTTCCCGCATGGCTGGCATCGACCCGGCGGCGCTGCGCTGGCGTTGCCGACGCGGCATGCGCGAACTCGACCAGCTGATGCAGCGCTACCTCGACCAGCGCTGGCCTGCGGCGGATGACGCGGAAAGAGGCCTGTTCCTACGCCTGCTGGACTGCGAGGACGATAAGCTGTGGGCATGGTTCATGGGCCGCGAGCGGCCCGACGACGCAGGATTGCAAAGCATTGTCGACCGCATCATCGAGCAGCCGCATTGACTGGCGACCGTCCCCGCTGCTGTGCCTGGCCTTGCTGGCGCTCGGCGTGCTCGCGGGTGCCAGCGTGCTGGTGAGCGAACTGCCGGTCCTTTCCCGGGGCGTGCTGGCGCTCGCCGCCCTGGGGCAGGGCGCGCGGTTGGCCCGCCGCGAATGGCGCCGCCCGCCGTGCACCCTGGAAATCGCGGCCGATGGGCAGGTATCGCTGCATGGAATGGACCTGCAGGCGCCACGCCTCAGGCTGCGCGGCGCGCTCGCCAGCCTGGACTGGCGCGGCGCGGATCGTCGCCGGGGCGCCCTGGTCTGGTGCGCGGATACCTTGCCGGCCCCAGCCCAACGGCAACTCCTGCTGCGCCTGGGGGGTCGGAGCCCGGCATGAGCATGAAGCTGTTCCAGCCCCTGTCCTTCGCCATCGGCCTGCGCTACCTGCGCGCCAAGCGCCGCAACGGCTTCATTTCCTTCATCTCGATGGCCTCGATCCTCGGCATCCTGATCGGGGTCATGGCGCTGATCACCACGATCTCGGTGATGAACGGTTTCCAGGAGGAGTTGCGCACGCGCATCCTCGGCATGGTTTCCCACGCCACCATCGACGGCCTCGACGGCCCGCTGCAGGACTGGCCGCATGCGGTGGAAGTCGCGCACAAGGACGCACGCGTGCTCGGCGCGGCGCCCTACGTGCAGGCGGAGGCGCTGCTGCAGGCGCGACGCCGCCAGGGCGCCCTGATCCGCGGCGTGCTGCCCGAGCGCGAAGTCACGGTCTCCGACCTGGGCTCGAAGATGAAGGAAGGCAAGCTCACCGACTTGCAGGCGGGCGGCTGGAACATCGTGCTCGGACGCGAGCTCGCCACGCAGCTGGGCGCGCGCGTGGGCGATGACGTCAACGTGTTCGTTTCCGAAGCTACGGTCACGCCGATCGGCCCGGTGCCGCGCGCCCGCGCCTTCCATGTCGTGGGCATCTTCGAGGTCGGCGCGCAGGAGTACGACTTCGGCCTCGCGGTGGTCCACATGCGCGATGCCCAGAAGCTGCTGCGCATGGACCAGGGCGTCACCGGCGTGCGCTTGAAGCTGACCGACATCTGGGATGCCTGGAACGTCGCGCGCAGCCTGGCCGACCGCATGCAGGGCTACTATCGCGTGCACGACTGGACCCGCGACCACGCCAACTTCTTCCGCTCGCTGAAGATGGAGAAGACGGTGATGTTCGTGCTGCTGTCGCTGGTGATCGCGATCGCGGCCTTCAACCTGGTGTCCTCGCTGGTGATGCTGGTGCAGGACAAGCAGGCGGACATCGCCATCCTGCGCACGCTGGGACTGTCGCCCGGCGCGGTGATGCGCGTGTTCATGGTGCAGGGCACGGTGATCGGGATCGTCGGCGTCGGCCTGGGCGTGGTCGCCGGCGTGTTGTTGTCGCTGAACCTGTCGGTGATCGTGCATTTCATCGAGGGGCTGACCGGCAGCGAGCTGATGCCCGCGGACGTGTACTACATCAGCGGGGTGCCCACCGCGGTCGAGCCGCCGGACGTGGCGCTGGTCGCCGTCGTCGCCTTCCTCATGTGCCTGCTCGCCACCATCTATCCCGCGTTGCGCGCCTCGCGCACCGATCCCGCCTCGGCGCTGCGCTATGAATAGCCCTGCCGCCGACATCGTCATCCGCTGCCGCGGCCTGGCGAAGACCTACCGCGAAGGCGATCTGGTCACGCCGGTATTCGAGGGGCTCGACCTGGAAGTGAAGCGCGGCGAAACCGTCGCCATCGTCGGCGCCTCGGGCGCGGGCAAGAGCACGCTGCTGCACCTGCTCGGCGGCCTGGACAGCTCGACGGCAGGTGAAGTGGAAGTCGCCGGGCAGTCGCTGTCGCGGCTGACCGAGAAGGCGCGCGGCGAGTTGCGCAATCGCTCGCTCGGCTTCGTCTACCAGTTCCACCACCTGCTGCCGGAATTCACCGCGCTCGAGAACGTGATGCTGCCGCTGATGATCCGCGGCGATTCGCCGAAGGCGGCACAGGGCCCGGCGCAGGCCTTGCTCGAGCGCGTCGGGCTCGCGCATCGCCTCGGCCACAAGCCTGGCGAACTGTCCGGCGGCGAGCGCCAGCGTGCCTCCGTCGCGCGCGCGCTGGTGACGCGGCCCGCCTGCGTGCTCGGCGACGAACCCACCGGCAACCTCGACGAAAAGACCGCGGCCGGCGTATTCGACCTGCTTCTGGAACTCAACCGCGAGATCGGCACCGCGCTGGTGATGGTCACGCACGACCGGCGCCTCGCGGCGCGGCTCGATCGCACCATCGAGCTGACGCGCGGCCACCTGCAGGCAGTCGCGGCGGCCGGCTGATGCAACCGCGCGAGCCGTCCCCGCCCCTGGGAATGCCAGTGGCGGTGGCGATGCTCGCGGGGGTCTCGCTCGTGCAGGTTTTCTCGGCCTTGCCGCCGCGCTGGCTCAGCCTGCTGCTGTTGCTGCCCGCGTTCGCGCTGTACGCGCGCGACGCCGGCCGGCGACTGCCGGGCGCGTTCCTCCTCGGCCTGCTGTGGGCCTGTGCCTGCGGGCAGCAGGCCATGGCGCATCGGCTGCCGATGGCAATGTCGGGTCGCGACTTTGGCGTCGAAGGGCGGGTATCGGGCCTGCCGATGCGCGACGAGCAGGGCCAGCGTTTCGATTTCCGCATCGAAGGCGCGGACGAATCGGCGCTGCGCGGTGCGCGCGTGCGCGTGTCCTGGCACGGGCAGGGCGCGCCCGCGGTGGAGCCCGGCAGTCGATGGCGCCTGCGGCTGCGGCTCAAACGTCCGCGCGGCGTGCTCGATCCCGGAGGCAGCGACAGCGAGAAGCGCGCGTTGTTGCAGGACATCGCCGCCAACGGCAGCGTGCGCGAGCCGCGTTCGGCGCGCCTGCTCGGGAACGGCAGCGGAATCGATGCCCTGCGGGCCGGCTTGTCGAAGCGCATCGAAGCGGCGCTGCCGCAAGGCCATGCGCGCTTCGTGCAGGCGTTGGCGCTGGGCGATACGCGCGCGCTCGGCGAGCGCGACTGGGAAGTGCTGCGCGCGACCGGCCTGACCCACCAGATCGCCATTTCCGGGTTCCACGTCGGCATGGTCGCGGGCTTCGCAGCCCTGTTGTTGTCCGGCCTGCACCGGCTACTCCCGGGCCTGGGCCGCGTGCTGCCGGCGCCGGCCTCCGCGGCGTTCGGCGCGCTGCTGGTCGCGACGCTGTATGCGGCGCTCGCCGGCTTTGCGCTGCCGACGGTGCGCACGCTGCTGATGATCGCCGCGGTGCTGCTGGCCAGGCTGCTGCGCCGCGCCGCGGGACTGGCGCAGTCGCTGTCGCTCGCCCTGGTCGTGGTGTTGTGCGCGGATCCGCTCAGCGTGCTCGCGCCCGGCTTCTGGCTCAGCTTCGCGGGCGTCGCGTGGCTGGGATGGTGCCTGCCGGCGCGCGAGCAGGCCGGCCAGGTGCGCGGCTTCCTGCACGCACAAGGCGTGGCGAGCCTGGCCCTGCTGCCGCTCACCGTGTGGTTCTTCGGGCAAGCCTCGTTGCCCGGTCCGCTCGCGAACCTCGTCGGCATCCCGCTGATCAGCCTGGCGGTGGTGCCGCTGTGCCTGCTCGGATTGCTCGCGTTGCCGCTTTCCCCGCAGGCCGCGGCGTGGTCCTGGCAACTGGCGGCTTGGCTGATGGATTGGTTGTGGCGCGGGCTCGAAACCCTGGCCGCGTGGCCCGGCGCGATGCTGTGGTTGCCCGAGCCAGGGCTGCCGGCGCTCGCGCTCGCCTGCGTCGGCGCCTTCTGGTCGTTGCTGCCGCGCGCCGTTCCCGGAAAGTCGCTCGCGCTGCTGCTGTTCCTGCCGCTGCTGTGGCCGCAGGGCCTGCGGCCGCCGCCAGGCGAGGTGGCGATCGATGTGCTGGACGTGGGGCAGGGACTGTCGGTGCTCGTGCGAACGCGCTCGCATGCCTTGCTCTACGACGCGGGCCCGGGCGGGCCGCGCGGGCCCGATGCCGGCGAGATCGTGGTGGTGCCCGCCTTGCGCGCGCTCGGCGTGCGCCGGCTCGATACGCTGCTGATCAGCCACGGGGACGCCGACCACGCGGGCGGCATGGCCGCGGTGCGTCGCGCTTGGCCGCAGGCGCGCGTGCTCGGCGTGGAAGGCTGGGCGCAACCGGGCATGGGCCTGTGCCGCGATACGCAGGCCTGGCGCTGGGACGGCGTCGAATTCCGCGTGCTGCACCCGCCGCCCTGGTTTCCCTACCTGCGCAACGAAAGCTCCTGCGTGCTGCGCATCGAAGCCGGCGGACGCGTCGCCCTGCTGCCGGGCGACATCGGCAAGCACGTGGAGGCGCGCCTGCTGCACCTGCATGCCGACCGCCTGCGCGCCGACCTGCTGCTGATGCCGCACCATGGCAGCCGCGGCTCTTCGAGCGGCGATTTCCTCGCGCAGGTGCGGCCCGCGGTAGCCGTCGCGAGCGTGGGCGCCGGCAACCGCTTCGGCCTGCCGAAGGCCGAGGTGGTTTCCCGCTACCAGAAGCAAGGCGCGCGCGTGCTCAGCACGGCCGAGGGCGGGGCGCTCTCGTTCAGGCTGGGAGCGGCGGGACTGAGCCTGCGCGGCGCCCGCCGCCTGCAGCAGCCGCGCTACTGGCGCGAGCGGCCCGCGGCCGGGGCGGGTTATGCTGGAGGGGATGTGGTCGCAGACAGGTGAGGCGTGCTGGAACTGATCAAGGCGGGCGGCTGGGTGATGGCGCCGCTGATTCTGCTCGCGGTCGTGGCGACCGCCATCATCATCGAGCGCTTCTGGAGCCTCAGGCGCAAGGAAGTCCTGCCGCCCGGCCTCGGCGAGGAAGTCCGGGAGTGGGCGCGTGGCCGCCAGCTGGACCCGGCCCACATCGACGTGCTGCGTCGCAACTCGCCCCTGGGCGAGCTGCTGGCCGCGGCCCTTGACGTGCGCTACCGCCCGCGCGAACTCATCAAGGAGCGCGTGGAAGACGTCGGTCGACACGTCATGCACGAGCTCGAGCGCTTCATGAACACGCTCGGCTCGATCGCCAGCGTGGGCCCGCTGCTCGGCCTGCTCGGCACCGTGATCGGCATGATCGAGATGTTCCTGAAGATCCTCACCACCGGCGTGGGCGACGTGAACCAGCTCGCCGGCGGCATCGGCAAGGCGCTGATCTGCACCGCGACGGGCCTGTGCATCGCCATCCCCGCGCTGATGTTCCACCGCTATTTCCGCGGCCGCATCACCGCCTATGTCATCGAGATGGAGAAGCAGGCGATCGCGCTGCTCGACACCATCGACGAAGGCATCCTGCCGGCCGCGAAACCCTCGCCCAAGCATCGCCGGAGCGAGGCGTGAAGGTAGGTGCCACGCGCGAGGACGAGCCGGAGATCAACCTGATCCCGCTCATCGACGTGCTGTTCTGCCTGATCCTGTTCCTCGTGCTCACCACCAGCTTCAACCAGCGCGCCGCGCTGCGCCTGCAGCTGCCGCAGGCCCAGGCCGGCATCGTTCCCGACGAGCGCCCGCCGCTGATCATCCTGGTCGACGTGGAAGGCCGCTACTTCGTCGGCAACACCGAAGTCACGCGCAAGGACGTCAATTCGCTCAAGGCCGCCGTCGCGCAGGCGGCGGGCAGCGATCGCACCCGTCCGATCGTGCTGCGCGCCGACGGCCGCACGCCGCACCAGTCGGTGATCACCGCCATGGACGCGCTCGGCCAACTCGGCTTCACCAGGCTTTCGATCGCGACCACGCCCGAGCAGAAGCGATGAGCGCGGCGACGCCGGCGGCCTGGCGGACCTACCGCCGATTGCTCGGCTATGCCTCGAAATACCGCTGGTACCTGCTGGCCGCCGCGATCGGCATGGTCGTCGAGGCGAGCTGCGCGGGCCTGTTCACTCGCCTGATGGCGCCGATGGTCGACGAGACCTTCGTCGCGCGGAACCCCGACGTGCGCTGGACGCTGCCACTGGCGCTGCTCGGCCTGTTCCTGCTGCGCGGCATCGCCACCTTCGTCACCGACTACGGCATGGCGCGCGCCGGCCGCAGCGTGGTGCGCGACCTGCGCACGGGACTGCTCGGCAAATTCCTGCGCCTGCCGAGCGCGCGCTTCGACCGCGAGCCGGTGGCCATGCTGGTCTCGCGCCTGAACTACGACACCGAGCAGGTGACCCAGGCGACCAGCGAGGCCATCAAGGTCGTCGTCACCGACACGCTCACGATCCTTGCGTTGCTGGCCGTGATGTTCTGGCAGAGCCCGCGCGTGACGCTGGCGATGCTGGTGGTCGCGCCGCTCATCGCCGGCATCTCCGCCTACGTTGGCGCGCGTTACCGCCGCATCAACCGCGGCATCCAGAGCGGCGTCGCCGGCATGGCGCATGCCGCGGAGGAGGTGCTGGCCGCGCAGCAGGAAGTGAAGATCTACGGCACGCAGGCCTCGGAAGAAGCGCGCTACCGCGACCTGGCCGAGCGCAACCTGCGCCTGAACCTGAAGGTGGAAAGCACGCGCGCGAGCGCGTCCTCCGTCGTGCAGTGGCTCGGCGCCTGCGCGCTCGCGGTGATCCTGCTGGTCGCCGGCAACGAAGCCATGCTCGGGCGCATGACCGCGGGCGCCTTCGTCTCGATCATGATGGCGATGATGGCGCTGATTCCCTCGCTCAAGCGCATCACCAACGTGCAGAGCGCGGTGCAGCGCGGGATCTCCGCCTCGGAACGCATCTTCGCGGTGCTCGACGAGCCGGAGGAGCTCGATGCCGGCAAGCGGCCGCTCGCGCGCGCGAAGGGCGAGATCGAATTCCGCAACGCCGCCGTGCGCTACGAAGGCCAGCCGACCCCGGCGCTCGACGGCATCAGCTTCCGCGCGACGCCGGGCACGGTCACCGCGATCGTGGGGCGCTCGGGCAGCGGCAAGTCCACGCTGATCCGCCTGCTGCCGCGCTTCTACGAGCCGAGCGAGGGCGAAGTCCTGCTCGACGGCCATCCTCTTTCCGACTACCGGCTCGAGGACCTGCGCCGGCAGATCTCCCTGGTCGGCCAGCGCGTGATGCTCTTCGACGGCAGCATCGCCGACAACATCGCCTACGGCTCGCCCGGCGAGCCGGACACGGCGGCGGTGCGCCAGGCCGCCGACGCCGCCAATGCCAGCGAGTTCATCGCGCGCCTGCCGCAGGGCATCGACACGCAGATCGGCGAGAACGGCGCACTGCTGTCGGGCGGCCAGCGCCAGCGCGTGGCGATCGCGCGCGCGATGCTCAAGGACGCGCCGATCCTGGTGCTCGACGAGGCCACCGCCGCGCTCGACAACGAATCCGAGCGCCTGGTGCAGGAAGCGCTCGACCATCTCATTCCCGACCGCACGACGCTGGTGATCGCGCATCGCCTGTCGACCATCGAGCACGCCGACCAGGTGCTGGTGCTCGAGGCGGGCCGGCTGGTGGAGCAGGGCACGCACGCCGAATTGCTGGCGAAGGGCGGCCTGTACGCGCACCTGCACCGCATGCAGTTCCGCGACGAGCCGGAGGCGAAGTGAAGGCCGGGCTCGAGCGCTGGCTCGCGCGGCGCTGGTACGGCGAAGTGCCGCCGGGCCTGGGCCTGCGCGCGCTCGCCGGCGCCTTCCGCGTCGCGCGCGGTTTCCGCGGGGAAACCGCGCCGCAGCGCATCCCGGTGCCCGTGCTCGTGGCGGGCAACTTCACCGCCGGCGGCACGGGCAAGACGCCGCTGGTGATAGCAATGGCGAAGGAACTGTCCGAACGCGGCTGGCGGCCGGGGATCGTCTCGCGCGGCCACGGCCGGCGCAGCGAACAACCCGTGCGCGTGGACGATGACACTCCCGTGGCCGAAGCCGGCGACGAACCCAAGCTCATCCGCGAACGGACCGGGTTGCCCGTGTTCGTCGACCGCGACCGCGTGGCCGCGGCACGGGCGGCGGTGGCCGCCGGCTGCAACCTGGTCATCGCCGACGACGGCCTGCAGCACCGCCGCCTGGCGCGCGACGTCGAGATCGAGGTGATCGACGGCGAGCGCGGCTACGGCAACGGACTGCTGCTCCCGGCGGGGCCCTTGCGCGAAGCGCCGAGGCCGACCGATTTCCGCGTGGTCAACGTCAATGGAAAGCCGGGCGACATGCTGCGCGCCGGCGACGTGCCGATGCGCTTGCGGCTGCGCGAAGCCGTGTCGCTCGCGGACGATTCGAAGCGACGCTCGCTCGCCGCCTTCGCCAGCGCCCCGGTGCATGCGGTCGCCGGCATCGGCAATCCCGAACGCTTCTTCGCCGCGCTGCGAGCGGCCGGCCTGGAGGTGCGCGAGCACCCCTTCGCGGACCACCATGATTTTGAGCGCGCGGATTTCCGCGGCATGGAGGGCGGCGTGCTGATGACCGAAAAGGACGCGGTGAAATGCCGGGGGCTCGGGCTGCGGGACGCCTGGTCCGTGCCGGCCGAGGCCGAGTTGCCCGCCGGCTTCTTCGACGCGCTCGTGGCCCGGCTGGAGTCCTGCCATGCCAGCGCCTGAGTTCGTCGTCGCCATCCCCGCGCGCTTCGGCGCCACGCGGCTGCCGGGCAAGCCCTTGCGGCCGATCGCCGGCGAGCCGATGGTCGTGCACGTGGCACGGCGCGCGCTCGATGCCGGGGCGCGCGAAGTGATCGTCGCCACCGACGACGAGCGCATCGCCCAGGCCGTGCATGGCTACCCGTTGCGCGTATGCATGACGCGCGCGGACCACGCTTCCGGCACCGACCGCCTCGCCGAATGCGCGCAACAGCTGGGCTGGCCGCCGGACCAGATCGTGGTGAACCTGCAGGGCGACGAACCCTTCGCGCCGGCGGCGGGCATCCGCGCGGCGGCGCAGGCGCTCGCCAGCAGCGCCGCGCCGATGGCGACGCTGGCGATCGGCATCGAGGACGCCGCGACCTTGTTCGATCCGAATGCGGTGAAGGTCGTGCGCGACGCGCGCGGCAACGCCCTGTATTTCAGCCGCGCGCCGATGCCCTGGCAACGCGACCGCTTCGCGCGCGACCAGGTGGGCGCGCTGCCGCCCGGCGCATTCCTGCGCCACATCGGCATCTATGCGTACCGCGCTGGTTTTCTTTCCACCTTCACGCAACTTCCGCCTGGCCAGCTCGAGCAACTCGAGGGCCTCGAGCAGTTGCGCGTGCTGGAAGCAGGGCACGCCATCGCGGTGGCGGTGTCGCCGGTGCCGTTCCCGCCCGGCGTGGACACCGAAGCGGACCTGGAGCGCGCGAACCGGCTGGCCGCCGAGGCCGCCACGCGGTGACCGCGCAGCTCATCGCGCTCGCCGAGGCCGGGCGCTGGCGCGCCGAGCTTGAATCCATGCCGCACGCCTTCGGGCACCGTCCGGAGTACGCGGCGGCGTCGGCGAAGGTCACCGGCGTCGAGCCGATGCTCTGGAGCCATCGCGGGGAAGCCGGCCGCGCCCTGTGCGTGGTCGCGCAGCGCGAGGCGCCCGGCGGCTTCGACATCGTGTCGCCGCTGGGCTTTGCGGGCTTCGCGCTCGAAGGCGACACGCGCGGCCTCGATGCGGCCTGGACGCAGGACTGGCGTGCCCGCGGCGCAATCGCGGCCTATGTGCAGCTGTCGCCCTTCGACGCGCCGGCCGCGTGGCGCGAACGCCTGCCGGGGCTCGCGCGCTGGCTGCAGCCCGCCCAGGACTGCTGGTGCTGGGACCTGCGTCCCGGCCCCGAACGCCTGTTCGCGGCGATGGCGAAGAAGCACCGGCAACTGCTGCAGAAGTGGCAGCGCGAGGGCGCCGAACTGGTGCACGACCAGGCCGAACTGCGCGCTGCCTTCCCGAGCCTGTTCGCCGAGCTGCTGCGCTGGCAGCGGCTGCCCGCGCTGTATCGCTACGATGCGCGGGCGCTGGCCGAGCTCGAGGGCGCGCCCGGCGTGCTCTACGTGGGCGCGCGTGGCGAAGATGGCGCGATCGAGGCGGTCACGATCTTCCTGCACGCCGGGACGCGCGCCGAAGGCTTCCTCAACGCCGCCACGCTCGCGGGGCGCCGGCATTCGCGCGCGCTCTACTGGCAGGCGATGCTCGAGCTGCGCGAGGCCGGCGTGGAGCAGCTGAATCTCGGTGGCGGCATCCAGCCGGGCGATGGCCTGTCGGAATTCAAGGAGCGGCTGGGCGCGCGCCGGTCGCCGACGCTCGCGCTCAAGCAGGTATTCGACGACGCGGCCTATCGTCGCGCCTGCGAGTCGGTGGGCGTCGAAGCCGGCACCGGGGGCTACTTCCCGGCCTGGCGCCAGCGTCCTGCCTAGCCGGCGAGCCAGGCGTCGAGCTCGCGCTCGAACAGCGCCGGGTCGATCTCGTAGTCGTTCCAGTAGCCGCAGAACTCTTCCTCCAGCGGATCGGGGAAGTCCGGGCCGGTGAGCACCTGCAGGTCGACGCCGAGCGCGGCCAGCACCGAATTCACGTCCACCAGCGGCAGCGTGTACGGCGGGCTGAGGAAAAAGGCGCGCGCGCCCGGCCGCGCGAACACGGTGAGCATGGCATTGGAGCCTTCCGGGGCGATGATGTGCGTGGCGTCGCGCGCCATGCGCAGCTGCTCGCCGAGTTCGTAGTCTTCTGGGTAGCGCACTTCGAAACCACGCGCGCGCGCGATCGCCTCGATCGCCTCCTGGTTGCGCAGGCGCTTCTTCAGGTTCGAGGGCTTGCGCGCCAGATACAGGCGTACGGGGCCATCGGAGCGCGCATCGCCGAGGCCGGCCACGCGCGCCCATTCGCGCAGCAGCGGCGCCAGCCGCGCTGCTTCGGCGCCCTGGTGCGACCACACCGACTCATCCATGCGCACGGGGTAGTAGGCGCTGAACTCGGGGTTCGCCGCGCACCACAGCCTCGACACCGCCACGTCGGCCATGTGCGGGGCCTCGATGATCCGGCTGGCCGCCGGCAGCAGGGAGGCGAGGTGCTCGCGCACGGTGCGCGGCACGCGGGGATCGATGAGCACCGGCACGTGCCCGGGCAGGCCCGCGAGGCGCGCCAGCAGGTAGCGGGGGAAATATTCCGAGAGCCAATGGCCGAAGTCGACGGCGTTGCGACCGGTCAGCAGGAAGGCTTCGTCCAGGCGCAGCGAAGGTTGCGCCGCTTCCATCAGCCACGCGCGTCCCTCAGCGGCCTGCAGCACGGCCGGATCGAACTGGGGAATGTCGTCGATGCGCGAATACTCCGCGCCCTCGTAATCCAGCAGCGCCAGCTCTCCGGTGCGCACGAAGGCCGAGCGCGAGCGCACCACGGCATCGGGCACGCAGGCCAGCCAGCCGCTGCGTCCCAGGCCGGGCAACGGACCGTGGTTGCCCGGGCCGATGACCTTCAATGGCGGACGTTCGAAGGCATCGCCACCGCGCCACAGTTCGGTGAACTGCCAGCCGGAATCGATCGCGGCCTGGCGAAGGCTGCGCAGCTGCGTTTCGCGCAACACGTCCAGGTCCGGCACCATGCCGGCCAGATGCAGCTGGCAAAGGCGAAAGGCTTCGGCGACGCCGAAGCGCGCCACCGCATCGTGCTTGAAGCGCATGATCGCCGACAGATGGCCCCAGGCCGGGATTTCCGCGTGCAGCCGTTCCACGAGGTCGGAGGCATCGCTCATCGCTTCACGCCCAGGTTGGTGGCGATGGCGCCGGCGTTGCCGCGCACCAGGTCCGGCAGCAGGTGGTAATGCGGACCGTGGTAGTCCGGCAGGAATTCCAGCTCGATGCCCGCGGCCGCGAAGGCTTCCGGCTGGTACAGCGCGCGGCCGCCCGGTGAATTGAGGTAGTGCGTGGCACCGCGCGCGGACGCCACCGCCAGCACGCGCTCCTGTCCGCGCAGGCCGGGGACGATGTCGAGCGTGGAGCTGCGCACGATCGGCACCGCGATGCCCAGCAGCGAATTCACCAGGCGCAGGCCCGCCTCGAGGAAATCCACGACGCCGCCCAGCGGCGAGTACAGGTAGGCGCGAATGGCGTCGGCATCGCCACCCTTCGCCGCCGCCAGCCAGGGCAGGGCTGCGAGGCGGCGGTCGAGCTCCGCGCGCGCGCCCTGCGCGAACACCAGGTCGCTGATCTGCACTTCCAGCGCCTGCCGCACCAGCGGCAGCGTCAGCCACTTGCCCGGCTCGTGCTCGGTGCGGTGCACGCGACCGGTGCGCGGGAACTGCACGCGGTCGAACAACACGAACTCGTCCACCTGCGAAAACAGGCGGAAGTAGCCTGCATAGGGAAAGAAGTAGGGCTGCATCACCGCGATGCGCTTGCCCGAGCTCATGCCGCGGTCGACTCCCGCGCGTGGCGCTCGAACCATTGTTGCGCCGATTGCACGGCGCCTTCGGCGCGCAACTGGCGCATCAGCTCCGGCGTGAACACCTGGCGCTGGTATTCCTCGCCGATCGTGCCGCGCTCCCAGGCCGCCGCCCAGCGCTTCCAGTGCCAGGCGATGCCTTCGAAAAAGGACTCGTTGTTCGCCAGCGAGGCGACGATGTTCGCCATCTTGGTGTCGAAGCGCGAGCGGGTGGTGAAGGCCAGGTGCGCGATCAGCAGGTCCGCGGGGCGTTCCCGCAGGAGCTCGCGGCCTTCGGGCGCGGTGGCGTCGTGGCCGCCGACGGTGACTTCGTGGACCCGGTCCATGCGCATGATCACCTTCGGGTTCGGCACGCCGCGGCTCCACGGGATCGGCGGATCGGCATCGACCTGCAGCTGGAAGTCGGGCACCGGGTCGACCACCAGCGGCAACTGGCCGTAGAAGGAAGGCGGCAGCGGTTGCGGCAGCTCGAGCCCTTCGATGGTCAGCGGCACGTTGAAGCGGTCCACGCGCAGCACGTCGGCCCGCGCGCCGGCCAGGCAACGGCGCAGGTCGCCGTCGCGCGGCAACACCAGTTCGTCGGCGTCGATGAACACGGCCCAGTCGCAGCCGGTCTCGCGCATCAGGCGCGTCGAGCGCGCGGTCCACTCGCGCAGGCCGGATTCCTCGCCGTCGTCGGACTCGAACAAACGGAAGCGGTGCTTGTCGGTGCGCGCGCGCAGCAGTTCCAGGCTGCCGTCGCTCGAACCCATGTCGGTGACGACCACCTGGTCCACGCCGACCGCGTACAGCTGCTCGATGGCGCGCTCGACCAGTTCCACCTCGTCCTTCAAGCCCACGTGCGCGGCGATCTTCACTGGCAGCCCTCGGAGTCCAGGTAGGCGGCGACCACGTCCGGGTCGACCTCGTAGTCGATGAAATGCGGCAGCACCGGGTTGCTCGTCAATGCCGGCCCGGCGACGACGCCGCAGGGCATGCCCAGTTCCTGCAGCAGTCCCGTGAGCACCGCCAGGTGCACCGTGTAGGGGTGGTTGAGTATGCAGAAATGCGTGCCCGGCCTTGCGAAGAAGCCCAGGTACATCGCCGAGCCCTCCGGTCCCAGCACCCACTCGGCGCCGCGCATGATGCGGACCTGCGCGTCGAAGTCCATGTCCTCGGGGTAGACGGTGGTGAAGCCGCGAGCATGCGCCATCGCCTCCACCTGGGCGCCGTTGCGCAACTGCCGGTGGCGCATGGGCTTGCGCGCGAAATAGACGCGGCGGGGCGAGCCGGCGGCGGGCGTGGCGTCGATCGAGCGGTCGACGCGCCGGTTCATTTCTCGGGCGACCTTCGCGAAGCGCGCGGGGTTGGCCATCAGCAGGTCCCAGCCGAAGCGCTCGTTCATCACCTCGAACATCGGCATGTACATCGGCGTCGGCGCGACCCACAACTCCTGCACGCGCGCGCTCGCCTTCGAAGGCAGCTCGACGATGGAGGCGCCCTCGCCCAGGAGCGCGCGCAGGCCCTGCGCGTGCTGCGGCGGCATGCCGGCGTCGACCAGGACCGGCATCGGCGGCAGCGCGCCGCCCATGTCGGCCTCGACGTAGCGCGGCAGGTATTCCCACATCCAGTGGCCGAAGGCCCAGGTGTGCGCGCCGGACAGCATGAAAACCTGGCCGAGCCGCAACTCCGGCTGGCCAGGGAAGGGGCCATGGGTCCACGCGTGGCTGCCCTCGGCCTTGAAGATCGCGGGGTCCACCTCGAGCCGGTCGTCGATGCCGGCCAGCTCCTCGCCCTCGAAATCGAGCAGCAGCGCGTCCTCCAGCTCCACCACCGCGGAGCGGCTGCGCACCCGCGCATCGCCGAAGCAGGCCACGTAGCGCGAACGCAGGTGCGAGCGCAGCGGACGATGGTTGCCTTCGCCGATGACGGGCGGCGGCGGCACGTATTCCACGTGCCCGGCGTTTTCGCTGATCCTCAGCACGCGGGCGCGCTCGCGCGCGCCGTCGAGCAGGGCGAGCAGGCGCTTGCGGCGCAGGAGGTTGTCCGCGGGCAGGCCCAGCAGTTCGCGCCAGGCGGCGTAGCCAGCCTCCAGGCCCATCGCGCGCACGTAGGCGGTCTTCACCGCCTCGCCCTGGTACACGTGGTTCTCGCGCGCGTGCGCGAGCAATTGCTCGGGCAGTTCGGGCGCCGTCACGGCGCGAGCCCATCGGCGACCGCGCGCAGTACTCGCGCGATGTCGCCCTCGCGCAGGTCCACCGCCATCGGCAGGCCGATCAGGCAGGGCGCGAGCGCTTCGGTCACCGGCAGCGCATCGCGGCCGGCCTGCGCGAACCAGGCCTGCGCGTGCACGCCTTGCCCGTACCACAGGCGGAACTCCACGCGCGCCGCGCGCAGGCTGGCCTGCACGCGCGCCGCTTGCGCGGCGTCGTCGCAGCGCAGCAGCACGTAGCAGGAGCTGATCGTGGGCGCGGTGACCAGGTGCGCCGCCACGCCCATGGCCTGCGCCTGGCGGCGATAGCCGTCGATGACGGCGGCGAAGGCCTGCCGTTTTTCCGCCCAGGCATCCAGGCCGGCGAGGCCGACCGCGGCGTGGTATTCGCTGAGCTTGCCGTTGAAGCTCGGGCCCAGGCTTTCGCGCGAGAACTGGAAGCCGAAATTGAGCGCGCGCACCACGCGCGTCACCAGGTCGATGTCGGTACTGGCGATGCATCCGCCTTCGCCGGAGGAAAGGCTCTTGGTCGCGTGCAGGCTCAGCATCACCGGCAAGGGGCCGAGGTAGCGCGAAGGATCCGCCGCCACCGCTTCGAAGGCCGCGGCGCCGTCGATGACCACCGGGATGCCGGTGCGCGCGCTGAATTCCCGCCAGGGCGCCTGCGCGACCGCGCGGCCGTAGCTGGCCACGGGCATGACGAATCCCACGCGTGACAGTTGCGGATGCGACAACAGCGCCTGCGGGTCGAGCAACCAGTCCTCGCCCACGTCCGCCAGCCAGGGCTGGTAGCCGCAGCGCTCGGCGGCGACGGCGGTGGCGACGAAGGTGTAGGAGGGCATCAGCGCCAGCGGCCTGTCCGCCGACGCCTGTCCGGCGAGCGCGAGGATCGCGCCCATCAGGGCGGCCGTGCCGGTGCCCGCGGACGCGACCGTGCCCATCGGCAGCGAGAGCGCGCGCGCCAGCCGCGCCTCCAGCTCGAGCGCCAGCGGGCCGAAATTCGAGTAGATGCGCGTGGCATCGATGCGCTGCAGGTATGGCAGCAGGCGCTCGGCCCTGGGCAGCATCGGCCGCAGGACGGGGACGCTGCCTTCCGGCGGGAGGTTGGCCGCGCCGGTGGGCGAGGACGCCGGCTCGAGCTCGGCGTAGGAACCCACGTGCTCGCGCCAGGCGTAGCAGGTGTATTCGTACAGGCCGTAGTCGGCGCGCAGGCGCACGCGGCGCCCGGCCAGCTCGTGCAGCAGCGCCGCCATCTCGTCCATCGAGGCGTGGTAAAGGTCTTCGCGTTCCCAGTCGACGATCTTCGACATCACGTTGAAGGCGATGCCGCGGCGCACCCGCGGCCACACGCGGCGCACGGTCGCGTGCAGGAACTCGCGCATCTGCGCCTCGCTCATCGAGGCGCGGATGGTGAACAGGCCATTCGCGACCAGGTAGTCGCACTCCACCAGGGCCAGGTCCGCGGCGGGATCGTTGACGTCCAGTTCGAACAAGCGCGCTTCCGGGAACTTGGTCCGCGCCAGCTCGATCGCGAGCGCGGAGCGGTCGATGCCCACGTACTCGATGTTGGACAGGCCGCGCGCCCGGATGCGCGCCAGCAGCTCGCCGGTGCCGCAACCCAGGTCGACCAGGACGGCCGGTTCGCCCTCGCGGCCGGCCATCAGGTCCAGCATCACGTCGTAGCGCAGCTGGCGGTCGCGCTCGTTCGGCCAGCGCGCGCCCTGCGGCGTGTCGCCGAAACGCCCGAGGGCTTCGTCGTAATGGGCCAGCAGGGCGTCCTCGGGACGGTCGTTCATGCGCAGAAGGTCGCGGCGGATGCGTTCATGATACCGCGCGGGCCGCCAGCGACGCGGCATGCCGGGCGATAATGGCGGCATGAGCGAAGCCCAGGACAGCCCGCCCTTCGACGGCCGCGAGTTCGTGCGCGAACTGACCGTCGCGCCCGGCGTGTACCGCATGCTGGCGGCGGACGGCAGCGCGCTGTACGTGGGCAAGGCCATGTCGCTGAAGAAGCGCGTGTCCAGCTATTTCCGCGCCGACCAGCCATCCCCGCGCATCGCCGCGATGGTGGCGCAGATCGCCTCGATCCAGATCACCGTCACCCGCACCGCGGGCGAGGCGCTGCTGCTCGAGAACCAGCTCATCAAGTCGCTCAGGCCGCGCTACAACGTGCAGCTGCGCGACGACAAGAGCTATCCCTACATCCTGCTCACCGACGAGACCTGGCCGCGCATCGCCTTCCACCGCGGCGGCCGCTCGCAGCCGGGGCGCTACTTCGGACCGTACCCCGGCGCCGGCGCGGTTCGCGAGTCGATGGACCTGATGCAGAAGATCTTCCGGCTGCGCAGTTGCGAGGACAGCGTGTTCCGCAACCGCAGCCGGCCCTGCCTGCAGCACCAGATCGGCCGCTGCAGCGCGCCCTGCGTGGGCCTGGTGGCGCCGCGCGACTACGACGCCAGCGTGCGCCGCGCGGCGCTGTTCCTGGAAGGGCGCAGCGACGAGCTGGTCGAGGAGCTGGGCAAGTCGATGGACGCGGCCAGCGCGCGCCTGGAATTCGAGCAGGCGGCGACCTTGCGCGACGCGATCACCACGGTGCGCCGGGTGACGGCGCGCCAGCACGTGGAGGGCGAATTCGTCGACATGGACGTGCTCGCCTGCGCGCTGGCCGGCGGCACCGCCTGCGTGTTGCTGCTGTCCTTCCGCAACGGCATGAACCAGGGCACGCGGCCCTTCTTCCCGCGCCTGAACGGCGCCGACAGCGCGGAGGAAGTGCTGGAGGCCTTCGTCGGCCAGTACTACCTGGAGAAGCGGCCGCCCCGCGAGATCGTGCTCAGCCACGCGATCCCGGAAATCGAGTTGTACGAGCGCGTGTTCTCCGAGAACGCGGGGCGCAAGGTCGAACTCAAGCCCCGCGTGCGCGGCGAGCGCGCGCGTTTCCTGCAGCTGGCGCAGAGCAACGCCGAGCACGCGCTGTTCGCCCAGGTCGGCAGCGCCGCCGCGCAGGCGCGCCGGCTCGCCTCGCTGCAGGAACTGGTGGGCCTGGGCGAGGCGCCGAAGCGCATCGAGTGCTTCGACATCAGCCACACGATGGGCGAGCTCGCCGTCGCTTCGTGCGTGGTGTTCAACGAAGATGGGCCGCTGCGCTCGCAGTACCGGCGCTTCAACATCGCCGGCATCACCCCCGGCGACGACTACGCGGCCATGCACCAGGCGCTCACCCGCCGCTTCAAGCGCGGCGTGGCCGAAGGCGTGCTGCCCGAGCTGCTGCTGATCGACGGCGGCGCCGGGCAACTGGCGCAGGCGCAGGCCGTGCTCGCCGAACTGGGCGTGCAGGGCGTGGCGATGGTCGGGGTGGCGAAGGGCGAGGAGCGCAGGGCAGGGCACGAGACGCTGGTTTTCCCCGATGGGCGCGAGATCCAGCCGGGCATCGAGTCACCCGGCCTGCAGCTGATCCAGCAGGTGCGCGACGAAGCGCACCGCTTCGCGATCACCGGCCATCGCGGCCGACGCGCCAAGGCGCGCGAGACCAGCCGCCTCGAGGACATCGCCGGCATCGGCCCGCGCCGTCGCGCCAGCCTGCTCAAGCACTTCGGCGGGCTGGCCGGGCTGAAGAATGCCGGCGAAGAGGAGATCGCGCGCGTGGAAGGGGTCAACCGCGCCCTCGCCAAGCGCATCTATGCTTCACTACACGGGCTGGACATGCCGGACGCGACGGAACCGCCTTGACGCTGACCATTCCCACCATCCTCACGCTGTTCCGGATCGCCCTGATCCCGGTGCTGGTCGTGGTGTTCTACTGGGACAACCGCTGGGCGAACATCCTCGCCACCGCGGTGTTCGTCGCCGGCGCGGTTACCGACATCCTCGACGGCTGGATCGCGCGCAAGTACCGGATGTATTCCGCCTTCGGCGCCTTCCTGGACCCGGTCGCCGACAAGCTCGCGGTGGCGATCGCGCTGTTCCTGATCGTGCAGTGGCACCACACCGTCCCGATCGCGTTGTTGTCGGCGGTCATCGTCGGCCGCGAAATCACCATCTCGGCGCTGCGCGAATGGATGGCGCAAGTGGGCGCGCACGGCCTGGTGAAGGTCGCCGGCCTGGGCAAGCTCAAGACGATCGTGCAGATGACCGCCATCAGTTGCCTGATTTTCCGCGAGCCATTGCTCGGATTGCCGGTTTTCCTGATCGGCGAATGGCTGCTGGGCGTCGCGGCGGCGCTGACACTGTGGTCCGGGTACGATTATTTGCGGGCCGCGTGGCCCACGATGGTCAAGAAGGGTTGACAGGGCCGCCCCGTTCCTTAAAAATACGGGGCTCCGCGGGAATAGCTCAGTTGGTAGAGCACGACCTTGCCAAGGTCGGGGTCGCGAGTTCGAGTCTCGTTTCCCGCTCCAGTTGCAAAAAACAAACCCCGTTCTCGGGGTTTTGTTTTATCGTTGTATCGAAGCCGGGGTCGCGCACGCTGCTATGCTGGCGCTCCCGAGTCACCGGCCAGGTGGCAGAGTGGTCATGCAGCGGACTGCAAATCCGCGTACGCCGGTTCAATTCCGACCCTGGCCTCCATTTTTCCCTACCATGTCCTGCGCGGCCGCCCGCCCGGGTGGCGAAACTGGTAGACGCATGGGACTTAAAATCCCCCGGCCCCACGGCCATGTCGGTTCGAGTCCGACCCCGGGCACCAAGGTCGCATCTGTTCCCGCCTGCGCTGAGGCTATGCTGATGGCCTGAGACCCGGGAGCGGATCGATGCCTTCGCGCTACTACGCCTTCGCCGGCGCCATCCTCCTCACGCTCGTTTCCGCCGCCGGCTTGTACTGGTCGGCCGCCTGGACCTGGCCCTTGCTCTTCTTCGGCTTCCTCGTGCTGGTCGGCGTCAACGACCTGCGCCAGGAACGGCACACGCTCCGGCGCAACTACCCCTTGCTCGCCTGGTGGCGCTACTTCCTTGAGAGCATCGGACCGGAGATCCGCCAGTACTTCATCGAATCGGACAACGACGAGCGCCCCTTCTCGCGCCAGCAGCGCTCGATCGTGTACCAGCGCGCCAAGAACGTCCTCGACAAGCGTCCCTTCGGCAGCCAGCTCGACCTGTACGCGGACAAGTACGAGTGGATCAACCACTCGCTGGTGCCCACCGACATTCCCTCGCACGACTTCCGCATCACCATCGGCGTCAGCCGGCCGAAACCCTATTCGGCCAGCGTGTTCAACATCTCGGCGATGAGTTTCGGCTCACTGTCGGCCAACGCCATCCGCGCGCTCAACGAGGGCGCGCGCCGCGGCCACTTCTACCACGACACCGGCGAAGGCTCGATCTCGCAATACCACCGCGAGAACGGCGGCGACCTGGTGTGGGAGATCGGTTCGGGCTATTTCGGCTGCCGCGACGGCGACGGCCGCTTCAACGAAGACAACTTCGTGAAGAACGCCACCGCCGAGCAGGTGAAGATGATCGAGGTGAAGCTGTCGCAGGGTGCCAAGCCCGGCCACGGCGGCGTGTTGCCGGGAGTGAAGGTGTCCCCGGAAATCTCCGCCGCGCGCGGCGTGCCGATGGGCGTGGACTGCATCTCGCCGCCGAGGCACTCGGCGTTCAGCACGCCGTCCGGCCTGCTCGAGTTCGTCGACCGCCTGCGCATGCTTTCCGGCGGCAAGCCCACCGGCTTCAAGCTGGCGATCGGCCATCCCTGGGAATGGTTCGCGGTGGCCAAGGCGATGCACGAGACCGGCATCGTGCCCGACTTCATCGTCGTGGACGGGGGCGAGGGCGGCACCGGCGCGGCGCCGCTCGAATTCACCGACCACGTGGGTGCGCCGCTGCGCGAGGCGCTGTTGCTCGTGCACAACACGCTGGTGGGCCTGAACCTGCGCCAGCACATCCGCATCGGCGCGGCGGGCAAGGTGGTGACGGCCTTCGACATCGCGCGCACGCTGGCGCTCGGCGCGGACTGGTGCAACGCCGCGCGTGGCTACATGTTCGCGCTGGGCTGCATCCAGTCGCTGTCCTGCCATACCGACCGCTGCCCGACCGGCATCGCCACCCAGAACCAGGCGCGCGGCGCGGCGCTGATCGTGGCCGACAAGGCCACGCGCGTGCACAACTACCACGAGGCCACCTTGATGGCCTTGCGCGAGCTGATGGCGGCCGCGGGCCTGAACCATCCCGACGAGCTCGGTCCGGAGCACATCATCCGCCGCGTCTCTTCCACCGAGGTGCGCTCGCTGGCGGTGCTGCACCGCTTCATGTCGCCCGGCGAGCTGCTTGCCGGCGAGGTTCCCGACCATCCGGCCTTCCGCATGTTCTGGCCCGATGCGCGCGCCGATTCCTTCGCGCCGCCGCCCCGTGTCCAGGAAATGCGCGCCAGCAAGCTGACCTGAGGGCGGACTCCCCGCCCCGGGGTGTTCCGCGGTCGCGGCGCGGGAGTAGAGTGTCCTCGAGCATTCGAGGATTCGCGCTTGAGTTCTGGCCTGCCCCTGCCCGGCGAGATGGCCCCCAAGGACGAATTGTCCCGGCGTCGGCGCACCGAGGAAAAGCTCAAGGCCGCCGTCTCCCAGCTGACCGCCACCCTCGACTCGACCACCGACGGCCTGGCGGTGATCGGCTTCGACAACCGCCTGTTGCGCTACAACCAGCGCTTCGCCGACCTGTGGCGGATTCCGCGCGGGAAGCTCGACGCCGGCGACACCAGCGAGTTGCTGGACATGGCCATCGCGCAACTGGCCGAGCCCGAGGCCTTCTTCTCGCCCGTCGAGGCCTTGCAGGCCGATCCGCTGGGCGAATCCTTCGACCGGCTCGTGTTCAAGGACGGGCGCGTGTACGAGCGCTTCTCGCGGCCGTTGCTCAGCGAAGGGCGCGCGACCGGCCGCGTGTGGAGCTTTCGCGACATCACCGTGCGCGTGCGCTCCGAAACGCTGCAGGCGGCCCTGTACAAGATCTCGCAGGCGGCGCATTCCTCGCGCGACCTCGATTCGCTGTTCGAGGCCATCCACGCGATCATCGCCGAGCTGCTGCCGGCGAAGAACTTCTACGTCGCGCTGTACGACCCGGCGACCGACCTGATCAGCTTCCCGTACTGGGTCGACGAGGTCGACGAACGCCCCGAGCCACGCAAGGCCAGCGAACGCCGCGGACTGACCGGGCTCGTGCTGCAGAGCGGCGAGCCGCTGCTGCTCTCGCCCGGGAAGATGGACGAGCTCGCCTTGCGCCCCGGCGTGGGCTTCATGGGCAGCGATGGCGTCGACTGGCTCGGCATCCCGCTCAAGACCGCGCGCGGCTGCATCGGCGTGCTCACCGTGCAGAACTACAGCGGCGACGCGCGTTACACCGAGCGCGACAAGGAGCTGCTGCAGTTCGTCTCCGATCAGGTCGCCGCCGCGGTCGAGGCCAAGCTCGGCGAACAGGCGCTGCGCGAGAGCGAGGAACGCTTCCGCCGCGTCTTCGACCAGAGCCCGATCATCATCTGCCTGCTCAGCTATCCGGAAGGGCAGCTGCTGGAGATGAACGCCGCCGGCATCGAGGCCTTCGGTTTCGGCCGGGAAGAAATGGCCGATCCCGGCGCGAGCTCGGTGCAGGTCTGGGTGGACCTGGACCAGCGCCTGCAGTACCACCGCCTCCTCAACGAACACGGCGCCGTGCAGAACTTCGAGGCGCGCATGCGGCGCCGCGACGGCGCCGTGCTCACCGTGCTGTGCAGCGGCAGCCTGGTCACGCTCGGCGGCCGCGCCTACAGCCTCAACTCCGTGCAGGACATCAGCGTGCGCAAGCGCGCCGAGGAATGGCAGCGGCACTACGCCTCGGCCCTGGCGCAAATCGCCTCGGAGACGCCGCTGCCGAGCGTGCTCGAATCGCTGGCGCTGTTCGCCGAGCGGCAGGCGCCCGGCATGCTGTGCTCCATCCACGTGGTATCCCCCGCGGGCGACCTGCTGCTGCACGCCGCTGCGCCCAGCCTGCCGGAAGCCTTCAACCGCGCGACCGACGGGGTGCCGGTCGCGCCGCACGTCGGCAGTTGCGGCGCCTGCGCGCACAGCGGCGAGATCGTGATCGTCGAGGACGTGCTCACGCATCCGGACTGGCACGACTGGCGCGCGCACGCGCAGGCCGCGGGCCTGCGCTCTTGCTGGTCGCATCCGGTGCGTTCGGCCGACGGCCGCATCCTCGGCACCTTCGCGATGTACCGGCGCGAGCCCTCGGTCCCGAGCGGCGCCGACCTCGAACTGGTGCGCCAGTCCGCGGGACTGGCCGCGCTGGCGATCGAGCGCGCGCGCCACCACGAGGACCAGCGCCTGGCGAAAGTGGTGTTCGAGCAAAGCCTGCAGGGGCTGATGGTCACCGACGTGGGCGGCAGCGTGCTGATGGTCAATGCCAGCTTCGAGGGACTGACCGGCTACGGCGCGGCGGAAGTCGTGGGCCGCGGCCCCGATTTCCTCGACGCGGGCCTCGAGGAAGCGGCGGCCGAGGCGGCGCGCCGCGAGTGCTTGCGCGAAACCGGGCGTTGGAGCGGCGAAACCTGCTGGAAGCGCAAGGATGGCGAGGTCTACCCGGTGGCGATGTCCCTGGCCACGGTGACCGATTCCTTCGGCCACCCCAGCCACACCATCTGGATCCTCACCGACGTGAGCGAGCAGAAGATCCAGAAGGCGCGCATCGAGCAGTTGGCCTTCTACGACTCGCTCACCGGGTTGCCCAACCGCGCGCTGTTCCTCGACCGCCTGGAGCACACGCTGGCGCAGGCGCGCCGCAACGGCGGCCACGGCGCGATCCTGTTCCTCGACCTGGACCGATTCAAGGAAATCAACGACAGCCAGGGCCATGCGATCGGCGACATGGCGCTGGCCGAAGTGGCCAGGCGGCTGCAGGCCGCGGCGCGCGAGGACGAGACGCTGGCGCGCATCGGCGGCGACGAATTCGTGCTGATCGCCGAGAACGCCGACGTGCCCACGGCGGTGCGCATCGCCGCGCGCCTGGGGCGCGTGCTGTCCGAGCCGCTGGAGCTTTCCGGCCACGCCTACAGCGTTGGCGCGAGCATCGGCATCGCCTTCTACCCTGCCGACGGCGACCGTTCCGAGGACCTGATCCGGCGCACCGACATCGCCATGTACCAGGCCAAGTCCGGTGGCGGCGGCTACCGCCTGTACCAGCCGGAGATGGGCCAGAAGCTCGAAAAGCGCCTGATGCTGGCCAAGCGCCTGCAGCAGGCGCTGGAAGGCGGCAAGTTGCAGTTGTTCTACCAGCCGCAGGTGTCGCTCGAGTCCGGCCGCGTGATCGGCGCCGAGGCGCTGCTGCGCTGGTTCGACGCGGACCTGGGCTGGATCAACCCGTCCGAGTTCATCCCGATCGCGGAAGAGCGGGGGATGATGGTGTCGCTGGGCGACTGGGTGCTGCGCGAAGCCTGCCGGCAGGTGGGCGAATGGCAGCGCGCTGGCCTGCGCCTGTCGGGACGCGTGGCGATCAATGTATCGGCGCTGCAGATGGAAGACCCGGACATCGTCGGACGCCTGCTCGGCATCGTGCACGAGGCGGGACTGTCGCCCGACCAGTTCGAACTCGAGCTGACCGAGAGCAGCATGATGGCCGACCCCGAGCGCGCGGTCGAAATCCTGGAGTTGCTGCGCGCGGCCGGCTTCGGCCTGTCGATCGACGACTTCGGCACCGGCTATTCCTCGCTGTCCTACCTCAAGCGTTTCGCCGCCGACCACATCAAGATCGACATCAGCTTCGTGCGCAACATGCTCACCGACGCGAACGACTACACGATCGTGACCACCATCATCGCGATGGCCGACAGCCTGGGCCTGAAGACCACGGCCGAAGGCGTGGAGCACGAGGACCAGGCGCAGGCCCTGTTCGCGCTGCATTGCGACTCCGCGCAGGGCCACCATTTCGGCCGCCCGGAGACCGCGGCGGCCTTCGCGAAACGCTGGCTGGAACCGCCGGCCGGACTCGCTTCCTTGACCCCGAAGGGCCGCGGAACGTAGAATTCGCGCCTCTTCCGGGCGGTTAGCTCAGCGGTAGAGCACTGCTTTCACACGGCAGGGGTCACAGGTTCAAGCCCTGTACCGCCCACCAGACCCTCGAAAAACCGTCCCTCGCCGGGGCGGTTTTTTCTTTCCGGCGCTCCGGCATGGGGTAGAGTCGCGAACGACCCGACTCCGGGGGAATCGCGATCCGCATCCTGGTCCTCGACGACGAGCCGTTCATGCACCGCGTGCTGGTGCACATGCTCGCGGGCCTGGGTTTTCCCGAGGTCAGCACGCGCAGCGACGCGGTGGAGACCCTTGCGGAGTTCGCCGGCGGGCTCGAGCATCCCGACCTGATCTTCCTCGACCTCAACATGCCGCGCATGGACGGCATCGAGGTGTTGCGCGGCCTGGCCGGGCAGAACTACGCCGGCAGCGTCGTGCTGGTCAGCGCGGAAGGCGAGCGCGTGCTGCAGATGACGGAAAAGCTGGTGCAGGCGCATCGCATGACCGTGCTCGGCCACCTGCGCAAGCCGGTGTCGCTATCCGCCCTGTCGGCGATCGTGCAGAAATGGCAGCCGCCGGGCGCCTCGGAGCGCAAGCAGGCCGCGTACGGCCCGGAGGCACTGCGCGCCGCGCTGGAGCACGGCGAACTGGAGAACTACTACCAGCCCAAGGTGGCGATCGCGAACGCGAACCTGGTCGGCTTCGAAACGCTGGTGCGCTGGCGGCATCCGCAGGACGGCCTGGTCACGCCCGACCGCTTCGTGCCGATGGCGGAGGAATGCGGGCTCATTGCCGAACTGACGCGTGGCGTGCTGGCACGCGCCTTCGCGCAATCCGCGGCCTGGCGGCGCGAAGGACTGGCGCTGGGCATGGCGGTGAACGTGTCGATGGACAACCTCGCCGATCCCGGATTCGCCGACGAGGTGCTGGCGCTGGCGGCGACCCTGGGCGTGACCGCGCACGACATCACGCTCGAGCTCACCGAAAGCCGCCTGATGCCCGACGAACGCTTCGCCCTGGAGGCGCTCGCCCGGCTGCGCATCAAGCGCTTCCGCCTGGCCATCGACGATTTCGGCACCGGCCATTCCTCGCTGCTGCAACTGCGCGACATCGCCTTCGATGAATTGAAGGTCGACCAGGCCTTCGTGCATGGCGCCTGGCACGACGCCACCACCCGCGCGATATTCGAAGCGAGCCTGGGGCTCGGCCGGCAGCTGGGCATCGAGGTCGTGGCCGAGGGCGTGCGCGACCGCGACGACTGGAATTTCGTCGCGCGCAGCGGCTGCGACCTGGCGCAGGGCCACTTCATCGGTGCAGCCATGCCTGGCGCGCGCCTGCCGGACTGGATGGCCGCCTGGGAGCACCGCGCGCCCTTGCTGCGCGCGGGGCTTTGATCACTCGATCTGCTCGCGCGCGTAATGGGCGTCGAGCGCTTCCATGGCGTCCTTCGGCTTGAGTTTCGCCGCCTTCTCGTAGGCCGCGGCCGCTGCGTCCTCGCCCTTGTCGCCGTGCAGCAGCAGGATCATGTTGCCGTGCTCGACGTGCGCGATCGGCGAGTCGGGCGTCGCCTTCAGCGCCGCCTTGATGTGCTTCTCGGCATCCGCGGCCTTCGCGCCGTAGGTCATGCCGCCGATCAGGGCACCGATCTTGCCGATGATCTCCGCGTGGTAGAGGGCGAGGGCGGTATGCGCCTCGGCATGCCTGGGCTCGAGTTCGAGCGCGCGATCCAGGCTCTGGCGCACCTTGCCGGCCAGTCCCATCTTCAGGGCCTTGGCGATGGACAGCTTCTGGCTGTAGCGGCCCAGCGCGAAGGCATGCCGGTAGTGCGAATTCGCTTCGCCGGGCAGCGAGCTCACCGCCGCCTCCGCGATCGCCGCCGCGCGCTGGTAACGCGCTTGCTGTTCGGCCTCGTCATCGACCAGGTACGTGGCGTGGATGCCCAGCGCCTTCACGGCCACGGAGGCGCCGGCAGGACCGAGTCTTTCGCCCCCCTCGAAGGCGGCCTTGAAGTCTCCGGCGTGGAAGTCGCGCCAGGCCTGCTGCAGCGCCGCCGCCAACGCCTTCGCGTCCAGGCCCTTGGGCGCGGCCTTGCCGGCGGCCTTGATCAGGGCCGCCGCGCGCTTGTCGTCAGGCCAGGGCTCGCCGTCGCCGGCGTGCAGTTCCTTCCAGGCCTTGTGCAGCTTGTCGCCGCTGTAGTCCGGCAGCTTTCCCTCCGGCTTGAAGCCCGCCCAGGCATCCTTCTTGGCCATTTCCCGCTCCCCAAGGGTCAGGCGGACAGAATCGCCGCCACCCGTGACCGGCGCAAGTCCGATTCATGCGCACGCTTCATGCGCGCGATTCATTCGCCATTTCAAACGCTAGTGTGAATACTCGATTGTGCGGTGCAACAGTCGGCTTCGAACCCCCCGGCCAGGGACTGGCCAACCCCCACCCAACCCTGAGGTTTCCCATGGCCAGCAAGTCGAAGTCCCGTCCGGCCCCGCGCCGTTCGACCCCGTTCCAGCCGCAAGACCTGATCCTCGCCGGCGTCGGCGCGGTGTCCCTCGGCCGCAAGGAGGCGCAGCGCCTCTACGCGAAGGCCGGTCCGGCCGCGCGCCTGGCCGTCGCCTACGTGCGTGACGCGCAGGAGCAGGGGCGCCTTGCCGCCGACGAAGCCCGCTCCAAGGTGATCAGCTTCGCCGCCCGGGCGCAGGTCGATGCGCAGAAGAAGCTGGCCCCGGTGCTGGCCAAGCTCGGCATCAAGGCCAAGGCCGCCCCGAAGCCGCGCGCCCGCAAGAAGGCGCCGGCCCGTCGCCGCAGGGCCGCGTAAGGCTCGCCCGGTTCCCGCTCAAGATGAACACGCCGGCCTTCGCGCCGGCGTTTTCATTTCCGGGCGTGTCCTGCTTGCGCCCGCTCGAACGCGGCCAGCTGCTCCGGCGTCGCTTCGGCCTGGTGCTTCGCCTTCCACTCGGCGAAGGGCATGCCGTAGATCGCCTCGCGCGCCGCGTCCTTGTCGATGGCCACGCCCGCGTCCTGCGCGGCTTCGCGGTACCAGTCGGCCAGGCAGTTGCGGCAAAAGCCCGCCAGCGTCATCAGCTCGATGTTCTGCACGTCCTTGCGGGCATCGAGGTGGGCGAGCAGGCGGCGGAAGGCGGCGGCTTCGAAAGCGGTCACGTCGAGGCGTGGAGATGTGCTCATGTGGCGGTTCGGTCACACATTCGGGGATAATTCGAAAATCATGGGCGCCCGAATCCTCGACGGCAAGCGCATCGCCGATGCGCTGCTAGACGACCTCGCCATCCGCGTGGAAGCGCGCGTGGCCGCCGGCAAGCCGCGCCCGGGCCTCGCGGTGGTCCTGGTCGGCGGCGATCCGGCTTCGGCGGTCTACGTGCGCAACAAGCGCCGCGCCGGCAAGAAGGTCGGCATCACCGCGTACGACCACGACCTGCCGGCCGATACCTCCGAAGACCAGCTCGCCGGGCTGATTGACCAGCTCAACGCCGACTCGAAGGTGCACGGCATCCTCGTGCAGTTGCCCTTGCCCGGCATCGCCGATGCCAGCCGCCTGATCGAACGCATCGATCCGCGCAAGGACGTCGACGGCTTCCATCCGGAAAACGTCGGCCACCTGGCGCTGCGCCAGTTCGGCCTGCGCCCTTGCACGCCACGCGGCATCACCACGCTGCTGGCGTACACCGACAAGCCGGTGCGCGGGGCCACGGCGGTCATCGTCGGCGTGAGCAACCACGTGGGTCGCCCGATGGCGCTGGAACTGCTGATCGCCGGTTGCACCACGATCTGCTGCCACAAGTTCACGCCGCGCGAGGTGCTCGAGGCGCAGGTGCGCCAGGCCGACATCGTCGTGGTCGCCGTCGGCATGCCGAACCTGGTGCCCGGCGAATGGATCAAGCCCGGCGCGATCGTCATCGACGTGGGCATCAACCGCATGGACGACGGCCGCCTGGTCGGCGACGTCGGCTTCGACGCCGCCTCCGCGCGCGCGAGCTGGATCACCCCGGTGCCCGGCGGCGTCGGCCCGATGACGGTCGCCACCCTGATGCAGAACACGCTGGAGGCGGCGGAGGCCGCGGACGCATGAAGTGGCTTCGCACCTTGCTTGCTGCCGTGTTGATCACCCCGCTCGCTGGTTGCGCGGGCATGGTCAGCAAGGCCACCGACCGCTTCTCCACGAACCTCGGCACCGCGGTGCTCAACAGCGAGGATCCGGGCACGGTGCGCGACGGCTTGCCGTCCTACCTGATCCTGCTCGACAGCCTGGTGCTGGCGCCGGATGCCGACCCGAACACGCTGCTCGCCGCCGCGAAATTGAATTCGGCCTACGCGGGCAATTTCACCGGCGACGACAAGCTGCGCGCGCGGCGCCTGTCGAAGAAGGCCTTCGACTACGCGCGCCGCGCCGCCTGCGCGCAGGACCCGACGCTGTGCGCGGCCATCGACTCCGATCCGGAGGCGTTCTCGAAGGTGGTCACGGGCGACCGGCACGTCGAACTGATGTACATCCTGGCCGGCGCCTGGGCGGGCTACCTGCAGGCCAATTCGGAAGACTGGGGCGCGATCGCGGACCTGCCGAAGATCCAGGCCCTGCTCGAACGCGTGGTCGCAATGGATCCGACGCACGACAGCGGCCAGGCCTGGACCTACCTGGGCGTGATCAATTCGCTGCGCCCGGAAGCGATCGGCGGCAAGCCGGCCGAGGGCCGCCGCGACTTCGAGAAAGCGATCGAACTTTCCGGTGGCCGCAATCTCTACGCAAAGACGTTGTTTGCGGAGTTCTACGCGCGCCTGGTGTTCGACCAGGAATTGCACGACAGGCTGTTGAACGAAGTACTGGCCGCCGATCCCGTCGCGCCGGGCTTCACCCTCATGAACGTGCTCGCGCAGGAGCGGGCGAAAAAACTGCTGGAATCCGGCAAGGACTATTTCTGATGAACCGCATGATCCGTTCCATCGCGCTGGCCGCGGCGGCTTTCCTGCTCCCGGCCACGCCCGCGTTCGCCCAGCAGGTCGTCAAGATCGCCACCGTCGCGCCCGACGGCTCGGCCTGGATGCGCGAACTGCGCGCCGCCGCCGCCGAAGTCGCCACCTCCACGCAGGGCCGCGTCACCATCAAGTACTACCCGGGCGGCGTCATGGGCAGCGACACGGTCGTGCTGCGCAAGATGCGCCTGGGACAGTTGCAGGGCGGTGTGCTCACCTCCAGCGAGCTCGCGCAGGTGTACCCCGACGCGGCGGTGTACAGCCTGCCGTTCCTGTTCGACACCTGGGCGCAGGCGGACAAGGCGCGCACCGTGGTCGACCCCATGCTCGCGAAGGGCTTCGAGGCCAAGGGCCTGACCATGCTCTCGGCGTCCGACGTCGGCTTCGCGTACATGATGAGCACCAGGCCGCTCAAGACCGCCAGGGAAGTTGCCGGCGCGAAGCTGTGGATCCCGCAGAACGACGAGATCGCCGAGCGCACCTTCAAGGCCGGTGGCGCCACGCCGATCCTGCTGCCGCTGGGCGACGTGTTCACCAGCCTGCAGACCGGCATGGTCGACACCGTCGCCAACACGCCCAGCGGCGCGGTCGCGCTGCAGTGGCACGGCAAGCTCAAGCACATGATCGACCTGCCGCTGTCCTTCGTGGTCGGATTCGTGGTCGTCGACAACAAGGCCTTCGCGAAGATGAGCGCCGCGGACCAGGCCCTGGTGACGAAAGCCTTCCGCGCCTGCGGCCAGCGCATGGACGCGGCGATCCGGCGCGACGACGTCGCCGCGCTCGCCGCGATGAAGAAGCAGGGCCTGCAGGTGGCGCAGATGGCGCCCGCCGAGAACGCCAAGTGGAAGCAGATCGGCAACAAGGTCACGCAGGACATGATCGCCGCCGGGCACATCTCCGCGCCGATCGTGGCCGCGATCCGCAAGTCGAACGCCGGCAAGTGAGCATCGCCCAGTGAGCACGCCCGCGCGCATCCTGCGCGCGCTGCACCGCGCCGAAGACCTGCTGCTGGCGCTGCTTCTCGGCGCGCTGCTGGCGCTTGCGCTGGCGCAGATCGGCCTGCGCGTGTTCTTCGCCAGCGGCGTGGAGTGGGCCGAGCCGGTCGAACGCATGGGCGTGCTGTGGCTGGCGCTGATGGGCGCGCTTGGCGCCACGCGTGAACGCCGCCACATCGCCATCGACGCGCTGCCGCGCCTGCTGCCGCCGAAACTGCAGCGCGCCGCCTGGGCGCTGACGCAGCTGGCCACCGCCGGGATCTGCCTCGTGCTGGCATGGACGGGGTGGGGCATGCTGGAGATGGAACGCGAGGCGCCGACGCTGTTCATCGCGGGCATCTCCAGCTGGATCCCGATGATCGTGTTCCCCGCAGGCTTCGCGCTGATCGCGCTGCGCTTCGTCGTGGCCGCCTTCGGCGAGCCGCCCGAGCCCGGGCACCTGGACGTGCACGTGATGGCCGACCACGAGGCGGCGCCGTGATCGTCGAGCTGCTGCTCGTCCTGCTGCTCGCGGCGATGGGCATGCCGCTGTTCGCGGTGATCGCGGCCGTGGCGCTCGTGGGTTTCCATGCGGCCGGCTACGACCTGATCTCGGTAGCGGTGGAGTACTACCGCCTGGGCGACAAGCCGGGCCTGATCGCGATTCCGATGTTCACCTTCGCCGGCTACCTGCTCGGCGAAAGCGGCACGCCCCGGCGGCTGGTGCGCCTGTCGCTGGCCTTGCTCGGCTGGCTGCCGGGCGGCCTGGCGATCGTGGCGATCGTCGCCTGCGCCTTCTTCACCGCATTCACGGGCGCTTCGGGCATGACGATCGTGGCGATCGGCGCCTTCCTGTTTCCCGCGCTGGTGAAAGCCTCGTATCCGCGCAGCTACAGCCTCGGCCTGGTCACGTCCTCCGGTTCGCTGGGCTTGCTGTTCGCGCCATCGTTGCCGCTCATCCTGTTCGGCTTCGTCGCCGGCCAGCTCGGCACGACGCCGGCGGTGACCGTGCAGGACCTGTTCCTCGCCGGCCTGCTGCCCGGTTTCCTGATGGTGGGAATGCTGGTGCTGCACGCGATGTGGGTCGGCCGCAGCCTGCCGAAGGTTGCCGCCGCCGACCGCAAGGAGATCCTGGCCGCGCTCTGGGATGCGAAGTGGGAGCTGCCGCTGCCCTTCGTGGTGCTCGGTGGCATCTATTCCGGCAAGTTCGCCGCCAGCGAAGCCGCCGCGATCACCACGCTGTACGTGCTCATCGTCACCGTCGGCATCAAGCGCGAGATCAAGCTCGGCGAGCTGCCCAAGCTGATGTCCGAGGCGATGCGCCTGGTGGGCGCGATCCTGATCATCCTGGGTGCCGCCGGCGCCCTGTCGAACTGGCTCGTGGACCAGGAGGTCCCCGACAGGATGTTTGCCTTCAGCAAGGCCTACGTGCATTCCGGCGGCATGTTCCTGCTGCTGCTCAACGCCGTGCTGCTGCTGGTCGGCATGTTCATCGACATCTTCTCGGCGATCGTGATCCTGACGCCGCTGCTGGTGCCCGTCGCGATCGCCTACGGCATCCACCCGGTCCACTTCGGCATCGTGATGCTCGCCAACCTCCAGATCGGCTACTTCATGCCTCCCGCCGGCATGGACCTTTTCATCGCCGCCTACCGCTTCAAGACCGGCATCATCGACCTGACGAAGGCTTGCGCCCCCTTCTTCCTGATCGTCGGCCTCGCCGTCCTGATCATCACCTGGGTTCCCTGGCTGAGCCTCGCGTTCCTGTAGCGCGCGGACTTCGCGCGGCGGCAACCCTGGAACCAGGCCTCGCGATTGCGCGCCTTTGCCGCTTTCGTACCCAAATCGGGTACGAAAGGCGGTCTTGCATGGATTCGCTGGTCGCCCCCGGCGCGGACGCCTCGCCTGAGCTCGCCGTGGCGGTCGGGACTGGCCGCCCGCCGTGCCGAAACAGGCTATAATGGCGCGCTTCCTGATCCCGGAGCCGCCCATGCTGCGCATCCAGGCCGAAGCGTTGACGTTTGACGACGTCTCCCTCGTTCCCGCCCATTCGACCGTCCTGCCGCGCGATGTCGGCCTCCGGACGAAGCTCACCCGCGACCTCGAAATCAACCTGCCGATCGTCTCGGCGGCGATGGACACCGTCACCGAAGCCCGCCTCGCCATCGCCATGGCGCAACTGGGCGGCATCGGCATCCTGCACAAGAACATGGGCCTGCAGCAGCAGGCCGCGCACGTCGCGCAGGTCAAGCAGTTCGAAGCCGGCGTGATCCGCGCCCCCTTCACCGTCGGTCCCAACACCACGATCGGCGAGGTGCTCAAGCTCACGCGCGCGCGCAACATTTCCGGCGTGCCGGTGGTCGAGGACGGCAAGCTGGTCGGCATCGTCACCAGCCGCGACATGCGCTTCGAAACCAAGCTCGACGATCCCGTGCGATACATCATGACCAAGCAGGACAAGCTGGTCACGGTGGGCGAGGGTGCTTCCGACGAGGAAGTGCTGCGCCTGATGCACAAGCACCGCATCGAGAAGGTGCTGGTCGCCGACGAGGGCTTCCAGCTCAAGGGCCTGATCACCGTCAAGGACATCCAGAAGGCGCGCGACAACCCGAACGCCGCGAAGGATTCCGCCGAGCGCCTGCTGTCGGGCGCTGCGGTCGGCGTGGGCGGCGACACCGAGGAGCGCGTCGAGGCGCTGGTCGCCGCGGGCGTGGACGTGATCGTCGTCGATACCGCGCACGGCCATTCGCAGGGCGTGCTCGAGCGCGTGGCCTGGGTGAAGAAGAACTATCCGCAGGTGCAGGTCATCGGCGGAAACATCGTTACCGGCGACGCCGCCCTGGCGCTGATGGACAACGGCGCCGATGCGGTGAAGGTCGGCGTGGGCCCCGGCTCGATCTGCACTACGCGCATCGTCGCGGGCGTCGGCGTTCCCCAGATCACCGCGATCGCGATGGTCGCCGAAGTGCTCAAGGGGCGCATCCCGCTGATCGCCGACGGCGGCATCCGCTACTCGGGCGACATCGCCAAGGCGATCGTGGCCGGCGCGTCCACGGTGATGATCGGCGGCCTGTTCGCCGGCACCGAGGAAGCGCCGGGCGAAGTCGAGCTGTTCCAGGGGCGCAGCTACAAGAGCTACCGCGGCATGGGCTCGCTGGGGGCGATGGAACTGGGCAGCAAGGACCGCTACTTCCAGGACGCCTCCGACGCCGACAAGCTCGTGCCCGAAGGCATCGAAGGCCGCGTGCCCTACCGCGGCCCGCTGGGCAACATCGTCCACCAGCTCGCCGGCGGCCTGCGCGCCTCGATGGGCTACGTAGGCTGTGCCACCATCGAGCAGATGCGCACGCGCCCGAAGTTCGTGCGCGTGACCGCCGCCGGCACGCGCGAAAGCCACGTGCACGACGTGCAGATCACCAAAGAGCCGCCGAACTACCGGACCACCTGAGCCCGCGACGCATGACCGATATCCATGGCGACAAGATCCTCATCCTCGATTTCGGCGCGCAGTACACCCAGCTGATCGCGCGGCGGATCCGCGAGTTCGGCGTCTACTGCGAGATCTGGGCCTGGGACCACGACCCGTCCGAGATAGCGAAATTCGGGCCAAGGGGCATCATCCTTTCCGGTGGACCGGAAAGCACCATCGAAGCCGGATCGCCGCGCGCCCCGGAAGAATGCTTCACGGCCGGCGTGCCGATCCTGGGCATCTGCTACGGCATGCAGACGATGGCGATGCAGCTCGAAGGAGGCGACGTCGAGGGCGGCCACCACCGCGAGTTCGGCGCCGCCGAAGTCGAAGTCACCGCCGAGTGCACGCTGCTGGACGGGTTGAAGGACCGCGCCGGCTCGCCGCCGGTGCTCGACGTGTGGATGAGCCACGGCGACCGCGTCACCGCGGTGCCGAAGGGCTTCCACGTCACCGCGCGCACGGAGACGGTGCCGATCGTCGGCATGGCCGACGAGGACCGTCGCTGGTACGGCGTGCAGTTCCACCCCGAAGTCACCCACACCAAGTCGGGCACCGACATCCTGCGCCGCTTCGCGGTCGACATCTGCGGCTGCCGCACGCTGTGGACCGCGGCCAACATCATCGAGGACCAGATCGAGCGCGTGCGCGCGCAGATCGGCGATGGCAACGTCCTGCTCGGCCTGTCCGGCGGCGTCGATTCCTCGGTGGTCGCCGCGCTGCTGCACAAGGCGATCGGCCCGCGCCTGACCTGCGTGTTCGTCGACACCGGCCTGCTGCGCTGGCACGAGGGCGACCAGGTGATGGCGATGTTCGCCGAGCACATGGGCGTGAACGTGATCCGCGTAGACGCCGGCCCGCGCTATTTCGCCGCCCTCGAGGGCGTCCAGGAGCCGGAGGCCAAGCGCAAGATCATCGGCCGCCTGTTCATCGAGATCTTCGACGAGGAAGCGGCCAAGCTGAAGGACGTGAAGTGGCTGGCGCAGGGCACGATCTACCCGGACGTGATCGAGTCCGCGGGATCGAAGACCGGCAAGGCGCACGTGATCAAGAGCCACCACAACGTCGGCGGCCTGCCCGAGACGATGAAGCTGGGCCTGGTCGAACCGCTGCGCGAGCTGTTCAAGGACGAGGTGCGCCGGATCGGCGTCGAACTGGGCCTGCCGCGCGAAATGGTCTACCGCCATCCCTTCCCGGGCCCGGGACTGGGCGTGCGCATCCTGGGCGAGGTCAAGCCCGAGTTCGCGCACCTGCTCGCGCAGGCCGACGCGATCTTCATCGACGAGTTGCGCAAGGCCGACTGGTACGACAAGACCTCGCAGGCCTTCGCGGTGTTCCTGCCGGTGAAGTCGGTGGGCGTGGTGGGCGACGCGCGCGCCTACGAATGGGTGATCGCGCTGCGTGCGGTCGAGACGATCGACTTCATGACCGCGCACTGGGCCGAGCTTCCCTACGATCTGCTCGGGCGCGTTTCCAATAGAATTATCAATGAGTTACGCGGTATTTCTCGTGTAGTTTATGATATCAGCGGCAAGCCGCCCGCGACCATCGAGTGGGAGTGATGGCGGCTTCCGGCGCTGACGCGGCGGAGTTCTCCGAGGCCGACTTCGGCTGGATGCGCCAGGCGCTCGCCCTGGCCGACCGCGCCCAGCGCGAAGACGACGAGATCCCGGTCGGCGCGCTGGTCGTGGGGCCCGGGGGCGAAGCGCTGGCCGAGGGCTGGAACCGCAACATCAGCGAGCGCGACCCCAGCGCGCACGCCGAGATCGTGGCCATGCGCCGCGCCGGCGACAAGCTCGGCAACCACCGCCTGCTCGGTTGCACGCTGTACGTGACGCTGGAGCCCTGCGCGATGTGCGCGATGGCGATGGTGCACGCGCGCGTCGCGCGCGTGGTCTACGCCGCCAGCGATCCCAAGACCGGCGCCTGCGGCAGCGTCTTCGACCTGCTGGCGGATCCGCGCCACAACCACCGCGTGCAGGTGCAGGGCGGCCTGATGGCCGACGACGCCGGGCGCCGCCTCACCGACTACTTCCGCGCCAAGCGCAGCCGCGGCTAGGCAGCGTTTTCGCCCACGACCGCCTGGGCGCCTTCGAACTCGAACACGTCGGCACCCGCGGCCGGCAGCGTCCTCGTGCGGAATCGCGCGTGCAGGAATTCCCATACGCGCGGGTGCGTGTGCGAAAACCGCAGATCCTCGCGTCCATCGATCGGCTCGTTGGACACCAGCGCGGCCTGCGTCGAGGAAGCTTCCAGGGCGGCAAGCATCCGCGCCTGCGACGCCTCGTCGGCCGGGTAGAGGCAGAAGGTGTCGTAGACCGGGGAATCGCAAGCGAGCATGGCGTAGAGCGCAGGATAGGCGGGCGCGACGAACAGGTTGCGCCTGGCATGGCGATGCGCCAGCGCGTGATCGAGCAAGGTCGACATCGATGCCGGCATGGCGATGCGCAGGCCGCCGACTTCGCGCAAGGGCAGGCCGAGCGCCGAAGCGCGTTGCGAGCGGAGCATCGGCCAGGTCATCCAGGCCGAAAACGCAGCGAGAGCCAGGGCGCCGGGCAGGGGCGCCAGCGCGGCCGCGAGGGCCAGCAGCAGCAGGAGCAGCGGCGGGATCGATTGCGCCACGTGCGCGGCGTCGGCGCGCGAGGCCGCATGATGCGCGGCGAAAGCCGCGAGCGCCGCGGCGGCGAGCAGGCCCGCGCGCGCGGGCGCAGGGAAAGGCGCGAACAGCGCCAGGAGCAGACCGAGCTGCGGCAGCCCCATCAGTGCCAGGAACAACCACTGGAACGCGCGACGCCGGCCGTCATCGGGCAAGTGCGGAGGTGGCGCGCGCCAGGGCCAGGGTTTGGGCAGCGGCAAGTTTGCCGAGCCGCGTGCGAACACCGAAGAGACACGGCGCAGCCAGAAGCTGCGCGCGAACCGCGGCGACGCAAGCATCAGCAGGAAGGGCGAGGCCGCTGCGAGCATCGCCAGGGCACACGCGACGAGCGGGAAGCCGCCGGGCTGCAGCCAGCCCAGCGCGAGGGCCAGCGACACTTCGACGAACAGCGCCGCGCACGCGTAAAGGAACAGGTTGAAGCCGAACACCAGCATCGCGCCGGAGGTGGCGAAGGCGATCTCGAAGCTGGTCGTGGAGGGTTGCAGCAGCATCCATGCCTGGCTGGCCCAGGCGAGCATCAGGCAGCCATGCTCGAATTGCTTGTGCTGTGGATGCGACCAGGCCGCTAGCGTGACCGCCGCCGCCGCAAGCGCGGACCAGTCCAGTCCCACGCGATGCAGGACCCACAGCGCGGCGCTGAGGCCGAGGGCAAAGAACAGGTGGGTCGCCGCCCGCAGGCTTGCGAGTCCAGTCCCAAGAATTAGTGAGATGGCGGCGGACCATAAATACCGCCCGGGCTCGTAGGACTTGAAATCGCGATGCGGCAGGCGCCCGCGACGCAGCTGCTGCACGCCATACCACAGGTAGCCCTCGTCGGCGCCGAGCGGCGCCCGCATTCGCAGCGCGAACATGAACAGCGAAACCGCCAGGGAGATCAGGACGGCGGCCTGCAAGTCGAAGGACATACGGCGGTTCAGAATCGGCTTCGAGAAACGCAATAACGGTACCATGTCGGCGTTCCTTCCCCGGCATTCCCCCCGACTCCATGGACGCGCCCGCTGCCGTCACCTTCCCGGCGCACCGACTCGCGCAGATCGCAGAGCGCGAAGAGAGCCATTTCTGGCACGCGCCGCGCACGCGCCTGCTCCTGCGCACGATCGCGCGCGAGCGGCTGGCGCCCGGTTCGAAGATCGTGGACGTCGGCTGCGGCACCGGCGCGCTCGTGCAAAAGCTCGCCGCCCGGGGCTACGACGCGCACGGCGTCGATCCGTGGGCGGCGAATCATTCCGCGCCCAACATCCAGGTCGGGCAGGCCGAGGCGCTGCCCTGCGCCGATGCATCCCTGCCGGCGCTTTGCGCCTTCGACGTGATCGAGCATGCCGACGACGCCGCCGCACTCGCGGAAATGTGGCGCGCGCTGGCACCCGGGGGCGTGCTCTTCCTCAGCGTCCCTGCGCACATGTGGCTGTGGAGCCAGCGCGATGAGCTCGCGCGGCATCGTCGCCGTTACACTCGCCGCGGCCTGCGCCGGTGCGTGGAAGGCGCGGGCTTCCGGGTCGAGCGCATGTTCGGGTACCAGTTCGCGTTGCTGCCGGCCTTCGCGCTGGCGCGCCTGGTGTCGAGGCGGCGCGAAGGGCGCGCGCTCGCGGCGGAAGACCGGCCGCCGGCCTGGCTGAACTGGTTCCTGCGCGCCGTGAATGCCGTCGAAGTGGCGGTCGGCCGATTGCTGCCTCCGCCCACCGGGTCCAGCCTGGTGCTGGTCGCGCGAAAGCCGCGCGGGGACGCCTGATGCGCGTCCTGCTGTTCTCCCACGAGATGGAATATGCACGTGCGGCAATCGCCGCGGGCGTGTCGCAGCTCGTGATCGACTGGGAAAACGCAGGCAAGGAACGCCGCCAGCGCGGCTTCGACACCCAGATCAACCACGGGACGCCGGAAGAGCTCCGCGCCGCCGTGGCCTTTGCCCCGGGGCGCGTGGTCTGCCGCATCAACAACACCCCGGAGGCGCGCGACCGCGACTGCCGTTTGGCCATCGAGCTGGGCGCCAGCGAAGTCTGGCTGCCGATGCTGCGCGACGCGCGCGAGGCGGAACAGTGCCTGCGCCGCATCGACGGCGACGCGCGCCTGGGCGTGATGGTCGAGACCTGCGAATCGATGCAGCTGGCGCGCGAGCTCGCGGCGCTCCCGGTCGCGCGCGTGTACATCGGCCTGCACGACTATCGCATCGATCGCGGCCACGCCGGCTTGTTCGATCCGATCGTCGACGGCACCCTGGATCGCTTCCGGGAACATTGGCCGGGCAGCTTCGGCTTCGCCGGCATCACCGACCCGGACGGCGGCGCGCCGGTCCCGCAATCGCTGCTGCTTGCGGCAATGGCGCGCCTGCAGTGCAGTTTCGGCGTGGCCCGCCGCTGCTTCCGCCGCGAGATCCCCATGGCGGAGCTGCCGCTCGCGATGGCGCGGATCGACGCGCGCCACGCCGTGCTGCGGGCGCGCACCGCGGGCGAGGTGGACGACGACCACGCAGCGCTTGCCGGGCTGCTCGCCGGCCTGGCGAGCGCGGAAGGACGCGCGTGCGCGCCCTGATCATCGGCGCGAGCGGTGCGGTCGGCAGCGCGGTCGCGCGTCGCGCGCATCAGCGCGGCGTGGACGTGCAGGCGGCGGTCCGCCCCGGCTCCGATCTGCGCCGATTGCCCGAGCCGCTGAAGGCCTCGTGCAGCCCCGTCAACCTCTCCTCGGCACGAGCCGTCGCCAGTGTGGTTGAATCGGCTCGCGCGGACTGGGTCCTGATGGCGGCTTTCCCGGCGCACCAGCCCACCGTGGACGCGGCTTCGCTGCGCAGTTCGATGCAGGCCAATGCGCGTGGGCTGCTCGAAGGGCTGGTCCGGGCCGGCTTCACCGGGGCGGTTACCTGGGTCGGTAGTTCGATGGCCTACCACCATGCCGAGCCGGGGCGTTCGCCATCGCGTCCGCTGTCCGTGCGCGGCGCAATCAAGTTCGAGGAAAGCAGGCTGGTGGCCGGGCTCGCGCGCGAACATTCGCTGCCACTCACCGAACTGCGCCTGTTCACGGGCTATGGTCCCTTCGAGCAGCCCGAACGCCTGGTGCCTGCCTTGCTCCGCGCGGCGCTGGCGAAGGAGCGCGTGCGCATCGCGACGCAAGGGACGAGCCGTGACTGGCTGCATTTCGAGGACTTCGCCGACGCCTGCCTCGCGAGCGCTGCTTGGCGGGAGGCGCGTCCCCGGGTTCTCGCCGCCTGTTCCGGGCAGGTGCATGACGCGCTGGCCGTGGCACGCCTGCTCGAACGCATCAGCGGCAGGCCGTTGATCGATCCGGGCGCCTTCGACCGCCAGGAGCCTTACGGCGATTCCCATGCAGGTACGCCGCCGTCGCCCGCGCAACTCGCCTGGCGACCACGCTTCGACCTGCAAGCCGGACTGGAGCAGTACTGGCGCTGGGCGAACACGCCGGCGGGCCGGAACTGGCTGATGGCTTGGGAGCCTGCCTGCGCATGATGCCGCCGGAGTCGCCCGAGCTGAGCTGGGTCCTGCCGCTGTATCGCACGCGCGCGCAGGTGGAGGAACTGCTCGCGCGCATCGACGCGGCGTCGCGCGGACTGGTGGCAAGCTGGGAAGTCGTGCTGGTGGACGATGCCTGTCCGCAGGGTAGTGGCGACGCCGTCCAGGCCCTGCTGCCGAAGTATCCGAACTCGCGCCTGCTGCGGCTGCCGCACAACCAGGGCCAGGACCGCGCGCTTCGTGCAGGCTTGGCGCAATGCCGGGGTGATTGGGCGCTGATGCTCGATGCCGACCTGCAGGACCCGCCGGAAGCCCTTGCGTCGCTATGGGCACGACGCGACGCCGGCCTGGATGCACTGTTCGTGCAACGCACCGGGCGCTACACGAGCGCGGGGCGCCAGTTCACCTCGCGCCTGTACCGGTCCGCGATTGCGATGGTCGGCCGCCTGCCGCCCGGGGCCTGCCTGTTCGCCCTGCTGCCGCGGCGCACGGTCGACGCGATTCGTGCCCGAAGCGACGCCGACGTCTCGCTGCTGGCGCTGATCGCCGCGCTCGGCCATCGCTTCGACAGCCTGCCGGTGCTGCGCGCGCCACGCCTCGAGGGCGAGTCCGCCTACAGTTCCTCCGCCCGACTGCTGAAGGCGACGCGCTCGCTTTGGCAGATGCTGTCCCTTCGCCGCCTCCAGCGTTCCCTTCCCGAACCTCCCAGCCCATGACCGCCACGTCCACCCACGCCGACCAGTTCGAAGCGCAACGCGCGTATTACGCCACGCGCCAGACCGCCAGCCTGCTTGCGATCGACACCCCGTACATACATCGCCATTTCTCCGAAGTCGTCGAGGCCTGCGGCCTGGGTGAAGGCGCGCGCGTGTGCGAGTGGGGCTCCGGGCTGGGTCGCTTCTCGCGCCTGCTGCTCGCGCGCGGCTTCGAGGTCACCGCGATCGAGCTCTCGCCGCGCTTCGCGGCCGAGTCGAGCGCAGCGCTGGGCGCGGATCCGATGCTGGACATCCGCTGTGGGGACATCGCGGAGACCCTGGCCGGCGAACGCGAAAGCCACGACGCGATGCTTGGTTTCTTCGTGCTGCACCACCTGCCGGAACTGGCGTCCTATTTCCGGGCCGCCCACGCGGCGCTGAAGCCGGGCGGGCGTTTCGTCTTCGCCGAACCCAATCCGCTGCATCCCCTGTACCCGGTGCAGATCGCGTTCACGCCGGGCATGCGCTGGGCGGCCGAGCGGGGCATCTACAACCTGACCCGGAAGGGACTTGCCTCCGCTGCGGCGGCGGCCGGTTTCCGCGATTTCCGCGTGCGCTGCTACGGCGCCCTGCCACGCGCGCCGTACAACCTGGCCGCGCGTGCGGGCCTGGAGCGCGCGCCTGAATGGTTCGTGCCTGCGCCGATCAGGCCCTTCCAGCTCATCGAGGCGACCAAGTGAACGCCACCGTCTCCCTCGCGGCGAAGACCGACCAAGGCCGCTTCGCCGAAGTGCTTTTCCAAGCCGACGCGCTGGACGCGATCGACTACGCGAAGGTGCGCGAAACGATCGCCACGCATTCGCTGGCCTGCATCCGCGGCCTGTTCGATCGCGAAGCCTGTCGTGCAGCGCTGGCGCGAATGCGCGCGGGCTTCGACCCGGCGGAGGACCGCAAGCACGACCCGCGCGATTCCGACGCGGTGCGGCGCAACTTCCAGAAGCTGCAGATCGGCGCGAACTCCGGCGTCGACAGTCGGCGCACGCTCGGCCGCTTCATGCGCGCGATCTACAACCCGGTGTTCGCCGAGGACCGCTGGGGCCTGCGCGAACACTTCGTGCGCATCGCGCAGTTCCGCAACCTGCTGACCGGGCGGCCGCGCGACTTCGCGGTGCACGACACCGAAGGCGGCTACTGGACTTGCGCGCGCGTGCTGCAATACCCGCGCGGCGGCGGCTTCATGGTGCCGCACCGCGACGTGTACGCGCAGACCGCGACCAACGACTCGGGCTTCGATTTCGCGCAGCCCTTGCTGCTGCTCAGCGAGCATGGGATCGACTTCGAGGAAGGCGGGGGCTATGTCGACCGGGCCGACGAACGCTTCCGTTACGAGCGCTTCTGCCAGGCGGGCGACCTGGTCGTCTACGACGGCCGTTCCATCCACGGCGTCGCCGACATCGACCCGATGGCCGACCTGGACCTGCACAGCTTCTGCGGCCGCGCCGTCGCGCTGGTCTCGCTGTACCGCCACCTGCAATCGGGAGGCGAGGATTACGCCGCGCTGAACCGCCGCGGCGTTAGCCAGGTGGGACTGGGCGAAACCTAGTCCCTGCCAGGGGCGGCGCTCGGGGCAGGCTCTCCCTGCACCCGCGGCGGGTCGTGGGGTTTCATCTCGAGGTCGAGTTCCTCGTCGAAGCTGCGCACGGCGAGCGAAACCTCCAGGCCCAGGTACACGCAGGCCACCAGCAGGCAAAGCACGCCGATGACCGCGAGCGCCGTGGGCAGCAAAGGCAGGCGCTGCCCGCTGAAGGCGTCCACCGCCAGGGCCAGGCTGGTGCCGACGAAGCTGCCCACCGCGGCGTACAGCATCACGCAGGCGTGCAGCACGTAGCGCGCCCGGCGCCGGTGCCGTTCGAGTTGCTTGTCGAGGCCTTCGCGGCGTACCAGGCCCGCGGCGTTCCACAGGGCGACCAGGGCGCGCAGGCGGTCCACCACGCGCGCCAGCCGGTTGTTCGCCGACACCAACAGCGAACCGGTGGCGGCCATCAACAAGGCGGGAGCCAGCAGCGAGGTGAGGATCTGGTAGTGGCTGATCGCATCCTGCGGCGACATGCGTCGGGTCCAAGGCAGCCGGAAGTGGAGGTTATTATGGCGCGACCGACAGGGAGCCGATGCGCATGGCCGCGACGAACGGATCGAACAACGACAACCGCCTGGTCTGGATCGACCTGGAAATGACCGGCCTGGACCCGGATACCGACACCATCATCGAAATCGCCACCCTGGTCACGGACCAGGAACTCAACGTGCTTGCCGAGGGCCCCGAGCTGGCGATCCGCCAGCCGCTCGCGCGGCTGGAGGCGATGGACGACTGGAACCGCAACACCCATTCGAAATCGGGCCTGTGGCAGCGCGTGCTGGACAGCGAGGTGGACCTGGCGCAGGCCGAAGCGGCGACGCTGGATTTCCTAGCGCTCTGGCTGCCGGCGAACCGGTCGCCGATCTGCGGCAACTCCATCTGCCAGGACCGCCGTTTCCTGTACCGGCACATGCCGAAGCTGGAAGCCTGGTTCCATTACCGCAACCTGGACGTCAGCACGATCAAGGAGCTGGCGCGGCGCTGGCACCCGGAGATGCTCGCCGGCTTCAGCAAGGCCGGGACGCACACGGCGCTATCGGATATCCGCGAATCGGTCGCCGAACTGGTGTACTACCGCAGGTTCATGGGGCCGATGGGCGGGCTCCCGCCCGCCTAGGAGCTCGCGTCGCGGGGCAGGGCGTTCCGGAGCGCTTCGTCGGGCAAGGCCTGCGCCGGCGCGTTGTGGTGGTGCAGGTGCACTTCGCGCGGCGGTTGCGCGGTACGCAGGCCGCGACGCTGGAAGTCGGCGAGCGCCGCCTCCAGGAAGTCCGAACGCACCTGGTTGTAGTCGCGCGCCACGACCCACGCCTGCAACTGCACCGTCACGATGTTTTCGGAGAGGCCGGTGACGACGACTTCGGGAGGCGGCGATTTCTGCACCTTGCCGTTCGCGACGGCGAGCCCGCGCAGCGCCTCGCGGATGGCGGGCAAGTCTTCGTTGAAGGGCAGCGGCACGTTGACGTCGACGCGGCGCAGGCCCAGTCCGGTGAAATTGACGATCGGCGCGGAGGTGATCTGGCTGTTCGGCAGGATGATCTCGCGGTTGTCGGGCGTGCGCAGCTTGGTCTGGAAAATGTGCACGCTCTGGACCACGCCTTCCTCGCCGGCCACCTTCACCACGTCGCCGATGTGGAAAGGGCGCAAGACGATCAGCATCACGCCCGAGGCGGTGTTCGACAGCGAATCCTTCAGCGCCAGGCCGATGGCCAGGCCCGCGGCGCCGACGACCGCCAGCAGCGAGGTGGTCGGCACGCCGATGAAGTCCAGCACGGCGATGAACACCACCACCAGCCCGATGCCGTAGGCGACGTTGCGCAGGAAGCTGCGCAGGATCTCCTCCACCTGGAAGCGCTGCATGAGCCGGTCGAGGCCGCGCGAGACCCAGCGCGCGATCCAGATGCCGGCCGCGAGCAGGGCGACGGCGATGCCCAGCTTCATGAGCCACAGGTGGACGGCCTTGGCCCCCAGCGCGCCTTCGAGCCAGGACAGCATTTCAGCCCGCCTTGATGCGCGCCAGGCGCAGCCAGGTGTCGACCACGGTATCCGGGTTCAGCGATACCGATTCGATGCCCTGGTCCATCAGCCAGTCGGCGAGGTCGGGATGGTCGGACGGGCCCTGGCCGCAGATGCCGATGTACTTGCCCTTGGCGCGCGCCGCGGAGATGGCCATCGACAGCAGTTTCTTGACGGCGGGATCGCGCTCATCGAACAGATGCGAGACCACGGCCGAATCGCGGTCCAGGCCCAGGCACAGCTGCGTGAGGTCGTTGGAGCCGATCGAGAAGCCGTCGAACATCTCGAGGAACTCGTCGGCGAGCAGCGCGTTCGAGGGCACCTCGCACATCATCACGACCTTCAGCCCGTTTTCGCCGCGCACCAGTCCGTTCTTCGCCAGCGTGGCGATGACCTGCCGGCCTTCCTCCAGCGTGCGCACGAAGGGAATCATGATCCAGCAGTTCTCCAGGCCCATCGTCTCGCGCACCTTCTTCACGGCGCGGCACTCGAGGGCGAAGCAGTCGGAGAAGCTCGGGTCCACGTAGCGCGAGGCGCCGCGGAACCCGATCATCGGGTTTTCCTCGTGCGGCTCGTACTGGTTGCCGCCGATGAGGTTGGCGTATTCGTTCGACTTGAAGTCGGACAGGCGCACGATGACCGCGTTCGGCGCGAAGGCCGCCGTCAGCGTGGCGATGCCCTCGGCCAGGCGGTCGACGTAGAAGTCCACCGGCGAGGCGTAGCCGGCCATCAGCGGCTCGATCTGCCGCTTCGTCTCGGCGTTGAGGCGGTCGTACTCGAGCAAGGCCTTCGGGTGCACGCCGATCTGGCGCGCGATGATGAACTCCAGGCGGGCGAGGCCGATGCCCTGGTTGGGCAACTGCGCGAAGTCGAAGGCGCGCTCGGGATTGCCCACGTTCATCATGATCTTCAGCGGGGCCGGCGGCATGTGCGACAGGTCGGTGACCACGCGCTCGTAGGGCAGGATGCCTTCGTAGATGAAGCCGGTGTCGCCCTCGGCGCAGCTCACCGTGACCCTGGCACCGTCCTGGATGCGGTCGGTGGCGTCGCCGCAACCCACGACCGCCGGGACGCCCAGCTCGCGCGCGATGATCGCCGCATGGCAGGTGCGGCCGCCGCGGTTGGTCACGATCGCCGCGGCGCGCTTCATGATCGGCTCCCAGTCGGGGTCGGTCATGTCGGCGACCAGCACGTCGCCGGGCTGGAAGGCGGCCATTTCGGAAAGCTTGCGCACCACGCGCGCGGTGCCCGAGCCGATCTTCTGGCCGATGGAGCGGCCCTCGACCAGCACGTTGCCGCGCGCCTCGAGCAGGTAGCGCTCGATCTGCGTGGAGCGCGCGCGCGACTTCACCGTTTCCGGACGCGCCTGCACGATGTACAGCTTGCCGGTGCCGCCATCCTTCGCCCATTCGATGTCCATCGGGCGGCCGTAGTGCTTCTCGATCACCAGCGACTGCCGCGCCAGCTCCTCGACGTCGGCGTCGGAAATGGAGAACCTGCGCTGCAGCTCCGCCGGCGTGTCCTCGTTGCGCACGCGCTCGCCCGGCGCATCCGAATACACCATGCGGATCTGCTTGCTGCCGAGCGTGCGGCGCAGGATCGCCGGCTTGCCGGCCCCGAGCGTGGGCTTGTAGACGTAGAACTCGTCCGGGTTCACCGCGCCCTGCACGACGTTCTCGCCCAGGCCGTAACTGGAGGTGACGAACACCACGTCGCGGAAGCCCGATTCGGTGTCCAGCGTGAACAGCACGCCGGACGCGCCGATGTCCGAACGCACCATCAGCTGCACGCCCGCGGACAGGAACACGTCCTCGTGCTTGAAGCCGTGGTGCACGCGGTAGGCGATGGCGCGGTCGTTGTAGAGCGAGGCGAAGACTTCGCGGATGCGCACCAGCACGTCCTGGATGCCGACCACGTTCAGGAAGGTTTCCTGCTGGCCGGCAAAGCTCGCATCCGGCAGGTCCTCGGCGGTGGCTGAGGACCGCACCGCGACGGCGACGTCGGCGGCGCCGGCTTCCCGGCACAACTGCGCGTAGGCGTCGCGGATCGCCTGCTCGAGCCCGGGCTGCAGCGGTGCGTCGATCACCCAGCCCCGGATTTGCTTGCCGGCGGCGACCAGCGCGTCGACGTCCTCGACGTCCAGCGTGGCCAGGCGGTCGAAGATGCGCTTGGACAGGTCGTTGAAGGCGACGAATTCCTTGAAGGCATCGGCCGTGGTGGCGAAGCCGCCGGGCACGGAGACACCCAGGCCGCTGAGGTTGCCGATCATCTCGCCGAGCGAGGAATTCTTGCCGCCGACCTGGGCCAGGTCGGTGAGCCGCAGCTGGTGCAGCCAGAGGACGTGCGAGGTCAAAACGGGGGCTCCGGGACAGGGGCGCAGGCCAAGAGCGCCATTATCCCGTTTCGGGTCCATGCGGCACAATGCCGCGATGGACCAGCCACGCCCCGTATTCTTCATCTCCGACGGCACCGGAATCACCGCTGAAACCATCGGCAACAGCCTCCTGACGCAGTTCGCCGGCGTCGAGTTCCGCACCCGCCGCATCGCCTTCGTCGACACGCGCGACAAGGCGCTGGCGGCGGCCGACGAGATCCGCTCGGCCGGCCTGCGCGCCGGGCAGCGCCCGATCGTGGTGAATTCGGCGGTCGACCCCGAGCTCAATGCGCTGATCGTGGCGAGCGGGGCGCTGATGCTCGACATCTTCGCGCCCTTCATCCGGCCGCTCGAGGAGGAACTGGGCGTAAAGCGCCAGCCGCTGCTTGGGCGCGCGCACGGCCTGGTCGACTTCGCCGCGTACGAAGCGCGCATCAACGCGACCAACTACGCGCTCAGCCACGATGACGGCATCGACCTGGACTACCAGGAAGCGGACTTGATCCTGGTCGGCGTGTCGCGCTCGGGCAAGACGCCGACCTGCCTGTACCTGGCCCTGCACTACGGCGTGAAGGCAGCGAACTACCCGCTCACCGAGGACGACCTGGACGGCGACCGCCTGCCGAAGAAGCTGCAAGCGCACCGGCGCAAGCTGTTCGGGCTGACCATCGATCCGGTCCGGCTCCAGCAGATCCGCAACGAGCGCAAGCCCGGTTCGCGCTACGCGCGCCTGGAACAGTGCAGGAAGGAAGTGGCGCAGGCCGAGGAGATGTTCCGGGTGGAGCGGCTGCCGGCGCTCAGCACGACGCATACCTCGATCGAGGAGATCGCCAGCAAGGTGCTGGCGCAATTCGGCATCCAGAAGCATATGTTCTGACGCTTCGCAGCGGTTTACAAGCCTTTTTTTCCGGGTTGGGTCGCTGCTAGAGTCGGTCAATGCCGGTCCTGGCCGCCACCGCGAAAATGCCCTCCTGCAGCCGCCTCGGGTGGCTGATGGGGCTGTATGCGGAGAACTACCAGCGCATGTCGAAGCTGTTCGACATCCCGGCGCTGGCCAAGGGCACGTACCTGTCGAAATGCCCGCAGGGACTGGACGTGGTGGTGGAGGTGCTCGAGGTGCACGCCTACACGCTGGAACTGCGGCTGAGCTACCGCATGAACGATCCGGTGACCGGGCGCCCGGATCCATCGGCCTACGTGCGCATCTACCGCGACGCGCGCCAGGCCGAAGTGACGCATTGCTACATCGGCCGGCAGTGGCAGGACGTGCTGGGCCTGCACCCGCAGCCGCGCGTCATGTTCGGCCACCGGTTGCGCATGAACTCCTTCCTCAACAAGTGGCTGGAGTACCTGGCCGGGCAGGGACACGGCCCGCACACGCTGGGCCCGATGCCCCTCGACGAGCCCAGCGACGAGGCGGAAATCGCCTTCGCTTGACGCGGCTGGGCCGCATCGTCATAATTCGCGTTCTCCTATCGGTGGGGCTATAGCTCAGCTGGGAGAGCGCTACAATGGCATTGTAGAGGTCATCGGTTCGATCCCGATTAGCTCCACCACCGATTCAAGGCAGTGCAACACTGCCAACGAAAACGTCCCCATCGTCTAGAGGCCTAGGACATTACCCTTTCACGGTAGCGACCGGGGTTCGAATCCCCGTGGGGACGCCAAACAGAAAAAAGGCCCGCTCCGGCGGGCCTTTTTCCTTGCCTGGTCCGCCGCGTCACGGCGCCATGACCAGCACCATCACCGTGCCCCAGGTGGTGAGCACGACGTGCGCGATGGCCACGGAGCCCGAGTATCCGATCACCGCCACCGAACTTTCCGACTTTTCCTGCAAGGCCGCGAGGCCGGCGGTGAAGGTCTGCGCGCCGGAAATCGCGCCGAGCAGCAGCACCGGGTTGATCTTCAGCACCTTGTGCCCGAACCACAGGCCGGCGAAGAGGGGCGAGAAGGTGATGATCGCGCCGCCGATGAGCAAGCCCACCCCGGACACGCGCACTGCCTCGACGAAGTGGGGGCCGGCGCCGATGCCGACCATCGCCACGAAGCCGGCCAGGCCGATCGCCTGCATGAACTTCACGGCGCCGTCGGGGATGCGCCCGAACAGCGGGCGCTTCAGGCGCATGTGGCCGATCACGATTCCGGCAATCAGCGTGCCGACGCTGGTGCCGATCGCCACGCGCACGCTGCCCACCGGCACGACCGCGACCGCGCCCAGCAGTGCGCCGAAGAAAATGGCCATCGCGAACACCACGAAATCCGTGACGTCCGAAGGCTTGAGGACTTCGCCCAGTTGCGTCGTCGCGCGTTCCACCGCGGACTGCGCGCCGACCAGGGTGATCACGTCGCCGCGCTCGAGCACCGTTTCGGTCCCGAGCGGGATGGCCATCGAGTTGCGCGTCAGCGCCGCCGGGAAGACGCCGCCGAATGCGTCCGAGGAAAACATCTCGCGCAGCGTGCGAGCCACCCAGGTCTTCTGCGAGACGAAGATCTCGCGCGTCGCGATCGGGATCGCCAGCAGCGCAGGGTCTTCGACTTCCTCGAGGCGGCCGCCGAGCAGGTTGACCAGCACCTCCCTCCGGCCGCTGACGGCGAGCACGTCACCGGCGGCGATGACGGTATCCGGAGCCGCCTCGATGAGCTGCTCGCCGCGGCGCAGGCGCACCACGAAGGCGCGCACGCCCTCGCGACCGCGCTCGGCATCGCGCACCCTCATGCCGGCGGCCGGGGCTGCATCGGGCACGCGGTACGCACGTGTCTCGAAAGGCTGCCAGGCGGAGATCAGGCTGTCGTCGCCTCGGCTGATGCCGTATTGCTCCTCGAGCTTGCGCGCTTCGGCCTTGAGGTCGACGCGCAGCAGCGCGGGGCCGATGCTCTTGCACATGAAGATCACGCCCAGCGCGCCCACGAGGTAGCACACGGCGTCGGCCACGCCGACGTGCGCGACCAGCTTTTCAGTGGTCGCCGCATCGAGACCGAGCGCCTTGATCGCTTCGTTCGCGGTGCCCATAGCGGGCGATTCGGTCAGCGCGCCCGACAGCATGCCGGCCGACAGGCCCGCGTCGAGGTCCAGGTACAGCGCGATCGGCACGGCGACCAGCAGTCCCACCGCCGGCATGAAGACGCCAAGCACGGCGAAGCGCCAGCCGTCGCCCTTCATGGCGGCGACGAAGCGCGGGCCCACCTCATATCCGATGCCGAACAGGAACAGCAGGAACAGCACCGACTTCGCCGTGCCGGAGACGGGCACGTGGAACAGGAAGCCGACGAGCATGCCGGCGAGCAGCGAGCCGGTGACGCCGCCGAGCGTGAAGCCTCCGAACTTGATGCCGCCGACCCAGTAGCCGATGCCCAGCGCGAGGTATACGCCCAGTTCGGGATACTTCCCCAGGAACGCGGTCAGCCACTCCATGCGCGCGTCAGGGCGTCTGGGGCGTCCAGTAGATCATCACGCGCAGGTCATTGAGCGTGGAAACGCCCGGCGCGTCCTGGTCTACCTCGGCGTAGCGCAGGCGCGCCATCAGGCCCTTGAGCGGGCCTTCCGGCACGTCCCACTGCAGGTTCAGGTCCCACTCGTCCTTGGCGTACTCGCCGGGCGAATCAGGGTCGGAGCCATTGACGTACAGGCCGTACACGCTCAGGCCCTTTACCTGCGGGAACTTGTAGGCCGCGCGCAGCAGCCACGCATCTTCGCCGTCGCGGTTGAAGTCCTCGACCTGCACGCTGGTGTAGCCGGGATAACCGCTCCAGGGGTTCTGCATGTTGGCGTTGCCGCCGGCGCTGGTGTAGCCGCCGGTGAAGGAGGCATTGCCGACCGACAGCTCCGCCTTCGCGCCCCACTGGTTCGAGTCGAAGGAGGTTCCCTTCAGCAGCTCGTCGCCGACCGAGGTCTCGTCCGAATACTGCAGCGAAAGCGCCAGCTTCGCCTTCTCGCCCACCGCGAAGCCATAGCGCGCCTCGGTGTAGAAGATGTTGATGATGTCTTCGCTGTAGTAGTCGATGGCGCCGATGCTGAGGTCGCCCTTCTTCCAGTTGGCGCCGAGCGCGAACACGCCGTTGTCGACGTTGTCCGGGGCGCCGGCATCGTCGGACATCGAGACGAACTCGTCGGAGTTCTTCTCCTTGATGCGATTGAAGAAGCCGCCGCCGATGCGCCATTCGCCAGTGTCGGCCTTGCCATACAGCCCCTGGATGGCGAGCGCCTCGAAGGTTACCGGCGACATGCGCGTGTCGTTGCGGTTGATGTAGGGCGTGTCGAACAGGCGCCGGCCGACGGTCAGGCGCGTCTGGTCGTTGATCAGGAACTCGCCATAAGCCTCGCCCAGCACCGAATAGCCTTCCTGGCCGGACTTCAAGAGGCCCGCGCCGTCCTTGTCCTCCGGGCCATGCAGTGGCTGCGCAGTGTAGGCGGTCGCGCCGAGCGAGAAGCGATCGCGGAAATAGCCGGTCTTCAACCCGATCGAACCACCGATCGCCCAGGTCTCGCTCTGGCTGTCGTCGTACTTGTCGCGGTCGAGGTAGTACGAACGCAGCTGCACGCTGATCTTGGTGCCATCCAGCGCCTTGCGCCGGGTTTCGCGCACCCACGCGGCGTGGGATTTCGGACCGAAGCTTTCGTCGAGGGGCGTATTGACGCCTTCCTCGTTCGCGGTCAGCGGATCGTCGGGAACCGAGGCGCCCACGTCCTTCGCCGCTGCCTCTTCCGCGGCCTCCGGTTCCTGCGCCGGCGGCGGAGTCGTCACTTGCGCGAAGGCCAGCGCGGGCGCGATTACGCTGGCGAGCAGGACGCCACAGGAACGCGCGGGGGATGACCGTCGCGCTCCCGGCCAGGATTTCGGGACGAGTCGAATCATGGCGTGCGTCCTCCGGTCACTGCGAAAGGACCATCGCGAAGTAGCCGAATACCGTGTACAGCACGCCGGACACGGCGTAACCAACCGGGAAGCCGACCCAGGGCACGCTGCTGTCGATCTCCTTCGCCGCTTCGCGCGCCGGGCCGGAGTGCGAGCGCGAGCCCGCCACGCCGCCCATCAGCACGGCCGGGTTGACCTTGAAGAAGTGGTAGCCGATCGCCCAGGTGACGAAGGGCGGGATCGTGCTGGCGATGAAGCCGGCCAGGAAGATCTTCACCGCGATCGCGCCGGTCAGCTGCTCGAGCAGCGTAGCTCCCGCATTGATGCCCACGATCGCGATGAACGTCACCAGTCCCAGGTCCTCGAGGATGTTGCGCGCCGCGTTCGGCGTACTGCCGAAGAAGCGCAGGCGCGACACCGCCGACGACACGAAGATTCCCGACAGGAGCAGGCCGCCGGCATTGCCCAGGCCGACCATGAAGTCGCCGACCGGGACGTTGATCTTGCCGATCAGCAGGCCCAACACCATGCCCAGCGACAGCGTCAGCAGGTCGGTGGAGGTGCTCGGACGGGCGACCTTGCCGACCTTGTCCGCGACGGCCTGGATGGTGCCCTTGAGGCCACTGACGAACAGCACGTCGAAGCGCTTCAGCGTCGTTTCCGCGCCGACGGGGATCGGCTCGCCCGCACGTTCGATGCGGCTGATGCCGAATTGGCCGGCGAAGTCTTCCTTGGCGAAATCCTTGAGCGGACGGCCGTCGAAGGCATCGTCGGTGACCAGGATCTCGGCCTGGTCGAGCGGGATGTTGAGCACCTTCTGGTCCGCCACTTCCGCGCCGACCAGGCCCAGGTTCGAGGTCAGGTCCTCGAGGCGGCCGCCCAGCGCGACGATGTCGCCGGAGGCAAGCACGAGTTCGGGCGAGGCGCCGAGCGCTTCATCGCCACGCACGACGTTGACGATCTTGTACTGCGGGTTGGCCTGCCGGAACTGGTGGATGGTCTTGCCCACGGTCGCCGGATTCTCCACGCGATAGGCGCGCAGTCCGCCGGCGCGGTAACCGGTGACGCCGGCGTCGTCGACGTTCTTCACGCCGTGCTCCTGCTCGTACTGCCTGGCCGCCGCCTTGGCGTCGACGCCCCACCAGCGCGGCAGGTACTTGCAGATCAGGATGATGCCGACCGTGCCCCAGATGTAGGTCACGCCATAGCCGAGCGCGATCATGCCGGAGACCTGTTCGGCGGTGGTGCCCGCGGGGATCTTGTAGGCGCCCTGTTCCATGGCCATCTCGGCGGTGCCGATCGCCGCCGACATCGTCTGCGAACCGGCCAGGATGCCGCCGGCCGAACCGGCCGGCAGGTCGAACACGCCGCTCATCAGCACCACCAGGAACAGGCCCAGGCAAGCGCAGATCACCGCCAGGATAGTGAAGGTGATGCCGTCCTTCTTCAGGCTGTTGAAGAAGGAGGGGCCCACGCGCAGGCCGACGCCGTACATGAACAGGTAGTACATGAGCGACTTGGCGAAGTTGTCGAGCTGCAGCTTGATGCCGTAGGTCGAGGCCCAGGTCGCGAGCGCCGCGCCGACGACCACCGCCGCCGCCACCATGCCCAGGCCGTAGCCCTTCACCGAGAACTTGCCTACCCACACCGCCATGCCGACGGTGAAGAACAGCAGGATGTACGGATTTTCACCCAGGAACTGGAAAAAGCCTTGCATGCTCTGTCTCCGAAGACGGGATGGGTTAGTGCGTCGAACTGGCCTTGCTCTTCTTGAGCGCGTCCGGCTTGATGAGCTTGATGCCCTGCGCGGCGACGTAGCCGTGGATTTCCTTCACGTCGAGCTTGCGCATGTACGTGATCGTTTCGGCGGTGATCACCTGGCCCGGCACCATGATCGGGAAACCGGGCGGGTAGGGGATGACGAAGTTGGCCGAGACCAGTTCCGGGCCGTCCTTCAGGCGCTTGTCGAGGTCGGGGCTGGCGAGCTTGATGAACTCGCAGTTCTCCTCGTCGTAGGCCATGAAGAAGGCCGGGCGCATGTGGCCCTCGTTGGCCTTGCCCTTGGGGTGGTCGCGGAAGGCATCGTGGAAGCGGCTGAAGTTCGGCAGGTCGGGCACGTCCTTCATCAGCGATTTCACGTTGGCGGCCAGCGCCGCCTTCGCCGAGGCGCCCTCCTCGACGAGGCGCGCGTCGATCTCGCGCGACAGGTCGGCCAGCGCCTTGATCAGCAGCGCGGCATCGCTGTGCGTGTTGTTGATGTTGGTCTGCACCAGTACGCTGTTGCGCGAGGTCTTGTTGATCTGGATGTCGAAGCGGTCCGACAGCAGGCTCTTGAACTGGTTGCCGTTGAAGCCGGCGTTGCCGCAGACCACGGTGATGCGCGTGGGATCGAGCGCGAACTCGTCCTGGTCCCAGGAGGCCGCGATCTTCGCCCAGCTCGAATTCCCTGGGCCGTAGTCGCGGATGCCGGATTCGCGGAATTCCTTCGGGATCATGTCCTCCGGCGTGGCGATGTGGAAATACTTGGAGATCAGCGGGTGCGTGTTGACGACGTGCCGGATGCGGATGGCGATGTCGATGGCGCGCATGGTCATCGCGTAGCCTTCGAATTCCATCTGCCGGCGCGCCAGGTCCAGGCCCGCGATGAGCTGCAGGTTGGGCGAGGTGGAGGTGTGCGAAAGGAAGGACTCCTGGAACGGGCCCTCGACCTTGTGGAAGTCGTCGTCCCAGATCAGCATCATCGAGCCCTGGCGGAAGGACGACATCGACTTGTGCGTCGAGTTCGTCTGGTAGACGCGGATGCGCACCTTGTCGGGGTCGGGCAGGCGGTGCTGGTCGGCGGCCTTCGGGTCCTTGGGGTCGAGCGGCTTGGCCTTCTTCTTCCAGGCCTCGTATTCCTCGCGGTAGGCCTGGCTGCGGAATCGCTCGGTGAGCGCGGCCGCGGCGCCCATCGCGGTGCGGCGGCGGTGGAGCGGATTGAAGCGCGCGAAGCCGAACCAGGCCTCGTCCCACAGGAAGATCAGGTCGGGCTTGATCGCCAGGCACTCTTCCATCAGCTTGCGCGGGTTGTACATGTGCCCGTCGAAGGTGCAATTGGTCATGTCGATGACCTTCACCCGGTCGAGCTTGCCGCCGGCGGCGCAGTCGAGCAGCGCCTGCTTGATCGTGCGCAGCGGCACCGAGCCGTACATCGAGTACTCGGTGATCGGGAAGGCCTCGACGTAGAAGGGCTGCGCGCCCGCGAGCACGAAACCGTAGTGGTGCGACTTGTGGCAGTTGCGGTCGACGATGACGATGTCGCCGGGCTTGCACACCGCCTGCACGACGATCTTGTTCGAGGTCGAGGTGCCGTTGGTGCCGAAGTAGACCTTCTTGGCGCCGAAGGCACGCGCCGCGGCCTGTTGCGCCAGCTTGATGTTGCCGGTGGGCTCGAGCAGCGAATCCAGGCCACCGGTGGTGGCGCAGGACTCGGCGAAGAAGATGTTGGTGCCGTAGAACTGGCCCATGTCGCGGATCCAGTTCGAGTTGAACACCGACTTGCCACGCGCGATGGGCAACGCGTGGAAGGTGCCGATCGGGCGCAGCGCGTACTTCTGCAGGTTGTCGAAGTAGGGCGTGGCGTAGCGGTCCTGGATGCCGTCGAGGATGGACAGGTGCAGTTCCATCGGCTCTTCGATCTGGTGGAAGACGCGCTTGAAGGGCGCGGCCTCGTCCGCGCCCGCGATCTGCTCGGGCGAGCGGTCGGACAGCAGGAACAGGTCGAGCTCGGGCCGGTAGTTGCGCACGCGGCGCGCCAACGCCATGGCCAGCGAGCCCGCGGCGCCGGTGTCGGCACTCACGTCGCCGGCGCGGGTAAGCACCTCCTTCAGGTCGGGCAGGTCGATGCCGGATTCGAAGCCGAAGCCATCCACGATGACGACCGACTGGATGTCGCTGTTGACGATCACCGCCAGCATCGCGTCCTCGTAGCTGCCCACGTGCACGGCTTCGTAGAGGAAACGGTCGTCGCCGCGGCGCATCTTGCGCATCTGGTCCTTGGAGCGGGGCCACTGGGCCGGGGCGCTGGGCGTCACCACGAGCACTTCGAAGTAGGGCTTGTCGACCTTGCCGACCGCGTCGGCGGGCAGGTTCTCTATCGACGCGTGACCGCCTTCATCCTTCGGGTCCCACACGCGATCGTCATGGCGGTAGTCGCCGCTGAGGATCGAGGCCGAGACCTGGCGCACCAGGCGCGCGAACTGGCCGGCGTCGCCGCCGTCGAGCGCCGAGCGCATGGTCGACATCAGCCGCTCGCCCGGATAGGCCCAGCAATGCTCGATCCGGCTCACGGCAGACAGCATTTCCGCGCACTGTTCGCGCGGCAGCTTGGCCTTGTTCGCCGGTGCCGCAGCCCAGGAGCGCGCGAGCGAGTTGAGCTGGCGCCACTGCTCGGATCGAAGCGAGGCGGCGACGAGCACGTTGGAAAGTGCCGCTTCCGATTTGGACTGGACGTTCATGGGCGAGACTCCTGGTTCGCGACTGACGATGGCGTACGCCACGTTCGCCGCCGACGGGCGCGACGCACGAAGCGAGTCCATTCCCTGCCGCGACCATCGCGCCCCCGGCGCGATGCCCTCAATTGGACCTTGGCCCTAGGCACGGCGCGCCGCTAGCGCCCGGCGGCGCGCGTATTCGCGCCAAACTAAACAGCGCCGTTAATGCCCTTCAGGGCAGTTGCCATTCCGCGCGCAGCCGCGCGTACGCATCCTCGGGCAGCAGCACGAACATCGGGTTGCGGCGGCGGTCCAGCCAGCGCAGCAAGCCCTGCATGTTTTCGTCGGACATCGCCGTGCATCCGGCGGTGGCGTCATCGGGCGATTTCCACACGTGCGCGAAGATGCAGCTGCCGCCGCGGTCGGCGCCGGCCGCGTTGTGCTCGACGACGAAACCGATGCGGTAGCGCTGGTCGCCGTCGGCGTGCAGGTCGCGCCGCATCGGTTCGCTGGATCCTTCGATGCCGCGCTCGCCGACCTTGGCCACGTTCACGATGCGGTTGTAGTAGCGCGATCCGGAAACGTCCATGCACCAGTCGCCGGCGTCCATGGCCTGGTACTCGAGGCCGGTGTCGACGCGCTCCGGATATCCGAAGGCCGTGCCGACGTAGAAGATGCCGGCCGGGCTGCGGCCATCGCCTTCCTGCTTGCGCGGGCCGGTCACCTGCGGAACGTGCAGGCCGATGCCCCAGGCGGAACCCGCGCGGCCCAGCGTGACGTGTCGCGCCTGGCCGACTTCGCGCCACCCGGCTTCGGTGCGTTCGAAAGTGCGCAGCGTGCCGGCGGGCGCGTCCCGTCCCGGGCTGGTCACCAGCACCACCTGGCCGGCGGCCGCGAGTGGCGACTGCTCCACCTTGTGCTCGTTCGAGCTGCAGGCGGCCAGCAGGATCGCGAGCGTGGGAACGCACAGTCGGCGAAGCAGCTTCATCGAGGAGCTCCAGTTCCAAGGCTCGTTGGCGGATCATGCAGGCGCAAGGCAGTACCGTCGAGTCTGGCGGGGAGTGGGGCCAGCGGAGCAATAATCCACATTAGATATACCAAATATCCGTATGAGTAATAAGGCAAAATGTATGGCCGCCATTCTGGCCCTAGGCCTGGGTTCCTGCAGTCACCTTCCCGGCCACAATCCCATGGCGACCTGGGTGCAGTCCCGAAACCACAATGCGCGGGGCGCGATCCTGATCGTCGTGCATGCCACCGAGCAGGACTCGGTGCAGGCGAGCCTGGATACGCTGCGCAGCCGCAACGCGCAGGGTAAGGTCAGCGCGCACTACCTGATCGGGCGGGACGGCCACGTCTACCAGCTGGTGTCGGAACGCCGCCGCGCCTGGCACGCCGGCGGCGGCAGCTGGGGCAACATCACCGACCTCAACTCCGCCTCGATCGGCATCGAGCTCGACAACGACGGAAGCAGCGAATTCCCGCGCGAGCAGATCGACGCCCTGACCGCGCTGCTCGCGGACCTGTGCGATCGCCTGGACATCCCCAGGCGGCAGGTGATCGCGCATGCGGACCTGGCGCCGGCGCGAAAGACAGATCCGGGCGCGCGCTTTCCCTGGCGCGCGCTCGCCCAGGCGGGCTTCGGGCGCTGGCCGACCGACGAGGCGTTGGCGAGCGAACCGGCGCCGGGTTTCGATCCGTGGCTGGCCTTGCGCGCGATCGGCTACCGGCTCGACGACCGCCAGGCGGCGCTGCGCGCCTTCCGGCTGCATTTCCGCGGCATCGACGACGCACGAACGCCGATGGCGCCCGAGGACGAGCGCCTGCTCAATGCCCTGGTGCAGCAGCCCTGACTACTCGGCGAGCGGGACTTCCGCCGCCTGCTTCACGCGGATGAAGGCACGCAACTTGGATTCGATCTGCAGGTAGCGCACCAGCTTCACCGGCGTGATCGCGCCCTTGAGCTTGTCGTAGGTCGCCTGCATCAGCTCGGACTCGGCGCGCTCGATCGAGATCGCTTCGTTCACCATCCGGTCGGCCGGAACCGCTTCGATGTGGCCGGCGTTCCACACGCGCGAGTAGGCCAGGATGTTGTCGACCCGACGCTTGTTGAGCGCCTCGAGGGCGGCTTGGTGGGCGTCGTACACGGGCCAGAACTTCGCTTCCTCTTCGGGCGTGAGGCCGAGTTCGGTCTTGATCCAGTCGCGTTTGGCCGGGCCGACCTCCTTCTGCAGGTCCTTCAGCTGGGCCAGCACTTCATCGTCGGTGGGCACGGTGGACTTGGCTTCCTCCGCGAACGCGGGCGCGGTGAACGCGAGCATGGCGAGCAGCAGCAGGCTACGTGGCTTCATTTTGGGATCCCTTGGCGGTGGCGTGCCAGCAGAGCATAAAAGAACGCCGCCGTCGGAGGGACGGCGGCGGGTGTCAGGAACCGGGCGACGCCTCGGGATCAGGGAATCCCTTCGCCGCCGAGAGAGTCAGGGGATGGCCTCCAGTTCCTGAGACTTCGGCTTCTGGCTGCCATGAAACCGCGCGTCGGGTCCCATTGGCGATTGGACCATGGACGCATTTTTCGCCAGTGGCGGTGGCGCGAGCATGCCGGCATGGCTTCGGGTGGATCCGTTTTTCGGTGCCTGCTGCTGCTCGCGTGCGCACTCGCGCCCGGCGGTTGCGACAAGGCGCGAGACAAGGGCCCGGGCACGCCTGCCGCCGCACGGGCCGGTGAGACGCGTTCACTGGACACGCGGCCGTTCCCGCGCCAGTTCCCGGTGGACGGCAAGGTCTTCGAAGTCCACCAGCCGCAGCTCGAAAGCTGGGACGGGCGCACGCTCAGGGGCCGCTTCGCATTGTCGGTGCTGACCGGCACGCGCGAGCTGCCCGACGGCAGGAAGCAGGAACTGCGCGACTACGGCGTGGTGTGGTTTTCGGCGACGACCCAGGTCGATACCGGCGCCCGCATGGTCGTGTTGTCCGGCGTGCAGTTCGAGCGTCTGAACTTCCCGAACGCACTCGGGCGCGAAGCCGAGTACCTCAACACCGTGCGTTCGATCCCGGGCCGCGGCGCCACCTGGTCGATGTCGCTCGACCACCTGGAGACCGCGCTCGCGGTGAGCTCGATGAAGGCGGTGTCGCGGCGCGTGCTCAACAACCCGCCGGAAATCATCTTCAGCACCGAGCCGTCGATGCTCGTCATGGTCGATGGCGCGCCGGTGTTCCGGCCGGTGGGGCAAGGCATCGACCGCGTGGTCAACACGCGCTCGCTGCTGTTGCGCCTGGGCAACGACTTCTACACACGAATGGCCGGGCACTGGGCGCGGGCCCCGGCGCTGGCTGGCCCGTGGACCTGGGTCGGCAGCGTCGACCCGAAACTGGAGTCGGCGCTGGCGAAGTCGGCGGCCAAGGTGGAAACACTCGATGAGCCACCGCCTGCGCTCGAGGACGACTTCGCGAAGGGAACGCCGCCGAAGCTCTACGTGCGAGCGCGGCCCGCCGAACTGATATCCATCCAGGGCGAGCCGGTGTTCGTCGCGATACCCGGCACCTCGCTGGCCTTCGTCGACAACACCGGCGCGGACGTGTTCGTCGACGCCGCGGGCAACTGGTACCTGCTGGTTTCCGGGCGCTGGTTCACCGCACCCTCCGCGCGCGGGCCGTGGACGAACGCGCCGGCGAAGAAGTTGCCGGAGGATTTCCGCCGCATCCCTCCCGACCACCCGAAGAGCGGCGCGCTTGCTTCCCTCCCGGGCACGCCCGAAGCGCGCGAGTCGGTGATCGCCAACTCGCTGCCGCAGAACGCCACGGTGTCGAAGAATTCGCTGGGCCTGCAGGTTCCCTACGATGGCGAACCGGTGTTCGAAAGCATCGAAGGCGCCGGCGACCTGCAATACGCGAAGAACACGCCGGTGCCGGTGATCCACGTGCCGGGCAAGGGCTACTACGCGGTCGACAAGGGCGTGTGGTTCTACGCGAAGGCGCCGACCGGCCCGTGGGAAGTCGCGGTGGAAGTGCCGACGCAGATCTACGCGATCCCGACCAGTTCGCCGCTGCACTACGTCACCTACGTGCAGGTCTATGGCAGCGAGGGTGACGAGGTCTACGTGGGCTATACGCCCGGCTACTACGGCACCGTCGTGAGCGACGACGTCGTGGTCTACGGCACCGGCTACGACTGCGATCCCTACGTCGGCGAGGAGGAGTGGTACGGCTGTCCGGTCACCTACGGGATGGGCACGTATTTCGGCTGGAATCCGTGGGTCGGCTGGACCTTCGGCTGGGGCTGGGGTTGGTACGACGGCTGGTATGGCCCCTGGGACCCGTGGTGGGGCCCGTGGCGCGACGGCCTGCGTGGCTTCGCCTCGTGGCGAGGTGGCGCCGCCGCCTGGAACGTCTACGACACCTGGGGCAACGCGGCGGTGCGCGGCACGGCGGCGGCCTGGGCCGATCGCCTGACGGGCAACGCCGGGCGCGCCGCGCGTGGTGCGTGGGCCAATCCACGCACCGGCGCGGTCGGCGCG
>JADMIO010830158.1_pt1 | contig 65778 bp, 48 predicted proteins | sample 8958161 | NCBI WGS metagenome assembly JADMIO01 (sample SAMN16585339, study PRJNA669376) | soil metagenome | isolation source: Crop rotation soil | place: USA: Cullars Rotation, Alabama | collected 2011
GCCGCGACTTCAAGTCACGTGAATTCCAAGCTTCGGATCCCACTGTGCTGGAAAGGGGAACCCAGGAGAGGCGAGAGCACCGACTTCAGCGTCGCCTTGAGCATGCGCAGCCCTATCTCCCTGAACGCGATGTGCAGCTAGGTCGGTCTTGGCGGCTCAGCCTGACCGGTTCGCTTAGCCGGATAGCCAATGCACGTGCCCGCTCAGCCACGCAAGCTGATCCACTGCTAGGGAGGCATTGAGACGATTGGAACGCCTCGCCGCAACAGCCATGCAAAAAAGTGCCCGCCCTCGCGGGCGGGCACTTCATTGGGCAGGGGCGCCGCGACGCGGCGCCGGCATCCCTAGATCATGTGCCAGTCGGCGCCGGGGTTGAGGACGACCGTGCCGAGGGTGACGTTCGCGCCGTCGGTGTTCCAGATCACGACATTGCCGTTGTCGTTCTGGAACGAGATGTCGCCCAAGCCGTCGTGGTTGAAGTCGCCCGCGCCCTTGACGTGCCAGGTCGTGCCAGGGTTGGGGCCTGCGACGACACCGGTCGCCACCATGTTGTTCACCGTCCAGACCGCAACCAGGCCGTTATCGTGCTGCAGGACGATGTCGGCCTGACCGTCATTGTTGAAGTCGAACGCATCCTTGACGTGCCAGGCGGCGGTCGGATTGGCCAGGAAGACGCTCTGCGTCATCACGCCGGCGCCGTTCATGAGCCAGACCACGACCGAACCCGTATCCTGCTGCCACAAGATGTCGGCCTTGCCGTCGCCGTTGAAGTCGCCGGCGGCAATCGCCTTCCAGTCGGCGCCCGCATTGCCGACCACCACGCCGCTCGCCACCGCCCCGTTCATGTTCCAGATCGAGACCGTGCCGTTGTCGGCCTGGAGCAGGACATCGGCCTTGCCGTCATTGTTGAAGTCGGCGGTATCCTTGATGTGGTTGGTGACGCCCGGATTGGCGACGAAGGCGCTCGAGCCCATCGCCGTGCCGTTCATCGTCCACACCACGATCGAGCCGGTGTCCTGCTGCCAGATCAGATCCGAATCGCCGTCGCCGTCGAAGTCGCCGCTGGCCCGGACATGCCAATCGGCGCCGGCATTGCCGATGCCGAAGCTGTTCGCGATGACCGAACCGTTCATCGTCCAGAGCGCCACGGAACCGCCGTTCTGCTGGAAGAGCAGATCGCTGTTGAAATCAGAGAGATTGACGAGGCCAGCGGGGTTGAAGTTCTGCAGCGATTGCGGGCCGAGCTTCGAGCCGAGCACGAGCGACTGGTTGGTGCCGAAGACGAAGACCTCGGTATTCGTCACCGTGTCGGTGCCGTCGGGCGTGCCGCCGCGCAGATCGGCGATCTTGAGGCCGCTCGCGGTGTTCAGGATGCGGTACTGCGAGCGGTTGCCGCTATAGATCGCTGCGTCGGTGCCGCCAGCGCCGTTGATCGTATCATTGCCGCCGCCGCCGATCATGGCGTCGTCGCTCGAGTTGCCGGTCAGCGATTCGCTCCCGGCAGTATTGTTGGCGAGCGGGACGGTCGTGATGTTGCTGCCGATCCCGGAGAGCGAGCCCATGCCGGTGCCCAGCTGGACGACATCGGTGAGGCGCACGGTGCCGGCATTGGTGCCGTCGGAGATCCATAGCTCCGATCCGTTGGTGCCGTCATCGGCCTGGAACAGGACCCGGTTGCCGTAGGCCTTGAAGATGCTGACACCGCCGTTGGTGGACCCCGGCCCGATATTCTTGACGATGTGGGTGCCGAGCCCGCCGATGACGCCGTCGGTGACCCAGAGCTCGACGCCGTTGACACCGTCATTGGCCGTGAAGAACACTTGGCTGCCGGCGAGCACGAAATTGCTCGGGCTGGAGTTGCCGCCGTTATTGCCGGTGGCATTGATGTTCTGGACCATCTGGGTGCCGCCGACGGTGCCGTCGCTGACCCAGAGCTCGGAAGCGTTCGCTGGCGTGTCCTGCGCCACGAAGAGGACCTTGTTGCCGAAGGCGAATAGGCTCTGCGGGTTGAGGCCGAGATCGGCGCCGCCGATGCGGTCGATCACGGTGAAGCTGGTCCCGTTCGTGGTGACGTAGAGCTCGTTGCCCGTGTGGGAGGTGAAGTCCGAGCCGGACCAGAAGAAATTGGTCCCGGCCTTGGTCAGGTTCTGCGGCTGGTGATTGGCGATGTTGACGAGCTTGGTCGGTGCCGAAACGCCGTCGGTCGTCCAGATCGTGTTGGTGAAGCCGTCATCCGCCGCCGTGAAGAGCAGCCGGCTGCCGAACACCGTCAGCTGGTTCGGATTGGAGCCCTGACCTGCGGTCACGTTGATGTTCGCGAACTCGACCGTTCCGCCATTCGAGCCGTCGCTGACCCAAAGCTCGGCACCGCTGCCCGTCGTGATGGCGGAGAAGAACACCTTGTTGGCGAAGGGCACGATCGAGAAGATATTGGCGTCGCCCGCGCCGGAATTGATGTCCTTAGTGATGTGCGTGCCGGCGCCGTTGACGACGCCGTCGGTCACCCACAGCTCGGTGCCGTTCGCCGCGGTGTTGGCGGTGAAATAGACAAGGCCGTTGGACAGCACGAAGTTGCCGGGATTGGACCCCGTCGCGCCGACCTGTAGATCCTTGATTAGGACCGTTCCGGCGAGCGTGCCGTCGGTCTTCCACAACTCGGCGCCGACGCCGCTGCCGTCGTCAGCGGCGAAGTAACCGACGCCGTTGAGGACCGTGATGAACAGGAACGAGCCGGGCGTGCCGGGATTGAATTCCTTGAGCAACGACGTGCCCGCCGCCGTGCCGTCCGTCGCCCACAATTCGTTGCCGTGCGCCGGGTCGAAGGCCGTGAACAGCGCCTTGCTGCCGATCGCGGTGTACCATTGCGGCATCGAGCTGACCGCGCCGGTATTGATGTCCTTCAGCAAGGTCGGCGTCGTGCCGTTGAGGGACCACAGTTCATAGCCGGTATTGATGTTGAAGCCCGTGAACAGGATGTTCGCACCGAGCTGAACCGAACCGAATTGCGGGTTCTGGGGGCCGGCATAGCCGGAGTTCACGTTGAGGAGGTTGGTGTCCTTCACCATGAAGGTGCCGAGCGCCGTGCCGTCGCTGCGCCACAGCTCGCGGCCGTGCACGATGTCGTCGAAGGTGAAATAGAGGAGGCCGTCCTGCGCCTGCATCTGCTCCAGATGGGCTGTCGGCATCTGGCCGTTCTGGCCCATGCTGGCCGACAGCAGGTGCTTGACCAGCGTCGTGCCGGCATTTGTGCCATCGGTCCGCCAGAGATCGGTGCCGCCCGAGGCGTCAGTGGCCTCGAAATAGGCGAAGCCGCCGACCGTCGCGAAGTTGCGCGGGTTGGAGCTGTTCTGCTGGCCTTGGGTCGTGCCGGTGATGATGTCCTTCAAGAGGACGGTGCCGCCGTTTGTCCCGTCGGAAACCCAGAGCTCGTTGCCGGTGGCGCCCTTGTTGGCGAAGACCAGCAGGCTGCCGACCTGCGCCATGCTGACCGGACTCTGGCTGTCGTTCCAGAGATTGAGCCCGGTCTTGACGGTGGTGATGGCCGTCCCCGTCACATCGGTCGAATAGAGAACGTTCGGGTTGTTTCCATTGGTGAAAAATACGGTATTGCCCACCTTTGTGAGGCTGCCCGCAGCGGCGCCGCCGGTCCCGGTCAACGTGGTCGCCGTTGTCCCGGTGACCTTCTGCATGCCTCCGGTGGTGATGTGGTAGACGGTGCCGCCGCCGACATCGACGAGGCCGGTCGTGTTGGCCAAGGCGCCGCCAATGGCGGTCGCCGCGCCGGTACCGTCGCTCGTCCAGAGGCCGGAGAGATTGAACTCGGCGCGGTAATAGATTCGGCTGCCGTTCGAGACCATCTCGGTCGAGAGCGAGCCGACATCGTTCAGCTTGGTCGGCGCCGACGAGCCGTCGGTGACGAAGAGACCGATGCCGAAAGGCGAGCCCGCCGCCGGCCCGATGAAGAAGACCTTGCCGTTGGCCACCACGATGTTCTGGGGAGAGGCGGCGCCGGACGATACCTTCGTCGTGCCCGCTGTAGTGCCGTCGGTCTTCCACAACTCCGAGCCCGTGCCGTCGTCGGCGGCGAAATAGGCAAAGTTGCCGAGAACGGCGAAGGGTATCGGACGAGACGTGCTCGCCGTGGTGTTGCCCGGGAACGACCCAGTCGAGCCCGCCCGGATCTCCTTGACCATCGAGGTCCGGCCGCTTTCGCCGTCGGTCTTCCAGAGTTCAAGATTGCCGTTGCCGTTGTCCGCGGCAAAAATCGTGAACGACATGTTGGTCTCCCCAAGTCATTTGGGCGCGCTCATTCAAAGCGCGCTGCCCAGCCCTCTTCGCCGCTGGGGTAAGCCATTTCACGGGAAAATTCCAGACGGCGGCCTGCGGCTTAAACGACGGTCCGGGCCGCGGGCGGCCTGCCGCAGCCCGACCGGGCGAGGGTTGCGTGCCCATCCCTCATTTGGGAGAACCGGCGGGCACAACGCTTGAGCAGCGGCCTGAGAGATCGATTCGCGTTCGGGGTCACGATGAATTCAACCGCGATCGTCAGACCGCGCAGCCACGGCCTGGTCGATCCCGCCGGCCTTGAGCGTCAGGCCCGCCCGGTCGTCGTCGTCCTCGGCATGCATCGCAGCGGCACGTCGCTCGCCGCCCATGTGCTGAGCGTTCTCGGCGTCGACATGGCGGACGAGGTCAACGTCCATGCCACGAACAAGCGCGGCCACTGGGAGCGCACCGAGCTGCGCGACTATCACGACCGGATCCTGCGGATTTTCAACCGCGAGTATCACTCGCCCTTTCACGACTTCCCGCTGCCCGGCGGCTGGTGGGGCCGCCCCGAGGTGCGCGAGATCCGGCTCGAGATGGAGGAGTTCATCGCCCGCCGCATGCCGGGCAACGAGCTGTTTGGCTTCAAGGACCCGAGGGCCGCGCGGCTGCTGCCGGTGTGGTTTCAGATCTTCCGCAATCTGGGATTGAAGCCGCGCTTTCTGATCTGCCTTCGCGCGCCTTCGCAGGTGGCGCGCTCGCTACAGGCGCGCGACGGGCTCGACCCGCGCATCGGCGAGTATCGCTGGCTGGTCTACAATACCGAGATCTTCCGCCAAGTCGGCGCGGACAGCCTGATCCTCGACTACGAGACCTGGTTCGCCCGGCCGCGCGAGAATGTCTCCGAGCTGTACGATTTCCTCGCGCCGTCGCTCGCGCTGCCCAAGCATGCCCTGCTTGGCGCGGCGGAGGAGATCGTCGACGACCAGCTGAGGCATACACAGGAAGAGCTGCCCGTCTCGCGCGTGCGGGCGATCCGGTATTTCTACGAGCGGCTCGCCGATCTGGCGCGCGGCAACGACGCAAGGCCGCAGATCGACGCCTTCGTCGAGCAGTTCATCGCCCTTCAGCAGCTCTTGCCCTTCGAGATCGCGCTGAACGAGGTCGGCGCCGCGGCCGAGGCGAACTTTTCGAAGACCAGAAACGCCGCCGAGCAGGAGACGGCCCGCCTCATGGCCGATCTGTCGCACTGGCAGGCCGAGGCGGGAGCAGCGGCGGGGCGGGCGCTAGAACTCGCGAACGAACTCTCGGGCATCCGCGAAGCGGCCGCAGACGCTGCGGCGGACTTGAAGAGCGAACTGGAACGCGCGGAGGCCCGGACCGAAGCCGGTGCCCGCGAGGAAGAGCGGCTGAAGGCCGCCTTGTCCGAGGCGAAGGAAGAGGCGAGCCGCGCAGCTGCGGAATCCTCTGCGCTCGCAGCCGAGCTCGCCGAGCTCAAGTCGATCGCCTCATCCGAGGCGGGGCGGCTGCAGACCGCGATGGCACAGGTCCGAGGCTCACTGGAATCGACGACCGGTGATCGCGGCCGGCTGGAGGCCGAGCTCGCCGAGGCTCGCAGGACCGCCGAGCGAGAGCGCACCAGCCTGCTGAGCGGCGCTCGCGAAGAGGCGGGGCAACTGCGGAGCGAGCTGACCCGCCTCAGGGGTCAGATTGCCGACCTGCAGAGCCAGCGGCGCGGCAATGGCGACGCAGCAGCCCTTTCAGATGCCGGGATAGCGCTCGCCGAACTCGAGGATGCCTGGCTGCATGTCGACCAGGCGGCGATTCGCAACGCCCGGCTGAGCGATGAATTGCGTACACTGTGGGCCGAGGCGGACCGGCGGCTCGGGCAAGCTTCAGCGCAGGAAGCGAGCACATCGATCGCCGCGCCTTCTTTGCTGGCGCTACGGCATGGCGGCTTCGCCCAGGAGGCGATGGCCCCCTCCGCCGGGCCCGATGTGGTCTGGCTCGGCATCATCGATTGGCATTTCCGCATTCAGCGGCCGCAGCATCTCGCCGCGCGCATGGCGATGCAGGGCGGTCGCGTCTTTTATGTTTCGATCGTTTTCGAGCCGGCGACGAACGGCGCGCGGTTTCGGATCGTCGGCTCGCCGGCGCCCGGCGTCTTCGAGCTGCGCCTACAGCTCGGCGGAGAGCTGCCGGCGAACTTCTATGACGGCTTCGATGCCGCGCAGATCGGCGAGCTGCAGGCAGCGCTCGATGAAGCGATCGCGATCCTCGGCATCCGGGCGCCGACCTTGGTCGTCCAGTATCCCGGCTGGTACGCGGTCGCTATGGGCGTGCCCGGCGCGCTCGTGGTGCATGATTGCCTCGACCTCGTGAGCGGCTTCAACAATGTGCCCCGGCGCATGGTCGAGCTCGAGGAGGCGCTGCTCCGCGACGCCGACCTCGTCGTCACGAGTTCGCAGCCCTTGGCAGAGCATGTCGCCCGGGCCAGCACGGTCATCCGCAATGCCGCCGACGTGACGTTCTTCGCCCAGGCGGCTGAGATGACCGAGAGGCCCGCAGATAAGCGTCCCCACATCGGCTATTTCGGCGCTATCGCCGAGTGGTTCGAGATCGACTGGGTGCTCGACTGCGCGCGCCGGCGGCCCGACTGGGATTTCACCCTGATCGGCCTCGTCACGGGTTTCGACGCCGCAACAACTTCGGTGCCGCCGAACGTGCGGCTGGCCGGCGAGCGATCCTATGCCGAGCTACCGGCGCGGTTGCGAGACTTCGACGTCGCGATGATCCCGTTCAAGCTCACCGAGCTTATCCGCTGTACCAATCCGGTGAAGCTGTACGAATACATGGCGGCGGGCAAACCGGTCGTCGCGACGGCCATGCCCGAAGTCGTGAACGCGACCGACCTCGTCTATATCGCGCATGACCGCAGCCAGCTCGAAACCCAGATCGCCCGCGCCTTGGCTGAGGACACCGCCGAGCTCCGCCGCCAGCGCATGGCATGGGCGGCGGAACACAACTGGGACCGGCGGGCCGGGTTGTTCCTCGACGCCATCGGCGCGGCGACGCCCAAGGTCTCGGTCGTCATCCTCACCTACAACAACTGGGCGCTGAGCCATGCCTGCATCCGTTCGGTGCTGGCGCTGAGCGACTATCCCAATCTCGAGGTCATCGTCGTCGACAACGCCTCGAGCGACGAGACTCGCGAGCAGCTGGCGCTGATGCGCGATCCCCGGCTGAAGGTAGTTCTCAACGACCGCAATCTCGGTTTCGCCGCCGGCAACAATATCGGCCTCAAGGCCGCGACCGGCGATTATCTCATCCTGCTCAACAACGATACTTATGTGACGAAGGGCTGGGTGCGCGATCTCATCCGTCCGCTGATGCTCGACCCCCGGCTCGGCGCCGTCGGACCGTTGACCAATAATATCGGCAACGAACAGAAGCTCGCGATCGGCTATGCCGACATGCAGGAAATGGCAGCGCAGTCTCGCGCGCGGCTGCGTGGGCATCTGCGCCGGCGTCTCGACACTGACCGCATCGCCTTTTTCTGCGTGGCGCTGCGCCGCGACGTGCTGGAGCGGGTCGGTTATCTCGACGAGGTCTATGGGCTCGGCTTCTTTGAGGACGACGACTACTGCAATCGCCTCGCTCTCGCCGGCTATCGCATCCAGATCGTCGACGATGCCTTTGTCCACCATCACCTTTCCGGCTCGTTCAACGCGCTCGGCGCCGAGCGGAAGGAGCAGCAGATGATCCAAAACCGGAAGATCTACGAGGAGCGTTGGGGCAAGTGGCGCCCGCACGTCTATCGCAGCGCGCCGGGGTTCGGCTGAGGCCAATAAACCTGGGCCGCGCACCTGCCCATTTTGCCGCTATCGAAAATATTCAGGACTGCGCTGCGGGCGGCTGATCGTCGCCGTACCAAACGAGTTGCTCGGATGTCGCGAGCAAACATCCTGCGCGCGACCACAGCCGCGTCGACTGGTCGTGGAAGCCGTCATGCCCCGCATTGCAAATCGCGTCGACCAATACGTAGTCGGCGCCCACTTCGGCGAAAGCGCGCTCGGCCGCGTGGAAGTAGATCGACATGGTCACGGTGGCGACCGGCACGGGCGCGCGCTTCAGCAGAAAGACGCGAGGGACAGGCGTGTCCGTGAGCGCCGCAAGCGAAATCCGGTCGAGCGGACGCCCGTCGGCGTCCCTAACCCATGCCCGGCTCTCGCTTGAGAGGTTCTTCCTGAACGGTTGGCCGACCAACGGACGCACGTCGTATCGGCGGAAGAAGGGCGGGACATTGCCTAATGTCAGGCGCCTGGGAACCGCCTCGGGCGGTCGCGCCGGTGCCGGCGCTGGGATGTCGCCCAACGCGACGGTTGGCCGCCGGACGCCGAAGCTCGCGACGGCATGGGCAATCGCTGTCCCGGATGAGTCGCTCAACTCGCACGTCCAATGCTCGTTGCTACGCCCGCGCCGCAGCATCCGCGTAGCCCCTCCGAGCACGCCTTCCCGATATCCCCGATAGCCGCCGAGAAAGGTCACGGTAAGACTGAGCGGCTCACCCAACGGCGCCTGGTTCAAGATCGATTTCAGCAACAAGGCCGCGACCCATCCGCCGAATGGCCCGCTCCCGTTGCCATAGGTAACATCGATCGCCGCCTGCCAGCGCCCCTCGCCCAGATCGTTCAGCCGAAGCGAGCGATCCAATGCAAAGTCGGATACTTGCTTCTCGGAAAGCGGCTCATCGCTCACGACACGTCGCTTTCAGCACGCCGGGACGCACAAGCCGGCATGGCCGTTTCCCGTGGCCGAGCCGATGGCGCCATCGTCAGTTCCGGATCTTCTTGAAGCGCTCGGATCGTTCGACCTCTTGCGCGATGGAAAACTTCACGGGGACCTTGAAGGCCGCCAATCTCTGAAGGCAAAACGCTCTCAGGCGCCGACGCAGCGCGCCCGGCTCTTCCGGTTCCGCAAGCACGACCTTGGCCGCGACCACCGATCCCATCAGCGGATGCTTCTCGCCGGTCACCGATGCCTCGACGACATTGTCCGCCGACATCAGAACCGTCTCTATCTCGGCCGGATAGACCTTCTGACCGCCCACATTGATGAGGTCGCTGGTCCGGCCAAGGATGCGAATCCACTCGCCATCCTGGAGGACCGCATCCGAGGTGCAGAACCAGCCGTCGTCGTCGAACGGGTCAGGCGCGTTCAGATAGCCGAGCATCGCCGACTGAGATTTGATGTAGAGAATGTCCCCGACGATCTTGGTCTCAAAGCCCTCGCCGCCGACCTTCACCCATACCGATTCCGAATCCTTTGAGACCGATCGCAAGACGCCGGTCTCGGACAGCCCATAAGTCTGTTGCAGCCGGGCGTGCGGGAAGGCGTTGCGGACGCGCGCGAGCGCACTTTCCGTCATCACCTCGGTTCCATAAGTGATCAGTTCGATGCTCTCCATCGAATACTGCCTATGCGCCCCGGTCGCGATGAAGAGGGACAGAAAGGTCGGCGTTACCGGCAGCAGCTCGACACGCGCCTCCTCGATCAGCCTCGCAACGGCGATAGGCTGGCGATCCTCGGCTACGACCACGACACCGCCATTGGCGAGCGCGCCCAGCAACGTGTTGATCCCGCCGAAATGGTCGAGCAGCAGGAATTGCAGCGTCCGGTATCCGCGGCGCGGCTTCCGGAATTTCCCGAGAACGCGCTCGAAGTCATGCACGATTCCCTTCGGCGCGCCCGTCGAACCGGAAGAGAAGACGACGAGTCCGGGATGCCGCGCCGCTCTCAACTGATCGAGCAGACCATTGGCCTGCCGCGTGCCAAGGCGGGCAATCCTGGCTCCTGCCTCGATCGTCAGGTCGATCATCCATTCCGTGTTGGCAAGTGCGAGCAATCCGTCGAGTTGCGTGTCGGCGGCCGGCGTCAGCGGAACCAGGATCGCCCGCATCTCGATAAGGGCGAGAAAGAGCGCACATGTCTCGGTCGAATATTCACCGCGAAACGCGACGACCGCACCCTCGGTCACGCCCGCTTTCATGAGCTCGTCGCGCCAGGCCGCCGCCGACGCGAGCACCGTACCGACCGAATGTTCTGCGCGTCGGTAATAGAGCAGCGTGCGGTCCGGCTCGGTTCCGATCCGCGCGAGAAACTCGCTTGTCACAGGAGAGGTCATTGGCCGACACCGTCGACGAGACACGCGCCCCACGAAACGCCGACACCGAAGCCGACGAGCAGGCAACGCGTGCGGGAATTCAGCCTGCCCTGTACTTCCGCATCCCGCAACGCGATCGGGATCGACGATGAAACCGTGTTGCCGAGAAGCGCGATGTTGTTGAAGACCTTCTCGGCCGGTATTTCCAATTTTCGCGTCAGGAAATCGAGCGACAACTGGCTCGCCTGATGAAAGATAACCAGGTCCAGGTCCGCAATGGTGACCTCGGCTCGCGCCAGGACGGCATGTACGCTCTGCGGGACCTCGGCTTTCACGAACTCCAGGACTTCTGCGCCAGCCATGTGGATGTGCTCGGCGGTGTTCCGGTTGCCGTGACGATCGATGGCGACATTTGCCGTTTCCCCGGAGCGGGGCTGCCTCGCGCCTCCCGCCGGCACCACGAAGCATCCTGACCGACTGCCGTCGGTACCGAGGTCGAATGGCCCGATGCGGGATCGGCCGGCTCTTATCAACGTCGCCGCCGCGCCGTCGCCGAAGAGCGTCCGCGTGCCCCGGTCATCCGGATAGATCAGCTTGGAATAGGTGTCGCCCGTCACGAGCAGCACGCTCTTCATGCCGGCCGCAATCAGCGAATGCGCCAGGAATAGACCGTAGACGAAGCCCGAACAGGCGAGCGTGAAATCGAAGGCGGCCGTGGTCTTCCGCAAGCCGAGCCGATCCTGCAGCAAGCAGGAATTCGGCGGCATGATGTGATCGGGTGTCTCCGTGCAGAAGATGAGCGCATCGATCTCGGAAGGATCGACCCTCAGTCGGTCCAGAAGCCGCGTCGCTGCCCGCTCACCGAGATCGAGCGCCGTCTCGTCGGCTGCCGCGATGCGCCGTTCGTGCACACCGGTGTGTCTCGTCACCTGCGCCATGAGCCAGTTGGGGTAGGCAGCCTCAAGCTCTACATTGCCGAGGATTTTCGCCGGAAGCTCGTATTCGATGCCGGCGATATAGGCGCCCGGCGGCGACACTTTTCCCCCTGCCGGTCCGCTGCCTGGATCGCTCATCATGGCCTGGTTGCGCCTAGCCCAAGGCGCTGAGCGTCAGCGTCTGCCCGGTGAGCGCTCCGCTTTCCGCACGCGCGAAGAACTCCACCGCGTTGACGACGTCGGCCTGGGTCGCGACTTTCTTGATCGTCATGCCGCTCAAGTATTTTTCCCTTGTGGGTCCGGACAGAGAAGAGAGCATGTCCGTTTCGACAAGCGACGGAGCGACGATGTTGCACGTGACGCCGAAGTCGGACAGCTCCTTTGCCAGCACCCGGGTATATTGGACCACCGCCGCTTTCGAAGCGGAATAGATCGACGCGCCTTCCATCGCGAGGGGGACGGCGATCGAGGACATGTTCACGATCCGCCCGGCCTTCTTCTTGATCATCAGCTTTGATGCCTCGCGGCAGAGCAGAATGGTGCCAAGCAGGTTTGTTCGCAAAACCGTCTCTGCCGAAGCCAGAGACGTCATCAGGGCCAACGCGGCCAAGCCGATGCCCGCATTGTTGACGAGGACGTCAAGGCGTCCATGCCGTTGCATGATGTCGGCGAACATGCGCCGCACCGCGTCTTCGTCACAAACGTCGAGCACATGGTGAACGTAGTTGTCGCCGAGGACCACATCGCCCGCGCGGCTGCACCCATGCACGACCGCGCCGGTTGCGAGGAAATGCTCAGCGAGCCCACGTCCGATGCCGCGGCTTGTTCCGGACACCAAAACGATCCGGGCTACGCTCATCCTCCGGTCAACCTCGCAACAAGATCTGCAAGCTTGCTGACGGTCTCAAGCGGGGCGCCGTCTGCATCGAGGGCAACGTCGAATATCGAGATCATCACCCCGGTCTCGCTGAGCAGTCTCTCTTCCAGGTCCGTCGTGAAGGAAACGAAGGCAAGGGAGTCGAGCTGCGAGGAATCCGACAGCAGCTCGGTGGCTTCGCCCAGCGGAATCTGCGCTTCGGGAGCGCGTTCGCTGTTGAGGTTCTCAAGACAGCTCAGGATGAGCCGGATCGCGTTCGCCCTATTCATCTTCGCTTCCTCGCGCAATCGGCAAGTCTTGTAAATGTCTGGACAATTTTAGGGCACGGTCAGGTTGGAGGCCGCCCCTTACCATAGGATCAGGAGGTCATCCACCGGGCTAACTGCATCGGGAAGTGCCCGTGCCCCATCGACAGCATCGCCCGAGCTTGCGGGCGGCGGCATCCGGCCGTAATGAATTTCGCGTGCCTGAGATCGTTACGCTCAACTCCAACAACGCCGGCGAATTCCTGCAACGCCACGAGCGCGGCGGCCTGCCCTGGCCTGCCTATCTTCGCACCATGTCGCAGCCATGGATCGACCATCGCCGGCCATACGCCTATGTCTTGCTCGATGAGCGACGGTGCGTCGGCTGGATGCAGACGATCTATGCGCTCGTGCCGATCCGTGGCCGCAACGAATTGATTTGCAACCTCTCGGGCTGGTGGGTCGACGAGCCATACCGCACGGGCTCCATGGCGATCATGGTCGCCGCCATCCGCGACGCGAGGGACGTCGCGATCACCGCCCTGACCCCGTCGGGGGACGCGACGCGCATCTACGACATGCTGAGATTCGCTCGGCTCGACGTGGAACGATGGGCCTTGCCTGTGCACGGGCGCGGCTCGAGCACGAAGGTCCACACCGATCCGGAAGAGATATTTCTGAGGCTCTCTCCTGCCGACAAGGCCATCTTCAATGACCATCGCGGCCTCGCCCTGAATCACTTCTTGATCGAGGACGGCTCGCGCTACTGCTACTTCCCTTATCTGACGCGCATGCGGTTCGAGCAGGTCGCCGACGTCCTGTATTTCGGCGGGGTGAGCGACCTGGTGCTGGGAAGTTGGGCCGCGCCGGCCGGATGCCCCTTAGCGGAGTGCGCTTCACTGCTCATCGACAAGCGGTTCCTGGCCGCACCCGATCTGGACCTGCCGCTGCAAAATCCGTTCAACCCGCGCTTCTATCGAGGGCCAGCCGATCTGCGCGCAGACCTGAGCTTTATGTATTCAGAGATTCCGCTCTATTCGGCGTCGTTGATCTAGGTTCGGCATGGACGAGCGCACAGCCCAGGAATTGACCGAAAGCGCCGCCATCGCGCAACAGAAGGGCCGTCACCTCGATGCCGCTGCCATGCTGCATGAAGCATTGACGCACGACCAGTGGAACGGCGGGAGCTGGCGCGCGCTCGGCCGGTCCTGGTACGAGCTTAGGCAGCTTCGGGCCGCGGAGAACGCATGGCACCGCGCCGAGCTGCTCGGCAGCCTCGATGGCCCTACCGCACGGTTGCGAGAGATGGCGTTGATCGCGAGCGGGCGAAAGGCCTTTTCGCCCGAAGAGGTCGGCGCGCGCGCCCGCTCATTCAATCATGGAGCTCTGCCTGCCATCGAGCATTTCGTCGCGGACGCCGAATTTCGTCTGCCGGTTCTCTTCTCGCTCGGCGAGCAGAACCGTTTCCAGGCGATGCTGACGATCGATGACGGCCCCCATCCGCAAACGAGCCGGGTCATTCTGAAGACATTGAAGGACCACGCCGTCAAAGCGGTCTTCTTCCTCGTCGGCAGTTCGGTCGAGGCATATCCCGAGATCGTCGCCGAAATCGTGGCTGACGGCCATTACGTGGCCAGTCACGGATGGAGGCATGAGCGCTTCCCATTGCTCAGTCCGGAGGAAATGGTCGACGAGATGGATCGGACGGAACGCGCCCTCATGCAGTTTCGCCCGACCCCCAAGCCGTACTATTTCCGCCTCCCCGGGGGCGACGGCTGGGCCGATCAGCGCGTTCATGCAGCCATCCACGGTTGGAACCCCGATGTCGTGCTCGTCCATTGGTGCGTCGACTCGACGGACAGCATGGCGCCCTTCGAATTTCTAGATAAGGAAGCGCGCGAGTTGGACGCGGAGCTACGGGTGCTCCATACGCTGACCGATCCGGCGTTCTCGGCGCCGATCATCCTGGCCCACGACAACATCGTCGTCCTGCGGACGCGGGATCCGGCCTTCTATCATCAGTTTTACAGCCGCCTCATCGAAGAAACGCGGCGATGCGGATTTGAGTTCGTCCTTCCGTAGACGGATCAATTCCTTGTCCCAACGATATCTCCGCCGTTGAAGCCGAGCTTGAAGCCGGCAGACCTGAGCTTGTCGATGACGAGAATGCGGTCCGCGAGCGTCAGGTAGATCTCGATCTGGACCAGCCGAACGCCGAAGCGGTCGAGGTCGATCTGCTCCAGCACCTTCCAATCGAATCCTTCGGTATCGATCTGCAGAATGTCGAAGCGCTCGACGCGATAGGCCGCACAGAAATCCGCGAAGGTTGCGCACTCGATCGTCTCTGTCAGCACGTGCTGCGCGTTCTGGCGCAGTGCCGGCTGGGCCGAAGACATCGAGGAAACACCGAGCGCCCACTCGCCCAGAATGCCGGCGTCGATGACGTTGGTGTCGATCCGCGAGATCGTGGCCGGACCGGTGCTCGTGCTGATGGCGAGATTGACGCAGGTCACGCCCGGATAGGGCGCGTAGTTCTGCTTCAACCGCGCGAACATCTCTGCCACCGGCTCCAGGCAATGGCCGCGCCACCCGTTCTTCGTCACCGGCGCGTAAAGCGGATCGAACTTGACGCCGTCCATCGCCCCGACCTCGAGGAAGGTCGTTTCGGCCGGCAAGGCGTCCAGCAAGTGCTCGTAGATGAGCCCGCTCGTGCCGGCGTCCAGGATGGTGCCGAGATACGCCCCGAACGCGCCGCGACGGCACTCGGCCGAAGCGAGCTGCGCGGCGATGAGGCGCGCGATCTGGAGATCGGGATGGCTGCGGTCGATGTCGTAGGCCTTGATTGCCAGCGCATCGGCATCCTCGATGCGACCCTGCAGCAGCGCGCTGACCGCCTTCAGGAAGACAATGCGACCTTCATACCATTGCTTGATCACCGGATCGGCTGCCGCCTCGTCGATCCGCACCGCTTTGTGAAAGTCGTCGACCTCCCCCGCTTCCAGCAAGCGGACGGCCAATTCCCAGATCGCGCCGAGATTGCTGGGCCGCCCGATATTCGCGGCCTGCCGAAAGGCGGTCATTGCCGCGACCGGATCGCCGAGCCGCTCGAGAGCGTGCGCTCTCACCAGGCGGGGCCAGAATGAATCCGGCTGCTCGCGGATCGCCGTGTCGGCGGACTCGAGCGCCGCCCGATAGTCGCCGGCCGCATAGGACTGATTGGCCCTGTCCAGCGCGCTCGCCGACGAGACTTGTGACATGGAAAATTTTCCCGGCGGAAAGACCGCGATTGCTACGGCGGCCGAGGCGACCCATGATGGACGGAACGTCGTCAAGGTCCGTCAATTCAAGTCTCTCGATCGGCGTGGTTGATACGCGATTGCGCCGGATTCTCAACGCCTAAGTGACGCAGCATGTGGATCAAGAGTTACGACCGACAGAGCCCGCCTTCCCCGGTCGACCTTGACGAGTTTCACAAGCAGTATCCGACGCTCGCGCTGACCGATCCGGCGTTGGAGCCGCCGTTTTTCCGCCGGCTCCTGCCCGTCCGCGAACTGGACCTGCCCGGCAGCCGCCTCGTCTACAATGCCGAGGGACCGACGGAAGCGCCCTATTATCTACGGCCGACCACCGGACAGCTCTCCGCTGCCTGCGCCACAGGAATAAAGACCCTGTCCTTTCTCGCCGACGGGGCGGTGATTGCGGCGCATGACGGCTGCGAGTTCATCGTCCAGGAATCGCTCTGGCATTCCCATCTGTTCTTCAATGAATGGCTGCGCAACGACCTGTCGACCGCATGGCAGTGGCGCAGCAACGAGGCCTGGCTCGCCGACGATCGGATCGGCGAGCAAGTCAACTACTGCTATCACCACTTCCATTTTCAGTATTTCCACTGGCTGATGGACTGCCTGCCGCGGGTCTGGTCGCTGCGGACGAAGTTCGCGGACCTCGCCGCGAGAAAGTGGTTCGTCGGGCGGCGACTTAGCCCGTTCGCACTGCCCCTGCTCGGGCTCTACGACGTGGAGCCCGACGATGTCATCGAACCCGCCGGTTCGATCCTGCAGTGCGACGAAGTCGTCTATCCTTGCTTCACGTTTCGCGAGGGCCTGAAGACGCGGCCCGCCTTCGACTCGGGAGTTCATCACAAGGGCTGGTCGCCCGAGTATCTGGCGGACCTCGCCGACCGGGCCCGATCGCGCTGGGCGCCGTCGCGCCATGGCGGCGGCAAGCGTCTCTATATTTCCCGGGCAACCGCCGCGCATCGCCGGATCAAGGACGAAGCCGGTATTCTCGCGCTGGTCGAGCGCCTCGGCTTCGAGACCTGCGATCCGGGCGCACTGGGCGTCGAGGACCAGGTCAGGCTCTTCGCCGACGCCGAAATCGTGGTGGGGGCGCACGGCGCCGGGCTGAGCAACATCATCTGGAGCGACCGAGCGCCGCGGGTTCTCGAGTTCCTGCCTGCATCGGTCCAGGACCCAGGCTATCGCATGCTGGCCGACATGCTGGGCGGCGCGCAGCACCACGCCCTGATCTGCGACACGCTGCCGGACGCGCGCGGCGATGCTTATGCCGATCTCGATGTCAGCGCTGCGATGGTGGAAGAGATGCTGAAGCGGATTCTCTAGGCGGCTATTTCTTGCCGTAGACGCTGTGGCTCTCCGTCGAGCGGCCGCCGGCGCGCCAGTGATTGTACTCGGCGGCAACCAGCCCAAGGATGATGTAGCGGTCTTCCGGCCTCTCGAGGTCGTAATTGCTGAAATAGGCCGAATCGAGCAGCCGCCAGAGAAAGCAATTGCGGCGATAGATGTCGACCGGATGAAAATGCGCGAGCAGCAGCGCGTCTATCTCCGAGCTCCGGATACCCTCAAAGCATCCGCTCGAGGCATCGAGGTCGGGCAAGACCCGATCGACCTCTCCCGTATAGGCGTTCTTGCGGAGACGCTCCGGCAGGCTCGGAAAGATCTCACCGACCAGCTCCACCGCGTCGGTCCAGATCTGATTGCCGTTGCGGCCGATCTGCTCGCCGATCACCCAGAACTCGCCGCCTTGCCCGAGCAAGGCCGACGCTTCGCGCATCACCTGTTCCAGCTCGACGACATGGTGAAGGCCCGAAACGCAGACGATGACGTCGAACTCGCCGTCGAATTCGTCGGCGCTGAACGTGTTGATATCGCCCTGCCGGACGTCGACTTCGGCGATCTCGGACAGTAGTGCCTTTCCCTGGCCGAGCAGTTTCGGGTTGATGTCGTAGAGCGTGACGGCGGCCTTCACGCCCGCCTGCTTCAGCAGGGCGTATTCGACGGAGGCCTTGCCCGAGCAAAGCGATAGCACCCGCACCATTCCGCGCTCGCCGGCGAGGCTCTTGAACCGTTCGGCGAAGTTCGGCGGCGCCCGGCCGATCAACTGCGAGAGGATGCGATGCCCGTACTGATAGGTGTTTTCGCCCGCCGCGGGCGCGACATTGGCCCGCGCGACGACATCGGCCACCGTCAGCTCGGCAGTCCGCTTCCGCCGACGCGGCGCGATCTGCATCTGCGCGACGTCCTCACGCGACAACTCGCCGGACGCCGACGCGCGGTTTGCATAGAGCGGAAGATCGTAGGCGCCTTCGAAGTGGGCGAGCTCGTTCGCGATGCGCCAGCTCGCATTGGTCCTCGCCCGCATCAGGCCGAGTTGCGTGTCCGGCGCGACGATCAGCTGAACGACGCCGACCTCGACGCCGGCGACGGCGCGCAGGCGGATCCGTCCAAGCCTGCCGCGCAGATGATCAAGGTCGATCTCGCAAACACGGACGTCAATCTCGCTCGCGTCCTGGAGCTTGCAGAGCGCGCGCGTCGTGCCCTGCGCTTCATCGAATGCCAGCTCGATCTCCGCCTGCGCGGAATCGCTCACGGTGCCGACGATCTCGCAGCGCGCCACGGCTCGCGCGGCCACCAGGATCGTCGGCGTTTGCACCCACTCGCCCTCCTTGAGCCAAAGCGCGCGGTACAAACCCCGGGACGTGTTGACGATCCGCCAATCCGGCGCCGCGGGGCGGCCGGCCTTGTCGAACACGGAGGCCGGCTCGTCGCACGATATGAAAGCTCGCGTCGCGATGCGGTCCGGAGCGCGGTCGCCGCGCGAGCTCGATGGCAGAGCCGTCATACGGCGAGTTCACCATAGCGGGCCCATCCCCGCAACGCCCGGCGCGAACCGGTCGGCTGGCGTTCGCCGTGAAATCTCCCTATAGCCGCGAAGCCTTGGGAGCGGGCGGGCAGGCATGTGGATGGCACCCTATCATCGTGCGTTTCTGCCGGAGGGCATGAACCACGCCGATTTTGGCCAGGACCTCGCGTCGACGTCGCTTTTCGATCCCGCGGCAAGCGCCCGGATCACGATTGCAAGCATCCCACCTGTGGAATGTGATCTGCCGGGCAGCGTCCTGACCTATGGTGAAGTAGGTCCGATCCCCGCGCCCTACTTTCTGATGCCGACGGTCGGCCGCTTCGAAGCAGGCTGTGCCGGTCCGCTCGAAGCCATCTCGCTCACTCCCGACTCCGCGATCATCGCCAGCGATCAGGAGCTCGGCGTCATCGAGGAGTCGCTGTGGCACTCCGCCCTCTTCTTCAATCGCTGGCTGCGCAATGATGCGTCGACCATGTGGCGGTGGCGGCAGCAGCCGGGCTGGACGATCGACGGCCGCGTCGCCGAAGGAGTGAATTTCTGCTTCCACAAGTTCCACGACAATTATTTCCACCTGATCGCCGACTCGCTGCCGCGTGTCTGGCTCCTGAAGACGAAATTCCCGGACATCGCCTTCAAGCGCTGGTGGTTCGGCAGCAACCTCACGCCGACCGAGCTCAAGCTGTTGTCGCTCTATGACGTGTCGCCCGACGATCTCGTTCTGCCGCAGGGCGAGATCGTACGGTTCGAGTCGATCCTCTATCCATTTTTCCGCTTCTCAGAAGGGCTGAAGACGCGGCCTTCCTTCGACAAGGGCGTGCATTTCAAAGGCTGGTCTCCCGAGTTCCTGCTCGACCTTCGCGATCGCGCGCATCGGCGGTGGCTCTCCGCGCCCCCGACGCCGAATCGGCGGCTTTACATCACGCGACGCGGGGCGGCGCATCGTCTCATCGAGAACGAGGATGCGGTGGCAGCGCTGATGGAGCGATACGGCTTCGAGATCTGCGACCCCGGCAGCCTTGCGATCGAGGATCAGGTCCGCCTCTTTGCCGGGGCCAGCATCGTCGTCGGCGCACATGGCGCGGGTTTTACGAATATGCTGTGGCCGGTCCACCGGGCGCAGATGATCGAGTTCATGCCGGGCGATCTCGCCGACCCTGGTTATCGCTTTCTGTGCGACATGGTCGGGCATCGCCACCATGGTCTGGCGTGCGAGATCACCGAGCCAGGGAGGCACGAAGCCTATGCCGACATACGGGTCGGCGTTCAGGCGCTGGAAGAGATGCTGCGCGCCCTAGACTAGTGCGCTTGCCGTCAACACGCGCGCGCCAGCGCCGCGACGATCCGCTCGGCCGCGCGGCCGTCGCCATAGGGCGAGATACCCTTCACCATGCCGGCATAGGTCCTGGGCTCGTGCATCAGTTGGGTGACCGAGCGGCGGATACGATCGACATCCGTCCCGACGAGGCGCGCCACGCCCTCGCCGATCGCTTCCGGGCGCTCCGTGTCCTCGCGCAGGACCAGGACCGGCCGCGATAGTGCCGGCGCTTCCTCCTGCACGCCGCCGGAATCGCTGAGGATGAAGTCGGCCGCCACCATGGCGCGCACGAAGTCGCCATAGCCGAGCGGCGCTGTCAGCCGGACGCGCGGATGATCGCCGAACGTCTCGTGGATATAGCTGTGCACGTTGGGGTTGGGGTGGACCGGCCAGTCGATCTCGAGCTCCGCCTGCTCCGCCAGCAGCGTGCCGATCGCCTCTCCGATCCGCCGCAAGGGCGCGCCGAAGTTCTCGCGGCGATGTACCGTGACGAGCATGCGCCGCGCCGGGCGATCAGGCCGGGCGGCAAGCGGCCCCGCGACATGCAGCAGCGCATCGATCACCGTGTTTCCGGTGACGATGACACGGTCGGCCGCCATGCCCTCGCGCAGCAGATTGTCGCGCGCGCCGTCGGTGGGCGCGAAGTGGATCCGGGTCAGCTTGGAGGTGACCTGACGGTTGAACTCCTCGGGATAGGGATTGTCGTAGTCATAGGTCCGCAGACCCGCCTCGACATGGGCGAAGGGCGTGCGGTGATAGAAGGCGACCAGCGAAGCGACGAAAGTCGTCGTCGTGTCGCCCTGCGCGATCACGAAATCGGGCGCCTCCGTCTTGACCACGCTGTCCAACGCGGCAATGCAGCGCGCCGTCAGCTCCGACAGCGATTGGCCCGGCGTCATCAGGTTGAGATCGTGATCGGCGGTGAGGCCGAACTCCGAGAACACCTGATCCAGCATCTCGCGATGCTGCGCCGTGGCGACAACGACCGGCTCGAGACCCGGCTTCTCCAACATTGCCCGCACGACCGGCGCCATCTTGATCGCTTCCGGGCGCGTGCCGATGACCGCGAGTACCTTCACGCTGTTCCTCTTCCAAGCGCCGGCCGCATCGTGCCGAAATACCAGGCGGCCGGACTTGGCATCGCATAATCGTGGCCGCGGATGCGAACATATTCGCCGTGGAACAGCGGCCAGCGGCTCTCGGCCGCGTTGGTGGCGATGCCGCCATGGACCTGATGAAAGGTCCCTTCTCCGAGCAGCATGATGATCTGCGCGGCAGGATCGGCGCAGACGCGGCACCAGAGGTCGTGATTGGCAAGGCCGCCGCCCGGCGTCTTGAACGCCGCATCGTAGCCGCCGAGATCGCGCCAGTGGGACGCCGTCATGAAAACGGCGTTCGCTTCCGCAGGGACGACGAACCAGCCCTGTTCGGAGGATGCGGCGAAGACCGAGATATCGAAGAGGCGGTAGCCGTCGTCCCCCCAGCCGCTCGCGGCCAGCAGTTCGTCCTCCTTCGCCTGATCATAGCCGCTCTGGATGGATCGTGCCTGCAGATCGGGGCCAAGATGGAAGCCGAGCGTCCCGATCGCCGGACGCGCGTGCAGCCGTGCTGCCAGCATCGCCGCCGAGAGAAGGCCGGGCGACGCCATGCGCGCGCCGTCGATGAACACGCCGACGAGCTCGCCGCGCGCCTTGGCCAGGCCGAAATTGATCGCCTCGACCGGCGAGACGCCGTGGCCCTTCAGCCAATGCACCGACGCATTGGGCGTCGCGGCATGGATAGCCGCCTCGTCGAAGCGCGCCGTCGAATCGTTGTCGACGAAGATCAGCTCGTAGTCTTCGGCCGCTATGCCGCGCTGCATCGCGGGCGACAGCGACCGCGCCGTCCGCGGCAGCTCGCGCGCCATGTTGTAGCTCGCGACGACGACGGAGAGCCGGGGGAGGGTCATGCCGGATCGGCCATCGCTTCACGCAACCCGGCCGGCCTTGCGCCACCACACGGCCGACCAGTCGATTCTTTCCATCGTCGCGGTTTCGCCGATCCGCTCGAGATAATCGTGCACGGCCTGTCGGCAGGCGGGCAGGAAATAGTCGTCGGCGATGACGAAACCGCCCGGCGAGAGCTTCGGATAAAGCGCCTCGAGCGCATCCATGGTGGATTCATAGAGATCGCCGTCGAGGCGCAGCAGGGCGAGCTGCTTCGTGGGCAGGGACCGCAGCGTCTGGGAAAACAGGCCCTTCACGAACACCACCTGCTCGTCGAGCAGCCCGTAAGCGGCGAAGTTTCGCTTCACCTCATCGAGCGGCACCGCCAGCTCTTCGATGCCGGCCAGAAAACCGAGCTTCGCATCGGCCGGATAGGCGTCGACATTGGCCGGCGGCAGGCCTTCGAAAGAATCGGCGGCGAAGACCTTTCGCGAGCGATCGTCGTTCGCGGCTAGGACACCGCGCATGAGGATGCAGCATCCCCCACGCCACACCCCGGTTTCGATCAGGTCGCCCGGGATATTTTCGTCGATCACCCGCTGGGTCAGGTCGCGGAGATTGGCAAGGCGCGTCAACCCGACCATCGAATGCGCCTTGGACGGCCAGTCGAGGCCGATCTCGCGGTCCTGCTCGGTGAGCGCAGCGGCGCGATTCTTGTAGCGCGCCTCCTGCATCGCCGCGTCGTCGGCGTAGACGGCGTTCGAAATGCACTTGATCAGCAGATCGGTGTAGAGCCGCATCGCCGGCGGGAGGGTGCTCATAGCTTTCGCAGATAGCCGTTCGGGTTCGACGTCGCATTCGGACCGAACATATCGCAGAGCTCGGTCATCACTTCATAGCAGCCGGGCGCCGCCGCCAGGAACTCGAACAAGGCCCGGCTCGGCCCCCCGTCATAGCGATCTTCGAGATTGAGCTCGGCGAGATTGCCGTCCTCCATCACCAGCACGTCGCCCGGCTGCATGACACCGGCAAGATACTTCAACGCGGCACGGCATCCCGCATAGGTATGCGCGGAGTCTTCCGTCACCAGCCACGGCCGGGGCGCGTTCAGGATCCCGGCCGCCCCGAATACCGGGCCGAGATCATTCACGTCGCCCTGAAGAAACGTGACGCGCTCATCGGCGACATCAGCCGGCGGCACAAGGTCGATCGAATAGACATGCGCACCGAGCCCGTACATCGTCGCGATGTCGGCCCACATCAGCGCGCTGCCGCCAGCCTTCGAGCCGATTTCGATGATGGTTCGCGGCTTCAGGTCCCAAAGCGCACGCAGATAGATCGCAACGTCGATCGGCGGCTTCAGGCAATCGATCCCGCGATAAGCATAGCGCAGCACCCCTTCCTGATAGCCGCGCAAAAAGGGCGCCCGAATGGAGCTGCCGAACCAGCGGGCCGGCCCGCCCGCTTTGGTCTCGCGCAGCCGATCGGCCAGTTCCTCGACTGGCAGGATTGGCGCGAGGCCTGCACGCAATGCCTCCACCGTGTCGAAGCGGCCTGTGCCTTCGGCCAGTTCCCGTTCGATCGCCGGATAGGCGTTCGTCAGGACCATATCGTGCGGGTTCAACCCCGAGATGACGGCGAGACCCTTGATCTCGATATCGAAAACGTCGACCCGCAAATCGGGCCGGTAGCGCCGCAGGAGCGGGATGAGGCGATAGACATCGCCGGTCCAGTATTGCCCCTCCCGCTCGCGCGTCGTCCACGTCATGTCGGACGGCAGAACGTCGTCGATCAGGATGACCGAGCCGGGCGAGGCGTGCCGCTCCAGATTGATGAAGTCGCGCAAGGCGAACTCGACCTGATGCATGCCGTCGATGAAGGCGAGGTCAAAATGCCCGCCGAGGACATCCTGGACATCCGGCCGGGCAAAGAAGGCGTCGCTGGTCTGCCTGAAGATCCGCGTCGGCGCCGTCAGCTCCGCCGTGATCTCGAATTCCGGATCGATGGCGACCGAGGGGCATTTGGCGAGCCTCAGGCTGTGGCCCTTGCGGCAGCCGATCTCGACATAGGTCCGCGGTTCGAAAATAGCGTGCGCCAGCTCTAGCGCTTCACCGTATTCCATCGACCCGAAAGAGCCCCTTCATTCGCCTCTTGCGAGGGGAGCACGCCTGCGCCATCGATGGCAACCGTGCCCTCGGTCTCGTGACAGCCGCGTGACCGTCCGGCGCCATGGGGCGAAGATCTTGACCGGAGAAGTGCCTAGATGACCTCGCCGGTGCACGGCCCAAGGCTGTCGGTGGTGGTCGTCGCCTATAACATCCCGCAGCAGATCCGGCGGACGCTGCTCTCGCTGTCGGCGGGCTATCAGCGGGGAATCGCGTCTGCGGACTATGAAGTCCTTGTCGTCGACAACGGCTCAAAGCCCGCGCTCGATGCTGGCGTCTTCGAAGGCCTCGAGGGCAATTTCCGCCTGCTGAGGATGGACCCTGCCCCGCCCTCGCCGGCGCACGCCGCCAATGCCGGGCTCGCGGAGGCGAAAGGCGACGTCATCTGCCTGATGATCGACGGCGCGCGGATGGCGACCCCAGGTCTGCTGCGCTTCGGGCTCGAGGGCGCGCTCACGCATCAGGGCGCGGTGACGGCCGCGCTCGGCTGGTATCTCGGCTTCGACCTTCAGAAATATGCGATCGCCGCAGGCCACGACGCGGCACGCGAGGACGAGCTGCTCGCCTCGATCGACTGGCCCGGGGACGGCTATCGTCTCTTCGAGATCAGCACACCGGACGAATCCTCGACCGACGGATGGTTCCAGCGCATCACCGAAGCCAACGCCCTCTTCCTCCGTCGCGCCCAATGGGATGCGCTCGGCGGCGTCGACGAGCGCTTCGATGTCCCCGGTGGCGGTCTCATCAATCCCGACACGTTCCGTCGCGCCATGGAGCTGCCCGGAAGCCGGCTGGTCACGCTGCTCGGCGAGGCGACGTTTCATCAGGCCCATGGCGGCATCGCCACCAATTCGCGCTACGAGGATTTCTCGACGCTCGTCGCGGGCTGGCTCGCGCAATACGAGAGCCTGCGCGGCAAGCCCTGGGCCGCACCCGATCAACCGGACAGAATCTATCTGGGCTCCATGCCGGAGGCGGCGAAGGGGCATTTCGCGCGCTCGTTGCTCGAGCCCGTCTTCGGTCTGCGTCCGCCCGGCCTGCCGTTCGAGCTCAATCTCGATGTGCAGCCGGCGCTTGTGCCTTCCGATCCCGCCATCGCGCCGATCGTCGATCTCGCGCATGCCGAGTTCCGCGCCCGGCGCTTCCAGGCCGCGGCGGAAATCGCCCGGCTCGGCCTCGCCCGCGCGCCGCGCGAGCCGTCGCTGGAACGGCTCCTCGTTCACGCCGGCCCTTCGCTGCGGCGGCGGCCGGAAGAATTGCCATGGCCGGCCGCCTATCAGGCGGCGCTCGGCCAAGCCTATCGCGCGCTCGGCGACAACGAGGCGGCGGCGGCCGCCTTCCGCGCCGCCCTCGCGCAAGATCCCGACGTCCCCGCCGCCCATGTCGGCCTCTCGCATATCCGGCTGCCGGGCGAGGGCTACCATGCCTGGCTCAGCCGCCTGCACGGCCTCCTGAAACCGGACGTCTATCTCGAGATCGGCTTCCATCGCGGCTATTCGCTCGCGCTAGCGCGGCCGCCGACCCACGCGATCGGCGTCGATCCCGCCGCCGAGCTCGCGGTGCAGTTCCGCACGACGACGACCATTCATGCCGAGACAAGCGACGAGTTCTTCGCGAGCAGGAAGCTCGACGCCGTGCTCGCCGGGCGGCATCTGCGCATGGCGTTCATAGACGGCCTTCACCTCTTTGAGCAGACCCTGCGCGACTTCGCCAATGTCGAGCCCTATTGCGGCCCCGGCTCGGTCGTCGTCTTCCACGACACGCTGCCGCTCGACGAAGCGACCCAGGCGCGCGAGCGGCGGACGGTCTTCCATACCGGCGACGTGTGGAAGGTGATACCGGCGCTCAAGACCTATCGCCCCGATCTCGACATCTTCACCATCGCGACGCCATGGTCGGGTCTTTCCATCGTCACCGGCTTCGGCGGAACCGAGCACCGGCTGGCGGATCACTACGACAAGGCCGTCGCGGAGCTTCTTGCTTTGCCCTTTGCCGAGGTGGCGGCATCGCTAACCGAGCGCCAGAACGTCGTCGCCAACGATCCGGAGATCGTCCTGGCTCGCCTCCGCCGGGCCGGCGTCCTGGCAGACTAGCCCGGCCGTTGTTCGGGCGCCCGCGCCCGTCTATGGAGCGTCAGCATGCGCAGTCTCTGGAATGACGCGGAAGCCGAGCGCTTCGCCGCCGCCTATGCAGCGGCCGGGAGCGACCTCGCGCTGCGCGTCTATACGAGCCGCTTGCTCGGCCGCGAGACCGCTCTCGTCCAGCATGGCGGCGGCAACACCTCGGTGAAAACGACCGTGCCCGACATGCTGGGCCGGCCGGTGCCGGTCATCTGCGTCAAAGGCTCGGGCTGGGATCTCGACAGCATCGAGCCACCGGGTCTCCCGGCCCTCGCGATGGCGAACCTGCTCGACCTCCGCCAGCTCGAGACGCTGTCCGACGAAGACATGGTCAAGGCGCAGCGTCTCGCTCTGCTCGACCCGGCGAGCCCAAATCCTTCGGTCGAGACGCTGCTTCATGCCTGGATTCCCGAGATCTTTATCGATCACTCGCATGCCAACGCGATCCTCTCGCTGACCTGCCAGCCGGACGGCGCGGATCGCGCCCGCGATCTCTTCGGCAGCGAGATGACGATCGTGCCCTATGTCATGCCCGGCTTCGCGCTCGCCCATGTCGCGGCGAAAGCCTACGAGGCGAACCCGAAAGCCAAGGGCCTCGTCCTCGCCCAGCACGGCATCTTCACCTGGGGCGCAACGGCGCAAGAGTCTTACGAGCGCATGATCGCCATGGTGACGAAGGCTGAAGAGCGCATGGCCTCGCGCTCCGGCAAGCCGGCCAGGAAGAGCGCAGCCGCAGATGCGCTGCCGCTGAGTGCCGCCGCACCAATCCTGCGCGGACTGCTGGCAGGGCGGCCGTACGGCAAATCCGAGCACGTCGTCCTTGCGCATCGCAGCAATGCGGACATCGAAGCCCATCTCGCCAGCGACGAGATCGATCGTCTCGTCGGCCTCGGCGTCGCGACGCCCGATCATGTCATCCGCACCAAGCGCTTTCCGCTGCTCGTGCGAGCCGACGCCGATCCCGAACGTTTCCGCGCCAATGCGGCGCAGGCGCTCGCGAACTACATCGCCGACTACAAGGCCTATTTCGCACGCAACAATGCCGCCTCGGCAGTGAAGAAGCAGGCGCTCGATCCCTACCCACGCGTCGTGCTCGTCCCCGGCATCGGCCTCTTCGGGGTCGGCGCGTCGGCGTCTTCCGCCGCGATCGCCGCCGATATCGCCGAGACCACGCTTGCGGTGATCGGCGATGCCGAAGCCTTCGGCCGTTTCGAAAGCATCGGCGAGGCCGACACGTTCGACATGGAATACTGGTCGCTCGAGCAGGCAAAGCTCGGCCAGGCGAAGCGCGCGCCGCTCGCGGGCCAGATCGTCGCGATCACCGGCGGCGCCGGCACGATCGGCGCCGCGACGGCGGAAGCCTTCCGTGCGAACGGCGCCGAGGTCGCGCTTGTCGATCTGCCGGGCGACGCCCTTGCGTCCACCGCGAAGCGGATCAAGGCGCTCGCCGTTCCTTGCGACATCACCGACAAGAGCGATGTCGCCGCCGCGTTCGACCAGATCGCCGCTGCCTATGGCGGGCTCGACGTGCTCGTCCTCAATGCCGGCAAGGCATGGAGCGGGCGCATCGGCGAGGTTGACGACGACATCTTGCGCGAAAGCTTCGAGCTCAACTTTTTCGCTCAGCAGCATTGCGCCCAGGCGGCAGTCCGCATCATGCGGGCGCAAAAGACCGGTGGGGCCTTGCTCTTCAATGTCTCGAAGCAGGCGCTCAATCCGGGCGCCGACTTCGGCCCTTACGGCCTGCCGAAAGCCGCGGCGCTGCATCTGATGCGGCAGTACGCGATCGACTATGGCGATGAGGGCATCCGCGCCAATGCGGTCAATGCCGACCGCATCCGCTCCGGGCTCCTGACCCCCGAAATGGTCGCCGAGCGGGCCAAATCGCGCGGCCTCAGCGAGGCCGACTACATGGCCGGCAACCTGCTTCACCGCGAGGTGACCGCGGCTGACGTAGCGCAAGCTTTCGTCAATTTGGCGCGAGCCGAGAAGACGACCGCGGCCATCCTGACCGTCGACGGCGGCAATATCGCGGCGGCCGTGCGCTAGCCGCAGAATTGCCGCTATGGACGGGCATTCCGCGACGCCCTAAATCCCTGCTGTTCCCTATTCGCCGGACCCAAGCCATGGCCGATAAAACCGAACGCACGTTCGACTACATCATCATCGGCGCCGGCTCGGCCGGCTCGGTGCTGGCGAACCGCCTGAGCGCCGACCCGGCGATCAAGGTGTTGCTGCTGGAGGCCGGCGGCAAGGACAACTCTACCCTCATCCACATGCCGGCCGGAGTCGGCGTGCTGCTGTCGAAGCGCACCAAGTTCAACTGGTACTACGACACCGAGGCGCAGTCCCATCTCGCCAATCGCAGCCTCTATTGGCCGCGCGGCAAGGTGCTGGGCGGCTCGTCCTCGATGAACGGGATGATCTATATCCGCGGCCATGCGCGCGACTACGACCAGTGGCGCCAGCTCGGCAATGAAGGCTGGGGCTTCGCCGACGTCCTGCCCTATTTCAAGCGCTCCGAAGCCAACGAGAACGGCGGCGACGCCTTCCATGGCGGCGAAGGGCCGCTGCGCGTCAGCAACGCGAAGTCGGGCCATCGCGTCTTCCGCGTCTTCCAGACTGCGGGCGTCGAAGCCGGCCACCCCAAGACCGACGATTTCAACGGCTTCGCACAGGAAGGCGTCGGCCCTTACCAGCTCACCATCCACGGGGGTCAGCGCTGGAGCGCCGCGCGCGGCTATCTGAGGCCCGCGCTCTCGCGCCCAAACCTCACCGTCGAGGTCAACGCGCTCACCACGAAGATCCTCTTCGAGGGCACGCGTGCGGTCGGCGTCGAATATGCGCAGGGCAAGAACAAGGTTACCGCCCGCGCCTCAAGCGAGGCGCTGCTCTGCGGCGGCGCGGTCAACACGCCGCAAACCTTGCTGCTCTCAGGAATCGGCTCGGCCGAGTATCTCGGCCGCTTCGGCATCCCGATCGTCGCCGATCTGCCGGGCGTCGGACAAAACCTGCAGGATCATCTCGACGTGATGATCCAGTACGAGGCGACGCAGCCGGTCACGCTCTATTCGCAGGTCACCAGCCCGCTGAAGCAGCTGCGTACCGGCCTGCAATACATGTTCACCAAGACCGGCGTCGGCACCCAGAACGGGCTCGAAGCAGGCGCTTTCCTCAAGAGCCGGCCCGATCTCGAGATTCCCGATCTCCAGATCCACCTCGTCAACGCGCTGATGCAGGATCACGGCCGCAAGAAGGCCGACCGCCACGGCTTCACCATGCATGTCTGCCAGCTGCGCCCGGCGAGCAAAGGCTATGTCGCGCTGAAGTCGCTCGACCCGTTCAAGCCGCCGCTGATCCAGCCGAACTATCTCGCCGTCGAAAGCGACCGCGTGGCGCTGCGCGAAGGCACCCGCATCGCGCGCCGCATCTTCGCGCAGAAGAGCTTCGACGTCTTCCGCGGCCCGGAAGTGGCGCCCGGCGCGCATGTGCAGAGCGACGCCGAGATCGACGCCTGGATCGCCCGCAGCGCCGAGACGATCTACCACCCCGTCGGCACCGCCAAGATGGGCACCGACGCGATGGCCGTGGTCGATCCCCAGCTGCGCGTGCGCGGCATCGAGGGGCTGCGCGTCATCGACGCCTCGGTCATGCCGACCCTCGTCGGCGGCAACACCAATGCGCCGACGATCATGATCGCCGAAAAGGCCTCCGACATGATCCTCGGACGGAACCCGCTGCCCGCCGAGACGGTTCAAGTGGCAGAGGACATGACGGCCGCGAAGGCGGCCTGAGGAGATGGCAATGAAGTCCCTATGGTTCGCGGTTGCGGCCTTCGCGCTGACGGCGCCCGCTTCCGCGCAGGCGGTCGATTTCGGCAGCTGGTGCGCGGACGTCGCGCATTTCGATGCCGATCGGTGCCTCGAGAACCGGCCGGAGGACCGCGAAGCGTATGACGCTTACGTGTCGCGCGTCGCCCTGTTCCAGCAGGAAAAATACGACCGCGACGAAGAGCGGCGGCTCGAGACCGAGCGCACCGACCGCATGGGCGAGGTCACGCCCGATCAGATCCGCGACCGCGGCGCGGCCGCCGAGCACTAACTCGCGTCGGAGAGCTGCTCGTCCGGCACCGGCGCCGGCCGGTCGGTGCGCGCGCCGTCGATCACCCTGAGGAACGAGACCTTGGTCTCGCGCGCCACGGCGAAGGCGTCGGCGGTGACGCCGATCTTCGTGCCCGACTGGTCCAGCGTCTGCGACACCAGGATCGCTCCGTCGCGCAAAGCGAGGTCGTTGGCAGGCAGCATCGCGCCGAGGACCCGCGAGACGACACCGTTCGCATCGGCGATCGGCATCAGCAGCACGTCGAAGGTGACGGTGGCGTTGTCGAGCGTCGCCGCGACGCCCGAGAGCTTCACCGGGCCGGGCGTCTGCAGGCAGGCGTTCAGGGCTTCCAGGATGCGGCCATGCTGCTCCAGCGGCCACAGGCGGACGAAGTCATGGTCGCGCAGCTCGCGGCCATAGCGGGCGCACAGGCGCGTGCCGGCGAGGCGGAAGGCGAAGACGGCGCGGTCGAGCCGCTCGAGAATGAAGAGATCGGGCAGATAGGACTTCAGCGCCTTCGGTTCGATCGCCGTGCGCTGGGGCACACCCGACTCCGGTGCGATCGACTGCCAATAGGTCAGGATCGCCGTGGCGGCCGTCTGACGCATGTCGTTCCCCATCCTTGCACGCTGCCTCGGGCCGTTCCGTTGCAGATCGCTCAACGTCGATGAGCACGCGCCGTGCCACGGCGCGCGCCCCCGTTTCGCGCGCCAAATGCAGCCAAAACAAGGACTTGGCGGGACGTTCCGGTGGATATGTCCCGTCCTGTGGGGTTAACCTTTCGCCAATGTTTCCGGCGCGCTCCAAATGCCGTGCGCTAGTGTCCCGAAACGGCACGTCCGGAATCGGTTCGAGGAAATCATGCGCACCTTTCGTCATCTTCGCGGTACCGCCGTCGCTCTGGTGCTCGCCTGCGCCGCCTACTCGAGCGCGGCGGCCCAGGACTCGATGGGCGGCTTCGACCAGGCCTACACGAATGGCGGCAATCTTTTCGGCCACGGCGCCTGGGGCACCGGCGACGGCACCGCGACGCCCCTGCCCGATCCGCAGATCGAATACGGCTTCTATTTCGGCCGCGCCTATGACGGCGGCAACAACCTGTTCGGCACCGGCTTCTGGACCGCCGAATACATGGTGCGCCGCGCCGAGACGCTGAGCCGCCATTCGAACATGGACGAGGGCCCGCAGGATGGCGGCCCGCTGGGCGACGGCTATGCCGGCGATGGCGCCTATGGCGACGACTACGCCATGGACGACGGCGAAGCGCACACGGGCGACCCCGTCTACTACGACGAGAACGAGGACGGCCACGACAAGGGCAACGGCGGCTACGAGCACAAGGGCAAGTCGGGCCACGACAAGAAGGACCACGGCGACAAGAAGGATCACAAGAAAGGCAAGAAGCCGCCGAAGCACGAGAAGCCCATGCCGCCCAAGAAGCACTTCAAGCCGAAGGAGAAGGAGCGCGTTCGCTACATCCCCTATGCGCGCCGCGAAGTGATCGTCGTGCCGCGGCACTATTCCTCGGTCGTCGTGATCGAGCGCGAGCGCACGACCGAGCTCGGCCGCATCGAGGTGACGACGCGCCAGCGTGTCGAGACCTTCGGCGCCGTCTGCCTCACCGGCAAGGGCGATGAGGTCGAGGCGATCCTCGTGACCGGTCAGGGCGGCGACGAGGCCTATCAGGGCGAGATCTTCCGCTGCCCCGGCGACGCGATGCTGCGCGTCAGCTACGCGACCGGCTCGGTCGAGATCAGCGGTTCGGTCCGCATGGAGGACGGCTCCTCCTACAAGGATTGCGACGGCGGCGACGCGCTGGTCCGCACCGGCGACGGCGAGCTGGTCTGCGCTCCCAAGCGCCGCATGAGCGCCTCGGCCGAACGCTCCCTCGCCCGCGCCGGCGGCGCCGAGACACAGATCATCTCGGACGGCGGCTATGACGACGACGGTTACGGCGGCGGCGAACTCGACCTTTCCGGCCTCGAGCTCACCGGCGGCGTCGGCAATAACGGCGGCGGGTACTGAACCTCCAACTCACAATCCCGCGGCAGGAAGAGGCGCTCCTTGGGGGCGCCTTTTTCTTGCGAGCTTTGCGCCAAGGCGTTCAAGCCCGGCATCGCCAGCAATAGTTCAAGAGCCTAGTAGGCTGCCGTCAGCGAGAAGCCGATGCGGTGGCCGCTGGAGAGATTGGGCGTCGCGGGATCGAGCCAGCCGGCCTCGAACGCCATGGCGAACTGCACGCCCTCGTCGCCCCCGTCGACCGTGAGCCGCGCACCGATGCCATAGGCCGACGCACGCGTCTCGGCGCTCTCCAGCACCGACGGCTCGTCGATATAGGACGCGCCGTAGGCGGCAAAGACGTAAGGCTGGATGGTCGCGATATCCATGACGATGGGCGCCGCGAGCTCGCCGCGCAGGGAGAAGCCGTGATCGCCGGGGAAGGCGCCCTGGGTCAGCACCGACACGGCGTCGGGGCCGTCGAAGGACAACTGCTCGGAGGAGAGCAGCGAGCCGCTGAACGAATACTGGCCCTTGGCGATGAAGTTGAAGATGAGGTGCTCGCCCAGCGCCTGGCCGAAGGCGAAGGTGCCTTCGATCTTGGTGAAGTCCGGCCCGCCCGAGAAGCGCGAGAGCGGCAGGTTCGAGGCCGCCGCCTCCGCCTGGTCGCGCGCGTTCCACATGTCGAGCCCCTGCGACAGCGTCGCCGAGACGCGGACATTGGCGCCCGAAGGCAGCAGCGTCGTGTAGTCGGCGCCGATGCGCACCACGCGCAGCCGGTCCAGGCTGAGATCGGTCGCGAAGAGCGGCGCCGACTGCGTCTCCTCGGTGACGTCGAGCGCGAAGTTCAGCCAGAGATTCTCCGACCGGCTGCGGATCGCCGGGTAATAGGCGCGCAGCGAGAAGCGCTCGAACTCGCCTTCGGTGTCGAGCGCGAAGGCCGGATTGTCCGGCCGCGTCTTGGCGAAGGTGTATTCCGGATTGACGACGAGCCCGCTGGTGCCGAGCGGCAGCAGGGCGCCGACGCCATAGATTTGGCGCTCCGCATCGTCGGCCCAGATCCCTTCGAGGCCCGGCGGCGAGGCGACGCTCGCATAGATCTGCTCGCCGAAGCCGAGCGCGCTGTTGAGCGAAAGCGAGATCGTCTGCGCCCAGGTGTCGAGCGTATCCGGCAGGCGGTTGTCGATGCCGAGCGAGCCGGTGACGAGCTTGTGCGGGCCCGACAGGATCAGCTTCACGCCGCCCGGCGTATCGCCCCGCGCCAGGGTCGAGTGCAGCGAGAGGCCGTAGACCTCGGCAAGCAGCACGCCGCGCTCGATCTCCTTGAGCGTCAACCCGTGCCGTCCGACCAGGAACTGCACCCGCGCCACCACCGTGTCACGCACCCGCTCGGGCAGCGCCGAGCCGTCCACCGCCTCGATGAAGCCGTCGATGACGACGATCCTGACCGGCCCGCCGTCGACAATCTCCTGCGGCGGCACGGCAACACGGATCAGAACATAGCCGGCATTGGCATAGGCCTGCTCGAGCGTCCGCGCGGCCGCGAAGATCTCGGCCGCCGTGACGCGCTTGCCCTGGAGCGCCGCGACGACCGCTGCCTCTTCGTTCGGCAGCAGGCCCGGTGCGCCTTCCAGCGTCACATTGCCGACGGTGACCGAGAGCTGCTCCGCCCCTGCCGGAACTTCCTGCGGCGCCGTGGCCGGGATGACGATGGTCGGCACGGACGGCTGCGCCTGCGGCGGCCGCGTGCTCGGCGGCGTCACCTGGCTCGGCGAGGGCGTGTTCTGGGCGAGGACCGGCGCGGCGGCCCCAAGCGCCGTCGCGGCGGCCCCGGCCAGCAGCCAGGACGAAAACGGGTTCTGACGGTGCTTCAAGACTCTCCCCCAACCACGCGATGCGTCATTGCTGCAGCGGCGGCAGTTCGGACGGCAGCTTCTGGCAGGGCGGCTGCGGCCAGCCGACTTCCGTCCGGCACAGCTGGGCGTCGTCGCCGGTGAGGTCGGCGTTCTGGCCGTTCGACAGCGCGTCGGCGATGGCGCCGGGATCGGACTGGCCGAGCACCGGATCGTTGGCCGGCGGCCCGCTCGCCGAGAAGACGAGGCCGGCGCCAAGCGGGATCGGCCGGATCACGAAGGGCGCGCTGACGAAGGTGAGCGTGTAGTTGGGCGAGAGCGCCAGCGTGCCCTGCAGGATCGCATAGGTCCCCACATCCTCGCCCGGTTCGCGGGCTATCGCGCCGCTGAAGGCGTCGCTGCCGACCAGCGTGCCGTTGGTGATGCGGAAGGTCAGCGGCGGATCGGGGAAGAGGAAGAAGCGCTCCTTGGCATCCGCCGCCACCGTGATCGCCCGCGGCGTGATCGTGAAGGCGCCGTTGACATAGGTCAGCGTGTAGTTCGCGTTCGCGGCCAACGTGCCCTGGCCGATCGCATAGGCGCCGACATTCTCGCCGGCATCGCGCACGATCGCGCCGGTCAGGATCGAGCCGAGCGTGTCGCTGAAGCCGAGGCTGCCGCCGGTCAGCGAGAGCGTCAGCGCCGGATCGGCGTTGCCGTAAATCTTCGTCTTGTTGTCGCCGGTGAGCGTGATCGGACGCGCCGTGATGGTCAGCGTCGCGCCGACATAGGTGAGCGCATAGTTCGCGCCGGCGCTGAGCGTGCCCTGGGTGATCGCATAGCCGCCGACATTCTCGCCCGCCGCCCGGACGAGCGCGCCGGAGAAGGCATCGCTGCCCACGAGGCTGCCCGACGTCATCTGGAAGGTCAGAGCCGGGTCGGCATTGCCATAGACCTTGGACTTGGCTTCGGCCGTCACCGTGATCGGCCGCGCCGTAATGGTGAGTGCGCCGTTGACGAAGGTCAGCGCATAGTTGGGCGAGAGCGCGAGCGTCCCCTGGCGGATCGCATAGCCGCCGACACTCTCGCCCGCGTCGCGCGCGATCGCGCCCGAGAAGCTGTCGCCGCCGACGAGATTGCCGTTCGTGACCTGGAAAGTCAGCGCCGGATCGGCATTGCCGTAGACCTTCGTCTTGTTGTCGGCCGTGACCGTGATCGGCCGCGCGGTGATGGTGAAGGCGCCGTTGACGAAGGTCAGCGCATAGTTGGGAGAAAGCGCCAGCGTCCCCTGCCGGATCGCATAGCCGCCGACATTCTCGCCCGCGTCACGCGCGATGGCGCCTGAGAAGCTGTCGGCACCGACCAGATTGCCGCTGGTGATCTGGTAGGTCAGCGCCGGATCGGCATTGCCGTAGACCTTGGTCTTGTTGTCCGCCGTCACCGTGACCGGGCGCTGGCCGATGGTCAGCGTGCCGTTGACGAAGGTGAGCGCGTAATTGGTATTCGCGGCGAGGGTGCCCTGACGGATCGTGTACGGCCCGACAGTCTCGCCGGCATCGCGCGTTAACGCGCCCGTCAGGATCGAGGACAGCGTGTCGGAGAAGCCGAGGCTGCCCGAAGTGAGCGAGGCGGTCAGCGCCGGATCGGCGTCGCCATAGACCTTGGCCTTGGGATCGGCGGTCAGCGTGATCGGCCGCGCGCCGATCGTCAGGTTCGCGCCGACATAGGTGATCGCGTAGTTCGGGTTGTCGAGCGTGCCCTGCAGGATCGCATAGGGGCTGCCGGCGACGGTCTCGCCCGGCGTCCGCGCGAGCGCGCCTGCCAGCGTGTCGGTGCCGACGAGATTGCCCGTGGTGACCTGATAGGTCAGCGCAGGGTCGGCATCACCGTAGGTCTTGGCCTTGGCGTCCGCCGTCACCGTGATCGGGCGCTGGCCGATGGTCAGGTTCGCGCCGACATAGGTGATGGCGTAGTTCGCGTTGCCGAGCGTGCCCTGCAGGATCGCATAGGGACCGCCCGCGGCGGTCTCGCCCGGCGCCCGGGCCAGCGCGCCGCTGAGCGTGTCGGCGCCGACGAGGATTCCGGTCGTGATCTGATAGGTGAGTGCCGGATCGGGATCGCCGTAGATCTTGCTCTTGGGGTCGGCAGTCACGGTGATCGGGCGCTGGCTGATCGTCAGCGTGCCGTTGACGAAGGTCAGCGCATAGTTCGGCGAAAGCGCGAGCGTCCCCTGCCGGATCGCATAGCCGCCGACATTCTCGCCCGCGTCACGCGCGATGGCGCCGGAGAAACTGTCGGTGAAGGCGAGGCTGCCCGCCGTGATCTGATAGGTCAGCGCAGGGTCGGCATTGCCGTAAACCTTGGTCTTGTCGTCGGCGGTCAGCGTGATCGGACGCGTCGTGATCGTGAAGTTCGCGCCGGCATAGGTGATCGCATAGTTCGCGTTGTTCGCGTCGGTCAGCGTACCTTGCCCGATCGCATAGGGGCTGCCTGCCACCGTCTCGCCCGGCGCCCGAACGAGCGCGCCTGCGAGCGTGTCGGAGCCAACCAGATTGCCGCTGGTGATCTGATAGGTCAGCGCCGGATCGGCGTCGCCATAGACTTTGCTCTTCGCATCGGCCGTCACCGTCACCGGGCGCCGCGTGATCGTGAAATTCGCGCCGACGAAGGTGATCGCGTAGTTCGGATTGTTCGTGTCGGTCAGCGTGCCTTGGCCGATCGCATAGGGGCTGCCGGCCACGGTCTCGCCCGGCGCTCGCGCCAGCGCGCCCGATAGCGTATCGGCGCCGACGAGATTGCCCGTCGTGATCTGGTAGGTCAGGGCCGGGTCGGCATCGCCGTAGATTTTCGCCTTGGCGTCCGCCGTGACGGTAATCGGGCGTTGGCCGATGGTCAGCGTGCCGTTGACGAAGGACAGGCCGTAATTGCTGTTCGCGGCAAGCGTGCCCTGCCGGATCGTATAGGGGCCGACATTTTCGCCCGCGTCGCGGGTCAGCGCTCCGGTCAGGATCGTCGCCAGCGTATCGGTGAAGCCGAGGCTGCCCGCGGTCAGCGTGGCGGTCAGCGCCGGATCCGCATTGCCGTAGATCTTGCTCTTCGGATCGGCCGTCAGCGTGATCGGCCGCGCCGTGATGGTGAGGTTGGCCCCGACATAGGCGATCGCATAGTTCGGATTGTTCGCGTTGGTCAGCGTGCCTTGCAGGATCGCATAGGGGCCGCCTGCCACCGTCTCGCCCGGCGCCCGCGTCAGCGCGCCGCTGAGCGTGTCGGTGAAGGCGAGACTGCCGCTGGTGATCTGATAGGTCAGCGCCGGATCGACATCGCCATACACCTTTGTCTTCGGATCGGCCGTCACCGTGATCGGGCGCGTCGTGATCGTGAAGCTCGCGCCGACAAAAGTGATCGCGTAGTTCGGGTTGTTCGCGTTGGTCAGCGTGCCTTGGCCGATCGCATAGGGGCTGCCCGCGACGGTCTCGCCGGCGGCGCGGGCCAGCGCGCCGCTCAGCGTGTCGGAGAAGCCGAGCGTGCCGCTGGTGATCTGATAGGTCAGCGCCGGATCGGCATCGCCATAGACCTTGGTCTTGGCGTCCGCCGTCACGGTGATCGGGCGCGTCGTGATCGTGAAGTTCGCGCCGACATAGTTGATCGCGTAGTTCGCGTTGTTGGCGTCGGTCAGCGTGCCCTGGCCGATCGCATAGGGGCTGCCCGTCACGCTCTCGCCCGGTGCCCGCGCCAGCGCGCCCGATAGCGTGTCCGCGCCGACGAGATTGCCCGTCGTGATCTGATAGGTCAGCGCCGGGTCGGCGTCGCCATAGACCTTGGTCTTCGGGTCCGCCGTGATCGCGATCGGCCGCCGCGAGATCGTGTAGGTGCCGTTGATGAAGGTCAGCGTGTAGTTCGAGTCGAGCGCGAGCGTGCCCTGCCGGATCGCATACGGGCCGGCATTGTCGCCCGGATCGCGCGCGATGGCGCCGGTGAAGCTGTCGCCGCCCAGCAGGCTGCCCGAGGTGATCTGATAGGTCAGCGGCACGTCGGGATCGCCATAGACGCGCGTCTTGTCGTCCGCCGTCACCGTGATCGGGCGCGTCGTGATCGTGAAGACGCCCGGCGTGAAGCTGAGGCTGTAATTGGCGTTGAGCGCCAGCGTGCCCTGGGTGATCGCATAGGGCCCGCCGGCGATCGTCTCGCCCGGGGCACGCGCCAGCGCGCCGCTGAACGTGTCGGTGAAGGCGAGGCTGCCCGAGGTGATCGTAAAGGTCAGCGCCGGATCGGGGTCGCCGTACTGCTTGGACTTGTCATCGGCCTTCACCGCGATCGGACGCAACGTGATCGTCAGGTTCGCCCCGACGAAGCTGATAGTGTAGTTCGGGTTGTTCGCGTTGGTGACCGAGCCCTGGGTGATCGCATACGGCCCGCCGGCCACCGATTCACCGGCCACCCGCGCGAGCGAACCGGACAGCGTATCGGAAAACGCGAGAGTGCCGCTCGTGACCTGATAGGTCAGCGTCGGGTCGGCATCGCCATAGACCTTGGTCTTGGGGTCGGCGGTGATCGTGATCGGACGGGCCGTGATGGTGAAATTGGCCGGCACATAGGTGATCGCGTAGTTCGTGCCGAGCGTGAGCGTGCCCTGCTGGATCTGATACGGGCTGACCGTCACGCTCTCCCCGGCGACGCGCACGAGGCCGCCGCTGAAGCTGTCGCCGCCGACGAGGCTCCCCGCTGTCAGCTGATATGTCAGCGCCGGATCGGCGTCGCCGTAGACCTTGGTCTTGGGATCGGCCGTCACCGTCACCGGCCGCGTCGTGATCGTGAAGTTCGCGCCGACATAGGTGAGCGTGTAGTTCGAGCTCAGCGCCAGCGTGTTCTGCAGGATCGTATAGGGGCCGCCCGCGACTGTCTCGCCCGGCGCCCGGCTCAACGCACCGCTGAAGCTGTCGCCGCCCACCAGGCTGCCGGAGGTGATCTGATAGGTCAGCGCCGGATCGGCATCGCCATAGACCTTCGTCTTGGGATCGGCCGTCACCGTCACTGGTCGCGCGGTGATGCGGATCGTGTTGGTCGTCTGCGACAGGTTGTAGAAGTAGCCGTTCTTGCCCGCCGCGGCATTGAAGCCCGCCTGTGCGGTCAGGGTGAACGGATAGTCGCCGATATTCGCGTTGGTCGCGGGCAGCGTGCCGACCGTCACGCCGTTGTTCGAGATCGTCGACGCCGTGTCGCCGCCGCGGAAGCTGCCGGCCGTCAAGTTGAGCAGGATGATCGTCGGGTTCGCGTCGCCATAGACGCGCGTGTATTCGGGGCTGACGCCGCCTTTGCCCAGCGAGACGCGGGCCGCGTCCGAGGCGTCGAGGACGCCGAGCCGCGTGCGCGTCCCGCCGTTGAAGAACTCGATGCGCTCGCCGCCGACCGTGCCGACGATCGCCTTGGTCGACTCGTTGCTCCACGAGACCGTCGAACCCGACGACGTGAGCACGGTATTGGCGGCGACGCGCAGGTCGCCCGCATAGGTCTGCGCGCCCGACGAGGTGATATTGCCGTTGAAGACGATCTCCGAGCCCGCCGTCGCGCCCGACTGGGTGATGTTCACCGCGCCGGCCGACGGGATCGAGGCCGGCAGCAGGATGTCGCCCGAGGTCGCGTTCGTCTTGCCGGTGCCCGGCTGCATCGTGATCGAGAGCGTGCCGGTCCCGGCGGTTAAGCTGGTGACGCCCGAAAGATTGATCGTCGCAGCGCCGGCATCACGGTCGCCGTCGATGACGCCGGCGGCAAGGTTCTCGTTGCCGATGAGCGTCCAGCTGCCGTTCGCCGTCGTGAAGGCGCCCGAGAGCGTGATCGAGCGGCCGGCCTGCAGCGTCAGCGCGCCGCCGGTTGCGCCGGTCACCGTGCCGCCGCCGGTCCAGGTGATGTCGTTCGAAGCCTGCAGCGTGATCGATGTGCCGGCCGCCAGCAGCGCGACGAGGTCGGTACGCTTCAGGTTGATCGTCTGGCCCTGGTTCTGCGCGAAGCTGTAATTGCCGGCCGGCGAGGTCGCCTCGTAGCCGAACTCGGCGAGGATATGGACCGCGCCGCAATTGGTGCAGGTGTTGCTGGCTCCGTCTTCGCCCGGTGCGCCGACGACCATCTTGCGGCCGTCCGTCGTCAGCGCGACCGCCGCGCCGAAGGCATCGCCGGTCCCGATGCCCGGAATGGCAAGGTCGCCGGTCCCCGCATAGCCGGACCCGAGCGAGCTCGCGAGGACGCCGCCGGCATAGCTGCCATTGGTGAAGTTGAAGACGAAGACCGCGCCGCAATCGCTGCAGGCATTGGTCCCGCCATCGTCGCCCGGCGTGCCGACAGCGAGGCGCGTCGAGGTCGACGACAGGCTGAGCGCCGCGCCGAAATGGTCGTTCGTCCCCAGCGTCGTCACGTCGACATTGGTGCCGCCGGTATAGCCCTGCCCGATCCGGCCCGAGAGCGCGCCGGTCGTGAAGTTCGTGCTGGCATAGGTGAAGAGATAGGCGGCGCCGCAATCGGTGCAGCCATTGGCGACGCCGTCGTCGTTCGCGGCACCGACGACGACCCGCGTGCCGTCCGTGTTGAGCGCGGCCGAGCTGCCGAACTGATCGCCGTTGCCGAGCTGGGCGGCCAGGTTGACGCTGCCGCCGCCCGCATAGCCTTGGCCGATCTGGCCCGCGAGCAGGCCCGGCGTGCCCGAGAAGCTGGAACGCGTATAGCCGAAGGTCGGCGTCGTGAAGGTGAAGAGATAGGCGGCGCCGCAATCGGTGCAGGTATTGGTGAGGCCGTCGTCTCCGGTGGCGCCGACCACCATGTTGAACCCGCCGTTCGAGGACAGGCCGATCGACGCGCCGAAATGGTCGTTGTTGCCCAGCTGGGCCGCGATATCGATGTCGACGATGTTGGAGGCATAGCCGGCGCCGATGATGCCGTGCGCCGAACCGCTGGCGTAGAAAGTGAAGACGCCGGGATCCGGGAAGTCGACGAGGTATACCGCGCCGCAATCGGTGCAGGTGCCGTCGAAGCCGTCGTCGAAGGGCGCGCCGATCGCGAGGCCGGTGCCGTTCTGGTTGAAGGCGAGCGCGCTGCCGTAACGGTCGCCGGCTTCCAGATACCCGGGATCGCCGAAGAAGGTCTGGTCGGGGATATTGCGGCCTTCCTGCGGATAGCCGTGGCCGCCGATGCCGAAGAGCGCCGCGCCGCCGAACTGCGTATCCGAGAACTCGAAGAGATAGACCGCGCCGCAATCGGTGCAGGTCCCGTCATAGCCGTCATCGAACGGCGCACCGATCGCCAGGCGCTTGCTGTCGCCGGTCAGCGCCACCGCGGCGCCGAACTGCTCGTTCGTCTGCAGCTGCCGCAGGTCGTAATTCGTCGGCCCGCCCTGGCCGTTCAGGAACGTGCCGCCGAGGCTAGGCGAACCAAAGGAGGTATTGCCGAATTTGATGAGATAGACCGCGCCGGACTCGCCGCTCTCGTTGCGGATGCCGTCGTCGCCCCAGGCGCCGCCGGCAACCCGCGTCGCGTCGTCGTTCATCGTGACCGCCCACCCGATGCGGTCTTGCCGGCCGAGACCGGGGAGGTTGAGGTCGTTGGGCCCGGCCCACCCCTGGCCTACATGGCTGAACTCCACGCCGCCGGTGAACGCGCCCGTGAATGTGAAATTGTAGAGCGCGCCGCACTGGCCCCCGCAGGCGCCGCCGGAGAAGAAGTCGTTGAACGAAAGGTCCGCGCCGACGGTCAGCTTCCGCCCGTCCGAAGACAGCGCCAGGCTGTAGCCGAACTCGTCGCTGTTCACGATCGACGGGATGTTGATGTTGTTGCCGCCGGTGCGGTTGACGCCGATCTCGCCCACCAGCGAGGCGCCGGCGAAGCTCGTATTGGTGAAGCTAATCAGATAGACGGCGCCGTAGGTGAAGCCGGTCGCCGTGTTGCCGTTGTCGCGATAGGCGCCGACCGCGAGCTGGTTCGCGTCGCCGTCCAGGGCCACCGACCAGCCGAACCCGTCGTTGTTCTCCAGATTGGCGATCGTGAGCAGCGTGCCCGGGTTCGAGATGCGCCCGGCCAGCGCGGGCCCGCCGAACGAGGTGTTGGTGAAGGTCCAGAGCGAGACGCTGCCGACCGACGAACCGCCCGGCGCGCCAACCGCCATCCGCGAGCCGTCGTCGCTGAGCGCGACGCTGCGCGCGAAGCCGTTGAAGTCCGAAAGGGTCTGCGTGCTGAGGTCGAAATTGCTGCCGCCGGTATAGCCGTACCCGATCCGCCCGATCTGGGCGCCGCCGCTCCAGGCCGAGTCCGTGAAGGTGAAGGTGTAGATGGCACCGATATTGAAACCGACATCGCCGGCGCCGTCGTCGCCCGTCGCGCCGACGGCGAGGGTCCGGCCGTTCGAGCCGAGCGCGACGCTGATGCCGAACGCATCGCCGGGGCCGAGCAGGCTTGCGACGTTGACGTTCTTGCCGCCCGTATAGCCCGCGCCGACCACACCCTCGAGCGCCGCACCCGTGTAGGACGTGTCGAGGAAGCGGAAGAGATAGACCGCGCCGCAGCCCTGGCAGGTGCCGAGGAAGCCGTTGTCCGAGGGCGAGCCGACCGCCAGCTGCCTCGCATCGCCCGACAGCGCGATCGCCTGCCCGAAATTGCGGCCATAGGGCGGCGTCGAGATGCTGTAATTCGTCCCGACCCCGTCATAGCCCGCACCGATCGTCCCGACCTTGAGCGCGCCGCCGAAGATCTGGTCGGTGAAGGTGAAGAGATAGATCGCCCCGCAATCGGCGCAGTCGTTCGTCGCACCATCATCGCCCGAGGCGCCGACCGCGAGCCGCGTCGCGTCGGCCGAGAGCCCGACCGCGCTGCCGAAATGGTCGTTGGCCGCGAGCGCGGAGACGTCGAAGGTGTGGCCGAACGCCGTCGTGTAGCCGAAGCCGATCTGGCGCTGGGTGACCGAGAAGGTCGCGAAATTGGTGTTGTTGTTGAAGATGAAATCGTAGACCGCGCCGCAATCGGTGCAGGTGTTGCTGAAGCCGTCGTCGAAAGGTGCGCCGACCACCAGCCGAAGCCCGGCGGAGGCGATGGTGAGGCCGACCGACGCCCCGAAGCGGTCGCCGGCCGCGAGGCTGCTGACGCCAAGGCCGGTCGTGCCCGGCAGGGACGAATAGTTGAACCCTGCGGTGCGGGCGAGCGCGCCGGTGCCGAAGGTCGCGTTGCCGAAGGTGAAGAGATAGACCGCGCCGCTGTCGGTGGCGCCGTTGCTGAAGCCGTCGTCGAACGGCGCGCCGACCGCGAGCCGGGTTCCGTCCGGCGTCAGCGCGACTGCGCTGCCGAACGCGTCGCTGGTCGCCAGATTGGCGACGTTGAGGCTGGCGCCGCCCGAATAGCCCGAGCCGAGCGTCCCGACGAGCGTCGGGGTGCCGAACGCGGTGTTGGCGAAGGTGAAGAGATAGACCGCGCCGCACTCGAGGCAGGTCTCGGTGACGCCGTCATCGCCGGGCGAGCCGACCGCGAGGCGCGTATTGTCGGCGCTGAACGCGACCGCCGATCCGAACTGGTCGACCGCCTCGAGGTCCGCGACATCGAAATTGGAGCCGCCCGTGTAACCGCCGCCGATCGTGCCGGCCACCGTGCCGCCGCCGAACGCCGCGTCGGCGAAGGTGAAGAGATAGACCGCACCGCAATTCGCACAGGTGTCGCTCGCGCCGTCGTCGTTGACCGCGCCGACCGCCAGCCGCGTCGCGTCGGAGTTGAGCGCGACGCTCGAACCGAAGGCATCGTTCGCCGTCAGGGCCGCGATGTTGCGGTTGTTGCCGCCGGCATAGCCGGAACCGAAAACGCCCGCGAGCCCGGCGCCGCCGAAGCCGCTGTCGCTGAAGGTGAAGAGATAGACCGCGCCGCAGCCGCTGCAGGCGTCGGTCGAGCCGTCATCGCCGGGCGCGCCGATCGCCATGCGCTTGCCGTCGCCGGAAATCGCGACCGCACTGCCGAGCAGGTCGTTGGCGCCCACGCCGACCGCTTCGTCGGGTCCGTTGGGGCCGGTGCCGAACAGGCTCGAGAAGATCGCGCGATAGGTCCAGCCGCTGATCAGCGCGCCGTCGCCGATGATGATGTTCTTCGGATCCAGCAGCAGCGCGCCGTTGCCGAGCTCGACGCGCGACAGCTCCGCCTGCCGAAGCGTGTCCGCCGAGGAGATCTCGACGGCGCCGCCATGGCTCGCGCCGGTCGCCCTGATGGCGGCCAGCATCGTCGTCGTCGTGTCGGACCAGACGATCGCCGTGCCGCCGGCGCCGCGCGCCGAGGAAACGTCGATCGTCGTCGAGTCGTTGAGGAACGTCGTCGCCGCGTTGGCGAGCGCCGGCAGCAGTCCGAAGCGGCCCTCGAAGCGCGCGTCGGCGGCGGTCCCTTTTCCCCCCTGGAAACCGCCGCCGATACGCACCAGGCCGCCGGTCGAGCCGCCGGTGGCCGAGAAATCTGCCGTGAAGGTCGTGACATCGGCGGCGGTCACGTCGATGCGCCCGCCGGTCTCGCCGCCATCCGCGGCATAGAGCCCCGAGATCAGCGCATTCGCGGCGCCGGCGACCGAGATGACGCCGCCGCTCTTCGCGCCGCTGACGAACTTCGCCGCGGTCGCCGTCTCGACGATGCGATCCTTGGCCGCGATCTCGACCGTGCCGCCGCTGCTGACGAGGCCCGCCGCGACGATCTCGCCGGCGAGCGCCAGCCCGCGTTCCGCTTTGATGCTGACCGAGCCGCCGGCCGCGCCCGAGGCGTCGACCGTGCCGCCGATCGAGACGCCGCCGCCCGAGACCTCGACCTTGCCGCCGCGGTCCCGCGTCTTGCGGATCGCCGAGGCATCGACCGTGCCGGCGATGATGACCCCGCCGTCGCCGCCGCCGATGATGATCGCGCCGTTCTTGCCGCCGACGCTGCGCGCCGTCAGCGTGCCGGAGATGTTGACGACCTCGCGCACCGCCGCTTTCGCCGCGCCCGCGCTGATCTCGATCCGCCCGCCATCGGCGTTCACGCTGCCGGCGACGGTCACCTGGCCCTCGCTCGCAGGCAGCGTCACCTGCAGGAACTTGTCGCCATTGACGTCGAGCGTCACCGCCTCGCCCGTGCCGAGCGCGACCTTGCCGGCGGGTGCGCTGATCACGCCGTCATTGTCGACCTGACCGCCGAGCAGCGCGACCATGCCGGAGGTCGTCGCGTCGATGCGGCCCTTGTTGCTGACCGCGCCCGCCTTGCCGGCGAAATTGTCCTTGCCGGTCATGAAGTCGTCGTTCTTCACGTCGAGCGTGGAGGCGACGAAACCGGCGGCGGCGACGGTGCCGGTCGAAGTGATCTGGATGCCGTTCGGATTGACCAGATAGACCTTGCCGTTCGCCGCGATGTGGCCGGCGATCTCCGAGCCCGTGTCGCCCGTGACGCGGTTCAGCGTCGCCGAGTCGCTGCCCGGCTGATGGAATTCGACGCTGTTGCCCGCGCCGACCGAGAAGCTGTTCCAGTTGATGACGGCGCGGCTGGTCGACTGGTTGATCGTGACGCCGGAGCCATTGCCCGAGATCGTGGCGTTGCCGGCTGCGACCGTGCCGCCGCTCGGCAAGTCATCGGCATGCGCTGCGCTCTGCAATCCCAGCGCGAATAGCAGGGCGGCCAGGCAACGCGCAAATGCAGCGGCCAGGCGCGCGGCTCCTTCGGACGTCCGTCCGGTCGCCACGCCGCCTGTCCACATGCCGCCGCTCTGTCGCGCGCGTTGCACCTGAGACAGTCCCACCATTGCGCGCCGGCCCGTTCGCCGTCGTGCAACCACACTCTAGGAACCGCTCGAAAGCCGCGTCTATTGCCCCAATTGGGGTATGCGCCGTTCAAGACAGTTCTCGCCGCGTGACGTACGCGCATGCGCGACGGCGGCCCGATCATTCCGACCCGTGCCTCGCCATCTCCTGATCAGAAAAGAGATTCATTTGATCTGTAGACAGATAATCTGTAGGCGGACGAACAAGAATTTGCCGCTCGGGCGAGCGCGGTTAACCACGTTCCGACACGGAACTTTCACGCTCCCCTCCTGCGTCCGCTCGTCGCATGCCCTGGCGTCGCCCGGATCACGCACGCGTGAACGCGGCGCGGCAGTTTGATGCATGTGCACGCTACCCATGGTGATTGACGTGCATATACGCTACGCGCGGGATCGTCGTGGGGGCGGGCTCTGCAATGCGGACCAAGGGCTGTGGCTGACACGCCTGTGCGCTTGGCGCCGCCCAATTCGCCGGCCGATCCGCTCACGACCGCGCTTGAGCTCGCGCTCGAGCGGATTGCCGAGCCCCATGTCGTCGTCAACGACCAGCGGGTGGCCGTCTACGCCAACCCGGCCGCACGCGAGTGCGCCGCGATCGAGCTCTCCACCCGCCGCTTCAAGGCGGTCGATGCGCTCTCCAACCAGAAGCTCCAGGCGGCGATCAGCTTCGCCTTCGCCGCGGCCCAGACGACGGCGCCCGTTCCCTTCCTGAAGCCGCCCCAGCCCTTTGCGCTCACCGACGAAGCGGGCGTCAGCTGGCGCGCGATCGTCACCCCGGTTGCCGGCGGCGCGGTCGCGCTGGTTCAGCTCCGCCGCGAGCAGGAGACCATGGCCGGGCTTGCCGCCTGGCTCGCCGCCACCAAAGGCCTCACCGCCTCCGAGGTCGGCATCGCAATGAAGCTCGCCGGCGGCATGCCGCTCAAGAAGGCGTCGGAGGCGCAGGGCATCGCCTATGAGACCGGCCGCAAGCATCTCCGCCGGCTGATGGGCCGCCTCGGCGTCGCCCGCCAGGCCGACCTTCTTCTCCTGCTGTCGCGCCGCGGCTGACCGTTCAGCGACGGTTCAGCCCGGTTCCCTCATCGTCCCCCGTATGGACCGGCGCGCTCGCGCGGTCAGTGGGAGAAGACCATGTCGCTGAAGAAGCTTGTCCTCACCGCCTGCGCGGCCGTCGCCCTGGTCGGCGCGGCGAATGCGCAGAGCTATCGCTGCGCCGATCGCGGCGACCAGGCGCTTTCCACGATCGCGGGCGCGGTGATCGGCGGCGTCATCGGAGGCCAGTTCGGCAATGACGGCGACGACCGGGCGATCGGCGCCGTAGCCGGCGCCCTGCTGGGCGGCGCGGCCGGCGCCTCCGTCGGGCAGCGTGGCTGCGATGAGCAGGGCTATTACCAGCCCGGCTACGACCAGGGTTACTACAACACCAGCGGCTACGGCCCCGGCTACGACGGCGCCTACGACACCGACGACAGCTATTACGACGACGCCTTCGAGACCGCGGCGCCCTATCAGCAGGTCCGCTGGGACGACCCGCGCACCGGCCGTTACGGCTATGTCCAACCCGCCGACTGGTATCAGGACGAGTACGGCAACGACTGCCGCGAGTTCGAACAGGAGATCTACATCGACGGCCGCCGCCAGGTCGCGACCGGCACCGCCTGCCGGGAACCTGACGGGTCATGGCGCATTGTTGATTGAACGGTCATTTACCGTTCAGCAACGGTTCAGCACCGACGGCGAAGGGTGAGGCCTCGAGCGGGCAGCCGGCCGTCCGGCAGGCCGCCCAAGAAGGAGGCTTGAGATGAAGCGGACGAAGCTGCTCGCAGGCGCGGCGCTGTTGGCTGTCGCCATCGGGGCCGGTGGCTGTGTCGGTTATGGCTACGGCTATGACGACTATTACGACGGCTACTACAACAACGGCTATTCCAACGGCGCCTATTACGACGACGGCTATTACAACGGCGGATACTATTCCGGCGGGACCTATTATCCGGGCGGCACCTATTACTACCCGGTGACGACCAGCCGGACCTATTACGTCTACGACCGGAACGACAAGCGCCGGCATCACGACAGTAACGACCGGCACAAGTGGAATCGCGACCGGGACGGCGACCGCGACGGCCGCTGGCGTCATCACGACAATGACGGAAACAATACCGGCGATAACGACCATCGCCGCGGCCGGCACCGGAACAACAACGACAACAACGGCGGCAATACGGGCGGCGACAATGACGGCCGCCATTGGCGCAACGACGGCAACAACAACAATAACAACACGGGCAATGGCGACGACGGCCGCCGCTGGCGCCATCGCGACAACGACGACAACAGCAGTAACGGCGACGGCGGCGGACGCCATCATCGCGGCGACCGCTCCGATGCAAGCTTCGGCGGCGCGCCTGTTCAGAATGCAAGCGTGCCTGCGCCGGCACCGCAACCCAGCGTCGCCGAAGCGCCGCCCGCCCCGCCGCCTGCGACCGAAGCGCCACGGCGTCTCGGAAATGTCGATCCCTCGACGGAGGCCAACGAGAACTAGGTCTCCGAATTGATCGTTCCGCCGGAACGCCCGCCACGGCGAGGCGTTTTGCCCCGGACAATCGCAGCGCGGCGTGCCTTCGAGGGTTCCGCGCCAAGTATCGGAAGGAGACTGCGATGCTAACGAAATTTCTCGCGACGGCCGCGACCGTCGCCATGGTGATGGCGAGCGCGTCGGGCGTGTCGGAGGCGCGCCAGCGCTACTACGACTGCGGTGACAGCCGCAGCAACCAGGCGGCCGGCGCGATTGCCGGCGCTATCATCGGCGGCGTGATCGGCAACAACGTCTTCAAGGGCGAGCGCGGTCTCGGCACGGTCGCCGGCGTCATCCTCGGCGGCGTCGCCGGTGCGCAGCTCGCCAAGAGCGGCGACGAGTGCGACCAGTACTATGCGTCGAACGCCTACTACACCGCCTTTGACAGCGATCCGTATGATCGGGTCGAGTGGCGCAACCCGCGCTCGGGTGCCTACGGCTACGTGACGCCCGCGGACTACTATCGCGACCGCCGCGGCCGCGAGTGCCGCAACTACGAGCAGGAGATCTACATCCATGGCCGCCGCCAGTATGCGGAAGGCGTCGCCTGCCGCGACCGCAGCGGCAACTGGCAGATCGTCCGCTAGAGCCTGAACAGCGGAGAGGCGGCCCTCGGGCCGCCTCTCTGATTCCACCGGCCCGCGCCGCGCTCAGTACCAGCGCCGCGCGGGCCTTGTGCTTTTGGTCAGGGCGTCTTCGGCGCCTGGGCGGCTTCCAGCGCCTTAGCCGTGCATTCCTGATTGATCTGCTTCACCTGCGGATCGACGCGGTCATAAAGCGCGTTCGCGTCGGCTTCGCTCATGCTGAAGTCGGCCATCAGGATGCCGATCGCGAGCTTGCGGTCGGCGGTCGGATCGGCCGCCGCGGCCTGCGACTGCTCGAGCGTCGTCTTGGCAATGACATGCAGGACCTTCTGGCCGTCATCGCCAAGCGCCGCGATGCGCTCCGTGATGCAGCCGCAGAGGCCGCCGATCAGGTCCGCGACCTGCTTCTTCTGCGCATCGGGTGTGTCGGGCGGCATGGGCGCGGCCGCATTGGCGACCGTGACGCACTGCTCGTTCGCGGCGGCCTGCTCGTCGGCCGAGGCAGGGAAAAGCGGCAGCGTCAGAACGGCCGCCAGCAAGATCTTGCGCAACATGTCTCTCTCCTGTCTGGGGCGGCTTCCTAGCGGCCCTTCCATTTGGGTGCCCGCTTCTGCGCGAAGGCGAGCGGCCCTTCAATGAGATCTTCCGACCTGAACATGGCCTTAACCGCGGGATATTCGCGCTGGCCGGTAATCGCGCCGGCGAGCGTCGTCTCGTCGAGCCCGCGCATGACCGCTTCCTTCGATGCCCGGATCGACATCGGCGAGCACTCCATGACGAGCCCCGCCCATTTCTTGGCCGTGGTCATGAGGTCGGCGAGCGGCACGACCTCGTTGACGAAGCCGAGTTCCTTGCCCTCGGCCGCGCCGACGCGCCGTCCGGTCAGGATCATGCCCATGGCCCGCTTGAGCCCGATCTGGCGCGGCAGGCGGTGCAGGCCGCCGGCCAGCGCGGCGAGGCCGACCCGCGGCTCGGGCAGCGCAAAGATCGCATTCTCCGACGCGATGATGATGTCGCAGGCGAGCGCGATCTCGAAGCCGCCGCCCATGGCGACGCCGTTGACCGCGGCGATCACCGGCTTGTTGAGGTCGTAGCGGGAGGTGAGGCCGGCGAACCCGGAAGGCGGCACGGTGATCGGCTTGCCGCTCGCCTGGTAGACGAGGTCGTTGCCGGCCGAGAAGGCGCGCTCCCCTGCCCCGGTGATGACCGCCGCCCACAGCTCGGCATCCGCCTGGAAATCGTCGAAGATCTTCGCCAGCTCGGCATTCGCCGGCGGATGCAGCGCGTTCATCTGCGCCGGCCGGTTGATGGTGACCACGAGCAGGTTCCCCTGCCGCTCGGCCGAGCAGAATTCCAGCGAATCCATAAGCGTTTCCAGTTCCTTAAGTTTGTCGTGAGAGGGGATGGTGGGGGCCGGCGCGCTGTTTGGCAAGGCGAGCCGGCTGGGCACACTTGACCCCGGACACGGGCATGACGGCTACGGCATCAATCGATCCCACGAGCGCACGCATCGCTCTCACCGTCGGCGGTAAGGTCTATGGACCTTACGCCTACCCGCAGATTGCCGAATACGTCATCGAAGGCCGCGTCACCGCTGCCTCGCTCGTCTCGCGCAACGGCGGCCCGTGGACGCAGGCAAGCCTGGATCCGCTCTGCGGCAAGCTCTTCAACCGCCCCGCGCCCGGCGAGCCGGCAATGGCCGAGCCCGCGATGGCCGCGACCGCCGTCGCCGCTCCCGAGCCGGCAACGCCTGCTCCCGTGGCGGCGCCGGTCCGTACCCGCAACGGCTACGCTGAGCCCGGCGCCCAGCTCTCCGCCCGCGAGGCCTTCCTCAAGGAGCTTGAAGGCGTCTCGCGCATCCGCAATTCCGCGTTCGGCTCCGAGGATCGTATCTCGGACCGGCGCCAGAACGACCGCCGCGTCTCCGACGCCTCGATCGTCGCCGCCGCCGAGGCGCAGGAGAAGGCCGAGACCGAGTGGGCCAACTTCATCATCATCTTCGATGTGAAGTCGCGCCACCACGGCAAGCTCGAAGAACACATCATGAGCTTGGGCAAGGCGACCCGGGTCCTGCCCGGCATCTGGGCGCTGCACGCCGCCCATACCGGCGGCACGATCCGCAACCAGCTCATCGAGCATTTCGGCAAGCTCGACTCGCTCTTCATCATCGATGCGACGCGCGACAAGCTCGCCTGGTTCAATCTCGGCCCCGAGGCCGACTCGCTGATCCGCACGGTCTGGAAGAAAAGCGGCTGACCTAAAGCGCCTTGAGTTCCCGCTTATAGCGCTGCCAGTTGTGCACATAGTGCAGCGCCGAGCCTTCCAGGATCGCCGACATCCCGGCATCGACCTGGCGGATCACCCGCCCCGGCGCGCCGAGCACCATCGAATTGTCGGGGATCTCCTTCCCCTCGGCGATGAACGTGTTGGCGCCGATCAGGCAGTTCTTCCCGATCCTGGCGCGGTTCAGGATCACCGAGCCGATCCCGACCAGCGTCCCGTCGCCGATCGTGCAGCCGTGCAGCATCACGAGATGCCCCACCGTCACATTGCTGCCGATGGTCAGGGGCGCGCCGGGATCCGTGTGCAGCACCGAATTGTCCTGCACGTTCGAGTTCTCGCCGATCGTGATGAGATCGTTGTCGCCGCGGATGGTGGCGCCGAACCAGACGCTGGCATTCCGCAAGAGCCGGACGTTGCCGAGGACGACCGCATTGGGCGCGATCCAGTAATCCTCGCCCGGCAGCTGGGGCTCGACTGAACCCAGCGCATACACGGCCATCGTCCTGCCCCTTTTCTGCTAGACTGATCCTGCGGCTTAGCCTGAGGCGGCCGCCGTGTTAAGCGCCGCCCGGAGCCTTCGATGTCGCCTTACGAATATATCGGCTTTGCAGCCTCGGCCCTCACCACCGCCTCTTTCGTGCCCCAGGTGATGCGCACGGTCCGCACGCGCTCGACCGAGGACATCTCCTATGCCTGGCTGATGATGTTCTCGACCGGCATCGCCCTTTGGCTGTTCTACGGCCTCGCCATCACCTCTTGGCCGATCATTGTCGGCAACGCGATCACCTTCTCGCTGCTCTGCGTCATCGTCTGGATCAAGTTCGCACCCGCCGTGCCGCTCAAGGAAACCGTCTGATGCGTCTCGTCTTCGCCCTCGCCGCTGCCTTGCTCGCCGCGCCCGCATTCGCCGAAGACCCGCCGCCGCCCGCCGAGGCGACCCCCGGCCAGCCGACGCTGGAGCAGGTCGCGACCGACGGGATGCGCACCTGCATGTCGATCGCCGAAGGCCGCACGCCGGCCGAGGCGGCCGCCGTCTTCGGCTTCACCGTCGACGCCGCCGACCCAAATCTCTATTCGCGCGAGACCGATCGCGGGAAGGTGACGGTCCAGCCGCCCGCGGCGGACCGCCGCTCCTGCCGCACCAGCCTCAGTGCCCTGACCGTCGACAACACGGCCGTGATCGACGCGGTGCAGGCTTTCCTCACCACCCCGCCGCAATCCTACGCGCCGCTGCAAAGCCGAATCGCGGAGGCGATCGGCGACGGCTTCGCTGCCCGCGTCTCGATCTGGGCCTCCTCCGACGGCAAGGCGCTCGGCCAGATCACGCTCTACGAGATCCTCGCCAACGACTATTATCACGGGCCGAAAATCCTCATCGACCATCTGGTCGACCGGCGCTGAGGACCTGAGCGACCGCCCATGCTCGGCCGCCTCGCCTTCTTCCTGCTGATCGGCACGCTCGCCTTCTGCGCGTGCGCTTTCGTCTTCGATTGGAAGATCGAGCTCGACCCCAAGACGGCCGAGGCGATCGGCTGGCGCGACGGCATGAGCGACGACGCGATCGTGCGCGACGACCTCGCCTGGTACGTCAACGACACGCACGCTGCCGACGCGCTGGAAAATGCGGTGGCGCGCCGCGACGCCGAGGACGCCGCCGTCTATCTCGCCATTGCCGACGATCTCGGTGTGCCGCTCGCCGGCGGCCTCCGCGCCGCGGCGATGACGCTCCAGCTCCGCCAGGACTCGCCCGACCAGATGCTCGGCGATTTCGCCGGCGGCTTCATCACCGGGCAGAGCGACACGCTCGCCGGCCTGACCGGTGCGATCACCTCGGACCTCACCGTCTACGGCGATCTCCGCGATATCGTGAACGAGGGCGGCAAGATGATCGCCGGCGAAGAGTATTCCGAGCTCCTGCTCGGCCTCTCCGTCGTCGGCGTCGGCGCGACCGCCGCGGTGCTCGCGACCGGCGGCGGCGGCATCGTCGCCAAGGCCGGGCTCTCGCTCTTCAAGTTCGCCTATCGCACCGGCGCCATGACCGCCGAGTTCGCGGCGCGCCTGCTCCGCCTCACGCGCGAGACCGTCGACATGAAGGCCTTCAAGCGCATGCTGAAGGAGGTGAACCTCGCCAATCCCGTCGCCTCCTGGCGCGCCGTCTCGCGCTACGCCCACGGTATCAAGAGCGCGCGCATCGTCGAGATCATGGGCAAGCTTGAAGACATCCGCGTCGCCGTCGGCACGCCCGAGGCGCTGCGCCTGATGAAGCGGATGAAGAAGCTCGAGGACGTCGACGACATCCACGAGCTCGTCCGCGTCAGCGGCAAGCGCGCCCGCGGCATCATGGAACTGACCGGCAAGTCCTCGCTGCGCGCCATCAAATATGTCGCCAACATCCTCCAGGTCTTCGTTCACTACATCTGGGGCCTGTTGACCTGGATCCTCGGCCTCCTCGCCGCGATCCTCTTCCGGGTGACGGTCTCGGCCTGGCGCATCTTCCGCTCCGTCATGCGCTGGCGCAGCCGCCGCCGGAGGCGCCTCAAGGCCGAATTGCTGCGCGGCCCCTTCCGACCGGTTGCGGTCCGCTGACGCCGAACCAACAAGGTTTTGTGGCAACGCGGCTTTCTTAAGTGGCCATTAACCGTGGCGGCGGAGTCTCACCTGGCGACCGTGATGGTGAAATCCAATTTTCCCCCTCGCGGCGCCGCCAACCTCGACTAGCTTGGACGAGGTTGCGTGATTCGCCGCTGCCTTCTGCGGCCTTACTGAAAGGGGAGACGCCCCTAGGTGATGGACTGCTCCGGCGTAAGAGCCGAGCCCTCCCAAACCGGTTTCCGGCCACGCCGGAACGTGGGTCGTAGCCTCGCCTTCTCTGCAGTCTCTGTTTTGACGCCCGCCGCAACGCGGGCGTCTTGCGTTTGTTTCCTCCAACCCATGGGTCAACACGATGGCGAAGCGGGCCACGCGCGAAAAAGCGCGGAGCTATGACGATCGGTCCAAGTCAAAAGTAAGGGCACTGTTTCCGGAAAAGTCTTCCGCCTGGAATCCCATCGATCGAGACGCCGTCGAGAACCGCGACAAGTCCTACGTCCGCAACATCCGTCCCTGCAGCGACAACCAGCGCCTGCTGCTCGAAGCCATCGACAAGAAGAACGTCATCGTCGCGCTCGGTCCCGCCGGCACCGGCAAGACCTATCTCGCCATCGCCAAGGCCGTGGAGGCCTTCGAGTCAGGCAAGATCGCGCGCATCATCCTCTCGCGCCCGGCGGTCGAGGCCGGCGAAAATCTCGGCTTCCTGCCCGGCGCGCTCGAAGACAAGCTCGCGCCCTATCTGCGCCCGCTCTATGACGCGCTCTCCGACCGCCTCGGCGCCAAGCGGCTGAAGCAGCTCCTCGCGGATGGCTCGATCGAGATCGCGCCCGTCGCCTATATGCGCGGCCGCACGCTCAACAATGTCTTCATCGTCATCGACGAGGCGCAGAACTGCACCTACGGCCAGATCAAGATGATGCTGACCCGCCTCGGCTGGCACTCGACGATGATCCTGACCGGCGATCCCGATCAGACCGACCTGCTGCCCGGCATGTCGGGCCTCGCCATCGTCGGCGACCGGCTCGAGAAGCTGGAAGACATCGCCGTCATCCGCCTCGGCGACCGCGACATCGTCCGCCACCCCCTGGTGGCGAGCATGCTGACGGTCCTCTAGCGACGCACTAAGGCCCGGACGGCCCTTCAAGGTCGCGCGCCACGCGAAAGCCGAGGCTGATGCCCGGTGTCGCGTGGCGGCGCCGGCTCGCTGCGCGCATCTGCGAAGGCGGATACAGCCATGAGCCGCCGCGAATGACACGCTCGGCGCAGTCGGCCGGCGGCGCCTCGCCATACGAGGCCGCATAGCAGTTCTGCACCCACTCCCAGACATTGCCGTTCATGTCGAAGAGACCGAACGCGTTGGGCGCGAACGACGCGACGGGCGCCGTGTTGAGCCAGCGGTCGGCCCCGCTCGCCTCCGGCCCGCAGCACGAGTCCGCGCCGTAATTCGCAAAGCGGCGATCGGCGCTCGCGCCCCACGCAAAATTGCCCGTACTCCCTGCACGAGCCGCGTACTCCCACTCGGCTTCGCTGGGCAGGCGATAGTGCCGGCCCGTCTGCGCGCTGAGCCACGCGGTGTAGTCCGCGGCATCGCGCCAGCCGACACAGACCACCGGTTCGCTGTCGTCCTGCGCATAGCCAGGATCACGCCAGGTGCCGCTGCCGCCGGATGCGGTGTGACAGATGGTGGCGGGATGTCCGGTGGCCTTCACGAAAGCGGCCCACTCACCGCGCGTGACTTCACGCTCGCCGAGCGCGAATGCGGCGACCGTCTCGCCGTGGGCTGGGTGCTCATCAGCGTCGCCTTCGCCCTCGGCCGATCCCATCACGAAATTTCCGGCGGGAACAATCACCATTGGCGGGCACGCCGCGCAGTCCTGAAACCGGTGCGGCTCACCCGCGCCCTGCGGCGTGGCGCAGGAGGACAGCCCGACCATCAAAAGTAATGGCGCCGCCGATTGCCGCGAGAAGCCGCTCATCTCCGCCATGTCCCGCCTGGACGACGATTTGCGCCCATGCCGGCCCTCAATGTAGATGCACCATCGCCGATGGGGTATGAAATCCGCTTGGATTTGCGCGGCTCGCGACTGTCGGCGAACCGCTCGGCGTGATCCAGCGCACAATGTTCAAATCCTGTGTGATCTACGTCACACTCGATTTCACTTAAGTCTGGCTTTATCTCGGCTGTGGGTGACAACCCGCACGGGTGCTTAGGAGAGCCACCATGGCGATGTTCGATCGTTCCTCGATTTTCCCCAGCGAATCCGGGCCCGCGACCACCGACACGCATATGTCGGAAGGCCGGACCGCGGTCAACGAATTCCCCCTGTTCAAGGGAATCGCCCCGTCGACGCTGGAGCTGGTCCTCCGCCACGCCAGCCTTCGCCGCTGCGCCGCCGAGGAAGAGATCCTGAGCCGCGACGAGCAGGCCGGCGACGTCTATTTCGTCCTCAAGGGCGAAGTCCGCATCGTCAACTACTCGGCCACGGGCCGCGAAGTCGCCTACGCCATCGTCCCCGCCGGCGGCTATTTCGGCGAGCTTTCGGCGATCGACGGTCGCCCGCGCTCGGCGAGCGTGCTCGCGGTCGAGGATTGCCTCCTCGCGACGCTGACGCCTTCGGCCTTCAAGGAGATCCTGGCGAACGACGCCGCGCTCGCCATGAAGGTGATGGACAAGCTCGTCCGCATCATCCGCTCGGCCGACGACCGCATCCTCGATCTCGCGACGCTCAGCGCCTATCAGCGCGTCTATGTCGAGGTCCTGCGCATGAAGAAGCCGGACCCGGTGCGCCCGAACTCCTGGCTGATCTATCCGCTGCCGACCCAGGCCCAGATCGCCGCGCTCGCCTCGACGACGCGCGAGACCGTCGCCCGCGTGCTCTCGCAGCTCAGCCACGACCACATCGCCGAGCGCAAGTCGAAGACGCTCTACATCCGCGAGCTCGCCAAGCTCCAGGCCCTCGCCGCCAAGTCCGGCAACGAGAAGTCGGAATAAGCGAACGCCATCGCGACGCTTCAGGAAGGCCGCCTCCGGGCGGCCTTTTCTTTTGCCCGCTTCACGGCACCCGGCGGACGTGATGAATTGCCGCCGTGACCGCTCCCATCGCTCTCGCCGACGATCACGACGTCGCGCTCTACCAGAAGATCTACGCCAAGGCCGGCCGGCTCCACATTCCGGGCCTTCTGCGCGAGGCCGATGCGCAGCGCCTTCACGCCGCGCTCATCCGCGCGACATGGAATCTCACCATCGTCCGCAGCGAGCTCGTCTACAATCTGACGCAAGCCGAGCTCGCGGCGATGGATGCCGCGAAACGCGCCGCCTTCGCTGAAGAGGTCAACGCCTACGCCGTCGACAACTATGAAGGCCGCTATTCGACTTCGCGCCTGACCGAACAGGGCGAGCCCTATGCCGGCGACATCGCCGAACTCGGCACGCTCGTTGCGTTCCTCAACAGCAAACCCTTCCTCGATTTCATCACCCGCATCACGCTCGCACCGGCAGTCCATTTCGCCGACGCCCAGGCGACGCGCTACGATCCCGGCGATTTCCTCCATCGTCACCGCGACGTGCAGAACGAGAAGAAGCGCCAGGTCGCCTATATCCTCAACCTGACGCCGCGCTGGCTCGCGGAATGGGGCGGCCTGCTCGGCTTCCTCGACGAGGACGGCCATGTCGCCGAGGCCTACACGCCCGCCTGGAACGCGCTCAATATCCTGAATGTCGAGCAGCTCCATTACGTCAGCGCCGTCTCGGCCTTCGCCCCGACGCCACGCTACTCGATCACCGGCTGGCTCCGCGCCCGTTAGCCGCAGCCCGCCAAGGGTGACGCGCGCTTCCCCGGGCCGGATACTGCGTCACGGGCTCGGAGCCCGGCCTTGAGGGGACAGCCATGACCACGACCGTGTCGCGCCGCCAGGCGCTTCTCGCTGCCGCCGGCGCCGCCGCGCTCGCCTCCATGCCGCGGGCGTTTGCGGCAGACACGGCGGCGCTGCAGCCCGTGCTCGACTGGCTCAACCGCATCGGCCAGGACAATTACGGCAAGCCCTGGACGCTCGACGATCTCGCCGCGCTGCAATATCTCGACTTCGAAGACGAGCCGCAGAAGAAGTGCACCGACGAGGACTTCGCCCTCCTCGCGCTGCTGCCCGAGCTCGGCGGCATCGATCTCGGCCTTTATCAGGCCGCCGTGCCGGGCGATGCCGCCTGCGTCCATCTCGCCAAGATCCCGAAGCTCTGGACCATCACGCTCACCTTCTGCCCGATCGGCGATCCCGGCATCGCGGCCTTCGAAGGCCACCCGACGCTGGCGAGCATGGGTCTCGACTCGACCAAGGTCACCGGCGCGGCAGGCGCCAGCTTCGCCAAGATGCCGGTCCTCGACGACCTCAACCTCACCAGCACCGGCATGGACGATGCCGGGCTCGAGGCGCTCTCCGCCTCGCAGACGATCACCTCCGTCAGCGTCGCGGGCTGTGCCGGCGTCACCGACGCCGGTCTTGCCAGCCTCGCCAAGCTGCCGCTGCTGAAGCGCGTCTCGCTCAACAACTGCAAGATCGACGAGGGTCTCAAGGCTTTCGGCGGCTCGACCACCATCGTCGAGCTCGGCTTCATGAGCGCCGGCGTCACCGACAAGGGCATTGCGGGTCTCGCCGGCATGACGGCGATCGAGTCGCTCTATCTCTGGAGCAATCCGGGCATCACCGACGAGGGCTTCAAGACCGTCGGCACGCTGAAGACGCTGGCGACGATCTACGGCAACGGGGCAAGCGTCACCGACGCCGGCATCGCGCATCTGAAGGACCTTCAGGCCCTCGCCTGGCTCTGGCTCGACGACTGCAAGGCGCTGACCGATGCCTGTGTCCCCCATCTGGTGAAGCTGCAGGCGCTCGAAATGGTCACGCTCTCGAACACCAAGCTCACCGACAAGGGCCTCCTCGCCCTCGCCGCACTGCCCAAGCTCTCCTCGGTCAGTTGCGCCGGCACCGCCGTCACCCAGGCCGGCGTCGATGCCTTCAAGAAGAAAAAGCCCGAAGCCGATGTCTCGATCTAGTCACGACGTGCGGCTAGGCTCCCCGACATGACCGCTCTTCTGCCGCTTCCCGCCCAGCCCAAGGACACCCACTGGCCGACCTATGAATGGCCCCATGGCGAGCTCTCGCCCACCGCCGACGGCGACAGGCTGATCGGCCTCGTCGACCACGCCTTCGACGAAGCCTCGCACACCGTGATGGGCGAGACCCACGCCTTCCTCGCCATCCAGCACGGTCGCATCGTGCTCGAGCGCTATCTCGGCGGCGCCTATACGGCCGGCGCGACCTATCCGTCGTGGTCGATGGCGAAGAGCATCACCCAGCTCCTCATCGGTTTCCTCGCTGCCGAGGGCCGCATCGACGTGACGAAGCCGATCCCCGTTCCCGAGTGGCAGGGTGAGGGCGACCCGCGCGGCGCGCTCACCTGGGCGCAGCTCCTCCACATGTCGAGCGGCCTCGAATTCGTCGAGGACTACATCAACGGCGCCGTCTCCGACGTGATCGAGATGCTGTTCGGCAAAGGCGAGAAAGACGTCGCCGGCTACGCCGCCGCCAAGCCCCTCGCCGCGCCGCCCTACACGATCTTCAACTATGCGAGCGGCACCTCGAACATCCTCGCGCGCGCCCTCGGCTCCATTGTCGGCGGCGGCAAGGAAGGCATGGAAGCCTTCATGCAGGAGCGCCTCTTCGGCCCGCTCGGCATCCGGACGTCGATCCCGAAATTCGACGAAGCCGGCACCTTCATCGGTTCCTCCTATTGCTTCCTGCGCGCCGAGGACTTCGCCAAGATCGGCCTGCTCGCGCTGCGGGGCGGCGTCTGGGAGGGCAAGCGCCTGCTCCCGCAAGGCTGGATCGACTTCGCCCGCACGCCGGGTCCGATTCAGCCGGACGATGGCCGTGGCTACGGCGCGCATTGGTGGCTGCACTCATTCTCACCGGGCGGCTTCTCGATGAACGGCTATGCCGGCCAGTGGGTCGCCTGCTGTCCGCGCCGCGACGTCATCCTGGTGCGCCACGGCAATTCGGTGAACGAGGCCGCCGCGCTCCGCCAGGACGCCGCGCGCGACTGGCTCATCGAAGCCATGGCGTGCTTCGGCACCTAAACCGCGAAGCGCTTCACCAATGCCGAGACCAGCGCGCGGCACGCTCCCGCCCCGCGATCCGCATCGTTGCTCACCGCGACGATCGCGAGTCGGCGGGCCGGTGCGACCGCGGCGAGCGCGAACCAGAACGTGTTCGACCCGGCATGGCTCAGCTCCGGCCCCTTCGCCCAGTCCTGGTCGCGGAAAACGCCCCAGCCCATGCGGTATTCGGGATCGCGCACGCCATCGTCGGTCAGGATGCGCGCGATCGTCTCCGCCTTCACATAGCCGCCGCCCTCGTTGAGGAAGAGCCGCACGAACTTCCCATAGTCCTCGAGCGAGGCATGCACCGTCCCGGCCGGCCCGACGACGGGTGGATTGTCCGCGATGCCCGCCGGATCGAGCGGCAGCACGCCCGAATGGCCCCAGGGCTGGTCTCCCGTCGGCGCACCGAAGCCGGCGCTCGCCATGCCGAGCGAGCCGAACAACTCGGTGCGCATGAGGTCTTCCCACGCCGCGCCCGTCTGGTGCTCGATCAGCGCACCGAGCAGCACGAAGTTGACATTGGCATAGAGAAACGCCCCGGCCGGCTGCGGCGGCGCGCGACCCAGCAGGTTCGCCGCCAGCTCAGCGCGCTGCACGGTCAGCGGACGCGTATCCGCCCGCGCCGCCAGGATCCAGGCCGGGTTGAAGAGCCCCTCGTCGCTGAGGCCGAGCCGATGCGTCATCAGCTCCTCCGGCGTCCGGCCCGCCAGCGCCGGATCGACCGTGACGCCGTCAAACGCCGCGCCCAGGGTCAGCCCGGCCGGAATGCGTCCGGTCTCGACCAGCCGCTCGTACAACAGCGCCGTCATCGCCTTGGTGTTCGATCCGAGATGCCAGAGATCGCCGCTCGTCACCGCCCTCGTCCCGCCGGCCTGGCGAACCCCGGCCGCGCCGAGGAAGAGCGTGCCTTCCGCGTCGAACACGGCGCCGGCAAGACCCGGCGCGCCGCTCTGCTGCAGGATCGGCCCGACCAGATCTTCCGTCGGCTCGGCCCGCACATTCGCCAGTCCGCCCACAAACGGCGCCAAAGCGAGCCCAGCCAAGACGTGCCTGCGACGCATCCCGCAGCCTCCGAATTGCCGTCCGATCATACCATGCACGGGCAGCCGTCGCCCGCACGGGGCACGACCATAGCCGTGCCGCGCCTTTCGCTGCTACGGTGACGGCGGATAGAGGGATCGGGCCTTCATGAAGAAGCTCATCGCGCCTGCCGCTCTCGCGGTCGCCATATTGACCGCGCCCGCGGCGCTCGCCGCCGGCAAATGCACGGCAAGCGCCGACAGCACCTGGGCCGGCGCCGGCCCCGGCTACAAGGTCGAGACCTTCGCGAGCGGCGACAAATGCGAGACGGCGATGGCCGTCATCGTCATCCGCGACGAGACCGGCGCCCCCGGCTACTACGCCGCCCATCCCGCCGACAGCGTCGCGGTGCTGGCCGGCATGGCGAGCGCGAAGGATCTCGAAACCGCGCTCAGGAACTGGGTCGATCCGTCTCAGGCGGCCTTCCAGACCACCGCCGATCTGCCGGAATGGAAGGACGGCCAGGAGCAGCCCATGCTCGGCGAGTTCTATTTCTACCCCGAGCAGGGCATCGATCGCCCGACCTACGACAAGATCCGCAATTCGAAGGCGCCGATCTATTGCTACGTCCAGGGCATGGAGAGCCTCGCCTGCATCACCCGCGATGCCGAAGGCGGCGGCCTCTTCAAGGTCGGGGTGCAGAGCTTCCCGGGCTAGCCGCCCGCCCCGATTTCACCCTATTGCTCATCGCCAATCGCCGCCGCGTGTGCGGGGCACATGGAGGAGACTGCCGTGAAGAGAATGATCCTGACGGGCCTGGCGACGGCATTGCTGGCCGCTCCCTCGGCACTCGCCGCCGAACGCTGCGGCGGCACGGCGAGCGCCGCCTGGGACGCCGCCGGCAAGGGCTGGATGATCGAGGCGATGGCCGACGGTCCGACCTGCGATCAGGCCGTCGCGACGATGGTCATCCGCAATGCGACCGGCGAGCCGGTCTTCAACACCTCGCAGGTCGCGAACCAGACCATGCTCCTCGCCGGCAAGACCAACGCCAAGGAGCTCGGCGACGGCCTCAAGGAATGGATCGATCCCAAAGGCAGCAACATCACGACGTCGGATGCCCTGCCGGAATGGAAGAAGGGCGCCGAAGCCCCGGGCGAGGCGGGCGCCGAATTCCCGTTCTACCCGGATGAAGGCATGACCCAGGAAGCCTATGAGGCGATCCGCGCCACCAAGGCGCCGACCTTCTGCTACGTGCAGGGCATGGAGAGCCTCAACTGCCTGGTGCTCGACAAGGATGGCGTACTCACCAGCGCCGGCGTCCAGTCCTTCCCGGGCTGAGCCTGTGACCCGTGATCTCCTCAAGATGGGCGAGAAGGCCGGCGCGCTCCTCAAGGCACGCAATGAGAAGATCGCGGTCGGCGAGACTTCGGCGGGCGGCCTCATCTCGGCCGCCCTGCTCGCGGTGCCCGGCGCCTCGGCCTATTTCGCCGGCGGCGCCGTCACCTATTCGGCGCGCGCGGTGCGCGGCCTGCTCGATCTTTCCTTCGACGAGCTGCGCCGGCGCTCCATCCGCTCGTCGAGCGAGCCCTATGCCGAAATCCTCGCCGAGACGATCCGCCAGAAGCATGGCGGCGTCACCTGGGGCCTCGCCGAGACCGGCGCCGCCGGCCCCGGCGGCAATCCCTATGGCGACCCGAGCGGCCACACCTGCCTCGCCGTCGCCGGTCCGGTCACCGCCGTGCGCACGCTGCGCACCAATCTCGACGACCGCACCGAGAACATGTGGCTCTTCGCCGAAGGCGCCCTCGCGCTGCTCGTCGAGACGCTCGAAAAGGCGAACGCCGCTTAGTCAAGAAAAACCGTCATCCTCGGGGCGATGCGCAGCATCGAACCCGAGGACCCATGCCTGAGCGCTTCAGGATGGACTACGGCTCGCGCGGCACTCAGAAGCGTCGTTCGGGTTCGTTGACACGCTTGCAGTCTCCCCCTCGTTGTCATGGTCCGCGAAGGCGGACCATGACAGTCGTGGGAAGGTGTCGACTCAAAGAGCCAGCATCCGCCTTAGCCCGCTAGCGCCTGATCCGCGGTAATCGACTTCAGGCCCTGCGCCTCGCCGACCGCGGCATAGGTGAGATCGCCCAGATGGACGTTGAGCCCGGCCTTCAAATGGGCGTTGTCCAGCATCGCCTTCCGGTAGCCCTTGTCGGCAAGCTGCAGCGTGAACGGCAGCGTCGCGTTGTTGAGCGCGAAGGTCGAAGTCCGCGCCACGCCGCCCGGCATGTTCGCGACGCAATAGTGCACGACGCCATCCACGACATAGGTCGGATCGGCATGGGTCGTCGCATGCGAGGTCTCGGCGCAGCCGCCCTGGTCGATCGCCACGTCGACGATGACCGAGCCGTTCTTCATCCGGCGAACCATGTCGCGCGTGATGAGCTTCGGCGCCTCGGCGCCCGGCAGCAGCACGGCGCCGACCACGAGGTCGGCCGCCAGCACATGCTCCTCGATCGCATCATAGGTCGAATAGATCGTCGAGAGCTTCGAGCCGAACTGCATGTCGAGTTCGGCGAGGCGCGGCAGCGAGCGGTCGATCACCGTGACATGCGCTTCGAGCCCCATCGCCATGCGCGCCGCATTGGCGCCGACGACGCCGCCGCCGATGACGACGACCTTGGCCGCAGGCACGCCGGGCACGCCGCCGAGCAGCATGCCGAGCCCGCCCTGCGTCACCTCAAGACAATGCGCGCCCGCCTGGATCGACATGCGGCCCGCGACTTCCGACATCGGCGCCAGCAGCGGCAGCCCGCCGCGCACATCGGTCACCGTCTCGTAGGCGATCGCCACGCACTTGGACGCGATCAGCGCCTTGGTCTGCTCCTCGTCCGGCGCGAGGTGGAGATAGGTGAAGAGCACCTGGCCTTCCCGCAGCATCGCCGTCTCGCTAGGCTGCGGCTCCTTCACCTTCACGATCATGTCGGCGCGCGCGAAGATCTGCTCCGGCCCGTCGATCAGCTCTGCGCCCGCGGCGCGATACATCTCGTCGGTCAAGCCGATGCCGGCGCCGGCGCCCTTCTGCACCATCACCTTGTGGCCGTGGACGATCAGCTCGCGCACCGCGCTCGTCGTCATGCCGACGCGGTTCTCGTGGTTCTTGATCTCCTTCGGCACCCCGACCAGCATGGCTCTCTCCTCGAACGGCAGGCCGCAAACGCGCGGCGATTTCCGCCTCTCCTAGCGCAGCGGAAGGCACCGCGCGAGGCGGCGATGAGAATAGACCGATTGTTGCGGCCCCTCGCGCAGTCGGGTCACGAACCCCGCCGCCCGCCTTCGCTACCCGACACTTCCCGTCGCCGCTTTCAGACCGCGCGGCGCGGTGTGCGCTCGAGCGCTCCGATCAGCGCATCCAGCCCGAACTCGAACACGGATTCGAGCCGGCCGGCGGTGAGGAACGGTCCCGCCGCCGCCATCAGCGGAAACTGAGCCGGGTCCGGCGGCCCGCCCGCGCCGCCCAGGGCCGAGAGCCGGGTCGCCACCTCCGCGTCGCCCGCGCCGCCGATATAGTAGCCGAGCAGGCGGAACGCCTTCGCCATGGTCTCGCCTTCGAAGCCCGCCTCGCGAAAAGTGGCGAGGATCGCTTCGTAGACCGCAAAGGCCCGCGGCGTCGCGGCACGCCGTGCGCTGAGCAGCCCGAAGGCCTGGGGATGTGCAATGGCGATCTGCCGATAGCGCCGCGCCGTGCTCCGGATCTTGTCCTGCCAGCTCGCGCCGTCCGGCACGCCCATCTTCACCACCAGCAGCTCGGCCACCGCGTCCAGCAGATCGGCCTTGGCCGGAAAATGATGATAGAGCGCCATCGCCTCGACGCCGAGCGCCTCGCCCAGCCGGCGCATGGTCAGCGCCTCCAGCCCTTCTTTGTCCGCCAAAGCGAGCGCCGCCTCGGCGATGCGATCACGGTCGAGCGGCTGTTTCTTTCGCAGGGCCATGAATCGACTTTACAACGTAAAGTCTCCGGCGTATAGCTCCCTTACACCGTAAGGGACTCACCATGTCTGCCGCCGCCGCACAGCATGCTTTCGATATCGACCGCGTCAAAGCCGCCGACCGCGCCGAGGCGCTCGCCTGGGCTGACCTCTTCGCCGCCGCACCGCCGCCCATGGGTCTCAAGACCCGGCCGGTCGGCGACGGCACCGCCCTGATCGCGCCGCCGATTCCGCTTGGCCTCTTCAACCGCGTGATCGGCCTCGGCTTCGACGGCCCGGTCGCCGCCGCGGCGCTCGACGAGATCGCCGGCCTCTATGCCGGCAAGTTCTTCGTCCATGTCGGGCCTGCCACCGACGCTTACGTTGCCGCCGGCCTCGCTGCCCGAGGCTATACCGACGCCGATCCGGTCTTCTGGGCCAAGATGGTCCATGACGGCCGCACCCCCGAGCGCCCGACCGCATTGACGGTCCGTCCAGTCACGCGCGGCGACGACCTCGCTGCCTTCGCGACCGTCATCCGCATCGCGCACGGCATGCCGCCAGTGATGGACCCGTGGATCATGGCGCTGGTCGGCCGCCAGGATTGGTTCGCGTACGGCGCCTTCGACGGCAGCACCGTCGTCGCCGGCGCCATGCTCTGGCGGCGCGGCGCCGATGCCTGGCTTGGCATGGCCGGCACGCTGCCCGAGGCACGGGGGCGGGAAAG
>JADMIO011485828.1_pt1 | contig 65765 bp, 68 predicted proteins | sample 8958161 | NCBI WGS metagenome assembly JADMIO01 (sample SAMN16585339, study PRJNA669376) | soil metagenome | isolation source: Crop rotation soil | place: USA: Cullars Rotation, Alabama | collected 2011
GCGACTTCAAGTCACGTGAATTCCAAGCTTCGGATCCCACTGTGCTGGAAAGGCGACTTCACTATGCTCGAAGATCACAGCAATGCAGTAGGCAAACATTGGAAGGCAGTAGATCAAATGGCAAGAGAGTTATGTTATATTTTGTTTCCTGCTACAAAGGTTAATCGTAAGTGCACATTGCTCTCGCTCTCTATAATCTAAAAGTCCTTTGAAAACGAAATAATAAACAGCCAGTTAGTTTACGATAGACTGGCTGTTTATGTATGTCGGTCAATTCTGTCCACCATAATGCACATACGCCATACTATTGTACAGATTTCTTTTGAGACGGTCTCCCTCACTAAAATCTAAAAGTCCCGTAAAACGAAAATTTTTATTTTTTCCCAATTTGCGAAAAACGATGCCAAATACATTCCAGATACGACGGCCAAATCATTCTAGTTACTAGATGGCATTTCAGAAGGCTGGGTAGATGGCAAGGGCTCCTGGAGAAATTGACGTTTCGGAAAGTTATTTCTTTACGAATGTTTTTGTTACGTTCATATTTTCGCCGGTTAGTAATATTGTATAGACTCCCATTGGAAGGTCGTCGATTGTTATTGAATTTCCAACAATATCCGTTGTTCTGGCTATTTGGCCGCTCATGTTGTAGATAGCCGCATTATGTATCGTAGCGGGTGCACTAATGTACAATACGCTAGTTGCCGGGTTAGGGTAAACGTTTATTGTGCTGCCTGCGTTGACTGCTTTAACGCCTGTGGCTGTGTCATCAAAGTTCTTGTCTGTAACCATAAAGGGGCTAAGCGATGTAATGCCTGTGCGGGATATTGTATACAAACTTCCTGACATCCCGGATGCTGATCCGGTCTGTGCATCCCAAGCGCCGGACGCATTATGAGATATATAGGCATGTGTACGGTCGAAGCCATTTACTTCCAACGATGCACTCCACATAGCTTTCATATCATAATTGATACCGGTGGTCGCCGTGCTGCTCACAAACCATGTTGCTTTTACCAGCCCTTTAGTTGCCGAAAGACTGGTGCCACTTGCACCACCACTATATACATCTCCTGTTACGTTAATGCTTACGTCACCACTAGCTGATCCGGGATTAGCAGTTATGTCCATTGGAATATAGGTGCCAACCGTACCAATTTTGAAATTGCCGGTTTGCCCTGCTGCAAGGTTAATTGCCAGTTTCCCGGTGCCATCAGCAGCAACATAACTGGTTGATGATCCGCCACTTATATTGCCTCCTGCATTAATCTTAAGATTACTACCACCCAGTCGAATATTGCCAGATAGAAGGGATAGTGTTCCGGCAATATTTAAAGAACTGCCCATATTTGCATATGCGCCGCTGCCCATATTAATAGTGAGGTTCCTAAGTGTATTGCCACTCGCAGTAAAGGTGAGACCGCCCAAAAGACTACTGTTTGACAGTATTGTGATGTCAGACGTGTTGCTGCCGGCAATTGCGCCTGTTGCTGTGACCGTCATATTAGAACCAGTACCTAAAGTAAGTGAATTACCATTAAGGGCAAATGTTCCGTTGGAAAGAGCCAACGTGCCATTAACATTCAGATTGCTGCCTAGCCTGGTAGTGGCAGAGCTGCCTGTGTTTATTGTAAGATTACGAAGTATATTTCCGCCTGTAGTAAAGATAAGAGCACTTGAGATTCCACCCGATGTCATGATAGCAAGGTCAGACGTTGAATTTCCGCCCAAGGCTCCGCTGCCTGCCACGGTTAGGTTGGCGGCTGAACCCAATGTGAGGCCGCGACCATTAAGGTGCAGCGTTCCGTTAGATAATGCAAGTGTTCCAGCAATGTTTAATGAAGAGCCCAGATTTGCAGTTGCACCACTACCCATATTAATTGTAAGGTTTCGAAGTGTATTACCGCTACCTGTAAAGGTTAGTCCGCCTGTAAGGCTGCCGGTTGATAAAATCGTAATGTCAGATGTAGTGCCGCCTGCGATTGCGCCACTGCCTGCAACTGTCAGATTAGAGCCAGCACCTAAAGTCAGTGAATTGCCATTTAGGGCCAGTGTACCATTTGAAAGTGAAAGTGTGCCATTAACAGTTAAGTTATCGCCTAATGTAGTAGTGGCAGAGCCGCCTGTATTTATCGTTAGGTTACGGAGCGTATTACCACCTGTTGTAAAGCGAAGAGCACTTGACAGGCTACCTGAAGTCATAACTGCAAGGTCGGAAGTTGCACTACCCGTGAGGGCCGAAGTGCCTGAAAGAGAAAGATTGCCACCTGAACCTATAGTCAATGGATTGCCATTAAGGTTGAGGTTGCCGGAAGTGAGTGTGATGTTGCCGTTTATCGTAAGACCGCTGCCGAGCATCACACTGCCGGAGCCGGTACCAAGGTTCACGGTCAGGTTACGTAAAGTAGCTGAACTAGTTGCAAAAGGGATAGCAGTAGACAGGCTGCCTGATGTTGTGATAGCAAGATCAGATGTCGAGTTTCCTCCCAACGCTCCAGTCCCTGCAACAGTAAGATTTGCACTTGAGCCTAACGTAAGGCCACGACCATTGAGATGCAGCGTGCCATTAGATAATGCAAGTGTACCAGCAATGTTTAATGAAGAGCCCAGATTTACAGTTGCACCACTACCCATATTAACGGTGAGGTTACGAAGGGTGTTGCCGCTACCCGTAAAGGTTAGTCCACCTGTAAGGCTGCCGGTTGATAAAATCGTAATGTCAGATGTAGAGCTGCCTGCAATTGCTCCGGTACCTGCAACAGTCAGATTAGAGCCGGTACCTAACGTAAGTGAATTGCCATTCAGGGCCAGTGTGCCATTTGAAAGGGCCAGTGTGCCATTAACAGTTAAGTTGTCGCCCAAAGTAGTAGTGGCCGAACTGCCTGTATTTATGGTTAAGTTGCGGAGCGTATTACCACCCGTAGTGAAATTAAGCGCACTCGAAAGACTACTCGACGACATAACTGCAAGATCCGAAGTAGCACTTCCGGTAAGCGCCGAAGTGCCTGAAAGAGAAAGGTTTCCACCGGAACCTATAGTCAGTGAATTACCGTTAAGGTTGAGGTTGCCTGAAGTGAGTGTGATGTTACCGTTTACCGTAAGACCGCTGCCGAGCATCACACTGCCGGAGCTGGTGCCAAGGTTCACGGTTAGGTTACGTAAAGTAGCTGCGCTTGTTGCAAAAGGGATAGCAGTAGACACGCTGCCAGAAGTTGTGACAGCAAGATCAGATGACGAGCTTCCGCCCAATGCGCCGCTACCTGCAACCGTTAGGTTAGCACCAGTGCCCAATGTGAGACCATGCCCGTTAAGATGCAGTGTGCCATTAGATAATGCAAGTGTTCCGGCAATGTTCAATGAAGAGCCCAGATTTGCAGTTGCACCACTACCCATATTAATTGTAAGATTTCGAAGTGTGTTACCGCTACCTGTAAAGGTTAGCCCCCCGGTAAGGCTGCTGGCCGACAATATTGTAATATCAGAAGTTGTGCTGCCTGCAATTGCGGCAGAACCTGAAGAAGTGAGATTAGCCGCTGAGTTTAATGTAAGTGTATGTCCGTTTAATGACAGATTACCACTGGAAAGTGCCAGGGTGCCGTTTATATTCAATGAACTCCCTAAGGATGCAGTCCCCCCGGTATTGATAGTAAGATTACGAAGCGTATTGCCACCACTGACAAAAGTTAAAGCGCTTGAAAGGCTTGCCGAACTATTAATTATGAGGTTTGAAGACGTACTGCCGCTGAGGCCCCCCGAACCAGAAACAATGAGGTTGCTGCCTGAGCCTAGTGTGAGGGAATAGCCATTTAATGACAGAGTACCTGAAGTAAGCGAAAGATTGCCGTTAACACTGGAATTGGTATTGAGTGTGACAACTCCCGATGAGTTAACTGTTACATTATTGAGGCCAGAACCGGTCAGTTCAACACCTGTAGTCGCGGCAGATAAATAACTGACGCTGTAATTACTATCCAGGTGCATCGTTGCAGAGCCAGATGATGTAAAAGAACCACCATTTAGGGTAATGTTACCGCCATTGCCAATAGTAAAGTCTCCAGCAGTAAAATTAAGTGTGCCCGAATTGAGCATCAGCGTATTTCTTGCAACTATACTCGCGCCCGTTGATATTGTAGCACCGGTTGAAACAACGTGATCGGCAGCAAGGCTACCTGTAAAAGTTAACCCTGAAGTAAGCCCAAGTGTAAGAGAGTCTACAATAATGTTACCAGAACCGGCAAGAGAACCTGCATTAAGTCTCAATGCTGTGCTGTAGGATCCTGAAACCAGCGAACCGTTTACAGTAAGTGACGAAGAGCCGGAAAAGGCAGCAGAAGAATTAAGCGTGACTGTAATACCTGCGGGGATAATTATAATATCCGACGATACAATTGTCCCTGGCACCGCGCCGCCCCAGGTTACCACCGAGTTGAAATTTCCGGACAAAACTGCCGTAAACACAGTCGCACTAGCATTGTAGCTTGTAGCGGCGGCTATCATAATCGCCACCCCCACTTTCGTAAAAATAGATTTCATTGTTTTCATAGCTATGGATTTAAAATTTTTTTTGAGAGAAATAATGAAAGAGATACCAGATTCAAATACTGTCTGGTTATTTTCACAGGTGGGGTACAATGATTTTTTGTGGATGTTTTCCTACAGTGCAAAAGTCGAATGTTACATAAGGGGCATTGTTATAGGATTTTACGTTTCCTTTGTATCATTTCGGGTACAATACAGCATTTGGGATGGAAAGTACCGTTGATCGTATGTTACAGGAATATGCAACAGCCACCAACACTATTAAAAAATAGTGATGTACCACAGAATAACTTAAAAGAAACCCAACAGAATGTTGAGGATCTGCCATAGTTATACAAACTTGACAAATAGTACAAGTAAAACGAAATTCTATTTATGGTTTGCTTTTGCCGGATGAGGGAATTATTTTACATGTTTGCTCCACCAATTTCATCGGCTAAAAGCCCAGCCAGTAGGTCGTGCCACACCGACTCAGCAATGTCTATGAAGCCTCCTGCTTCAATAACAGCATGTGGTATACTACCTGTTGACTCGTAGGAATGGGTATCAATAAATATATTCCTGGCAAAATAGCTGGCTGTTACGTCATTGCTATCACGTTCAATGACAAGGATAGTGATTGCTCCATTTTCGTGGAGGTGAGCCGTATCTTCAGTATATCCGTCGGGACTGTCACAAACCGCCAATTTAATGGCGAAACACTCTTTGTCACCATATTGATCTGGCTGCTCTTCAATCGTAGCGACCTTTACCCAATCGTAGGCAGCATTTTGATTACCCTCTATAACCGGCATATATATTCTAAAATAATCGTTTACTTCAGCCAGTCTATTTGGAGCCGCTCCACTGGAAGATAAAAGCTGAAACGATGGCCCAGAGCAATGCATTAGTTCATGCCATATTGAAGGATTACGTAAACGGAAACAAGCCCTTGTAAAACAAACCAATGCCTCGTCTTTTGTTGAAAGTACAATAGTATAATGAAGGTCATTTTCTTTGCCATTATGAAATTCAGGAATCAGATCGCTGTAAGCCATACCCGTGCAGCTTTTAATTATCCATAAAATTATGTACTAAACACAATCATTTTTTACCTGCAGTTTAATTATGAAAAATTTAATTGCAATTCTGTAAACTCTCAGGGTTAATCGCTTCCCTTTCCTATGTTTTCCTGCGTCGTTTCCATGCCTCCCGTTTTATCATATTACGTAAACTATCTATTGAATTTGAAGAGCCCCATGTCGTGATTTTTCTTTCCCTGAATGCTGTCACAGATCATTTTCGCTGCAATAAGGCTGAACGTAATCCCGTTTCCACCATATCCCAAGGCAAAATAAGTGTTGGCATATTGAGGTATGCAGCCAATATAAGGCAACCCATCGCTGGTTACAGCAAATGCGCCTCCCCATGCATAGTCAGTTACTGCCGAAATGTGTTTCATGCGTCTATGAAAAGTGGCTTCAAGCAATTTCGCTTTTTTCCTGATAACTGCCGCAGTAATGCCCTGAGGATGGTAAGGATCATCTTTACCGCCAATCAGTATTCTGTCGCCATCAGCCTTCCGGAAATACATATAAGGTTCAGCGGTTTCCCACACCAGGCTATTTTTATGCCACAGGTCGGCAGTCGATACGGGCTCTGTTACTATGGCGAACGTTGAATAAATATCAGCTATCTTTTTCGGAATGTATTTCAGGCTTTCATAGCCAGTAGCGACAATGAGCTTTTTCGTGGTAATTGTGAAGCCTCTGTCTGTATAAAGTTGTATTACTCTGCGCGATTGTACAATCCTGTCTACACTGGTATTATTAAACACCTGGTGACCTTTATTGTACAACTTCTTCAGCAATTCATGTGTCAGAAGGTAAGCGTCCACTTCACCACCATCAGCTGACAGTATGCCACAGGGTGCAAAAATATTAAAGGTACCTTCCAGGTCATGTTCATCGAGCCATTCCACATTAAAACCTGCTTGCTTACGCGCAGTATACTCGGCTTGAAGTTGGGGTATATGCTTTTTAAAACTTGCATATTGAAGGCTTGGCCGATAATGAAACCCCATTTTTATGTTAGATGCAGTACATAGCTTACCAATTTCATAAACTGCATCCCGGCACAGATGGTAACTTCTGACAGCATTTTTTTGCCCAATACGTTCTGTAAGCTTGTGTAATGGCGTGTCGATCTCATACTGCAGAAATGAGGTGCTTGCGGCAGTGCTGCCCATGCCAACATGACGCCGGTCAACAATTGCAATATTCATTCCGGTATTACGAAGGTAGTAAGCTGCAAGCGCACCACTTATTCCTGCACCCATAACAGCTACGTCAACCTCAATATCTTTCTGAAGGGAATTGTAAGATGAAACAATTCCATTCTTCATAAGCCAATATGGGTGCTCAGAATACAAGTACATATCAACGGAATAATAGCAAAGGTGATCTCGAATTGTACGCAGCGGTTTACATTATTGCAGCTAAATATTACATCATTCCCTGCTGCAGCGATACCACGGAAGAAGATTGATAAAAGGTACTTAGTTTTATAGGTAGAGGCTAAAAAATGAATGTAGAAATGAGTCCGTCTGATACAAATAAAGAGAACTTCTATTGCGGTACAAGCAATATTGAACTGCCAGTACCGAGCAAACAATATTTCCCAACTGAATATAAAAACAAGAGCAGGTTGAACTACTATGCTTCTCTTTTTAACAGCGTGGAAATAAACAGCACTTTTTATAAAATACCCATGCCCAGGACAGTTGAGAAATGGGCTGATGATGTACCGGAATACTTCAGATTTACATTCAAGCTGTGGCAAGGCATTACGCACGCAAAACAGTTACATTATGCGCCTAATGATGTCGATCGGTTTATGAAAACGATTAGTATGGCTGGGAGTAAAAAAGGGTGTGTGCTTATACAATTTCCCGCAAGTATTAAAGTATCAAATCTTCAGCGGATAGAAGAATTGCTGAGCCAGATCTTTTCAATTGAAAGCACCGCGGGTTGGAATATTTCTGTAGAGTTCAGGGATAGGTCGTGGTATGCCGACGGCGTCTACACTGTGTTGGAACAATATGGAGTGAACCTGGTAATTCATGATATGCCAGCATCAGCAACGCCAACTATAGCATTTAAAGATGGTTGCGTGTACTTCCGATTTCACGGCAAAAGGGGAGATTATAAAGGTACTTATACCGATGAACACCTGATGACGTGCGCAATGCAAATAAGGGACTGGATAAATGCTGGAAATGAGGTCTTTGCCTATTTTAATAATACACTTGGGCTGGCAGTACAGAATGCTGCAACCCTGAACGGGTTTTATGGAAGTTTAATCAATAAATAGATTATTATGTTGAGCAAGAAAAAGGCCGATATCATCAAGGAGCATATGCTTAAGCATGAACAGACGATCGCCGTTGCTGAAAGTGTTACATCGGGTTTATTACAGTTTATGCTATGTGGTATAGATGGAGCTGAGCAATTCTTTCAGGGCGGTATAACAACCTATAACCTCGGTCAAAAATGTACACATCTCAATGTAGAGCCGATACATGCAAAAAACAATAATTGCGTTTCTTCGAAAATAGCTGAGCAGATGGCTATTAATGTTTGTCGCCTGTTTAAAAGCAATTGGGGCATAGGAGTAACGGGCTATGCAACCCCGGTTACCGAATCAGGGAACAAATTGTTTTGCCATTATGCCATTTGTTTTAATGAAGCAATAAAAATTTCAGAGAAAATTGAATGTAAAAAGATGACTCCGGTTAAAGTACAGCATTTTTACGCCGGGCAAATTAGCAATACGCTCTATAAATGTATTAGCATGATTTCAGAAGGAATTGAAAATGAAAATTGATGCCAGATTCAGTACATAAAAAATAATAGCGATGCCAGAAGGACCTTCCATTGTGATATTAAAAGAACTTGTGGAACCTTTTAAAGGAAAAAAGGTGATCAGCGTAAGTGGCAATACAAAAGTGCAGAAAGAACGTGCGGCCAATCAAAAGGTTACCGACTTCAAAAGTTGGGGTAAGCACTTTCTTATTTGTTTTGAAAAGTTCACTATGCGCATTCATTTTATGCTGTTTGGTTCATATCGTATAAATGAGGAAAAAGAAACACCAACACGGCTCAGCCTGAATTTCAGGAATGGTGTGCTGAATTTTTATACATGCTCTGTGGCCATCATTGATGAGCCGCTCGAAAAAGTGTATGACTGGAGCGAAGATGTAATGGCAGACGAGTGGGACGCCAAAGCGGCTTTAAACAAGCTGAAAAGTAAGCCCGATATGTTAGTTTGCGATGCCCTGCTTGACCAGCACATATTCTCGGGATCCGGCAATATCATTAAAAATGAAGTGCTTTTCAGGCTTAAAATACATCCAGAAAGTACAGTTGGGTCAATACCCTCAGGACTACTGAACCAACTTGTAGATGAAGTACGCGTTTATTCGTTTGATTTTCTTCGATGGAAACAAAAATTTGAACTTAAAAAGCATTGGCAGGCACATACAAAAAAGGAATGCCCACGATGTAACAAACCTATTATCAAACAATACCTTGGTAAGACCAACAGGCGTACATTTTTTTGTAAAAATTGCCAGGTTTTGTATAAATAAAACATAGCTAAATAAGCATTTAAACATACCACGTGACCATATGTGGTTATCATGTAACGTATGATTGCAAACCTGTAACAGTACCCTTTACAGATACACCCATCTTTGCTGCTCTTTAACAGAATATTACAGCGTATGAGTGTAAAAATGAATCGCCGCGATGTAATAAAAGGGATTGGAGCAACGGTGGCGCTCGCTGCAATCAGTCCCTTGTCATCTACGGCTCAGAATAAGAAAAGCAAGGCTTCAAAAGGCCTTGAAGATCCAACAAACAAATACCCAAAGCCTCCTTTCGAGGAACAGTCTCAGCCGTGGCCGGGACTAGTAAGCAAAATGGTGCCAAGACCAGACCACGGCGAAGGCAAGCTATAAAGGTTCAGGCAGGCTTGAAGGCAGGAAAGCACTGATTACCGGTGGTGACTCAGGGATGGGCAGGGCCGCGGCCATAGCATATGCCAGGGAAGGAGCAGATGTAGCAATCAATTATTATCCAACGGAAGAACCAGATGCGCTTGAAGTAATTGAACTAATTAAAATTGAAGATAGAAAAGCCATTGCTTTGCCGGGGGATCTTAGGCAAGAAGCATTTTGCAAGAAAATGGTTGCTGATGCGGTGAGTAAGCTTGGAGGTTTAGATATTCTTGTGAACAATGCAGCGAGACAACAGACCAATGAGTCAATATTAGACATTACCACGGAGCAATTTGACTGGACCATGAAAACCAATATTTATGCACCTTTCTGGATCATCAAAGCCGCACTACCTCATTTGAAACCAGGTTCAGCCATTATAGGTACTACTTCAGTTCAGGCCTACGATCCTTCGGCTGATCTTTACGACTATGCCCAAACGAAGGCAGCAACCATGAACTATATAAAATCGCTTGCTAAAATGCTTGGGCCAAAAGGTATTCGCGTTAATGGCGTAGCCCCTGGACCTATATGGACACCATTACAAGTGAGTGGCGGCGCAACCCAGGAAAAGCTCAAACACTTTGGTGAAAATACTCCTTTCGGCAGACCAGGGCAACCGGCAGAATTAGCATCTATCTATGTGCAATTGGCCGCTTCTGATGCCAGCTTTGCAAATGGACAGATTTATGGAGCTGCCGGTGGTAGCGGACAGCCATAGCAGCATTACAAGCTAAACCAAATACAATAATTGAAATTTAACTCTAAAAAAACATCACATGGAAAACAAAACAATTGATTTGCTAAACAAACTTGTCGAAATCAACAATGACCGGATTGAGGGGTACAATAAAGCCTCTGAAGAAACAAAAGACCAGGATCTGAAATCGCTGTTTTCTGAACTTGCACAGAATAGCAGGAAGTGCAGATCTGCACTTGCAGACGAAATTACACGTCTTGGTGGTCAACCTACTGACGGCACCACAACGTCCGGCAAATTTTATCGTGCATGGATGGATGTAAAGTCAGCTTTATCTGGAAATGAGCGCCAGGCAGTACTTAATTCCTGTGAATTTGGTGAAGATGCTGCAGTTGACACGTACAGAGATGTGATGAGCGATGAAAAAGACAACCTTTCACCATCGCACCAAAACATGATCAATGAGCAGTATGGCATAATCAAAGCAGGACATGATAAAATAAAGAAAATGCGGGATGAACTCGCCGCTAAAAAGTAAGTCCACATTTAGTGAAAAGGAAAAACATGGTATAGCCCACTTGTAGCTATACCATGTTTCATTTTTTTTGTTACTGTTAGCCTGCTAAATTGAAAACCGAATTAACAATGCAAAAGAGGAGTTATCGAATAACTTTTGGGCTTAAGGAAGGATATTCTAAAAGCGGAAAGTTGCATACGCCGGCCTTTGCTTCCAAGATCATAAAAAAGTGGATGACCGGGCGGATTGATGAGTCGGAGCCAATAGTGAGTGGGCTATTGCAGGAAGGCAGTTTGTTTTTCCCATCGGTAAACGGATCGGCAGTCACGGTAGCAAAGTCGATGATATTCTTTGGAGAGCTATCCACAAAAGACGACATGCATCGGGCAGATAAGGAAGTGAAAGCTACTTTAGAATCGCTGGCGACTTTCATTAAAAAAAGCCTGAACCAACAGGCTGTGTATATTATCTACCGAGATGACAACTGGTATTTGTAGCCAGAATTTTCGATCCTGTCTGCGAAAAGTTACCACCTATGCCAATTAGGCACGGCACTTCTACTTTTCACTCATTTCCAACGTAATTTTTCCAAGGTTCATTTGAGCTGGTCCATTCAGAATATTACCATCTATATCGTACCTCGCCCCGTGACATGGGCAGTCCCAACTCTTTTCCTCGCTATTCCATTTAACTACACAGCCTGCATGTGTACATACCGGATCAAGCGCGTGAATTTTGCCATCATCGGCTTTAAACACAGCAAATTGCTTACCCTGAAGTTCAATAACCCGGCCTTCACCCTTTGCAATCTTCTTTACGGACTCTATTTCAGTGCCTGAAAAACGGGAGGCAATGAACTGGTAAATTACATCGGTATTCTCTTTAATAAATTCTTTAAAACCAGCAATTGGCTTCAGCCGCGAAGGGTTGAAAATCTCCTGGTATTTGCTTGTTTTTCCAATAATGGAATCGGCAACTACTTTTGCAGCTATTGTGCCTAGCATCATACCATTGCCGTTATACCCTGTTGCACAAAAAATATTTGATTCGCCGGGCATCAACCCTATATAAGGCAATCCATCAACCGGTACATAATACTGTGATGACCATCTGAAGGCTATTTCTGCAACACTGAAGTGTTTGTGTACATATTGCTCGAGAGTTTTGAACGCATGTTGCGGATCACCATGACCTGTTTTGTGGTCGCAACCTCCTGCAATCAGGTATTTTTTCCCACCGACAATATGGGTTCTGAAATAATGGTAGGGCTCTTGCATATCATATACCAGGGCAGCGGGATAGCCGCCCTCCGCCAATGAAACACCTAATACATAACTTCTATAAGGGGAGCATCTGAAGCTGAAAATATTGACTCCGGGCGGAACATGGGTGGCATAAAACACATTCTTTGCTTTTATTACTTTACTACCCAATGTCGCCTGATATAGTCCATTTTCTTTAGCTACAGATGCTACCCTGAAATTTTCAACTATTATACCGCCCTGCTTGCTATATTCATCAGCTAACGACCCCAGGTATCTCAATGGGTGAAACTGAGCCTGCTGCGGAAAGATAAGCGCCTCCCGATATGCAATCGGAACTGGAACATTAAAAGAAAAATTCACTGGCACCCTGTATTTTACTGCGCTCTCGTAAATGCGACGCAATTGCTCGGCTTGCTTATCGTCCTCAGCATACAAATACCCGTCTTTTACTTCAAAATCGCAGTCTATGCCCAGTTTTGTCACGTTGTTTTCAATAATGGAGTAGCCTTCTTTTATCGCATCAGCAAATAATTGAGCACCTTCTTCACCGAATGCATTTTCGGCTTCAGCATAGGTCGTGTCAGCAAACGTATTTATATGCGCACTGGTGCCGCCGGTTGTTCCAAAGCCAATATTATGCGCATCTGCTAGAATACAGCTTTTACCAAGTTTCTGTAGCATTAATGCTGCAGTTACGCCGGTAATACCACCGCCTGCAATCAATACATCAAAGGTTTTCTTTGAATATTCTTCTATCCAACTCCTGACAGAAGCATTTTTTTGCTGCCACGGGCTTTTATGCATGCCGTCTCTTTTGTTTTCCGATGAGCTATGAGATACCATATACGATTTTTAGCAAATTTGCATTAGCATAGTGATAGGTATACTTACTGGCTGTATTCTATGATATTGGGATTCGTTTTGGCTGGCATAATATTTAATCCTGTCAATTCCCCGCCAATGACATTTTTTTTCTGTATCAGAACTTTAAATTTCATACCCATGTCCAGCAATAGGGTATTATTTATAGCGACCAATTTCCTTGCTGCCGAAAGAATATCTTTTTCAGCAGACATAACTTTGTTTAAATAGTCCTTAAATCCCAAGGAAAGCAGAAAGTGGCACTGATCTGTGTAGCCGCAGTTTGTCAAACCGTATTTGGTTCCCCAATGGCTTAACGCCGTAAAATTAACATGAGACGTTATATCCTGGCTGCCAATACTCTCGTATACCTGATTGTTTACCCTGTGCTTATTATAGCAACGTAATGTGCCTTGTTTCCGACTTGGGTGATATAATTCTTGTGACTCATAGCCATAGTCAATTGTCATAACATAGCCCCGTGACAATGAAGCGGCGATTGTTTCGATCCATTCTGTTGCCTCTATATTTATTTCCGTTCTGAAGCCTCTCGGTAAACTTATCCCCAGTTCATCAACGTAGTTAACAACAGAAACGGGAGCAGGCAACAGTACTTCTTTAAAGCCGCTGTCATAGTCAACCATTACCTCCATAAGGCCATCTGCCATTTCGACCTGATGTACAGAAAAATTATCAACCAGCTCATTAGACAAAATACATCCTTCAAACCCATTCAACTCTTCTAAATTTTCATGCCAATACACTATTTCGGGCAAGTGACTTTTTTCGATTTCACGCATAGTGGCACTCTTCTCTATGATACAATAATGCAACTTTCTATAAAAAGTGCTGTTATTTTTCAGATAAACCAAAATGTCTCTGCTCAAAATACCGCTTCCTGCGCCGAACTCCACGATTGTAAATTCCCGCTCGCCAAGATTATGCCACATTTCTTCAATTTGTTTCCCTAACATTGCCCCGAACGCAGGGGTAATGCAGCAGCTCGTGTAAAAGTCGCCACTACGCCCAATTGGATTACTTGCTGATGTATAGTATCCATATTCAGGATGGTATAGGCACATTTCCATAAACTCTCTGAAGCTAATGGGGCCATTACCTTTTATTTTTTCTATTATAATTTCTGATAGCATATATCAAATTGTGATACGTACTTCTATCGAAACAGGATAGCAATTTACCCGCGAAATACTGGAGTTAGCGTACCTGAGGCATGGGTGTCATCACTCCGTTAACAGATTGTGCCGGGTTTTGATTTGCGTAAGTCGAGAAATCCTTTTCCGGAAATGAAGAAAGAGAGGCATCCAATATTTGAAGTCTGGCAGCATTCAGGTCGATACGGGACATACTAGACGGCATATCTCGAGAAGTTGTCCAATTATTGTTGTCCCAGTAAATATACCCTCTGTCTGGTGAATAGAATACATAATAGTCGGGGAAGTACACGTACTTATCATTAGCATAATTGTGAAACTTACCCCAGGATGGCATTTTATGGCGACGATATGAATGCATACCTTTAGTTTTTTTTGTTTCCTGTGCAAATATGATAGTCGGCATTATCGCTAATGTAAATCCCCAAATTATCAATTTTGTTTTCATGCTCTGACTTTTAAGTAGTTCTTTTTAATGATTTTCGTTGCTAAAAAGATATTGGTGTTTTACTCTTCTACCGAACAGGTTTGTTCACCATAGAATCACTTATTGAAGGGGACGTATCCCCTTCATTATGCGTATCTGACATGCTACTCGTGCTTGGCTGGACAGGCGACGCATACGCGGTGTCAACCTGTTCATTTGTTTTTGTGCTGTTACTTTTGCAACCAACTGCTACCACAATCAGCAACAATTGTAAAAACACGATGATGAGATTTTTCATTGTTTTTGATTTCAGGATTATAAAATTTATGAAATTACAGTTCTCAATAAGTGTGCAATGGGTGCAATTAAGGGCAGACGTTCTGTGAATGGTTTTACAGCAAAACTTATCTATAAACGCTTACCCCATTATTTTCCTTCCAGTTTTTTTCAAAGTATGCAGCATCCTCATCATTGCGGGGATGAACGCCGACAACAATATGCCCATCTTTTATACCCTTCTCATATATCTTTGCGCGCTCTTCAGGAATGCCGGAGCCAATCAATCCCCCTATCAGGCCGCCGGTAACACCACCTGCGCCTGCACCCGCTACAGCCGCAGCAACGGGTCCGGCGATGACGAGCCCAAGCCCTGGTAGCGTAAGTACAGTTCCAATAGCAGCAATAGCGCCTGCTATCGCCCCAACTCCTGCGCCTATTGCACCACCTTTACCGGCACCTTCGGCAGCCTTTGTTCCAATTTCTGTTTCTCCAACTTTATCTCCAAAATGTTTCCTGCGAGTTTCATCAGACATTATGAGATTGATATCGTCTTTATGATATCCTCTTTCATGCAGGGAATTATATGCTTTTTCCGCACTCTCACGATCAGCAAACATGCCGGTCAGTATTGGTTTCTTTGTTGTTTCCATGATGTTTTATTTTTATTGTTGTTAATTTGTTTATACTAAACACTACAGAATAGCGAACCTCTAGTATTCTAAAATGGCCTATCGCCTTTTATTTGAATAGTCCCTGAACATTTTCATTATTTCTGATGAGGCATCATCAGAATAAACACCGAAAGCACATGCGAAAGTGCCCTTCATACTATGCTTGGGCGACGATATCGCAAACAATACCATCTCGTCGCCTGGGTCAGAGTAGCCTTCGAACCGAAAGACCTCGTCGATTATAAATGAATAGGGCATTACCCTTTTATTAGTAGCATTACATACAATACAGTCTTGTTCGGGCCCCACTAGAAATTCAGTAGTATAACCTCTTGATTTAAGTGTATTCATTGCCTCGCTCAACGTATCATAGCCAAATTGCTTTTTGAAGTCCTGCGTATTCATAATAAGTAGTTTAGCGATTTGTCTTTTGCGTATAAGTTTCGCATTTTAACAGGTGGCATTTTTGTTCGCGTAGCGCTAATTCTCTTCATTATTATCTTCGCCATCTTCTCCTCCTTCATTATCTGCCATAGGGTTTACATCGGTTTCGGCAATTTTAGTCAGATGCGCGTCGGTTTCTTCTTCTTCGGCTAATGTTTGCTCTAAAATGTCGGCTATTTCGTCATGCCCCAATGTTATCGCCACCTGTACCAGACTGCCATAGCTGGCAATTTCGTAGTGTTCCACTTTCTGTGCAGATATGATGATGCCGGCATCGCGGGTCATAGATCCATCCGGAGTTTCTTCAATTGCTTTTTCTCCTTCCTTTACAAGTGCTTCCATAGCATCGCATTTCTTTGCTTCAGCAGGTTTCCCCAACAACTTAAACACTTTTTCAAGGCGTTTAACATGTTTTTTTGTTACGTGTAAATGGTCTTCTATTGCGTCTTTCAATGCTTCTGTTGTCGCCGCTTCCGCCATTTTAGGAAGCGCTTCAACGAGGTGTTGTTCTGCCCAGTATACGTCCTTAAGCAGGTCCTCGAATAGTTTTTCAAATGGGGTTTCACTGGTTCCTCCTGGCCCTTGTGTGTTTTTATTGCTCGCCGGTGTAGACGCTTGCGCTTTTTTTGCCGGCATTTTTGATGAAGCACTTTTTGCTGTTGTGCTTTTCGCTTTTGTGGATGTTGCTTTCATGATGTTTTTTATTGAATAATTGTTTCAAATGTGCATGATTGGGACCTGTTAGAAATAAGAGCTCCGGTTTTACCAACCGGAGCCTTTGCATAAAATTACCTGCCTCCATGGGAAGCCATACCACCCATGCGTGATATGCGTGTTCTTTCATCTTTACTCATTGATGCAAAACCTCTTCTGCTGGTACCGCTGGAAGAATTGCTGCGGGAAGAAGAACTGCTGCCACCACGGCCCGACGATGAATTTCCATCGCGGTTTGAGGAAGCTCCACCACGGGAAGAAGAACTGCCTATACGGCTTGAGGAAGAATTACCCCGTGAAGAAGTGCTGCCGCCACGGGATTGTGAAGAATTGCCGCCACGGCTTGATGAAGAAGAACTGCCACCGCGACCTGATGAAGAACTGCTACGAGAGTAAGAACCATCATTGCTGCGTGATGAAGAGCCTCCGCGGGAAGATATGTTTCCGCCCCTGTTTGAAGAAGAACTGTTACGTGAAGAAGAGCTACCACCGCGGCCCGATGAGCGGCGGTTCCTGTCATCGTCATCATATGACGATGAATAGCTGCGACCGCGGTTTGATGTGCTGCGGCCACGGCCTGAACCATCGCGGCTTCCGCTTTGCGATGAGCGGCCACGGTCGGATGAGCTGCTACGACCGCCACGGCTGTCCTCGTGCGATGACCTTCCGCCTCTGGCTGCTATGCGGTGGACTTCATCGCGATCCATTCCAGCAAATCCCCTGCGACCACGACCTGAATTGCTACGCTCATCATTGTTGTCTTCATTTTCGTAGTCGTCTTCATCGTCTTCATAATTGTCCTCATCATCGTAGTCCTCGTCATCATAATCATCGTAGTCGTCGTCGTAATCATTTTCTACATCGTCGTACTCATCATCGTAGTCGTCCTGATCATCATAATCGTTATAAACACGATCATCATAATCATCGTCCTCGTTATACGAATTACGATTGCTTCTGTTGTCATCATCCTCCTGATAACGGCTACGGCTGCTACCGGAATTTGATCTTTGACTTCCGCCTGAGTTACGGCTACGTCCATCCCTTTCCATGGTGCGTGAACCACGGTTGCTTGAATTGTTTCTCATTGTTTTTATGGTTTTAAAGTAAAAAAATAGTCTACTTTTCTTCGTTCATCTTGCGCATATTGGCAGCCAGCGCCTCATCTGGAGTAACATTAGACATCATTGCCTGCATTTTATTCTTCATTCCACTGACCACGTGGGTTGCTCCGCCCATCAATGCGTCAAAACCGTCTTTGGCTACGTCAGTCGGGTCAGCCATATCACCCTCTTTTACAAATTTCAAATCATCTGCACCCGCCTTATTAAAAAAGTCAGTATCCGTTGCACCTGGTTGCAACGCAGTTATGGTAACACCTGTATTTTTAACGAAAGAATATGAACCTAATGGTCGTGTATTTCGCCAGACAACAAAAAATGGCCTCAATTATACAGTTGGGAACGGAGGCTTTAACAAAATCTCTTTTACAACGAAAAATGATAAGAAGGAAGGTTTATACAGAGAGTGGTATAACAACCATCAGTTGTCAGATTCAAGTTACTATGCAAACGACCTTTTGGAAGGTGTCCAAACATTGTGGTATGAAAACGGCAGTATTGCCCGAGTTGCTAATTTCACTGAAGGAAAAGCAAATGGCACAGTTTATTTCTATGACACATCCGGTAATCTAAATCATACTGAAGAGTATATCCGTGGCGAAAAGCAGTTGTCGGTCGATGATATCCATCAGGCAATCGATTTGATTAGAGAAGAAAAGGATAATGATGGGGACAGGAAACTAAAGGCTATTGATGACAAACTTCGTATTGAATGCGATTCCATAAAGGTTGCGTTGAAATTGTTTATGGTTCATTACAAAATAGACAACTTTGGTTATTCATGGTATTGGTTCCGATGGATACAAAAGAACTATCCTGAACGAATATCCGCAGACGAATATGATATGTTCAACAAATATTTCATGGGCAACCGTCTCTATGATCAGAGTGGCATTTTGGATAGCGCCATAAAATGGCATCCAAATAATTCAAACCTCGTTTTCAAGTATGCGCACAACTATCATGTCAGAAAAACGACTTTAATAGAAAAGGATGATTCTTATAAATTCTATGAAATATGGTTGACAAGATTTAAAGATACGAGTGACAACAGCAAAATGAATGAAGTATACGAAAGCTTTGTTGTTCACTATGCTTATGCCTTGGTAATGTCAGATTGTGAAACTGAAATGGCTAAAAGCAATATGCAAACATTAAACGAGAGCATGCTTAAACTTAGAAGAGTCAACCCAAGTTCAACAAAAATTGCAGAGGGAGAAGGCGCTATTAAGAGTTTCAATGATCGGTGTGAGTTTCAGAGAAGGACACAGAAAGAGCATGATGACCAAATACCAGAGGGCAGAAAAAAATCTAAAATATGGTAGATTTTTTGTCGTTTAGCACTCAATTGTCAGGTATTAGGATATTAACTGTAAGCTGCATTAGAGACCATTTTGGAGGAACTCGTTTCTCTACGGAATCTCTACGGAACGAAATCGGACAAGCTGAAAGGCTTGTCCGACGCGGCTTTTGGAGAATGTATGTGGTCCCACTAGGACTTGAACCTAGGACCACCTGATTATGAGTCAGGTGCTCTAACCAACTGAGCTATAGGACCTGTTAGCTTTCGCTAAACGGATTGCAAATGTAGCGGTTTTTTTGAAAAAGGAAAATATTTTTTGTGGGCTTCCAAAAATGACAAGAAACCGGCACCTTATCCATTCACCTTTTCTTCCACTATTCTTCCATCGCGCATCGTTAGTGTGCGGTCGGTCATTTTTGCCAATATGTCGTTATGGGTTATCATTACAAAGGTCTGGCCAAGGTCCTTCCTTAGTCGCAGGAACAGTTCGTGTATTGCCTGTGCGTTAGCGCTATCCAGGTTGCCGGTAGGCTCATCGGCCATCACTACCGATGGCCTGGTTACGAGTGCCCGGGCTATAGCTACCCTTTGCTGCTCCCCGCCCGACAGTTCTGATGGCTTGTTGCCTAAACGATTGCCAAGCCCCACTATACCCAACATTTCAGCGGATTGCGCAGCAGCTTCTTTTTTACCAATACCCTTTATCCATAGCGGCATACTCACATTCTCCAGCGCGCTGAATTCAGGTAGTAAATGATGGAACTGGAACACAAACCCAAGGTGGCTGTTGCGGAAACGCGATTGCTTCTTTGAAGGCAGTTTCAGTATATCGGTGCCCTCAATAAGTACACTGCCACTATCCGGTTTATCCAATGCCCCCATCAGGTGCAGCAACGTACTTTTTCCAGCACCCGACGGCCCCACTATCGACAATATTTCGCCCTGTGCTACCGTTAATGAAACATCATCGACAACAGTAAAGGCTGCATATTTTTTAGATATATGGCTAACGGTGAGCATGATTATTTTGTAAGGCTTTAAGAGATAATAAATGACTTAAAAAACGATGTGCATAATTAAGCAAAATAACCAACTAAATTATTTTTCAACACGTCTGAAAAGTTATATTTTACGAATAAATCGGGAAATATTAATTTTCAGGATTGTTTTTTGAAATTAAACTACATTTGCCAAAAATCAGCTAATATTATAAAATAATCACAATATGTTTTGGACACTTGAATTAGCATCACACCTTGAGGATGCCCCATGGCCTGCAACAAAAGATGAACTGATAGATTATGCTATCCGTTCGGGTGCGCCGCTCGAGGTGGTTGAAAACCTGCAGGAACTTGATGATGAAGGCGAAATTTATGAAGGCATTGAGGACATATGGCCTGACTACCCTACGCAGGAGGACTTCTTTTTTAACGAGGACGAGTATTAATTGACCCTGTATAAAACGAACTCAAAAGAAGCTGTTGTGCAACAAGCAGAATAGCTTCTTTTTTTATAGCCTGAAGGATAAAGAAAAATAAGTTTTTATTAGTTATTAGGGATTATAGATTTCGTGTTTAACTTTAGGTGCTGTTATGAGAATTTTACTCTATTTTCTTTTATTGTTGCCTATACCCCCCGTCTGTGCCCAGGTAGTACCCGGCAACGATGGGGCGCAAAATAAAAAAATAAAGAAAATACGGGTAGAAGGATACGCACAGGTAGGTTATATCAATGAACTCTGGATAGTGTCACGCAACCTTCCGCACGGGTATTCATCACTCACTTATTCGGGTACAGGAGGCTTTATTGGTGGTGGGTTCACATCCAAAACCAATAACAAACATCTCGGTTTCGGGCTTTCAGCCGACTATCTCGGGTATTCTATGGACAAGGCCCTGTACACTAACGAACGTGCCCAGACCAAATTTGCACTCGGTCGCCTTACACCCGCTGTTTACCTGCGTTTTAAATCCAATCCTGCATTTAATTTTCACCTGTGTGCTAATGCGAGCCTGCTATTCCCCATGCACCAAAACCAAAATAGCTACTATACTGCTGGTATTAAAGCTTGCCTTGGTGTAAATGCATTTGTGCTCGACCTCGGTTACTCATTTGGCTCAGGAAGTAAATCGCCAAGTTCACTCATCAACCCTGACAATTGGAGTGAACAAGCTCTTTTTGCCGGACTTATCTGCTATCCTTCGCGCCTTGATGGCTGGAACAGCTTTAAAGCTAAACTGAAAAAAGAGCTCAAGCACTAATATCAAGTCAAAGGGAAAAGGTCAAAATCCATAAGTATGAAACGTGGCATATTTACCGGCAATTTATGCCTGACTTAGTTCCCGCTATTTTATGTTATATGTATAATGCAAACGTCTGTAAGGTATCGTAAAGCCAAAATGACGGGTAAATACCTCATACGAAGGCAGGTCTTTTGAATCGTCTATTCGTTCAATATCTGCGACATAGTATTTTACATCTTTTTCTTTCAGTTCGTTTATTGCATGTTCCCATAACAGAAAGTCCTGCTGGTATTGCTGTGTCATTATGCCGGGCACCGGCGCTTCAACTCCTGACCACGCCCATTTACCGGGAGTGATGTACCACGAACGTACTGCAACTATTCTTCCTTCCTTTAATGCCATATAGTGGTGCCATCCTTCGCGACCCACGAGCGCATGTAGCCACTCATGAAATGGCAGGCCATACGCATCACAAATGTATTTGGCCCATTTTTCCTGGGTTTCTTTTCTTACTTCCTCAAATATAAGATCATCGGGGTTAGATAATGTACGTGCTTGAGGACTGTTGTCGCGCAATATGCGTTCCCAGCCATTTACAGCTTCAAGCCCGTGATTCGATAGCCGCTCAATACAGCCCGCTGGTGTCATCTGGTCGAAATGGAGAATCATGAACGAGCGCGGATGCTTATCCTTATACAATTGCATTATCTCATCTACTATCCCAGCCGTCATTGGCGAGCCGGTACCCAACCCTATAGCCATATTAAAGTGCGCTGCGGGTATTGCGCCAAGCATAAGTACCAGCCCACCGCCCAATTGCTTGTAGCTCACCTGCATTCTTTCAGCAAATTCTTTTGGTGCGGCATCATACATATCTTTCCATGCCAGAACTTCAGCCTGTTCTATTTCGTTTATAAATTGCAACTCCATAAATTGATTTATAGGGTTAAAATACGGACTATGTCACTATCCGGTTTTTTATTCCCTTAATTACCTTCTTTTCGGCGCGCTGACTGCTATCATTATTTGTAACGCTGTCAATTCAGGGAAATGTTGTAATTTAACAATAGGAAAACTGATTTTTAATTAGCTTTATTCAAAGAACTATTATGGAAACTCCAACACTTGCTGCAATACATGGCGGAGGCTTTTTAATACAGCCTTCAACACCGGAAAGCACCTTCACTCCTGAAGATTTTAACGAAGAACAACACATGATCCGCGACATGTGCAATGAGTTCCTTGAAAAAGAAGTACTGCCACATATCGTTGACTTGGACCTGCAGAAAGCAGGGCTCATGACCGACTTGCTAAACAAAGCCGGCGGCCTCGGCTTACTTGGCGCGGCCTTCCCGGAGCAATACGGCGGCCTGGGCAAAGATTTTGTGACGGCAACGTTGGTTAACGAAAGCCTTGGCGGAGGACACTCTTTCGCCGTAGCAATGGCTGCGCATAATGGTATCGGCTCATTGCCCATTTTATATTTTGGCACTGATGCGCAAAAAGAAAAATACATACCCAAACTGGCTACCGGCGAAATGAAGGGTGCTTATGCGCTTACTGAACCTGGTTCAGGTTCCGATGCATTGGGGGCAAAAACCACCGCTACCTTGAGCGCTGATGGCACACAATACATACTCAACGGACAGAAAATATGGATTACCAATGCCGGCTTTGCCGATGTATTTACAGTATTCGCAAAGCTTGACGGCGATAAGTTTACTGCATTTATAGTTGAGCGCGGCACTCCGGGCCTTTCGTACGGCGAAGAAGAACATAAAATGGGCATTAAGGGCAGCAGTACCAGGCAGCTCTTCTTTGAAAACTGTGCAATACCAAAAGACAATTTGTTGGGCGAAATTGGCAAAGGGCACATTATCGCCTTCAATATCCTTAACATTGGCAGGCTTAAACTTTGTGCAGCTGCTTCCGGTGGTGCGAAGTTGGCATTGAGAACATCTGTAAAATATGCCAAAACCCGCGAACAGTTTAAAACACCGATAGCTAATTTCGGAGCAATACAACATAAACTGGGCGAAATGGTGATACGCCTTTTTGCTGCAGAAAGTGCACTCTATCGCACAGCGCAATGGATTGACGACAAAGAAAAGCAATTGGAGACTGACGGAAAAGACGATGCCCTTCTCGGCGCAGCGGAAGAATATGCTATCGAATGCGCAATGCTTAAAGTATTGGGCTCTGAAGCGCTTGATTATGTTGTGGACGAAGGCGTGCAGATACACGGTGGCAATGGCTTTAGCGATGAATATGATATTTCCCGCTCTTACCGCGATAGCCGCATTAACCGCATATTTGAAGGCACTAACGAGATAAATAGGTTACTTATCCTGGATATGTACCTTAAAAGGGCAATGAAGGGCAGGATCAACCTGATGGCTCCTGCAATGGCCATACAGAAAGAGATGATGAGCATCCCTGATTTTAGTACCGATGATGCCCCCTTCTCGGCCGAACTGAAAGTCGTAGCCAACTTTAAGAAGGCCATCCTGATGTGTGCTGGCGCTGCCGTGCAGAAACTCATGATGAAGCTGGATAAGGAGCAGGAACTATTGATGTATTTAGCAGATATGGCTATTGATACCTTCCAGGCGGAATGTGTCTTACTGCGCGCCATGAAAATGAAAAACAGTAACCACCCGGAAGCTGCAACAGCAATGGATATCGCTTCTACATTTATCTACGATGCAGCAGACCGCATCAACCACGCAGGCAAGGCAGCAATAAATAGTTTTGCCGAAGGCGATGAACAGCGTATGATGCTTATGGGCGTTAAACGCTTTACAAAAACTGATAGTTTCAATACCAAGGATGCCCGCAGGCGCATAGCCGCAAAGCTGATTGAAAGAGAACATTACTTCTTTTAATGAAGTTTAATGCGTAAATGAAAAGCGCCCTTTTTGAATTGTCAAAAAGGGCGCTTTTCTGTATAGAAAATAGCACTAGTTCTTATCCCTTATCGCCTTTACTTCTGCCGCAGTAACCGGGCCACCAGCATTACCAAAGCTGCTGTATACATAAGTAAGTACCGCCGCAACTTCTTCATCGTTAAGTGACTGCGGAGGCATAGTGCCGTTATACGTAACACCGTTTACCTGCATTTCGCCACTCTTGCCCTTTAATACTTGCAGTATCGCCCTGTCTTTGTCGGCCAGGTAATCTGATTTAGCAAGCGGCGGGAAGCTGCCTGTAACACCCTCACCACCGGCCTGGTGACAGGCAACACAGGTTTTCTTGTATACATCCTCTCCGCTAACCGCGGTTTGGGCGGTGGTATACGGATTGCCCGCAGGCTTATTGGCATCACCACCACAGGAAAGTAAAAACAATATTGCCATTGACGCAACGGCTGCTAAATACATTTTTTTCATCTTATATGCTTTTACTCGTAGGTTGGTTTTGTTATTTGCTGACAAAATAAGTAAATTTATACGAAACCCGGGAGTCGTAACAAACCTCAACAGAACCAATCTTGAAAAAACATCCCAGCATATTAATTATTGCACTTGCTTTATACACCCTGCTCTCATCCTGCAAGGATACCAAACCGACTAGCAATACCAACACAACGACTACTGATGAGATGGTAAAATACCCCGAGAAGGGAGAAATGCGATTGCTTTCCGACCGACCAGTGGAATTGGAAACACCTCTTAAAATTTTCAAACAGGATTTTACCCCTAACAGCTATTTTTTTGTGCGCTGGCACATGGCACAGTTGGTTACCAAAATCGATATTGATACCTTCCGGTTGTATATAGGCGGAGCTGTGAACAAATCATTGACGCTTTCCATGAATGACCTGAAAACCAAATTCCCGCAGGATTCAATTGTTGCGGTTGCGGTATGTGCAGGTAATTCACGGTCTACCTTTACCCCTAAAGTGCCCGGCGTACAGTGGCGTAATGGCAGCATGGGTAATGCAAAATGGAAAGGCGTAAAACTCAAACACATACTGGCAATGGCAGGCCTAAAAGCCAGTGCTGTAGATGTTACCTTCCAGGGCATGGAAAAAGGTACACTTCCCAGCATACCTGTATTTATTAAATCGCTGGATATTGCCCATGCTACTGATGACGAAGTACTGATAGCCTACGAAATGAATAGCGAGGCAATACCTATGCTAAACGGCTACCCCCTAAAGCTGGTAGTACCGGGTTGGTATGCTACTTATTGGGTAGGCGCACTGAATACTATCAATGTACTCAATGAAAAATTCACCGGCTTCTGGATGGAAAAAGCTTACCTGGTTCCCCCCAACAAATTGAGTGAGGAGTCTCCGGACAGCCTTGCAAAAACAAGGGTACCTATCACCGCTATCCGCTTACATTCTATATTTGTATCTCCTGAGCCGGGAGAGACCGTTGCTGCCAATAAGTTGTGCTCTGTAGAGGGCCTGATTATTAATGATGGCACACCTATCGACAAAGTAGAAATATCGCTGGACAATGGAAAGACCTGGGCTGCGACGAAACTGAACCCGGAATTAGGGAAATATTCCTGGCGCCGCTGGAAGTATGATTGGACACCAGCTAAAGCCGGCAACTACCAGCTGGTAATTAAGGCAACAGATGTAAAAGGCAATACCGAAGTAGAACAGCAATGGAACCGGAATGGCTACGCAAGAACATTTATGGAGCATTTAGAAATTGAAGTGAAATGAAAAAAGTAAAATTCCAACTGCTTCTTATCGTTATGCCATTCAGCCTACTTTGGCTTGCCCTGGCCGGCTGCGGGCAGAAAAAACAGGCAACCATGCCAGTCCCCGTTTCACAAAAGGCCGTGCATACTTTTTCCGTGATGGGCAGCGTACGCGAAATGAACATCGTACCCGATGCTGTTGATTTCCCGGAGCACGAAGGTAAAAGTGAATTCATGTCTTATTGCGCCATATGCCATTCCCTCAGGCACATAAGCATGCAGCCCGATTTTTCACGGGCTATATGGGATGAGGAAGTGCATAAAATGGTAATCAAGTACAATGCCCCTATCGATTCCGCTACCTGCAAAAAGATAGTGGATTACCTGGTGGCGGTTAAGGGGGAGAAAAAGAATACTGATCACGCTCAGTGATCTGGATATGCATATTAAACATATGGCTGACCAAGTTCAAATGCATTCCTGATATCTGCTACACTTTGCGAGATTGCTTTATGCTGATAATGTGGGTTGTCCGTGAAACTTATCCAGTTACCTCCCCATTCTAATTCCGGCAAACCCGGCAATACTATTGCAGCAAGCGATACATACTTTTTGTCAGCAGTTATATATTTTCCACCTTCAAATATTCCGATATCCCATGCTATGCCAAAATTATGGTTGCTTTTTCCTCCTTTCGCTTTAGTAACCATTGTTTCAGTATTTCCGAATCTGCCTTTTTTGTATAGGGCATCCTGTTCCGCGTAAGTACGTGTGCCGGAAATAATACGCACATCCCTTCCATCTGCATTTGCAACTTTAAGGAATTTTCTTGCAAGAATCTGCGCCTTAGGAGTGAGTGTGGCTATATTATTTTCACTTGTCTTGTCAAAAGCGCCGAAGGATGTTGCTATCTCGCTTCGTTTTGCCTCAAATGCCTTATCGGCAGCATCGGTATTGGCCCCCCATATACCGTCAAGTTTTTTGGCATAAAACCCATTCGATTTTAAAAATCTCTGGTAAAAGAGCACATCCTGCTGAAATAATTGAGAACTCATAATTAACAAATTTAGTTTGATTAAAATTTAACTACAATATTAATAAAATCATCTCATTTATTAAATGGGAAAAACACCTTTTTAAGTGAACATGATAAACATGAATCAGGCAATGCAAGTTCTGTATATTTGCGCCCATATATAATACCTATGAGCGAAGAAAAATCACTTAACTTTTTAGAAGAAATAATAGAAAACGATATTGCCGAAGGTAAAAACAGCGGTCGCATCCACACACGCTTCCCACCTGAACCTAATGGTTATCTTCATATTGGCCACGCAACCTCTATTTGTCTCAATTTCGGATTGGCAAAAAAATACAACGGCAAATGCAATCTGCGTTTTGATGATACTAACCCGGTAACCGAAGAAACAGAATATGTGGAAAGCATCAAGAACGATATTAAGTGGCTGGGCTTTACATGGGATAATGAATTGTATGCATCAGATTACTTTGAGCAACTGTATGATTTCGCTGTCTCCCTTATCAAAAAAGGCTTGGCATATGTTGATGACAGCACCGCTGAAGAAATAGCTGCGACCAAAGGTTCTACACAAAGCCCCGGCACTAATAGCCCTTACCGCGACCGCAGCATCGAAGAAAATCTGCAATTGTTTGCAGATATGCGCGCAGGCAAATACAAGGATGGAGAAAAGACACTCCGCGCCAAAATAGACATGGCTCATCCTAATCTGCTTTTACGTGACCCGTTGATGTACCGCATAAAACATGCGCATCACCACCGCACAGGCGACAAATGGTGTATCTACCCTATGTACGATTATGCGCATGGCCAGAGCGACAGCATCGAGAACATTACACATTCCATTTGTACGCTGGAGTTCATTCACCACCGCCCGTTATACAATTGGTTCATTGAACAGTTGGGTATCTTCCCTTCTCACCAATACGAATTTGCGCGCCGCAACCTTACCTATACGGTTATGAGTAAGCGTAAGCTGCTGCAACTGGTTAACGAAGGCCATGTAAGCGGCTGGGACGATCCTCGTATGCCAACCGTTAGCGGTATGCGCAGGCGCGGCTACCCCGCCGAGGCTTTGCGCCAGTTCTGCGATATGGTGGGTATCGCCAAACGCGAAAACATTGTAGATATAAGCGCACTGGAATTCTGCGTACGCGAAAACCTGAATAAGACAGCCAACCGTGTTATGGTGGTGCTCGATCCTGTGAAATTGGTTATTACTAATTACCCCGAGGGGCAGGAAGATATTTTTACAGTTGACAATAACCCTGAAATGGAAGCCGGCACACGCCAGGTGCCGTTCAGCCGCGAGGTATGGATAGAGCGTGAAGACTTTATGGAAGAAGCGCCAAAGAAATTCTTCCGCCTTGCACCTGGCAATAAAGTACGCCTGAAGAGCGCGTATATTGTAGAATGTACAGGCTGCGTAAAAGATGCCGACGGCAATATTACTGAGGTACATTGCACCTACCTGCCTGAAAGTAAAAGCGGCAACGATACCAGCGGCCTGACTGTTAAAGGCACCATACATTGGGTAAGTACAAAACATGCAAAAACTGCTGAAGTACACATGTATGACCGCCTCTTCAGAGTAGAAGACCCATCGAGCGAAGAAGGCGATTTCAAAAGCTACATCAATCCCGATTCAAAGCAGGTACTGCCGGCAGCATATATAGAACCGGCCCTCGCAAACGCCACAGCCGGCGAGCGCTACCAGTTCATGAGAAAAGGTTACTTCTGTGTTGACAAAAACAGCACACCGGATAAACTTATCTTCAACAGAACCGTTACGCTTAAAGATGCATGGGCGAAGGAGAGTAATAAAAAATGATAACACCACCTAAGAATAAAGAGCTTTTTGAAACAGAGATAGCCACCTATTGGTTTGCACATGATGGGCTGCTTACTTCTGTTTCAAAGAACCCTACGAGAACAGTTGCCAATACAACCGAGAGCTTTGAATTAATAAGGCGCATTACCAATGGTAAGAAGCAACCTTTGCTGGTCTATATGTGTCCATCAGGTATGCCCGATAAGGCCACCCGGGATTTCGTGGCTGCTAACCTGCCCACCGTTTATACTGCTATGGCTATGGTTTCAAAAGGTGGGCTTGGAACTATGGTGATGAATATACTGTTCAAATTCAAACCACCTGCCATACCGATGAAGTCATTCAATAATGATACGGAAGCAAAGGCTTGGCTGGAGCGGTATAGGTGATGTTTTCTAATAACACTTATAAAAGGTTCGCGGAATTTTTCGTGAACCTTTTTGTTTTTGCTACCCACACACTTACCATACAATAATGTCATATATTTATAGTGCATGAAACAATTCCGATGAACATACTGTTCAACATATTCCTGGTACTGCACATTATTGGTGGAGCAATTGGTCTTCTGGTCGGAACGGCTGTCCTTATTCTTAAAAAAGGGGATAAAAGGCATAGACTGTTAGGAAAAATATTTCTCTACAGTATGCTGCTGGCGGGCACTTCGGCACTGGTATTATCAGTGTTGCATGAAAACTCATTTCTCTTTATTGTTGGCATTTTCACCATTTATTTAACGGCAACGGGAAAACGATACCTGGCCTTTAAGCAAAAGCTAAAAACTCCTGAACTTATTGACCACCTACTCACATATGGCATGCTGGTAACAGGTATATTGTTTATTGCGCAAGGAATATTTAAGATCGTCGGGCACAATAATTTCGGCATCGTATTCATTGTATTCGGCATCATTGGCTCGCGCTTTGCCACGACTGACATATCCAACTATAAGGGCAAATCTGCATTTAAAAATTACTGGCTTACCGGGCACCTGCAACGTATGACAGGCAGCTATATCGCAGCAATAACCGCTTTCCTGGTAGTTAATGACAAATTCTTTCCACGGGCTATTCCTCCATTTGTACTTTGGTTATTGCCAACTGTTGTAGTAGTGCCATTAATAGTGAAATGGAGTATAAAGTACCAAAAGAAATAAAAAGGCATCCTGCATGCACACACGTTTGAATAGTTTATTTTTATCTTTATTGAAATTTCAGCTCGCTATGCCGCCATGCAAAATGCAGTTTATTAAAAGCCGTATCCTGAACTTGTCGTCAGTTATAACACTTAGCTGTTTGATATCCATTGCTACAGCTATACCGCTACGTGCACAGGAATGTAGTTGCGAGCAAAAATTCAAGTTCATGAAATACGAACTGGAAACCAACTATGCCGGCTATAAGGATAAAGTGAACCCTAAAACCAAGGCTGCTTACGACAAATTAACAAAGGAAACATTAGCCGCCGCAAAGCTCCACCCAACTGGTCCATACTGCCTCCAGGCATTATTTAAGTGGAAGAGTTTCTTTAAGGACAGCCATGTACAGCTTATTATTAAGGATGAGCATATGGATGATTCGCTCGTAATAGAAGAGCGGATAAAAAATACTGAAATGCTGAACATAAGCGAGAAAAAACTGGCCGAACTTGAACATACGACCAGCTACGAAGAAGGTATTTATTACTCACCCGATTCCACATACAAGATTGCACTGGTTAAAAACAAAACTGCTGACCGCGATTTTGCAGGTGTGATAGTTGATTGTAAGAACAAGTATTGGAAACCGGGAATGGTAAAGCTGGAACTAAGGAAACAAAACGATAGCCTCTACGATGCGGTAATGGGCATGCGCAATCATTCAGCGCAATTGCGGCTTTTTTACTTTGATGGCAACAGTTTTGATGGTGGTAACTGGAACAAGGCCGGCAAGAAACAGAAGCACCAAAACGTGGGTGACAATTTTAAGTACAACGATGTTTATTCGTCTAAGTTATCTGACAGTACATTGTATATACAGGTAGGTTCTTTTTCAATGGACAACGCCAATGCCATTGATTCTTTGTTCAAAGCTAATGCAGTCAATCTCAGATCAATGCCCAACCTCATACTGGATCTGAGGCGTAATGGCGGTGGTGGAGATGGTGCTTTCGAACCCATACTACCGTACATCTATACCAACCCTGTGGTCGGCACTGGTAATGATGTGTATTCTACCAAAGATAATATTGCCAGGTTCGCCAAAAGATTGGGTGAATCGTGGGTTCAACATGATGACAGTGTATTTTACAATGCGATAATTGCACGTATGAAAAAACACCCCAACAGTTTCGTTCTTCATGCAGGCGACGATACACTTACAATGGATAGCGTATTACCCTATCCCCGACGCATAGCTGTGCTTATGGATAAAGGTTGCGGTAGTACAACCGAAGAGTTTTTACTTGTAGCCCGCCAAAGCAAAAAGGTGACGCTAATGGGGATGAATAGCTATGGAGTGCTGGATTACTCTAATTGGTTGGTTGGCGATTCCCCTTGCCCGGAAATCGAGTTGCATTATTCTTCAACCAAAAGTCGCCGCATTAATAAGGGGCAAGGTATAGACAATATAGGGGTTAAACCCACCATTAGACTCACAGATGAGCAGGAATGGATAAAAGAGGCTGAAAAGTATCTATTGGAAAAAGGGAAAAAATAATACCGATAAATAGTTAAACTACCGAGAAGGCTAAATTTACCATGAACAAAACAAAAACCCCATGATAATAGGAGTTGCGGGTCCATACTCCGCACCAACTGAAGAGCAACGTCAACAAAACCTTGATGCCATGAACGAAGCAGCAGCAAGGCTGCTGGAATTAGGGCACATACCTATAATAGGTATGAATACGGCTCTACCTGTTGTAACGAAAGCCAATGTAGCTGACAGGTACAAATCAATCATGGATATTTCGCTGGCTGTTATCAGCGCTTGCGAAGGCATATTAGTACTTGCAGAAAGCCCCGGTGTTATAAAGGAGCGCGACCTGATCGTGGCAAAAGGTGGGCAGGTGTTTTATTCTATTGAGGAGGTAAAGAAAAACACGCGACACATTTAATCCAAACAGAAGCGATCGAGTAAGGCACTATCCTTTGTTATCCAATGATCATCTTCCCAGGTATATCTTACGTCGGCCTTTATTGGAGGTTGCCACTGTATTTCATCGCCACGATTGTTCCAGCCAGTCATAATAGTATAATGCAACAAGACCGAAGTGTCGTCCGTCTCCATTGTCGAGGTAATTCTTTGAGACTGATCGGGATTTGCCCAGTATGTGGCGCAAAAACCAGTGAAGCCTATGGAATTCAATAACCCTTCCTGAACCACGTGATCGAAAACATATCCGTAGCCCCAACCTAAGCCGGAGCCATGCCCGCAACCAGTAATAATAAAATACTTACCATTTTTACGAAACGACCTTACCGCGTCTTCACATCTGTCGTCTGTAACATCATAGGCGGTATGGCCTAACAGAAGACCGTCCTTGCTTATTTCCATTAACACCAGCCTTTCAAAAGCTTTATTGTAGTCCATTAATTTTACGAGCAAGATGATGTTTCCATTAGTATTAGAAGGATAATATTTGCCTATTGTATCTTCATCTCCAGGGAAACGTATTTTCCAGTAGTCATCAAGCGTATCAGTGAGGTGATTAGCTATGAGAAACTCCAGCGCATCACTTTTAGAGACATAGCCCGAATCGCTTTTCAATACCAGGTATTTCTTACCGTCCGTTGCTTCTTTGTTTGCGGTATTGCACGACAAAAAAGGAAGACATGTCATAAAACAAATCGTCAAAACGAAGTAAACAAATTGACTGCTCCCTTTTAAGCAATTCATATCATTAGATTACTTTTCCATTTTTTCCAACTGCTGTATCCACTTCCTTACCATCTGTAAAGGTATCAGCCCAAAGATGCCAAAGCTGCAATCGATAAGGATATGAAACCAGGGTATCTCCCTTATGTTGCCGGCAATCAATGCCAGCGGAAACACACCCACACAGGCCAGCATAGCCCAGTCTACAATCCACTTATTGCGCACCGGGTCGCGGTAAGGGCCAATGAATGCTGTTCCAATAACAATATGCGCAAAAGCCATCCAGTCATACCCATAGAAAAGAAATTGGTGTTTATCGTTCATCTCCTGCACACCCAGCCATACCTTGTTCAGCCATCCGCCCATAGCAGTATTATCGCCAAATAAGTGCAGCGACATCAGCCACTTCATTTCGGTATATACCGGAAAGGCCGTAATGCCACTAAGCATAAGCAACACCACAAAAACAACTATCATAAAACGTATACGGGTGAGAAGTCGGGAGTGAACCATAACAAGATGTGGTTGTTGGTTAAACGCTTATAAAATGCACTTTATTTTAATTCTGCGAAATCGCAGAAGAACGCATGGTTGCTATCGCTTGAAAAAATTAAAAACCTGGCATGGTCAGGGTCGGTAGGGTTACGGTCGGTAAGGAAGTTGATGCTATCCGCAAGTTGCTCGGGATGCCACCATGTGGGCTCAGCGCATCTTGAAGTTTTGTATGCGGAAGTGTCCTTCACAGCACAACGTTTACCATTATAACTCCGCAAAGATATAATGCGTTCCAGTTCGGTCGGGCAGGTCGTAAACTCCAACCATATGCAACCATCAAGGGCCGGAATTACCAGGTCCTGTGTGTGCAACACTTCTACGCATGATACCGTGGGCGAGTCCAAAACAGCTGTGTAAATTTCCATAGCAGTCCGCTCCCGAAAAATCTCCTTCACAGTTGCTTTAGCAAAGTCCACTGATTTTTTTGCCCCTATGAAAAAAGAATAAACTGCTGCAATGCCAGTGAGCATCAAGAAAACTATTGCTGCAACGAATAGCCTCAGATTTTTACGGGTGATTCCCATAAAAAAGAGCACCGTCGATGCCAGAAATAAAACAACAGTTATACTGATGAGCTCCGCCATACTAACACCTTACGGTCTTCTTCTTTTTACCAATTACATTCCGTTTTTCCGCTTTCTCAATATATTCAACTGAATAAGGCACCTTGCATGAAGTATCGCCCATATCAACTGTTACCTCACCTATCTCTTCACCGGTTTTTTTAGCCAATTCATTCAGGCTCTTTACATAAGTTCCTACAGCTATCACGAAGGTGTTCATGGTATATTTTACCCTGTTGGCGCTTTTCTTAATTGTTTTAGCCACGGTTTTCAATAGGTCCTTAAGCTGGTCCATATCCAGGTCTGCATCTTGTTTCAACGCAACAATGCCGCACAATGTATTCCAACCTATTACAGCAATGTTCTCGTCTTTGCTTTTTATCCACTCCATTGCTTTTTCCATGCCGTGGTTGCTTTCCGCTGCCACCCACGCTACTGTATACTCCCTTATGCCTGCCGATTTTGCATTGTCCGCCCACTTTTGCAGGTCTTCGGCCGTCATCTTCTTAGGCTCGGCCATAAGGCCAGCCATATACATAGCATCGTATACGCCACTATCATATAGTTCCAAAGCAAGTGAATGCCTTTCCTTAATATGCTTCATCAGCTTTTTCATTTCTTCTATTTTAACCCCGTAGATAGGGTCCACAGCACCATGCTTTAACATGGTGTTCCTATAACTTTCGAGGCCAAGGCTTTTTAATTGTTGCAATATTTCTGCTGATGTGGTCATTGGTTCCGTGTAATTTGGTAGTACAAAAATAGCGGTAAACAGTAAACATTAAACTGTTTAACACCGATTACATTGTGTAAGTAACGTTAAGTGAAGTTAATATCTTTGCAGCAACATAATACCATTATTCACCAACCATGGAAACAGCCTACATCGAAGACCAGCTTTTTGAATCTATCGATTTTACAACCGAACGTTTGCCGGGAACAGAGTATGATAACTGCAGGTTCGTTAACTGCAATTTCACCAATGTAAGCCTGGTAGGCTTTAAACTAATAGAATGTTCTTTTACCGACTGTAACCTGAGCATGGTAAAAATGGATGCCGCAACATTGCGCGATGCTAAGTTTAAAGGCTGTAAAATACTGGGACTGCATTTTGAAAGTTGCGACCAGTTTATTTTTTCAGTTACTCTTGATGATTGCAACCTGAGTTTTTGTTCCTTCTACAAAATGAAGATGAAGAAAATGAAATTCAGCAACTGCATATTGCATGAAGCAGATTTTACAGAAACGGACCTGAGCGCAGGAGCATTTGACAATTGCGACCTTGCCGGGGCTAAGTTTGAAAACACCATTCTCGAAAAAACAGATTTCCGTACTGCATATAACTTCACTATCGACCCCGCGATCAATAAAGTTAAAAAAGCCAGGTTCTCGGTAGTTGGTTTGCCGGGTTTACTTGCTAAGTACGACCTTACTATTGAGCATTAAAAAAGGGCTACCTTTTCAGATAGCCCTTGTATGAAATGATGTAGGTGTATTTAGTCTTGTGTTGCGTCTTCTACTTTAGGTTCGGTTTCTGCAACTTTTTCTTTAGCCTGGCTTTCTTCTTTCTCTTTCCTGGCAGCTTCTTCTTCCTGTATGTGCTTCAGCTCATCTTCACCGGCCGCTAGTTTTTCTTTGAGGCGCTTCATTTTGGCATTGCTGTCGTTTATCAACACTTCAAGGTGAGTGCGCAGCTCTTCTGCTTTTTTACCAGGTGTAATATTATCCAGCGCATTCTGGAAGTCAGCCAGCTTTTCTTCTTCCACTGCTATCTCTTCGCGCATCTTATGCACAATGGTATAGGCCTGCTCCATTCGTGCCGATTTTTGCGCTTCTGCATACATCTTACGCTGATCGCGGTTCGCATCCTTACGGTTAAAGAAGTGTTTACGCGCACCTAAGAAGGCATCCCACATGGTATTGTTATGCTCTCTCGGAACCGGACCAATTTTTTTCCACTCATCAAAAATACGGTTCATTTCAATGGTCGTCTCTCCCCAGCGGCTGGAATTCTTAATTTCTTCAGCCCTTTTCAGCAAAGCTGATTTCAGGTTGAAGTTATTTTCCATGGCCATGCGGGTTGATTCTGTATGTTTTTTACGAGCATCGAAGAATTGTTCCTGCGCTTCGTTATAACGTTTCCATAGCTCTTCGCCTTTATCTGCTGCAATACGCCCTGTCTTCTTCCATTCGTCCATTAAACCGGCAAATGCAAGCGCTGTATTATTCCACTCAGTACTTTCGCGCAATGCTTCTGCGCGCTCTACGATTGCCAGCTTCAATGCATAGTTAGCTTCCTGTTCGCCCTGCACCATATTGTAATGCTCCTTCTTCCTGTCGAAGAAAGTACTGCGCGCGGTCATTATGCGCTGCCATAGTTCTTCATTCTTTTTAGGAAGGGTGCGTCCAATGGTCTTCCATTTTTCTATTATCTGAACAAAAGCCTCCGTTGCTGCTTTCCACTCACTGGAATTAGCCAATGCTTCAGCTTGTTCAGCAAGCTCAATTTTCAGGTCAAGTGTCAGGAACAGATCCTTCTCTTCATCCTGCTGATGTAACCTTTTCCTGTCGAGGAATGCCTTGCGTGCTGCCTCAATACGGTTGTATAGCTTATCACTACGCCCCCTGTCAGCATAACCTGTCAGCTTCCATTTTTCAGCAATGTCTTTAAAAGCCTGTGTGGTATCTTTCCACTCTTCGCTTTCTGCAAGGCTCTCAGCTAGCTCGGCGAGTTTGGTTTTGGCCTGTATGTTTACTTCTACAAGTTCCTTAATGGCGCTCTCCCAGTCAGCAACGACAGCAGCAGGTTTTTCAAAATCGCCTACCGCCGCCACCTGCTTCAGGTAATCTTTCAGGTGGTCAATTTTGTCAGCCAGTTTCAGTTTGTCTTCTGCTGCAAGCCACTCCACTTCTGTTTCGCGTACCCGGGAAAGTACGCTTTCAAATTTTTCAGTAAGGTTCTTCAGCGTAACGTCTGCGGTCTCCGTTGTAATAGTTGCAATTGTACGTTCTGTAATGTTTGGTTTCGCACACAACACAAGATCTCCGTTCTCTTCGAGTTTAAATAATTCTTTGCCAGAGAATGATTGTTGTTCCCACCATAAGTTTAGGTCATTTACCTGTTCCAAATTCATAGCCGTCTGTTTTATAGTACCGTTTATATGTATCATTAAACCACTACCATAAACACCATGTATAAACGTTTAATTTCTCGTGCTTTCCTCAACCCTGGCTACTCAGTTTTTTTATGAGTCTGTACAGCTATTTTGCACTCGCACAGGCAGTTGAAAAAAATAAAAAAATCGCAACGCCTTTTATGGTATTGTAGCGGTAGTTTCACATTTCAACGATAAAGCTAATGTTTTATTTGAAAGAATGGTAATATTCTGGGAAGGAAAAACAGCTAATTATTAATTAATAGTGATTCATTAATATTAAAATTCATATGCGTATGCAGGCAAAACCCAATATATAATGCCATGGTTTGCCTACAAAAGTCACATTTTTGCATTAGTTATAACATAAAACCATACCGGGTACGACCAAATATTTCAATAACTCCTGAAAATCGAATAGTTTCGCAGCGGAAAAGCACATATTGATATGGGAGAAATAAGACATAACTGGACTAAGCAGGAGATAAAAGCAATTTACGACCAACCTTTACTTCAGCTGGTATTGCAGGCGGCTAATGTGCACAGCAAGAACCATGTATTTGGCGAAGTGCAGATAAGCAGCCTTTTATCTATTAAAACCGGCGGATGCTCAGAAGACTGCGCTTATTGCCCACAGGCTGCACGGTATAATACTGATGTAAAAGTGCAGGCGCTCATGAAAACCAGCGAAGTGGTTACTGCGGCTGTAGCTGCTAAGGCTGGCGGGGCATCCCGCTTTTGTATGGGTGCCGCATGGCGCGAGGTGAGGGACAATTCAGATTTTGACAGGGTGATAGAGATGGTAAAAGCGGTGAATGAAATGGATATGGAAGTATGCTGCACGTTAGGCATGCTTACCGAACACCAGGCATCTCGCCTTGCTGAAGCAGGCCTTTATGCTTACAACCACAATGTTGATACGTCAGAAGAACATTATAGCGAAGTAATTACAACCCGCACTTACGATGACCGCCTGAACACCCTTTCCAATGTGCGCAAAGCGGGCATCTCCGTTTGTAGCGGTGGCATTATAGGCCTTGGCGAAAAAGAAGAAGACCGTGTAGGCATGTTGCTTACATTGGTAAACCTGCCACAGCACCCTGAGTCAGTACCTATTAATACATTGGTACCAGTTGCAGGCACACCACTGTCAGAAAACAGCAAAGTGCCGTTCGATGAACTGGTACGCATGATAGCTACTGCACGTATTATTATGCCGCATTCGGCTGTAAGGCTTTCTGCGGGCAGGTTGGCGCTTACAGTTGCGGAGCAGGCCATGTGTTTTATGGCAGGTGCCAATTCTATTTTTGCAGGCGACAAACTGCTTACTACCCCTAACCCGGGCTTTAGCAGCGATATGGACATGTTTAAATTACTGGGCCTTACCCCTAAAGCTGCATTTGCAGATGTTAAGGAAAAAAGCGGGCACAATGTAATGGAGCATGAACACGCTTGAGCAAGCCCTGGAAGCTAAGCTCAGGGAGCGGCAGGCAGCAGGCAACCTGCGAAGCCTTTCGGTTCCGGGCAATGGGACAGACTTTTTTTCAAACGACTATTTAGGTATATCAGCAACCGGTTTATTACATAAACTGGTTGCTGATAATATTTTAACGGCAACCGGATCCACCGGCTCTCGGCTTATATCGGGCAACAGTGCAGAGTTTGAGGCGCTTGAAGCAACCATAGCGACATTTCATAAGGCCGAAGCTGCATTGATATTCAATTCCGGCTACGATGCTAATACCGGACTTATTTCTGCCATTGCCGACAGGCATACTACAATACTTTACGACGAATTATGCCATGCCAGCATTATTGATGGTATTCGGCTCAGTTTGTGTGCTAACAAATACCGTTTTGCACATAATAATTTAGACTCTCTTCAGGAAAAACTACAGCAGCAATCAACCAAATCCGGTTCTGTTTTGGTTATTGTGGAGTCTGTCTATTCGATGGATGGCGATATGGCGCCGCTTGCTGAAATAGTAACTCTCTGCAAACAATATGGCGCACAACTGATTGTTGATGAAGCGCACGCCACAGGCGTTTTTGCCCAACATGGGGAGGGGCTGGTTGTGGCTCTGGGTTTACAGGATGATGTATTTGCAAGGGTTCACACTTTTGGCAAGGCATTGGGTTGCCATGGGGCGGTTGTAGTGGGCAGCCAATTGCTACGCAATTACCTTATCAACTTTGCCCGTTCCTTTATTTATACAACAGCCTTACCACCACATTCTGTGCAGCTTATAGCGGCAGCATACCAACACCTGGCGTCGCCAACATTCAGCAACCAACCCCTGCACAACCTCATCGCTTATTTCCGCAACCGCATCAGCGAAAGTAATATGCCGGGATGGGTTGATAGCATCAGCCCCATTCAAGCCCTTGTGATTGGCGACAATGATAAAAGCCGTGCACTTGCCTCAATACTACAGCAACAGAATATACACGTAAAAGCCATCCTTCACCCCACGGTACCCAAGGGCAGCGAAAGGTTACGGATTTGCCTGCATACTTTTAATACGAGGGCGGAGGTGGATAGGTTGTTGGGGATTGTGAAAAGCTCATTATCTAATTATTAGGTATCATGAAGAATCTGACACTGAAAAAGGCGGGTTTAATGTTCATTGTATTGGGCTTTCTTACACTTTTTGTGGCTTTCTTTTACGATCCAAGTTGTCCACCACTTCAAGATCCGGAACTTGCACCAAAGGAAGTTGTTGCTGCTTTAGATGCACGATCTGCAAAAGCAGAAATTATCTATCTGGCTGGATGGGTATTGGTGGGTATTGGTGGAGTTTTGATGCTGCTTAACTTTGGTATACGCCCAAGTATCAAAAAATGATAGTCGACACTTCCGCCAGTATCAGTAATACCAGCATCTAGTTCTATAGAGTTGGTTTACCAGAAGCAAGTAGATGGAAGGTATTAGCCCAAGTCATTGTCGTATATATTATTATCTATCCAGCTGAAATCATCAACCACAGCGCCTATTTTATAGATATCCACACGGGCTGTGCGATTCCTGACCCAATTACATAAATCGACTACAATGCTATCATCACCGGGATGGTGCAGGAAATTGATGATCTCGTCCCAAGTCCAATCATACATACTGCCATATGCCCGGCTCGTTTTGCAGCTTGAATCTGGCAAATAGACAACATACCCGCCAGCCCCAAGTAACCGTTTTTCATCGGCAACTTGTTTCCTGTATTGTTGCAACTCCTCTTTATAATAATCATCAGATCCATTATAGCCGAAAATACCTAAAAATAAATACCATCTGTATGAAGGAAAATGGCTTAAAGTTTCAAGGCTCTCCTTGCCAATTGTTGTGCTGTCCATCTCTTCCGGTGCCGGCTTCAACTGGAATAGCTCAAAGTGTATGCTATGTTTTTCGAATGGCTTAAGTATTGTATCAAAGTAATGATGTCTTACAAGTTGATACACCCTTTCCTCATTATTTCCGGCGAATCCTTTTGTAACAAAATAATAATAGTTCTCGTCGTAGTAATTCTCCTTTAAATAAAAAATATCAGGGTTTTCCTTGTCCTGTTCAAGCCCTTGAGAAAAATCGTATCCATCCTCATACCAATCGTCATAATAGCCATAGATAACTGTTGCGTTCAGTTTTTCAGCTAATTGACTTGCAAGCACCTCATACCCCGATGTATCCAACTCATGTTTTACTAATGCAACTACGTCAATACCCATTACCTGAACTATTTACATTCACTACAAATATAACCGGCATCATTATACTATTAACAATCATTGCCTCCGAAATACAATCAATGGTCATAGCTCACCACCCTGGTTATCTGCCATTTGTTACCAGTCTTTTTCCATATCATTAGAAATTTAAATGTACCGGTTTCTTCTTTGCCATTTTCTATGTGGCGGAACTGGTGTGAGCCGGTTTCTATTGCACCGTAGTTTTTGATGGGGTGTACTTCTAATGTCTTTTTGAGTAGTGTTCTTGTAAGCTTGTTTTCTTTGTTGAAGTTATTTTCAAAATTCTTAAACACGGTATCGTAATGGATCAATCCGCCATTATCCTGGAACCATTCGAGGTCTGGAGAAAAGTAGGTTTTGAAAACGGCCAGGTTTTGGGTGTTGAATGCTGCGAACATCAGGCTGTCTTGCGTTGCTATTTCGCGGAATAATTCCGGTGGTGTGCGGGCGACCTTCTTTTCTTGGGTGAATGCGGAGCTACAGCATAGGGTTGTAACCAGCAAAAATATGAATGAAAATTTCATTGTATGTGGTTTAGAATTTATCGCCAGCGCGTTACATCGCTGTTAATTGGTGTCTGCGAAATTAAAAAAATGGTTATCCAGCAGTTACTCATAACTAATTAATTATCAAATGAATGTATTTGACGACTGGTATGAAATTCATTCATTGATCGTTTATAAGTGTCTGCGGAATTTAAAAATAGGGGCGTCTCCTTATCTCCTGAAATAAATTCGGGAAAGGTTCTGCAAATGGGATGAGATGGTACGCTTATAGTTTGCTTCTGCTTTTTCATGCCTATGGCTTTATGGTAAAGATAATATACCGGATGACGTTTTCGAACACCTGTGGTTTTCATTCAGTGTTTGTTGTGGATGGGGTGCAGAGCAAAGCATTTCCTGATAAGGGTTTTAACGCTGAGCCCGCGGAGGATCCGCAAAGGAGGCGCAAAGCCATTTATGTTAGTGCAAACTTTGTCAAGCATGAATCATTTTTGTTATTTTATTATGTTTAGAGCGTTGTTCAACGCCTTCAGCATTGGTTATAAATGTAACTAAACCGTGAGTTTCACTCACGGCTATTCATATTGAAGCCTTTCAGGCTTCCTCCCCAACAGTGCCATTGCGAAGATGTGATAATATAGTTTTATGTCACCCCTTCGGGGTTTTTGTCCATTTCGTTTGGTAATTCTATAATAATATCATCCCTTCGGGATTATACATTTTGGTACGTATGCATTGCTGACGGGGTGGGCAACCCATTATTTCAGTTATTTTTGTATTATTGTACTTAATATTGTTTTATTCAGGGCAATTATGTTGCTTTGACAACTCTTTTATTTAATTTTAAGCCGTGTTCAAATATCACTGCCATTGCTATGCGTGGTGGTGTAAACAATATAAGCATGAAACAAAATATGGTATCAGAAAATAAACAGGCGGAAGAAACGGGTTTGATGCACAATGTATCGCGCCGTAACTTTCTTGCGCTTGCAGGCGGTATTACAGGTGCTGGTTTGTTAGTAGCATCTTGCCGCAGAACCCCTCCCGATACAGTTTATGTAGGCAAGGGCGACACCGCATTGCTCAATTTCCTTTTAATAGTTGAAGAAGTACTGGCAGCAGTTTACATACAGGCTAACCTTACCGGTTATTATGGTTTAACCAAAAGCCAGCTTGACCTGCTGGTTGATATGCGCGACCACCAGCTGGCACATAAAGTGCTGTTGAAGAAGGTACTGGGCAGCAATGCGATTACCGATATCGTAACTGTACTTGGAGCTGTTACCTATGCCGATAAGACAGACTTCCTGAAAAACTCTGTTTTGCTGGAAGACCTTGCCGTTGCAGCATACAATGGCGCCGCAAAGCGTTTTACCGATACCAATTACGTATTGCTTACCGCTAAAATGGCTACCGTACAGGCACGCCACGCAGCTTATTCGCGCGAAGTGCTGGTACACAATACTTTAGCTGACACTGTGATTGTTGATACCAACGGGCTTGACAGGGCTATGGCGCCAATTGAAGTGTACAATGCTCTTGCACCGTACATACAAACCAAATTTGACATCAGTAATTTACCTGCTTAATAACGGGTATTCATAAATGAAGAGACAGGGGCGACCCCATTCTACAAACAAATACAATAAGCATGAACCTCAAAAATATTCTGCACGAAATAGAGCAAGCTACCCCTGAAGTGTATGAACAAAAAAGTGACCGCCGTAACATACTGAAGAACCTCGGTTCGAAAGTGGCAATGGCTGCGGTGCCTTTCGCATTGGGTTCTTTATTCAGCAATAAAGCCCAGGCAAAAACTACAGGAACTATTCTTAGTGCGCTCAATTTTATACTGGAGCTGGAATATTTTCAGTACAACTATTATCATACCGCACTGGCTACAGGATCGAACACCACAACAACGCTAATTCCTGCTGCTGACCGTAATGGTTTCCTGATGATAGAAGGCCACCAGAAAGCACACATCACTTTTTTACGCAAGACAATTGACAAATTGGGTGCTGTGCCTTTCACGCCAAGTGGCTATACGCTTGACCCTATTACAGGCAACCCATACTCTCCTGCTTCTTACGATTTTACTGCCCATAACGCTTACCGTGTTTTTGAAAACTACGATACGTTCCTGGCAATTGCGCAGACGTTTGAAGATATGGTTATCCGTGCATACCAATGGCAGTTGGGCAACCTGCTTGCCAATACCAACGATATACTTACTCAAGTACTACAAATGAGTACTGTTGAAGCAAGGCATGCATCATATGTTCGCAACCTGCGCCGCGACAGGGGTGCAATTGATATACCTAAGCCATGGATAACGCAGAATGCTGCTCCTAACCTGAGCCTTATCAATTTTTACCTGCATGAGGATAATGCAATACAGAAAGGCTATGATCTCACCACGCTGTCAGACAACGGCACGCCAATCACCGCAATGGCTGCGACTGAGGCTTTTGATGAGCCGTTGAGCGAGGACAATGTAAAAACACTTATAGCGCCGTTTTTACAATAAATAATACTGATTACTTCTTTTTATACTGGGCTGCGTTTGCAGCCCTTTTTTGTGGACCTCATCCCCGGCCCTTCTCCCATAGAGAAGGGAGATTTTATGTCTGTGGCGCAGTATCCTTGCGCTAGATTCATACTAACCTAACAAATTAATTGACAATTATTTTACGTTGGGTTGCTGTGACCATCCGCTGTTGTACTTTCTTTGCCGCTGCAAAGAAAGTACCAAAGAAAGCAGCTTTTTTGCCAATCGCTCCGTGGGCAAAAATAGCCGCCCGGCGTGTTTTGTTGCGGCTTGTTACTCTATACGTCCGCTTTCGCGGCAGTTGTCATCGTGTTACGAGCAAGAAGATGTATCCTAACAGCAGCACACCCAGGGAACGGAGAATGATACTTTTATACTTCAAAGTGTAGCACCTATGGGGCATTCCAGTTTGGCAATAGGAAAAAAAATTGAAGCAGAAATAGGGGTAAAAGGTTTGTGCGTTGTCTATTATTTGTAACACGGCAAATACACACCATAAAACACCAAAGCAATGTCTGTTGTCATCATTTGTATAGTAACCCTGGTATCGCAGTTTATTAATAAGGTAAATGGCGTAGGGCCGGCAATATCTAAAACATATTCACTTGAAGGATTTGCGTTGCTGGATGCCGCTATAGAGGCTGACGTATATTATACGCAGGCAGACTTTTATAGTGTGGAAATACTGGCGCAGGCCAACATACATGACGCTATTGAAACAAAAGTAGTTAACGGCAGGCTGCGCATACAATTTGACAAATTCAGGAATGTGCGGCAATATAGCCGGATAGTCATTTTTATAACCGCCCCGCAACTTGCGAGCATTGGTGTGGTAATACCGCCACTTCATCGACATGGCATGTTAGGCGAAGTGCTTACTGAGGCCTGAAGGGCTATCTCTTTTTTTTTATTGTTTCACGCAAAGGCGCGGAGACGCAAGCCGCAGACTATTCAAGGTATCAAAGGCGCAACAACAACCGGAGAAAGACAATTAACTAAATGACACAGCCTGAAGGGTTTTCTACCAACTAGATAAAACAAAGAATAAAAAAAGTTTCACGCAAAGGCGCGGAGACGCAAGCCAAAGCATATTCAAGGTATCAAAGGCGCTACTACAACCGGAGAAAGACAATTAACTAAATGACACTAGACCTCTTGTATAATTAGATATCACAATAAAACGATTGGATAGCCCCGATGGGGCATAGTTCAAAGAACTATGCGATATACTGCAAACAGGACAGCCCCTCTGGGGCATACCACTTGATAAAACATTTTACAATGGAATTATGCAAGAAGTCTACTGCCTGATTGGCTTTCTACTAACTAAATAAAACATACGAAACAAAATCTATTACTCACCAAGGAGATGAGGCGCTATACTTATGCCCATCTCAAAAGACAAACCAAAATGAAACAAGTAAAGATTTATCTACTGCTTGCGGCAGCGTTGCTGGCACAACTCACCACCTTTGCACAAGCCACGCAAAATGTCACCGGCACGGTGTATGACGAAGCATCAAAAACACCGTTGATAGGCGCTATAATTGTGTTGTTGAACACGCCCTCGATAGGTGGGGCAAGTGATAGTGCAGGCAAATTCACAATAAATTCCGTGCCTATAGGCAGGCAATCATTCAGGGTAAGTTATATGGGCTATGAGGACAGGGCGGTAAATGATGTAGTGGTGACGGCAGGCAAAGAAGTGCACCTGGAAATAGGCCTGCAGGAGGCGTTGCGCAAACTAAGCGAAGTGACCATAACCTATAATAAAGCGAAAGATAAAACCCGCACGAATAACGATATGGCCCTTGTAAGCGCACGTTCGTTTAATGTTGACGAAACCAAACGTTATGCGGGGGCACTCGGCGACCCATCGCGTATGGCTGCCAATTTTGCGGGAGTGGTAAGCGGCAATGATTCGCGCAACGATATTGTGGTAAGGGGTAATTCGCCAACGGGCATGTTGTGGCAAATGGAGGGTTTAAATATTCCGAACCCTAACCACTATGGCTCGCTGGGCAGCACAGGTGGCGGTATAAGTATGCTGAACAATAATAACATTGATAAAAGCGATTTTATGACCAGCGCATTCCCGGCGGAATACGGCAATGCGGTTGCGGGTGTTTTTGATATGAAGCTCCGCGATGGCAACAAGAACAAAAACGAGTTCCTGGCACAGATGGGCTTCAATGGTTTTGAACTTGGCGCTGAAGGACCATTAGGCCATAACAAACGGACATCGTACCTTATTAACTACAGGTATTCAGTACTGGGCGTGTTTCAGAAACTGGGTATGAACTTTGGCACCGGCTCGGCTGTACCTGAATACCAGGATCTGAATTATAAGATAACTACTGAGCTCAGCAAAAAATCGAAGCTTACTTTATTTGGCATTGCAGGTAGCAGTAAAATTGATTTCTGGGGCAAGGATGTGGACACAACCAAAAATGAATTGTTTGGTGGAGACCCCTATGCCGATGAGCAGAACAAATATGCAACAACTATAACCGGGCTGAAGTTTGAACACCGCCTTTCAGATAAAACGTTTACGAAATTCACGCTGGGTTATGCTACTACATTTGAGCAATATTTACTTGACTCCATCAGCTATGCAGACAGGTCATCGTACCCGAATGAGCAGGCAAAATTTACTACGGGGAAAATGTCGGGGGTATGGTCTTTGCTGCATAAAATAGATGCGCGAAACAACATCAGTACCGGTGTTACATACGACCGCACCAGCTTTAACCTGCTCAATAAAGAAATGCATCCCGGCATAGCTGACAATGTATATATTAACCAAACCGGCGACTACAGCCTGCTACAGGCATATGGTGAATGGAAGCGCAGGTATAATACAAAACTATCGTCGGTAGCTGGTTTGCACGCACAATACCTCGACATCAGTAACAGTATATCGGTTGAGCCACGCCTTGGTATGAGATATGCATTCAATAGCCGCCATGCGCTGGGTGCTGGCTATGGCTTGCATAAACAAGCGCAAAGTATTTACACTTATTATGTGCAGACACCAACCAATGGCGGCATAAGCTATACCAATAAAAACCTTGGGTTTACAGGCAGCCATCATGCAGTTGTTACGTATGACTGGAACATTAATGAGCATATGCGACTGAAGGCTGAGGCATATTTCCAGGCGCTATCAAACGTGCCTGTAGAACAGCGTAGCACTTCGTTTTCGCAATTGAATACGGGTAATGATTTCGGACAATCGGGAACTGACAGCCTGGTGAATAAAGGTAAAGGCAGCAACTATGGCTCAGAGCTTACTCTTGAACGATTCTTCAACAAAGGGTTCTATTTCCTAGTAACGACCTCGCTGTTCAATTCCAGCTATAAAGGCAGCGATGGCGTTACACGCAATACCGCCTTCAATACAGGCTATGTATTTAATGCCCTTGCTGGTAAAGAATTTAAATTGGGGCATACAGGTAGCGTACTTGCCTTTAACCTTAAACTAAGCAGTGTGGGCGGCAGGTATACTACGCCAATTGATTTTGAAAATTCGAAACAGGAAGGACGGGCAGTATATAAAAACCAATTAGCTTTTACGCAAAAACAACCGGACTACTTCCGTACTGACCTGAGGATCGCTTATCGCAAGGAATACAAAAAGAGTACTCTTGAAGTTGCTGTAGATTTCCAGAACCTGACGAACCACCAGAATATATTCGCACAATACTACGATTCGAAGAACGCAAGGATCGTTACTTCTTATCAGCAGTCATTCTTCCCTGTGCCAACAATAAGGTATACGTTTTAGAAAGCCTCTTTCCGGCCCCATCCTTTCTCACATAGAGAAAGGAAGGGGTGACAGCAGCGAATAAATCCCGACTTAGTTGAATATTCTATAGTAACATATCACGCATAACTGCGCGAATCCAAACATTCAAATATTTTAGCTATATTTGCATCAGCCAATAAACAACTTGATTCTTCGTGGTAAAACTTAGTCGACATAGCAGTTTCAATGAACTTAAGTCCGCAAACACCTTGACGGGCAACGCTGATATTAGCGCGTTTGCTGAGTACAAAATGCTTATTGATATTTTGCAGGATTCAATCATTTCACAAAAGGCTGCGAGTACAAAGACTGGAAAAAACAAGAAGAAAAATGGATAGTGGCTTGCGCGCAAGTTTGCTGACTGTTTGTCGTCTTCTCAGTAAATACAGTGTCGAGTACTTAATAGTTGGAGGCACAGCAGTAGCTCTCCATGGGTATTTTCGATTGTCTGCATCTTTTGCTGGCGTTCCTGCGGAGAAGCCGGATCTTGATTTTTGGTATAATCCGTCCTACAAAAATTACTTCAACCTTCTCAATGCAATTGAAGCATTAGGACAAGATGTATCGGAGTTTAAAATTGAAAAAGCGCCCAATCCGAGAAAATCCTTTTTTAAGTTGGATTTTGACTCTTTTACAGTTGACTTTCTTCCGGAATTGCCTGGCCTTTCAAAATTCAGAAATTCGTATGATTACAGAGAAGTAGCTCAAGTCGACGATATTGATATTTTGTTTATCAATTTTGACGATCTAATCACAAACAAACAGGCTATCGCTCGAGAAAAAGATATTAAAGACATAGAAGAACTTGAAAAACTGCGGAGAAACGATCCTTAGTAGCTAACAGGCAAATATAATATACATGCAATTTTTTAAAAAGGCCTGTAATCGAAATCGACCACAACGGTTTTTTCAAACCATACTTTGTTATTGTTGTCTTTGGCCTGTATAGTGTAGGTTCCTTTCAGGTCGCGATGGGGCTCAAACTCTATGTTCATGGTTACACCGTCTTTGTCAATTATTTGGTCGCCATCAATCTTGCGGTATATGTCGCCATTGGCTTTGTAAATGGTAACATACATATGCTTGTAATCGCCATTGCCCCATTTTGCCGGAACTATCATCCGCGCCTTTTCTTTATCAATAACTTCTTCATCGGGGCTGTTATTCAGAGCTACTACATTATAATATGTTGGCACCTCTTGCTTCAACAGTTTAGCAAGGTAGTTTATCAGTAATTCTGATTCTTTGGGCCTATCAACTTTATAAACGGAATTGAGGCTGTGATGATTAGTAAACAGCCAAACCGCATGCTGCACCAAAAAGGGAGTTAACCTATTGCTCCTTGCAAATGCCAGGGTCTTGACCATATTGGTGTCGCTTGCCTTCGACTGTAGTGTGTAGTTTACATTAGCCCTGGGATACCTGCCATAACTTTTACCACAAAACGTTTCCACGAAAATATCTTTCGATTCGCCGGGTGCTACTTCAACCTGTTCGCTACCCCAAAGCACGAGGTTCTGGTAAGCAGTATCATCTGGCAGGAAGACCATGCCGGGGTCTACCTGTATGGTGAGGGCTTTTTTGGTGGTATTGGTTAACTGTATATTTAAACACCGCCCGCAGTAACCGCCCAACGACATAGCCTTGATAATTACTTTCTTTGATGCTATTCCACGTTTTAACGTAAGCTTCTCCAATTCGGCAAATGCGCTAGTCGCTAACAATAGCATTATACACATTGAAATAAAAACCTTGGATATACCGTGCTTAAGCATATAAAACAGTTTAAATGTAAGTACTAACCGAAGATACACAAATTCTGAATGTGATAGTTCGCTCCTGAATATTTTATTGTAGATATATTTGTGCAGTGAAGTCGCAGCAACTAAACCGCACTATAACTATAGTTAACTTTATATGGCCATCTACAATACAATAGGCAAGCAGTACAACAGCACCAGAAAGGCAGATAAGTATATAGCCAATAAAATGATGGAGCTACTGGCACCAGACAATAACGGCATATACGTTGACATTGGCTGTGGTACCGGAAATTATCTGAAAGCTTTTACTGATAAGGGACACCGATTTTACGGTATTGACCCGTCTGAAACGATGCTTGAAAAAGCGCGGCTACATTGCACTGCCGCAACACTGGTACAGGCACATGCCGAGCAACTGCCAATAGCTGACGGATTCTTTAATGGCGCGACAGCTATGTTTACCCTGCATCACTGGACCAGCATACTTACCGGGTTGCAGGAAGTAAACCGCGTACTAAAACCCGGTAGCAAAATGGTAATATTCAGCATTACACCTGACCAGCTGGACGGGTATTGGCTTCAGCACTACTTCCCCAAAATGATAGAAAAAAGTAAGGAGCAAATACCCGGCCTGGACGCTATGTATACCCTGTTTGAGAAGAGCAATTTCAAAAAGGTAACTACTGAAAATTACTTTGTGCATCCTGAACTGGAGGATCATTTTCTTTACTCCAATAAATACAGGCCGGACATGTACCTGCGACCTGAAATAAGAGCTAATGTTTCCAGCTTCAGTGCGTATTCAGAGCCTGCGGAAGTGGAGCGTGGTTTGAAGGAACTAGAGGCTGATATTGCATCGGGCGCTATTCAGCAGGTTATTAAGAATTACGAAAATGACAGAGGTGACTACATTTTCTTTATGGCGGAGAAGTAGTAGCTGTTGAACTTCAAACTTCCGCATGTAAACATCCCCTCACTCCCCTTCCAAGGGGAATAGCTACACTGCGTCTCTCGCAGTATAAAACAATACACGTGACGAGTTTAGATGTCTAACTGGTATAATATCAATTCAAACTCAGGTATCGGGATTTCTTCAACATCTATAAAGCACAAACGAAAAGAGGCGCAAAAATTGCGCCTCTTTAATCAATTCAAAATACAGTTTCTATTTCTTGCTGCCAAACACCTTCTTCAGGAGGTCTGTTATCTGTTCGGCAGGGTTCATCCTTATTTTGGCTTCCTGCTCGGCAACCATAAGGAAAATACCATTGAGCGCCCTTTCGGTAACATATGCTGTAAGATCGGGGTTTATTTTTGTACGGGTGGTTGGCAGGGCATTATAAATGTCGAACACTTCAGCCCAGTACTTGGTGGCATTCACTTTATCAAGCGACGAACTGATGACTGGCTTAAATGCGGCAGTGAGTTGGGTTGTTGTTTTTGTTTTCAGATATTGAGTGGCCGCGTCGTTATTGCCTTTAAGAATACCTAAGGCATCCTGTATGGTCATTCCCTTAATAGCGTTTACAAAAATAGGCAGTGCCTGGTTAGTCGCATCTTCAGCGGCCCTGTTCATGGCAACAATAGCTTTATCAACATAGTTGCCCATACCAATAGTGCGTAGCGCATTCTCTACCTTTTTAGCTTCAGGCGGCATTAATACTTTAACCAATGCATTGCCAAGAAAGCCATCCCTAAGCGATAATTTACCGGTAGCGGTTTTGGCGCCCAGTTCCAGTGCTTCACGAAGACCGGCTGTTATTTCGGTATTGGTAGGGCCCAAAACCTTTTGCTTTTTGCCACCTCCAAATACACTGCTTGCATCTTTAACTACATCTTTAAGAAACTGCGCCTGCACAGGCATAGCCATTACTACAGTAGCTATTATTCCGAGAACTATTTTCTTTATCATTGCTTTTGCTGCGATTTAAAAGTTACACACAATATAGGCCTTCGCACCTTAAAATAAAACTATTTACCTTTCTGGCCACCGCCCTGGTTTCCGCCACCACCCTGGCCACCGCCCTGGTCGTTATCATCGCTGTCTTTCAGGTTTTTACCCCTGTCTTCGCCTGATGGTTGCGTTTGTTTGGTTTTAGTTTCCTTTGGCTTCATTTCGTCGGGCTTGCGCTTGCCTCCACCCATACCCATTGCAATATCCTTGCCAAACTCTGTTTTACCGAAACGCCAGGTAAATGTTATGTTTCCTATGCGCGTTTCTTTCACCCTGTTTGTGGTTTGGCTGAAGCCTGCAAAACTATAATCGTTAATGAACCTGTGCGTTTTAAATACATCGGAACAGTTCAATACAAGAGTTGCCTTACCCTTCAGCAGATTCTTACGTACCGCAACATCGAACCAATAGGTGTTTTTGATGGTGCCCTGCGCAACAACCTTAGGCGATTCGTAGTTGCCGTTTACCTGTACTGAAAAGCTTTTAGGCAGCTTTACGGTTGTGTTTAACTTACTGAAAAAGCCAAAACCGGTCTTGGATAAATTATTGTACCTGATCTCGTTCTGGAAGGCGTTGCCACTTATTGTGGCTTCCCATATTTTGGTCAGTTTCAGGTTACCGATAGCTTCCGCGCCATAAGTAGTACCACTTGCAAGGTTAAGCGGCATAGAAACCGACCTTCCTGCAAACGGACCGTCATTTTGCACAGTAATAATGCGCTCTATAAGGTTTTGGGTATACTGGAAATAGGTACTCAGAATAATGTTATTGCCTTTCTTATCGAGCTTATTGTAACTGAACTCGATGTTATGTATAAATTCAGGGTTAAGACTTGGGTTACCTGTATTGATCGTTCCCGGATTTGACAGGTCATAGAAAGGCATGAGCTGGAAGAAATTGGGCCGGTTGGTGCGGCGGCTATAATTCAGGTATACGCTCTGCTGGTTTTTCAGCTGGTAGGAAACGAATGCTGATGGGAAAAAGTTGAAGAAGCTATTCCTCAATTTAGTTACTCCCCTGTTTTCGCTTGTGCCATTATATTCAGCGTCTTCGGCGCGTAAGCCCAACTGGTAGCTGAACTTATCCAGCTGGTCGCTCCAATTGATGTAGGCTGCGTGTATCTGCTGAATGTAATTGTACTTTACAAAGAGTGCAGAATCAACCGCCCTTGGCCTGCCCGCACTATCTACGATGGGGTCGTTGTTGCTGTTAAAATCAGTTATCTGTGTTTTTACCCCCATGCCGAATTTGCCGTTTTTGGTGAGCATCGGGTTGGTATAATCGGCCCATGAGGTGAACGACCTGTTATAGCCCTGGCCCGGTGCCGACTGGCTTATTGGGAAATATGGATAAATACGGCCCGCACTATCGTTAACCGTATAATAATCACTCGACCTCTTCACCTCAAAATCCGTAAAAGTAGCGTCAACACTCAATTCCTCGTCTTTCTTTTTGAACTTATGTTTGAAGTCAATTGCAGAAGATATGGAAACTGGTTTGCCATCGGTAGCGCTATATCTATATTGGTGAAAAACAGGATTGGCAGGGTCATGGTAAACGTAGTAGTCAGATTTGTCCGTATAACCAAAGTCCATGAAATTGATGTTCTCGGTTATAGTAATGGAGTTGAACTTATTAGGGTCGTAGGTTACACCAACACTATTAAATGAACCATTAAAATGACGTGGCGAATGTTCGTAAGTATGATAGGTGGAATCAGCGCTTTTACGGTCGGTTGTAATATTGTTGTAGGTGTTGTTAACGCGAACGCTGGAATTCATAAATGCCATCCATTTACCCTTGCGTATGTTAAGGCCAAAATTGCCATTGTATTTATCGCGGGTACCCGCACCCAGGGTAAGGTTACCGTTAATGCCCAGCCTGCCGTCTTTCTTGGTAACAATATTGATAATGCCTGTTGTACCAGATGCGTCGTATTTAGCTGAAGGGTTCGATATCACTTCTACATTTTCAATACTCGAAGCGGGTAAGCTTTGCAGTGCCGAATTAACATCAGAACCCAAGAGCGTTGCTGGCTTACCATCTATAAGTATGGTTACCCCGCCCTTGCCACGCAGGCTAACATTACCGTCCGCATCAACGGATACTGAGGGCACATTCTGCAATACATCGGTAGCATTGCCACCGGCGCTGGTAATGTTCTTTTCTACGTTAAATACCTTCTTATCTACCTTCAGCTCCATAGCAGCCTTTTCGCCAACAATGTTTACTGTTTTAAGTGTTGTTTCGCTGGCAGCTATTTTTATGAGGCCCATGTTTTTATCAGGCGTATCGGCTTTAAGGGCAACGGTAATGTACTTTGTGGTAATGCCAACGGATTCGATCCTCAGGCGAAATGTGCCCATGCTTACCGGGGCAATATGGAAGGTGCCATCGTCCTTGGTCAGGTCGCCATTAACAACGCCTGAATCTATGCGGAGCAAAGTGACCGTTGCATAAGAAAGTGGTTGGTTTTTGTCGTCTACCAGTTTACCTGAAATACTGCCTAATTTAGACTCACCTGCACCACCCGAACCCGGACCACCTGCCTGTGCAAAAACATAATTATTGAAAATGCTGAAAAGCAGCACGAATAGGAAATACCTGAATGAAAGCTTCACACGATTACATTAAGGCGCAAAAATCTGTTAAATATGTGAAAATTTAATTTTTTGGGGTAATAAAGTATTGTTAATTGGGCTTGCGGTTTCAGCAACATTTCAATGGCAAAATGCTTTAAAAATGCGGCAGCTCCTGCCATTTGTCTTTCTGTTTTACCAATATCTTGTTATTGTTTATCCAGAATTGGTTGGGGTAAAGCGGGTTGCTTACGCTCACTACTTTTTTACCTTTTACAACCGGTGCCTCAAAAGCGGGGAAATGGACCAGCTCATCGCATATTTTCTGAAATAACTGCTGACCCTGTATCTTATCTATAGTAAATACCTTTTTAGGCTGTTTTTCTTCATCAGCTTCGCTGGCAGAAATACCTTCATATGAAAACGCACATATTTTGCCATTCTCATCAATTATCATATTAAAAAGCTCCAGCGTATACCTGCCATTAGGCAACTTCAGCAATTCGCTTCGTAGCTTATTAAAAAGGTATACTTCGGCAGTGTGGTGCTTTTTAAAAGCTGGCACTTCGTCATGTATGGCCTTTCCATCCAATTTTACCGGCCAGCCCTTGGTTTTAATTATCTTTTTTAGCTCTTTATCGCTGTCCGGTTCTGCAACTTCTATGGTGTCAACAGAACCTTTGTTGTATGTAAGCTTATTGTTGTAAAGACTAACTATACCGTATTGGTTTACCGTATACTTTTTTGTGCCTGCCTTTTGTGGAAAGGCCACATGCGGCGCGAAGGCCATCAGTATACATATAAGTATTTGCGAGATTATTTTAGAGTTAGCCGTCACTATCACAAATCTTTTGATTCGTAATAATACAAAAGATTTGCCAATCAGGTAATGCCTGAAGGCTAAAATGAACATGTTATAGTACTATAATGTCGTCGCTTTGCTGCAGAGATACTTTGTGTTTTTCTACTATGATCTTGCACCTATAGGTAGCGCCATTACCTTCGCCTGCTACTTTTTTACCTTTTAATTCTGCTGGCTTCCAGGTAGGGAAACGCTGCATAATATCGCATGCCTTATCAAATATCTCTTTTTCTGTTTTTGGGTCTACCTTTATTGTAGGCTCGCCTTGTTTCGGATTTGCTGCTTTTGTGCCTTTAACAGGGGAATACATAAATCCACATGTCTTGCCGTTCTCGTCAACAATAATATTAGATATATCAATTGTGTAGAAGCCATCTTCAAGTTTTGAAAGTTGTTGCTTCATTTGTCGAAAAATATATAGCTGTGCATCGCCACCTTTGAAGGCCGCCGGTTTTGCATCCGTCACTATGTCTTTCCCATTCACCTTTTCAGGCATTGGGTCTCTTCTTATTATCTTTTGCAGGATTTCCTTGGTAGAAGGTTCTTCCATTTCAATAGTATCAAACCTTGGTTTGCCATATTCAATTCTGGCACCAAGGCTAATCATGCCATACTGATCGGGCTTGAAAGTTTTGGCTGCATTCTTTTGAGCAAAACTACCGATACCTGTAAGTAGCAGCAAGGCAATAAGCAAAGTTTTAAGAGCCAACCTGGGAAATAAGTAATGAGTCATAAGTTTTGATTTTAAATGAAGCTCTGTAAATTATTATAATTGCACCCATCTTTCCTTAACGTAAAAAAAGACCTTGTGCTTTTGAACTTTAAGCTGGTAGAAAACGGATGGGGAAACCAGATCAGCCTTGATTACAAGCGCTTCACCATCTATGACGCAAGGCTGTATTTTGGGGAAATGGGCAAATTGGCCGCAAATAGCATTAAAGAGTTTTTGCTCTATTTTTTTGTCAATGACAAGGGGCTTCCTCTTTTCGCTATCGTTTTTTACGAGGCTACCTCTGTATGAAAGAATGGGGTAATAATTGAAAGCGCATATTTTGCCACCTTCATCAACTATTATATTTTTTAAATTAAAGTTATAGAACCCATCTTCGAATAAACTGATGTCCTTTTTTAATTTTTTGAAAAGGTATTCGGCAGGGGATTTCCCGTTTGTAAACACGTGGTCACCACCATCGGAAATGCCCTTGCCATCCATTCTCCATGCATGCGGGTCCATTTTTACAATCTTCTTTATCATAGTGCCATCCACGTCTTCCACCTCAATAGTGTCAGGCTCAGGGCGAGTAAAGTCGAAGTTGTGATTGCCGAACCGAACAAAGCCATATTCATCTGCTTTAAAGGCTTTGGTGGTTGCTTTCTGCGAAAAACAGGTGAATGACATCAATACAAGTGGTATAAATACCAATACCCTGGAGATGGTTCCTGATTTGCGTGAAAGCATAAGTATCCTGTTTTTGAGAAACAAATAAGTTAATACCGGGAGTAGAGCAGGTGACAGGAACCTGCAGCATTTTAAACTTTCGGATAGGACGCAACCCGATGGTAACGCCAAAACGTCTATTTTATTGTACTGATACAAAAGTTTATAGCTCTACCCAAGCCTCGCTGGTCTTAAAATAGACTTTGTGGCCTTGAATTTTGAGGTGGGACGGGCCCATATCGCCACCGAAAAGATTGCTGGCGCTTGGCATTTTCTTTCCTTTTACCACCGGCGGTTGCCAGGTTGGGAAAGCGATTAACTCCTCGCACAAACGATTAAATATCTTATCTTCTATTTGTTTGTCAACCTTTATTCTTGGTCGCGGTTTATTTCTGTCGTCGGTTTTATAACCTGTTATACCCTGGAATGTAAACCCGCAGTTTTTACCTTTATCATCAACGACCAGGTTCATGATGCCCAGATCGTAATAACCATCTTCCAATACTGAAAGATCTTTTTTCATTTTCCTGTACAGGTATTCAGCAGGAGATGCATTACCCTTCATTGCCGGGTCGAGGTCAGCAATTTCTTTGCCATCTATTTTCTTTAAAGAGGGGAATCTCTTTATGATCCTCTTAATTATTTCATGAGTGTTCGGATCTTCCATTTCGACAGTATCTATCTTCTCTTTAGAATATTCCATTTTATTCTTGCCAAATACGACATCACCATATTTATTTGGGGCATATTGTTTCGAGGCCTTATTTTGAGCGAAGCAGCTCATTGGAGCCAGCGCCAATATTGCCAAAGCAATAGCCCTTACACGAATTTTGTTCATAAGATCAGTTTTGAATTAAGAATACAATAAACATTTAAAGTTCTGTCCAGGTATTGGTAGGGGCATCCTGTACAATGTACAGCTTATGTCGTTTAACCTTTAGCGGGTAATAACTCAAGCCGCCAAAAAAATTGGATTTACTAGGTACCTTCTTCCCATTAATTACCGGTGGTTGCCAGTCTTTTATCAAAGAAAGCTCTCTGCACAAGCCATTGAAGATTTTTGTTTCTAACTGCTTATCTACTTTTACTGGCTGCGTGTCACGTCCTTTTCTGTCAATGCTATCGCTCATAATACCTTGATAAGTAAAGGCGCATGTTCTGCCTTTGTCATCAACAATAAGGTGTGAAACGCCAAGGTAATAAACACCATCTTCCAGTTGCGTTAAGTCACGGCTCAGTTTTTTGTATATGTATTCATCTAGCTGGCTGTTGTCTTTAAATACCGGGGAACTATTTTCAATACCCTTGCCATCCACCCTTAAAAGGACAGGATCCATCTTTACGATCTTTTTTACTACTGAGCCGTTTTCCATTTCCATTTCAATGGTATCCGTATTTGGTTTGCTGAATTCAAACTGGCTATTGGATAGTTTTACAAAACCATACTCATCAGGCTTATAACTCGTTGTCATCATCTTCTGCGAAAAGCAAATGAAAGACACTAACACCAATGGTATAAATACCAGCATCTTGAACCTGGAAACGGTACCCGATTTACGTGAAAGCATAAGTATCCTGTTTTTTATGGGTGAACGATTGAAGGAATGAGTGAGTGCCGGAGACGTGTGCAGCATAGCCTGTTCAATAAGGAACTGCCCGTAGTGCTGTGGCTGGATGGCCGATTCCCTGTCAGCCTGGTACTCGTGTACCGTGAGGAGTCGGCTGTTGTAAACATATACCAACGGATGAAACCAGAAGATGAGCCGCGCCAGTTGCATTAACAGCACATCTGCAAGATGCATTAGTGTGGCATGCCTCCGCTCATGGGCTATAACGGTTTGCCATTCCTGTGCATTGTACTTTCCCTTACTTTCAACAAACACTATCTTCAGAAAAGAGAACGGGGTATGCGATTTGCCAGTCTCAACTATCATGAGGTCGTCCTGGTAACTTTTTGCACCTCCTCGGTACAGCCTTGCCAACTTTAGCACATCTACCACCAATATAGTTAGTGCAACAAACGCACCAACAGCATATATAAACCACCACCAATTAATATGGTCGATGAGTGACGAATTTGCTGCTGACATAATTATGCTTTCCCGTACCTCATTTATCTGCTGCACCGGACGAAGCTGCGGCAACTCCTGCAAATTGGCCGCACTGCTGTCCCATAGGGGAAGCCCAAGCCCCAATACAAATGTTACCAACAGGTAAAACCTGTTATACCCATGGTAGCTTTCCCTGCGCAGGAAAACATCGAACAGCACAAGGCTGATGAGCCAGATGGCTGTGGCATTGAGGAGGTACTGTAGCATAGCTATTTCTTTTTAGGTGTTTCCAATGTTTTCATCAGTTCATTAAGCTCTTTTAAATTAATGTCTTCACTTTGCACTAAAAAACTAACCAGTTTGCGTGGCGAGCCACCAAAGTATTTTTGCATCAGAGTTTTTACTCCCTGCTGAGCATAATCTTCTTTAGCAATTGCCGGGAAGTATTCGTAGGTTTTACCATATGCCTTATGGTCAACAAAACCTTTTTTTTCAAGGATGCGCACTACCGATGAAATGGTACTGTGCGGCATATCAGGGTCACCCAGCTTTTCTATAATGTCTTTTACCAGGCAACGATCCAGTTCCCAGATAATATGCATTACTTCTTCTTCGGCTTTAGTAAGGGTTTGTGTTTGTTCATTCCGTTTCATAACGTAAAATTACGTTACAAAACTGAAAAAACAAATTTTTGTGCGAAAAACTTTTAAACGGGGTTCAGTAACTTAAAATTGGTGAACCAGCGAAAAATGCTTAAATTCAATTATTGCATTGGGTGGTTGGGTGCGTTTAATACCCATACCTCCCCGCAACTGCTATGAAAGTCCTTGATAAAAAAACAATTTATGCCTTCATTGCTGTTACAGCAATGCTATTATTCTGTATACCTGCAGGTGCACAGAATACCGCGGAAATCAAAATAGATTCCCTGCAAACAGTACTGGCATCATCGAGAGAGGATACTAATAAAGTGTTGTTGCTCAACCGCATAGCATATGCTTACCACAATATTGACCCCGATGAAGGTATTAACTATGCCAGCCAGGCACTTTCGCTTGCTCAAAAAATCAAGTGGACCTCAGGCGAGGCTGCATCGCTCAACAACCTTGGTGTAAACTACAAAGCTAAAGCCGACTATCCGGGTGCATTACGGTATTATATGGAGGCCCTTGCGATAAATGAAAAATCGGGCAACAAAAAAGGATCTGCGGGCAACCTGGCCAATATTGGCACCATTTACCAGAACCGAAACGATTACCCCAAAGCAAAAGAAAACTTATATAAGGCGCTAAAAATAAACCAGGAAATAGGTTACAAAAAAGGTATAGCCAACAACCTGGAAAACCTGAGTAACCTATTAGAACAAGAGAATAATTTTAAAACCGCACTGGAATATTTGCAGCAGGCCCTTGCAATAAACAGAGAGCTTGACAACCCTAATGACGTAGCCACCACGCTCGCAAATATGGCTGCCGATTTTGCTTCACTTAACGATTTTGGCCAGGCACTAGCATATAACTTTAATGCCTTGAGGTCGTTTACAGAGGTTGGCAATAAAAACGGACGTGCTCTTACACTGGGCAACATAGGTGAGATATATTATGCTATAGCCAGGAGGCCTGACGGCGTGGTGAAGCCAGATAGCCTTATTTCAAAAGACAGGCGGGAAGACCTGAGGCGGTCCATCGAATACCTTAAGGATGCAATAGCCACCAGCAGGGAAACCAGTTTTTTGAAAGGTGTGATGAAATTCAGCAAATCGCTTTCAAAGGCATACACGCTATCGGCTGAGGGCATGAAGGTATTGGGCAAGTACAGGGAAGCTTGTGATGAATCGCAAAAAGCCATGACGGCCTTTCAGCAATACGTAAATGTGCATGATTCTGTTTTTTCGGCTGACAATGGCAAACTGATAAAATCGCTTGAAAATAAACACGATAAGGAACTAAAGGACAAGGAACTATCGCTAAGCAAGAAAGATGCAAACAGGAAGCAGGCAAACATGTACCTGTTTATGGCAGGCATGCTGGTGCTGGCTGCGCTGCTTGTGTTTTTGCTGAGAGAGAGAAAAAAATCAGAAATATTACTGCTCAATATCCTTCCGGCAAAAATTGCAGGGCGCTTAAAAATGAAGGAGCACCCCATTGCAGATCATTTTAAGAGCGTATCGATAATGTTCATTGATATGGCGGGTTTTACTGAATTCGCGGAAGGCAGGCATCCGAAAGAAACTGTAGGCGTGCTGAATGATATTTTCACCCATTTTGATGTACTGGCTGAAAAGCATGGGCTGGAAAAAATAAAAACGATGGGCGATTGTTACATGGCGGTATCGGGCGTGCCGGAAGCTAAGGAGCAACATGCACATGCAGCAGCTATTATGGCCATTGAAATACGCGAAACCATGAAGGGGTATAAAACAAGCGATGGCATGTCAATCCATTTCAGGATAGGGCTGGACTGCGGTCCGGTTGTTGCTGGTGTTATTGGTAAAAAGAAATTTATTTATGACCTGTGGGGCGATGCAGTGAATACCGCCAGCAGGATGGAGATGACCGGCATAGCTGATGAGATCCACTGCACAGATAATTTTAAAAATGAACTTGAAAATACCATAAACGCTGAGCAACTATCTGTTACATTCGTGAGTAGGGGAATGGTTGAAGTAAAGAGCAAGGGGCAAATGCAAACCTGGTTAATCTGCTAATGAATATGCGTATAATTTTAGGATGCTTTGCAATTTTCGGTATCTACTTTTTGGCAAAGGGTATTATGTTCGTGCCACTGAAAATTGTGCCGGGGACCGTTCAGTATATTGCCGCTAAAGATATTAAGGGTTATATACCGGGCAAATTCATCCCCATCATAGTAAACGAGATAGCCACTTACCCTGTTGTTACCTTCCGGGTTAAAGAAAGTGAGAGTGATACAGGTAAAGTATACACTACGCAGCAAGAAGAGGTTAACTCATTTAAAGACTACAGCCCCGGCACAGCCGTGCGGGTGGCTTACAACCCTGCCCACATCAGTGATGCCAGGATATATTCTTTAACGGAATACTGGATGTCATTTGCTACTCTGGTAATATTGTGTGTGGCCTGTGCAGTGTGGACAGCAGCCAATGTTTTTATAGGGCGTTTTATGAAAGAAGGGCGCTGAAAATAAACTAACCAACATTTATTTATCTTTGGTGCATGTCAGGAATGCAAACACTTTCAGAAGAAAACTATCTTAAGGCGATCTATAAAATAGGTAAGCCTGATTTTACCGAAAAAATTAGCCCTACCGCTATTGCTGAAGCATTGAGCAACAACCCGGCTTCGGTGGTGGATATGATAAAGAAGCTGGTTGACAAAAAGCTGATCAACTACGAAAAAAGCAAGGGTGTAAAACTTACTGATAAAGGAAAAAAGGCCGCATTGCTTATTGTGCGCAAGCACCGCCTGTGGGAGGTTTTCCTGCTGGAAAAACTGGGCTACCAATGGGATGAAATACATGAGATAGCCGAACAACTGGAGCACATACACCACCCTGACCTTGCCGACAGGCTGGATAAATTCCTCGGCTTTCCGCAATTTGACCCGCATGGTGACCCTATACCTAAATCGAATGGGGACCTGCCTGTTACAAGCAATACCACCCTCGAAGAAATAGAACCCGGCAAAAAGTGCCAGGTTGTTGGCGTTAAAGATACCTCCACCCCCTTCCTGCAATACCTGAAGCAACTAAGCGTTGGCATTGGCACCAAAATAAGCATCGTTGAAAAAATTGCCTACGATGGGTCGCTGGTAATAAAAATCGGCACAGGGGGTAATACTACTGTTTCGAAGAAGTTTAGTGAGAATATATTGGTTGTGGGGTGAGGTTATTAAAATGGCATATTTGTATTAAAGTAATTTTATGAAAGGAGTGAGTTTTATTACCGATGATAAGAACCGCAAAAAAGCGATAATAATAGAATTAAAGACTATAGAACACCACCAAGAGGAAATCGAAGATATGTTCGATGTGATTGTTGCAGAATCGAGGAAAGATGAACCGAAACGCAGCTGGGATGATGTCAAAAAATCGTTGAAGAAAATAAAGTAGCTAAATAATTGCATAGCTAAAAATATTTTTTTGTTTAATCAAATACAAATAGTTAGTTTTGCCTAACTTTTTATTTTATTCACAACTAAATTATTTGAGCATGCAAGCGACAACAACGTATTCGGAAGAAAATTATCTTAAAGCAATTTATAGGATTGCTGAAATAGATGATACAAAAAAAATAAGTATTACTGCTATTTCTGAAGCTTTGAACAACACACTAGCTTCGGTAACAGAGATGATTAAAAAGTTATCGTCACAAAAATTAATATCCTATGATAAAAAAGTAGGTGTTGAATTTACATCTGAAGGTAAAGAAATAGCTTTACAAATTGTTCGTAAACATCGCCTTTGGGAGCTTTTCTTGCACGTAAAACTTAATTTTCCTTGGGATGAAATACACGATATTGCAGAACAGTTGGAACATATCAACAACTCTAAACTTGCTGATAAACTAGATGAGTTTTTAGGCTTTCCTCAATTCGACCCTCATGGAGACCCAATACCTCAAGCGAATGGCGAACTACCTACGATATCAAATACTACGCTAGAAAAAGTTGAAGTCGGAACAAAATGGAGGCTAGTAGGTGTGAAAGATACTACAACTGAATTTTTGCAATATTTAAAACAAACAAATTTGGCTATTGGTTCAGCAATATTGGTAGTTGAGAAGATCGCCTATGATGGCTCGTTAGTTATACAAATAGATACCCATTTAGCAACATTATCTAAAATGTCCGCTGGAAATATTTTGGTTGCTGCATAACGTAGAGCCGCAACGTATTGCGGCTCTACAAAAAATGTGCTTCTTAAATTTCTATAACAATCCCCTTACCTTATCAATAACCGCTTGCAGGCCGCTAACATCCTGACCGCCGGCTGTGGCGAGGGTTTTCTGGCCGCCGCCGCCGCCTTTTATCAGTTGGGCTACGTGGTCTTTAATTATTTTGCCGGCATCAAGTCCACGTGCTGCATGCACCTTTTCATCGACACCTACGGCTACGAATGGTTTGCCATCAATATTGGCACATAAAACTATTACGTGGTCGTTGAGGTGGCTCTTTAAATCGAGTGCAAGCTTCTTCAGGTTGTCGGCGGTGTTAACTGACACCATCTGGCCAATGAACGAAATTTGGTTGATGATCTCATCTTTAGTCAGCAACTCGTTGCGGATACCTACCAATTGGCGGGCTTCGAGGTTTTCAACATGCTTTTCAAGTGCGTTCTTTTCTTCCTGTAGTTTTTCAATTGCTTTAACCGGGTCTTTGGCGTTTTTCAGCTGGGTTGATATTGCTGAAATAAGCTGCAGCTTTTCATTGATAAAGTTTTCAGCTGCATGACCGCTAACTGCTTCCATACGACGAACACCTGCCGCTACAGCACCTTCGCTGGTTATTTTAAAGTAACCCAACTGGCCTGTATAGCCTACATGCGTACCTCCGCAAAGTTCTATTGAATATGCAGGGTCCATAATAACAACACGAACCTGGTTACCATACTTTTCGCCGAACAACGCCATAGCACCGAGGGCAATAGCTTCATCTTTAGCCATTGTTTTGATAACTACCGGAACGTTCTCGCGGATCTTGTGGTTTACTATAGTTTCTATTTGTGCAATTTCTTCGTCGGTCACTTTTGCAAAGTGCGAAAAGTCAAAACGCAGGTGCTCTTCGTTTACCAAAGAACCTTTCTGTGCAACGTGTGTACCTAATACATCCCTGAGGGCTGCATGCAATAAGTGTGTTGCGCTATGGTGTACCGTTGTGAATGTGCGTTTTACCACATCTATCTTAGCCAGTACTGGTGCGCTTACATTTTCAGGCAGCATTTCGGCAAAGTGAATGGTAAGGCCGTCTTCCTTCTTGGTGTCAATAATCTGTATAGTATCGTTCGGGAAAATGAATTCGCCTGTATCACCAACCTGTCCGCCGCTTTCAGCATAGAACGGTGTAGTGTCTAACACAAACTGGAATAGTTCCTTTCCTTTCGATGACACCCTGCGGTACTTTAGTATAGAAGCTTCCGCCTCAACGCTATCGTAACCTACAAAGTTGGTATGGGTTGTGTCTTTCAGTACAACCCAGTCATTCGTATCAAGTGCGCTGGCCGCTCTGCTCCTATCTTTCTGCTTTTGCAACTCTATTTGAAAGCCATCCATATCAACAGACCATCCAATTTCTCTTGCCATTAAGTCTGTTAAGTCAATTGGGAAACCATATGTATCGTTAAGTTCAAAAGCAATTGCCCCAGCTATTACATTTTCACTCATGTGCTTTTGATAGTTTTCTACATCAGCCATTTTTTCCCTGGTGTCAACATCCCCTTCCATAACAAATACTCCGCTTTTGTAGAACGTAATATCGGAAGTGTACGTCCTAAACCTTTTAATTCCTTTATCCAGCGTGCGTAAGAAAGCATCTTCTTCTTCTTTCACAACACGGCTTACCAGATCAATCTGCTGCTGTAATTCTGAGAATACACCTTCAAACTGCTTAGCCAGAACCGGCATCAGCTTGTGCAGCAATGGTTGCTTATAATCGAGGTAAGAATAGTAATACCTTACTGCACGGCGCAGGATGCGGCGGATAACATAACCGGCACCTGTATTTGATGGCAACTGCCCGTCGGCGATTGTAAAGCCTATAGCGCGGATATGGTCGGATATTACACGGAAAGCAATATCCGGCTTACTATCTGTATAGCCATAGGTTTTGCCGGTTATCTTTTCAATTGCAGCAATAGTTCCAGTAAACAGATCGGTATCGTAATTACTTTGCTTGCCTTGCAATACGCGTACCAGGCGCTCCAAGCCCATACCCGTATCAACATGCTTTGCAGGTAATGGTGATAGCGTACCATCTTTAAGACGGTTGTACTGCATGAACACATTATTCCATATCTCTATTACCTGCGGATGGTCAGCATTAACAAGCTTTGCACCCGGTATTATTGCTTTTTCTGCTTCGCTGCGGCAGTCAACATGTATTTCAGAGCAAGGGCCGCATGGACCAGTATCGCCCATTTCCCAGAAGTTATCCTTCTTATTGCCCATTAATATCCTGTCTTCAGGTACGAACTGCTTCCAGTAATCGTAGGCTTCCTGATCTTTTTCAAGATTTTCGCTGGCATCGCCCTGGAAAACAGTAACGTATAGCTTTTCTTCTGGTATACCATATACTTTAGTCAGCAATTCCCAGCTCCATTCAATGGCTTCCTTCTTAAAGTAGTCGCCAAAGCTCCAGTTGCCCAGCATCTCGAACATAGTATGGTGGTAGGTATCTACGCCCACTTCTTCAAGATCGTTATGCTTGCCGCTTACGCGAAGGCACTTCTGGGTATCGGCAATGCGGGTATTGGAGGGTTCCCCGTTGCCCAGGAAGAAATCTTTAAACTGGTTCATGCCCGCGTTGGTAAACAGCAGGGCTTTCCAGCACATTGGGATCCTAAGCTTAGAATTCCACGTGGACAAGTTGTCG
>JADMIO012770938.1_pt1 | contig 65760 bp, 61 predicted proteins | sample 8958161 | NCBI WGS metagenome assembly JADMIO01 (sample SAMN16585339, study PRJNA669376) | soil metagenome | isolation source: Crop rotation soil | place: USA: Cullars Rotation, Alabama | collected 2011
ATTGCTTCATTATTCCTTGAAGCATTTGCTTTAATAATCCAAGCTTGGCATCTAATTTTATTACATTCCTTTGGTTCATTATCTTGCGGTGTTTCTTTTATTAAATTCAAGACTTGTTGAGCATAGCTTATTGCTTCATTATTCCTTAAAGCATTTGCTTTAATAATCCAGGCTTGGCATCTAAATTTATTATATTCCTTTGGTTCATTATCTTGTGGTGTTTCTTTTGTTAAAATCAAGACTTGTTGAGCATAGCTTATTGCTTCATTATTCCTTGAAGCATTTGCTTTAATAATCCAAGCTTGGCATCTAAATTTATTATATTCCTTTGGTTCATTATCTTGTGGTGTTTCTTTTGTTAAAATCAAGACTTGTTGAGCATAGCTTATTGCTTCATTATTCCTTGAAGCATTTGCTTTAATAATCCAAGCTTGGCATCTAATTTTATTACATTCCTTTGGTTCATTATCTTGCGGTATTTCTTTTATTAAATTCAAGACTTGTTGAGCATAGTTTATTGCCTCTTCTTTTGTGGAAGCATTTGCTTTAATGATCCAGGCTTGGCATCTAAATTTATTATATTCTTTTGGTTCATCATCTTGCGGTGTTTCTTTTGTTAAATTCAAGACTTGTTGAGCATAGTTTTTTGCCTCTTCTTTTGTGGAAGCATTTGCTTTAATAATCCAGGCTTGGTATCTAAATCTATTATATTCCCTAGGTTCATCGTCTAGTGGTGTTTCTTTTATTAAATTCAAGACTCGTTGAGCATAGTTTATTGCTTCATTATTTTTTGAGTTATTTGCCAAAGCGATCCAGGCTTGGCACTTAAATCTGATATCACTTTGTGGTATATATTTTGACAAGCCATTATAAAACTTTATTTTTTCCTGAAGATCTATTTGTGGGATATTTATAAAGCCTACACATGACGAGCTGATGATATATATATTTCTCAAGTTGATACCATCATTCATAGCTGCTTGAAAATACTGCATGCGTTTTTGCAGGTTAATGCTTGGCATTTGAGCAATGGCTATTTTGCCCAAGGCTTTTAAATAGCGGTTTTCTATCTTTCTTGCTCTCTTAATGATGTCATCGTAATGCTTTTCTAGTGTTTCTGGCTTATATTGCATGTGATTAATTCTATAATGTGAATAATAACAATATATATTGCTTTCTTCTTCATTGTGAAGTTCTGTTAGACTGTCTTCATTGTTTGGTTTTTCTGTTATATCTATTGCTATTAGATTTTCACCCTTACCCGGTTTTGCTAGTTTTTTCCTCTTTGACAAACTTTCTTCTGCTTTTCTTTTTTTGCTTTGCTTAATCTTTTCTTCTTTTTCATTTTGGATATATTTAATTTCTTTCTGCAGCTCTTCCTTTTTATCCCTTGGCGCAATTCCATTGGTGTCACCAATTTTGATAAGAGCTACATTGTTATAACTATTAGAAAGATTTTTTCGTCTGTCATCGTTATTTACATATTTTCGCAATTCATTTTGTGTTTTGCGTTTTCTTGCAGGTTTAACCTTAATTTGTTCTAGGTATTTATTAGCTGCTTTTAGTCTTTCTTCTTCGCTTAGATTTGGAGCAATATCTTCGTAATTTATCAATAAATCTGCCAGGTCTAATAAATGCGATTTATTGTCACTCTTCAAGCTTATCAATATTTCATATGCCTTTTTAGAATTCGATAAATATCTATAATAGATTCTGGCCAAAAGAACGCCTGCTTTATATCGTGAATTCTTATCTTTATTAAAACTGTAAAAATCTTCTAATCTTCTATGTAATGATTCAATAAATACTTCTTTGTCAAGGCCACTTGGTATAAAATTTTTATCCAGCAATAACCTAGCCGATACAATAGTAAAAACAAAAGAGTCTTCTTGGAGGTTTTGTTTTTGTAAGAGAAAATCATAGGACAGTTGAGCTGATGCAGGAGTTGTTTCACCATTTAGAGTAAATATTTTATTATTTACAAAATCAACTACATTGTTAAACGATATATTGTTTAATTTTTCTTTTATAGGTAGATCGTTTAAAATGATAATTTCACGTTTATCCATTCCTAAAGAGGGGATAGATAGCGTTGTAAATAATAAAAATAACTTAATCATATTTTTATCCTGTATAAATTAAATGTTAATAAAAATAATGTATTGTGAAAATTTCTTTATCGCAATCCCTAGGAGCTAAATTTTAGTTAAGGAATGAAGTTACTTTGTGGCTTTAGTTTGAAAGAACAACATAATAATAATCAAGAAGAAAGCTGATCGCTTTGTTGTTATCGCGAGTGCGAAAAGCCAAGGCCCCTTAAAATGGGGCCAAATTTTTTCTACTAAAGTATAATTCTACGATGATTTGAAGGGTCATGTTTTTTCTTTTTACGAGTGCCATCATTTTTGTCATAAGGTTGTCTTCTTTTATAGTTTTGCTTACTGCCTATCATATCCCCCAATGAAGTATTATTATGGCTCTTAATAGTAACTGTGCTATTGCTGGATTTTAAATTGTCATAATTATTATTATCTTGTTCTTCTGGTAATTCTGTGTAGATATTATTATCGCTTCGCAGTTTTTTAATAAAACTATAATAAGAGTCCTCTTTGTTCTTGAGCGGAGGGAATTTAGTTTGTTCTAGATTGCTTGCTAATTTAAGTAAGTAAGCTTGCGCACTGTTTAGGCTGTAATCTATCATGCATTTACTCTCATCAATTAAAGATGTACAGTATTTATTTGCGGCATGAAGCCTTCTTTCTTGAGCAGTTATATTATTATCTAGAACCTCAAAACTTATATATTCTAATAGTCTTACACTTGACTGATAATTATTTTGATCAAGCATTAATGATATTCTTAAGCAATTTAATTTGCGCTCATAAAAATCAGCAAGGCAAATATCTAGTAAAATATCTCGCTCAACCTTAGGATTAAAAATACTGACATATATTTTACCATTTCTATTATTAAGCATGTATGAAAAATAATCTTCTATTTCTAGAATATGTGAATATACTTGAGACATATTATAAAAAATATCAGATATATTTTTAAGAGTAGCATGTTCTGGATTGTTTTCTAGCCACACAAGTAACAGGTGAAGGACGTGTTCACAGAAAAGATCTGTATTGGATTCATCATCTGTATGGCGAAAAGTTTTTGCAAAATTAATTACTTCACTTATAGTTGCTTCTTTTGAGCTTAAAATTTTGGGCACAAATGTATTTAATTGTTCAACAATAAAATTAAATTTAAATTCATTATTATATTTTTCTTTCTTGCGAATACTCTTGTCTATGCTTTCATATGTTTTTTTAACAAAATCAAAAAAATCTTTAAATAAATCTTTCCCATGATTATCATTTAAAACTTTAGAAGAACCCTTAGTGGTAAATTCAACATTGCTAATATGTTCTCTTAATACCTGAAATTTTTCATATAGCACAAGAGAAAGAGGTTGATATAAGCTAGAAAATTTTTTCTCTGCTAAATCGCTTTGCAAATCTGTATCAGAATATTTTTTACCAAAGGCTAAATCACTAAAAAAACATTTTTCTAGTAAATTCTTATTAAAATAAAAAATATTAGAATAAAGTCGACTGATATTTGCGTTATTTAATATGTTATTATCTTTATGAGAATATAAATTATCATTTTTAACAGTGTATTCGTTGTTTCTTAGATGTATTTTTAGCTTGTATATTGCATCTTTTGCTGCTTCATTAAGTTCTTGGTTATCTTCGAATTTGATCTCATTATTAATCTCTCCAATGGCTTCCTCTGCTAAAAATTTGATGATGGAAGATTGTTTAGTTTCTATGCCCGTAATCGAGCTTACCTTTTTATTGATAAATTCATGTTTTTTTAAATAACTTTGTGCGTCATTTATTGTGTCATCTATTTTTTGCTTTATATCGTTATCTTTTTTTTGATTAATAATATTCAGGGTGTTCTTAAACTCATCGATATATTTATTATCTTTAACTGATGCACGTTTGATATTTTTAAATAGTTTTAATTTTACATCTAAATAATGCTGTAATTTATCTGTGTTATTTTTGTCAATATTTGATGATAAATGTGCTATATCGCCCTCGAGAACATTTTCAGTCTCAGTAGAGTCAGTGGGCTTTTCATATTCCAGTCCTCCTGCCATAGAAAAAAATGAAAAAACGCTTCCCAGCAAAAACAAACTGAATATCTTATTTGTCCTCATTATTTACTCCTTAAAAGCAATCAAATAATAATTGCACAAAAAATAAATACATGAGAAAAAAACAAAATCAAGGTGAGGACGACAAAGTATATTGTTACTGGATTTTTAAGAAACTTTTTTTATGATAACATAGATCTTAATTTATCGACGATATCTAATCTTTCCCAGGTAAAATCTTGATGTGGTCGGCCAAAGTGGCCGTAGGAAGCGGTGGCAGAGTAGATGGGGCGAAGAAGATTTAAGTGCTCAATAAGTCCTTTGGGCCTTAAGGGCACTAGCTCTTTTAGGGCTTTTTCGATCTTTTCTTCGGCTACTTGCCCGGTGCCAAAAGTATTTACCAAAAGACTAATGGGCTCGCTGACGCCGATAGCGTAGGCTATTTGGATCTCGCACATATGGGCAAGACCTGATCCTACGACGTTTTTGGCCATGTATCGAGCTAAGTATGAAGCGGAGCGATCGACTTTGGAGGGATCTTTGCCGGAAAAAGCTCCCCCGCCGTGGCGGCTCATGCCGCCGTAGGTATCGACGATTATTTTCCGGCCGGTAAGACCGGTGTCGCCTTTCGGGCCGCCGGTTACAAAAGATCCGGTAGGGTTTATGTGATATTTGATATTATCAAGCATATGCTCTTGTTTGATCACTTTTTTGATGACCTCTTCAATAATAGCTTCTTTGATGGAATCATATGGCACATCAGCGTAATGCTGGCTTGATACCACTATGGTATCTATTCCTTTAGGTTTGCCGTTTTCGTATAAGACCGTTACTTGGGTTTTGCCATCAGGACCTAAAAAAGGGATGATTTTGCTCTTTCTTACTTGGGCTAGCCTTTCTGCTAGGCGATGGGCGTAGGTAATGGGCAGGGGCATGAGCTCGGGGGTTTCATTGATGGCAAAGCCAAACATGAGGCCTTGATCGCCCGCTCCTTGCTCTTTTCCGGAGGCTTCGTCTATGCCTTTGGCTATATCTGGTGATTGGTGCTCCATGGCTACTAAAACCGAACAGGTGTCATAATCAAACCCAAGCTCAGATGAGTTATAGCCTATGTCTTTGATCTTTTTGCGAGAAACTTCAGAATAGTCTATTTTGGCATGGGTTTTGATCTCGCCAGCTATGAGGCACATGCCGGTTTTTAATAGGCATTCTATGGCTACTCGAGCTTTTTTGTCTTTTTCTAGTATGGCATCCAAAACCGCATCAGATATCTGATCGGCCATTTTATCGGGATGTCCTTCGGTTACTGATTCTGAAGTGAAGAGATGAGGGCGTTTATCGATCATGTGACACCTAAAAAAAGCCTGTATTAGCTCTTACTGACAACTTGGCAGGTATTTTTCAATATGCTATCTAAACTTTTTTTAGGCCGGCATAGCTCAGTTGGTAGAGCGACTGATTCGTAATCAGTAGGTCAGCGGTTCGATCCCGCTTGTCGGCTCCATTTATTTTGCAATATATCTTGATGAGATATCTTAAAAGATTTTGTTTGGTTTAGATTATTAAACTTGCTTAACTTATCGCGATTTAATATCCATCGATCTTTTTCTTCTATGCTGCCAGGAGGAATCTCCCGTAAAAACCTGCTTGGAATAGTGGGTGAAGTCTTGCCATATAAAAATCTTTCTTCACAAAAACTTAGAAATAAGCGTTTTTTCGCCCTAGTTATGCCTACATACATAAGCCTTCTTTCTTCTTCTATATTGTCTTTTAGTTTTTTCTCATCGAAGTCATTAAGGCTGCGCGAATGGGGCAAGATACCCTCTTCGAGGCCTACCAAAAATACTGAGTCAAACTCTAAACCCTTGGCGGCATGCAAGGTCATGAGAGTAAGCACGCCCACTGCGCGCTCGCTTTTATTCTCTATGCTTTCGTCATCAGATATTAGCGCCACATTTTCTAAAAATTTAATCGCGCTATGGGGCTCGTTATTGCGCTTGGCATCTTCCATAAAGCTTTGAGCGGCCATAACCAATTGCTCGATATTTTCTATACGAGAAAGGGCATCGCTGTCGCCGATGGCTTCATAATGCTCGACAAAGCCAAAACTTTTTATTACTGCGAGTAAAGCTGCGTCAGCTTCTAAGCTTGCGATCTCTAATTTTAGCTTTTCTATCTTGTCAAAAAAGGCTTTTACTTTTTTATTAGAGCTTAATCCCATGGCTTGCCAAAAATTTATGCCTTGGGAGAGAGCAATTTGGTTTATATCGCTGATAGTCTTGGCGCCAATACCAAAAGACAGGGCTGAAAGAAGTCTTAAAGCATCTACGTCTGACTTTTGGTTCAAACAAAACTTAAAAGCGGCTAGAATATCTTTTATTTCTTTTCGATCATAAAAGCGCATGCCCCCTACTAGCCTATAAGGCATACGCGCCCTATGGAGAGCTTCTTCGAAAACCCGGCTTTGGGCATTGGTGCGCATGAGGACTGCTACTTCAGAGCCAGCTCCCAAATAGGCAAATTGCCTCAAAGCTTCTTCTACTACCCATTTTGCTTCTTGCTGGTCCCTAAAAAATCGTTTTAGGCCTACTTTGCTTGAACAAACCGACTTGGCTTTTAAAGTTTTACCTAGGCGCACCTCGTTATGAGTGATAACAGCATTGGCTGCTTCTAAGATGGCCGGAGTGCTGCGATAGTTATCTTCTAAGCGATAGAGCTTACAGGAAGGAAAGCTCTGCAAAAACTCATGCATGAATTTGGCCGAAGCCCCACGCCAGCCATAAATAGACTGATCATCATCGCCCACAATAGCAGCTGTGAGAGCATTTTTGCTTAAAATATTTACTATTTGGCTTTGGATATCGTTTATATCTTGAAACTCATCTACCAATATGTGTCTCACTCTGGAAGACATAATTTTTAGGCCTTCCTCGCTACTTAGAAGCTCATAAAACTTTTTAAGCAAGCTAGAAAAATCTAACGCCCCGATTTTAATCATTTCTTCTTCATAAAGGCCCAAAATCTTTTGTGCCAAGGGCTTGCTTTGATCTTTAGATTTTTCTCTCGCATGAAGCACTTGGGATATAAGAATTTTTTGCTCGTCTTTATCTAAAACCAGATGCTCTTTTATGATTTTTTTTATGAGCTTTTCGCTGTCATCTTCATCGTATATTAAAAAATCTTGGGGAATGTTTATAACATTACCGTAAAGCCTTAAAAACTTAGCCGAAAGGCCATGAAATGTACCCAGATTGACCATAATGCCATCATAGGGAAGAAGATCCAGGACCCTTTGCTTCATCTCTTTGGCTGCTTTGTTGGTAAAAGTAACCCCTAAGATGTGACTCGGTTTAACCCCTAGGTCTCTTACTAAATAGGCGATCCTATGAGTAATAACTCTGGTTTTTCCGCTACCTGCGCCGGCCAATATGCATACGGGGACCTCAGTGGTATTAAGTGCGTCACTTTGTTCTTGGCTTAGATTGGTAGCTGTGCTCATAATATTTAGGAGTTTAGAGCAAATAAAATAAAATAAAACCGCCCTTAGAGTAGATTATGGAGCCTAAAACACCATGGCTAAAAAAGCTTGGAGTGTATGAGCTGTTTTAGCCGTACCAAAAATGTGATGATCAGCTGAAGAAAGAGCGCTTTTATCCCAAGATAGGCCTTTAAGGGGAAAGAGCGCGCCATAGGAAAGGCTAAAATATACCCCAGAGTCAGTGCGAATAAAGCCTGATGCATCTAGCTCTATGCCTAGTAAACTGGATTTTCCTTTGGTCATCTCACGATCGAGCGCCCAGGCAAAGATTCCATCGCCTTTCACGCCAAAATTTTCCGTAAAATAGTAGGAGAGATGGGTTTTAGCATAGGCGCTGCCTTTTATTCCCCCTAATACTTCTCTGTGTAAAAGAAGATCTACCTGATAGGCACGGTTAAAAATAAAGCTATCTTGGCCATGGGCTGAAGCGATGCCGCCGTTTAGGCCTAATTGCAAGCGATCGTCCAAAAAGCCGTATTTAGATTCCAGCGCTGCTCCCCATTTGGCAAAATAGCTATTGGAGTCATACTTGCCTATGATGCCGTCTGCTTCTGCTTCTAGGTGAAAAGTCCCAGAGGAAAAAGCTGACCAGAGTGAAAGACTTCCCACATGGGCCGAGCGGCGAATGGTATTTCTACCCAAAACGCTTAAGTCTTTTTCTTCCAAGTGCCAATCGGTATCTAAGCGTTGATAGCGGTAAGAAGCATGGGCGCCATAATCAAAGATGCTTCTTTTTTCGTCGAATTTTTTCTTCCTGATAAAATCCCCATCGCGCTTTAAGAGGCTTAGGCTGAACACATGAGTAAGAGAGCCAGAATCTATAGGAAATCTCTCTATTACCGGCCCGGCATAGGCCACGTTGTAACCCAAAGTTAAATAAGGATCGCCTAGGCGAGTGGAAAAAAACACTCCGTCTATTTGATCGCCATAAATATCGCTTAGGCCTTCGCCGCTGTTATATAAAATACCTAAGCCAAAATGATGAGGCATGCGGCCAAATCTGAGATCGCCAATGGCAAGCTCACTTTCGGCAAAAATATTTTTTAATTTTATAGCGTTAGCGGGGCTTTGGGAATTAGTCATAAAAGTATGCCTATTGCCCGCGCGATCAGGGTTAGAGCCTAAGACGACGTTGTCGAGAAAGTCAAAAGTGCTGCGTATGCGCATGTTATCTAAGATATGAACAGTAGGCTTGAGCCTAAAGCGCATATTGGTACTAAAATGATTCACGTTCGGGTTTTGGTTTTTATCTTTTTCCCCCTCTTCAAGATCTTTTTTGGGCAAAAACATGCCTAAGCCTGGGCCAAAATTGGACGTACCGCCCATGTTGCTTACATAAGTGCCCAAATGGGCGTTATGATAAAAGCCAAAGAGCATCCGGGCATAGCCCGATATCTCTAAATAATTAGCAAACCGGGAAAACATCTTTTGTTTGTCTAGGCTTTTATCATGATCATGAAGGATCACGGCGTCGCTTAAGCTATTATTCTCTTCTTCTAGGGGTGCCTCTATTTGAGGAAGCGGCGGCAAGGGCGCGTCGTCAGAGCCATCATCTTCGGCCATAGAGCAAAGAGCAAAAAAAGAAAGAATGAAGAGCAATTTTAGATAATAAGTCATAGAAAGCATTACTAGCCATAAAGCCCAAGCGAGTAAAGCCAGTAAATAAAGCTTTTTTTTACTTCCATCACAACTTTTTCCTAAAAAAAACGAAAATCTACATAAGAAAATCTGAGTTTAGAAAAACCAAAAAAGGATATATCTATGACAGGTGAGAAAAAACTGCTTGATTTATATAAAACAGGCGAAAGGTCTGCCTTTTTAGAGTTATATAATAAATATGCCATACCGCTTAGAAAATTTTTACATAGCGGTTTTAGCTTCGCTTCCCAAGGGCGCATTTGTCGTTTTAAAGGCTTAGATCATTCTATGGACATAGAGTCTATTATTCAGGAGACTTTTACTAGGGCTTTTGCACCTACGACCAGGAGCAACTACGATAGTGAGCGCCCGTTTCAAACCTATTTATTTTCTATTGCCAAAAACTTGGTGCTTCGGGAATGCCATCAGCGGGATCGCCTGGTCATAGTTGATCACACGGATGATTCTTTAGAGCTAAATCGCCATTTTCCTTCTCTAAATAGAGACAGCATGGGCGATAACCCGGAAAACATTGCCCAAAATAAGCAGCTTGAAGCTATCACCCAAGGATTTTTTGAGAAATTAACCGAAGAAGAGCAGGATTTTTTTAGTTGGCGTTTTTCCGAAGGCTTAACCCAGGAAGGAACGGCCCAAGCCATGAATACCACTAGGGCTCGCATAAAGCTTTTGGAAAAAAATGTTCGCTGCCGCTTTTTGGAGATATTAAGAAAAAATGGTTATTTTACAGACCATAGGCTTCAGCCCAGGTGGAAGAGAAAGGACCAGGTAAATATAGCCGAACCCCTGTGCCAAAAGGCATAGATGTGCTAGCAAATCTTTATGAGCACAGAAAATGAACATATAGCCCAAAAAGCCGTCTATGATGCTTCCTCCATTAAAGTCTTAGAGGGGCTTTCGGCCGTGCGCAAGCGGCCTGGCATGTACATAGGTGATACGGATGACGGCTCTGGCCTTCACCATATGGTTTTTGAAGTAGTAGATAACGCCGTAGACGAGGCGCTCGCAGGCCACTGCGATACGGTAAATGTGGTTATTCAAAGTGACGGATTTGTCTCAGTGGAAGATAATGGCCGCGGCATTCCCACTGGTATGCATGAATCAGGACGGCCAGCTACTGAAGTCATTATGTGCATTTTGCATGCCGGCGGCAAGTTTGATCAAAACTCCTATAAAGTTTCCGGTGGACTTCACGGCGTAGGTGTAAGCGTAGTAAATGCTTTAAGCGAGATGCTTATCTTAGAGATCAAGCGCGATGGTCGCTTATGGGAGCAAAGATTTTCTCGTGGAGATCCCATTTCTGGTCTCATCGACAAAGGCGAGGCGCTTGGAACTGGCACCAAGGTTTTTTTTAAGCCAGATGCTCAAATTTTTTCTAATATTGAATTCCATTTTGATATTTTATCCCAGCGCTTAAGAGAACAGGCTTTTTTAAATAAGGGCATCAGGATCAATATAACCGATGAACGCGCAAACAAGGAACATAAGTTCTATTTTGAAGATGGCATTAGAGAGTTTGTGCTCTATCTTAATAAAAGCACTACGCCCCTTCATAAAGACCCCATTATTATCACCGGTGGGGAGCCGCCTTTGGCTGTTGATATCGCCATGCAGTGGAATGGCTCGTACCAAGAGCGCATGTTTTGCTTTACTAATAATATCAAAAACAAAGATGGCGGCACCCACTTAGCCGGATTTAGAGCTGGTCTTACCCGGACGGTGGGCAATTATATCGGCAAATATTTTGAAAAAGTCATACAAAAAGGCGAGATCACGGGCGATGACGTCCGAGAAGGCCTCACGGCGGTTATTAGCGTCAAAATGCCTGACCCAAAATTTAGCTCCCAAACCAAAGACAAGCTCGTTTCATCCGATATTAAAGCCGGTGTGGAAGGCTTGATTTCAGAAAGCCTAAATAGCTGGTTTGAAGAACACCCTCAAGAAGCTAAAGCTATCTGCCAAAAAGTAATCGATGCCTACAGAGCAAGGGAAGCGGCGAGAAAAGCTCGGGAGCTCACCCGGAGAAAAGGCGTGCTCGACAGCATGGGCCTTCCGGGCAAATTAGCCGACTGCCAAGAAAAAGATCCTAAAAAAGCCGAGCTTTTTATCGTTGAAGGGGATTCAGCTGGTGGCTCAGCCAAATCGGGCCGCAATCGCGCTTTTCAGGCTATATTGCCTTTAAGGGGCAAGATCTTAAACGTAGAAAAAGCCAGATTCGATAAGATGCTCCAAAGCCAAGAGATCACTACTCTCATCACCGCTTTGGGCTGCGGCATTGGCCCCGAGGAATTTGATGCCAGCAAGGTGAGATATCATAAGATCATTCTCATGACCGACGCCGACGTAGATGGCAGCCACATTCGTACCCTGCTATTAACTTTCTTTTATCGCCAGATGCAGGAGCTTGCTCTGAGAGGATATCTTTATATTGCTCAGCCTCCTCTTTATAAACTTCAAAAAGGCAAAGCTGAAAAATATATAAAAGACGATGAGTCTTTAGAAAAATATTTACTGGAAGAATCAATTAAAGGCGCCATAATAACTATAAACGGCGAAGCCAAGAGCGAAAGCCAAGTTCTAAACGCTTTAATAGCCTATTATGCATATAAGAGAAACTTATCTAAACTCAAAAAGCGAATGCCCCGGCCTGTGCTTGAAGCCATGCTTTTATCATACGAAGTAGATAAATCTGGCATCGAGCCTAGCTTATTAGAAAGCCTAGAATTCAAAGAGCTTGCTCGCCTATGGGAAGGGGTTAAAGGGTTTAGCGAAAATATTATATATATAAAAAATCAATCTGAAATTAATTTTTCTCATATAAGTAAGCTTATAAAACACATAGAAGATAACGCCAAAAAGGGCTATAACATACAGCGCTACAAGGGCCTTGGAGAAATGAACCCAAGGCAATTATGGGAAACCACCATGGATCCAAGCGTTCGTACGCTTCTGCAAGTAAAGATCGAAGACATCGTAGAAGCCGATACGGTCTTTTCTGATCTCATGGGCGATGAAGTAGCGCCCCGAAAAGAGTTTATAGAAAAAGTAGCTTTGGAAGACTTTAATTTGGATATATAAAAAGCCACCTTCGAAGGCGGGGGATGTGGTCTAAATATTATTCCAGCGGATTAGGCAGCCCGATCTTTTGCTGATAATTTTTAAAATCTGCGATAAAATCCTCCAATAGTTTTTCTTGCCAATTTCCATCTAGAAACTTATATACCATCAAACCGATAATATCGCCTTGTTCTATAGCCTTGATTGCGCCCATTCCGGTATCAAAAAAAGATATAGTTCTGTTGGCATCGCCTATTAGGGTAACCAGTGCTTTTTTTTCTCCTATATTTATTATCTTGATTGCCTGAATAGCCTTCATGTGTTTGTATTGAGATATCGTGGCATGAGCGAGTCCATCATAGACCTTTAGCGAGCTTAGGGCTTCTTCATCCATGCCAAATTTTTTTAAACATTCTTTTACATAAGCTATGACAAAATCTCTTTTTCCTTTTTCATCATCTATTCTGTTATAGATAGCAAATAAATCTTCACTTATTACCGCAACAAACTGAGATGAGTAAGCGTCACTTATGATTAATGGAAATCTTTCCATGAGAAAATATTTGTTTATCTCTATTTTTTCTAAGTCAATTTTGTTCGCAAATGATAGGGTTAAAAAATAGTATTTTTTAGCATCAGTTTCTCCAAAGTCTATATCTGCCATTTGGCGAACTCGGCTATGGGCAGAGTCTGCACCCACTATCCAATTTGGATCTATATTTTGGAGAGTTGATGTCGAGTTGTCCTGGATATCAACCCCAATATCTGCACCGTTTTTGCCTAAAAACTTATGATCGAACAATATTTTGAAGTTATCAGGATCATTTCTGGCGATATTTTCTAGCACATATGTATATAGCATCTGTAAACGCTTCAGCTTGATAAATTTTACATTGTATATATCTCCCCCATATATAGATTTAAAAAATTTAGTATATTCATTGTCTTTAAAATACTCATAAAATAATGTGTAAAGAATAGTCTCATGAATTTGTATGATCTGCTCTCTATCGAATTCTGTCCTACCCTCTATTAAGATAACCTTAGCTCCCTTCTTATAGGCTTTTAAGGCTGCCTCTAGTCCTCCCGGCCCAGCGCCTACTATCAATATTTTTAAGTCGCTGTTTTTCTCTCTATTGGGGATTATCACTCCAGAAGGAAAGGTACTGGCAGTCCACTGATGGTATTCAACATCATTCATGTATCTTGATCGTACATCTTCCCAAGGTATTGCTATTGCTGAAAAATTAACCAAAAACAACATAAAAAACAAGTATAAAAAATGCATAAGAGTGTTCTCCAAGAATTTATATACATATTTTTTCATGATGCTGATAGCTTAAAGATAAAAAAATATTTATCTACCCATTTTTAAACGCTTTTAACTGGATCGCTCTACTAAAATTATTGGGAGATACTGCCCAGGGAGCGATTTATGCCAAAAAAACCATACATAAAACTAGCCATATTAACCATCTTAGGTGCTTCGTGTGAGAGCACCTGCGATAAAAATGAGGGGCCCAAAGAAATAAATAGTCAAATACTTGAGCAAAAAGGCAATATCACCAGTGTGGCTACTATAAATGGTCAGGCTATCGATAAAAACAAATTAGATAAGCTTTATGCCGGGGCTGTCGAGAGAATGGCCAAGGCCCAAAGGCCGGTAAGCGATGAGATGGGGCCTAAGATAAGAGCAAGCATTCTTACTAGGCTTATAGATGAAGAATTATTAAAACAAAAAGCTGACAAAGAGGGTATTATTATAGATAGGATGGAAAGAATAAAAGCTTTGGAAGAATATAAAAAAAAGATGGGAGGGGAAGCGGTTTATAAAAACTTTCAAGAAAAATCTGGTATATCTGAAGAAGAATTAATAGATAATTTATTAAAAGAAAAGCTTATAGAAAAGCTTTCGTTAAAATTAACCAACGCTAAGCCTCCGGCTGAGGAAGAGATTAAAGAATATTTTGAAAAAAATTCTGATCGCTTTACCAAGCCTCCCATGGTCCACGCTAAGCATATTCTGCTCAAGCTTGAGCCAAATAGCACCAAAGACCAAGAAGAAGTTATTCTAAAAAAGATGGGCGATATCATGAAGGAGCTTAAAGCGCCGGGAGCTTTATTTGGGCAAATTGCTGAAAAATATAGCGAATGTCCTAGTAATAAAAGTGGCGGTGACTTGGGCTTCTTTCCCCAAGGGCGTATGGTGAAATCGTTTGAAGAAGCGGCTTTTAAGGGGCCAGTTAAAACCCTTCAAGGACCTATTAAAACCGACTATGGTTATCATATACTTTATGTAGAAGAAAAAACGCCTTTAAAACGGGCTGAGCTTTCAGAAGTAAAAGATCAGATCGTGCAATCTATCACCCAGGGAAAACAAAATTACGAAATGCATAATATATTAGAAAAGCTAAAGAAAGAAGCAAAAATAGTTATAAAAGATCAGTCTTTAACGTTAGAAAGATATTTAGGACAAGAAAAGAAAGAGCCTCAAGTACAAAAATAAAAATCTTGGTGGCCCATTGACTTTATCATCTTCAGGGACACTATTCTAGGTTTACTTCTCTTAGGGAGTAAACCGATGAGCCGCAATTTTTATCTTGATAACGATGATCTCCGACTAAACATTGAAGAGCAAAACTGGAATGAGCTATTTTCTTTGCTTGAACCAAGTAGAAATGATCCAGAATCGCCCAAAAATCATGAAGAAGCCCTGGTGCTATATCATGAGTTTCTATCTACTTTGGGTGAGTATATCGCCGAAAAGATCGACCCAGAGGTAAAAAAGCTTGATGAAGAGCATCCTGTGCTCACAAGCGAGGGGGAAATGAAAGATGCCCCCACCATGGCAAAGTTTATTAAGGGCCTCGCTGATATGGGAGCTATGGCTCTGCCTTTTCCTCGCCATGTAGGTGGCTTTAATTTTCCCTGGCTCATAGCAAGCGCTGTAAGTGAGATGACCGCCAGGGCTGACGTCTCTTTGATGACCTATTACAGCTTTTTTACTGGTATCGGTCAGGCTTTTTATGTTTTTGCTTTGGAAGAAGGCGATGTTACTAAATTTGATCACATCATGAGCGATGCGGCTTTGGGGAAAACCTGTGGCGCTATGTGCCTCACTGAGCCCCAGGCAGGATCAGATCTCGGCCAGATCAGAACTAGAGCTACTTTAAGCGAAGATGGGATATGGCTTTTAGAGGGCCAAAAAATTTGGATCACCTGCGGCCATGGTGAGCATCATCTGGTGCTAGCTCGATCGGAGAGTGAAAAAACCCATCAAGGCCTTAAAGGCTTGTCTCTTTTCTATGTGCCTGCTCACCGCGAACAAAACGGGGTTAAGATAAGAAATTTTGCTATTTTGGGCCAAGAAAAAAAAATGGGTCAGCCTTCTTCGGTAACTGTTAGCCTTGCATATGATAACTCCCATGGCTTTTTAGTGGGCGCACGGGGACACGGTTTTAAAAATATGGCTTTGGTCATGAACGATGCCAGGCTCTTAGTAGGCTTTGAGGGCATAGGCATATGTGAAAAAGCTTATCGCATGGCCAAAGAGTTTGCCGATAATCGCATAGCCATGGGCAAAAAAATAAGCGACCACGAAATGATAGCAGACTATTTGGACGAGATGTCCATAGAAAATAAAGCCCTAAGAAGCTTAGCTTATTATGCTGCTTTTCATGAAGAGATGGCTAATCGCCTGCGAGCTAAGATAAAACTCGAAAAATTAAGCCCAGAAGAAGAAAAAGAGTTAGAAAATAAAAGCAAAAAGCATAAGTGGAAGGCAAGAATAGCTACCCCCATGATCAAATATATGGCCAGTGAAAATGCAGTAAAATTTTGCCGCATGAACATGCAAATCATGGGAGGCCTTGGTTATATGAAAGAATACGAAGCCGAAAAGCTCATGCGCGATTCTTTAATTATGCCCATATATGAAGGGACCAGCCAAATCCAGGCGCTCATGGTATTAAAAGACCATTTGCAGCATGCTATGCGCAATCCCGCTAAGTTTATCTCCAAAATGGCTCAGGCTAAGCTCTTTTCTTTAAGCGGCAAAAGCGAAGCCGAAAAATCCTTGGGCAAATTAAAATCGCTTTATTACACGGCCATGCAGGTGATCATGACTCGCATGCTCAAAGAAAAATTTGGGGATCTTAAAGGAAAAACCCTTGCTGAATGGAAATCTCACTTTTTAGCTTCTTGGGATCCCAAAAAAGATTTTTCTTTTGGGCTATTACACGCCGAAAGGTTTACTCTTATAGCTTCGAAGCTATGGCTAGGAAAAGTACTTGTGAAGCAGGCCAATAATCTTAGCGATGATAACAAAAAGGCCCAGAGACTGCTTTTGGCTCAAAGATTTATGGAAAGGGCCTTACCCAAAGTAAGAGGCCTAATAGACGAGATCGAATCCAGTAGAGCTTGGGTCTTTCGCGAAAGCCTTATCAAAAAAGAATCTCAAGAAAAAATAAATGCTTAAAGCTTTTAAGAAATAATTAATAATAATCAATAGTTTAACTTAATAGTTGTGTGTAGAAAACAACCGTTGAGGTGTAAAAGATGGCGAGAGTTGCACCATTTTTCGTGGCGGATGCAAACTTGGCTTTGGAAACTCAATTTGAACAGGAGGTCATGCCCCATATCCATACGCTTTTTGGCGCTGCTCTAAGGCTCACCCGTTCACCCTGTGAAGCCGAAGACCTAGTACAAGAGACATACTTGAAAGCCTTTAGAAGCTTTGAGCAATTTGAGATCGGCACTAACTGTAAAGCCTGGCTTTTTCGCATACTCACCAATACTTTTATTAACAAGTACAGAAGAAAGATAAAAGAAAAAGAAATTTTAGACGCTGAATTTCGTATGGCTACCAATAAGTTTGGCGATATTTTCGAAGGCTTCGGCAAAGGCAATAGTCCAGAAAGCGATTTAGTCGATCGATTTTTGTCCGATGAAGTGCTTAAAGCCTTGGAAAAAGTGCCAATGGATTTTCGCTTAGTAGTAGTCTTGAGCGATGTCTATGGCTATTCCTATAAAGAGATCGCGCAAAAGGTACAAATACCTATAGGCACGGTCATGTCTAGGCTTTTTAGGGGTCGCAGGCTTTTGCAAGATCAGCTTTTTGATTACGCCGTAAAAGAAGGGGTACTTAAGCTTCCCCAAGAGCAATACGGAGATGGTCCTATCGATTTAGCTACCTATCGAAAAGCATGCTCTGAAGAGGCTGTTGCCTGATCTTATAAAAAAGCCTTTGGACTTTTTCAGGGGCTCTAGTTATGTCTATATCGATGAAGAATATTTCATCGTTATATTTTGATGCAAAATATGGCCCTGGGTTTTGTGGGAATAACTTTCCGCCAAATAAGCTCAGCATAGGCTTGATCTTGTTACCGCCATTAGCTATGGGATTTAAAGATATATTATTAATAAAATAAATGCTATATAAGCCCAAAAAAAATCCTAAAAAAGTATTTTTATATTGATTATTTACTGTCCAGCGGCTGATTTCAGCTAGTTTTTGAGAGTTATAATTATTTTTACTAAGAAGCTGAGCAAAAACATCTGTGCCTAAAATTTCGCTGCCACAGGAATATAAAAGATTATCCAATGGAGTAATACGTATACTACCGGCAATTTTATTGTTTTTTTTAGCTATAATATGAAAGCTATAAAAATCTATGTCACATGGGTCATCATAATAGTTTTCTTTTGTATAAAAATTTGGCCTTAGGCCATCTTCATATAAAACTTGAGCACGAAAAGATCTAATCTCTCTAAGCCAAGAGGGTATTTTATCTTCTAATACTTCTCCTGTGGGCTTTTGCAAATACCATGAAAAGTGCTTTGATATCATAGAAAAATTATCACAATAATAAGTCTATAAAGTTATCGTAGATATCTATTTTTTGTTGCTAGAATAAATTTTTATTTTTAATTTTACTATGAGATTTTTTGATTAATCTTAATTAAGAAAATACTCTCTTTCTTGATCGTATTTTAAAGCCCTGCTGTAGGACTCTAGTAAAAACTTTTCATAGGTTTTCAGCGCTGACTTTCCTGTATAAATTAAATTGGCAAGAGCGAAAGGATTTTTTATCAAAAATTTATTTAAAGCGCTGCGATTAAAATTAGTGTGACCTTCATCTAAAGCTATATGATGTTCTAAAAAGCTTAAAGATTTTACTATCTGAGGACCGAAAATATTTTGGGTATTGCTAAGCAGCCTAGGGCCATACTCTACTGATAGATTTTCAATCTCATATTCTATGGCTATTTGGCAAAAGGGCGTGAAGCCTACTATTACGTTTTCGTGAAGTTCACAATATTCTTTTACGCTTTTGCTATGGTCTTTAGCGTCATAAAATACGCTGACATCTAATTTGTCTTTATGTTTGGTGTTCCATAAATTTATTAGATTTTCCATGTCTTTTATCATGAGTAATTCGTGGCCTTCCTCGGCTTTAGCATGCTTTATTAAGAGCTTTCCTATGTCGATAAAGCCCTTATCAATAGAAGCCTGTCCCGCTCTAGTTATCCAAAGAGATACTTTCTCGGTCATTCCGATACCCAGGGAGCAAAAATTTATCCAAAAGATTAAAAGGGTTCGCTCGTTATAGATATTAAATAAAACAGAAACTTCATCAGCAAAAGCCTTTCTTATAGGGGCTAATGCCTCCTCATAGGCCAAAAAATTTCTTTCTTCTGTCATAAAACCTTTTTCCTTAGGGGCTTTTTAAGATAAACAATGAAAAAAACTGTTTTATGCGGCACTATATAAGCTAACAGGAGAAAAGTAAAACATGGAATTTCGTATCGACCAAGATAGCATGGGTGAAGTAAAAGTGCCTAAGAATGCCTACTATGGGCCGCAGACCCAAAGAAGCTTGGAAAACTTTCCCATAGGCGATGAGCTTATGCCGGTAGAAGTAGTCATGGCTTTGGTTCTCATAAAAAAAGCCTGCGCCCTTACCAATCTAAGTCTTAATAAGTTATCGAAAGAAAAAGCCGATCTTATAATAAAAGCCGCCGATGCTATCCTTTTAGGACAATATCGGGATCAATTTGTGCTTAAAGTCTGGCAAACCGGCTCTGGCACCCAAACCAATATGAACGTAAATGAAGTTATCGCTAGCATCGCTAACGAGATAGCTAAGATGCCCCGGGGAAGCAAAACGCCTGTTCACCCTAATGATCACGTCAATATGAGCCAAAGCACGAACGATGCTTTTCCCACAGCTATGCATATAGCAAGCGTGCTTTCTATTCATAATAAACTTCTGCCTTCGCTAAAAAAACTAAAAGAGACTTTTTTAGAAAAAGCAATTAATTTTAAAGACATAATCAAAATGGGCAGGACGCATTTACAAGATGCTACTCCGGTTACTTTGGGACAAGAGATGGGGGCATATGCCTATCAGTTAGATTCTTGTGAGAAGGCCACCCGGGAAACTTTGCCCTTTTTATACGAGCTTGCCCTTGGGGGCACCGCTGTTGGCACAGGGCTTAATAGCCATCCTGATTATGCGAGTATAGCTGCAGAGAATATTAAAAGCCTGACCCATCTGCCCTTCGTCACTTCACCCAATAAGTTTTCCGCCCTTGCTTCAAACGATCCTTGCGCGCTTATATCAGGGGCGCTAAATATGCTCGCAGGAGCGCTTATGAAGATAGCCAATGACATAAGATGGATGGCCAGCGGGCCGAGAGGTGGATTAAACGAAATATTTTTGCCCGAAAATGAGCCAGGATCATCTATTATGCCTGGCAAAGTAAACCCTACCCAGTGCGAGGCTCTAACTCAAATCGCCTGCCAAGTTATGGGCAATCATGTGACTATAAGTATAGCCGCAAGCCAAGGTAACTTTGAGCTAAACGTCTTTAAGCCTGTTATTATAAAAAATCTTCTTTCCTCTATTAATCTTTTAGCTGACGGCATAAACAGCTTTGATGAGCGATGCATAAAGAATATCAAGCCCAATCTTAAAAGACTAAAAGAATTATGCGATCGATCTTTAATGCTAGTGACTTCTCTTTCGCCTTACATAGGATATGATAAAGCAGCTCATGTAGCCAAAAGGGCTCATCAAGAAAATAAGACGCTTAAAGAAATAATCTTAGAAGAAAAGCTCATGAGCGAAGAAGAGTTTGTCTCTCGGGTAAAACCCGAAGACATGTTAGAGCCAAAATATTAATTTTTAGATAAAATAATCTTGCTCTCTTTTATGACCATTTTAGATAGGATCATAATGCCTATCATGTTAATAATAAACATGATATTAATAGAGATATCTGAAAGAGTCCAAACTAGAGTTTCGCCTACGATAGATCCTAAGGGGATAAAAGATATAAAAATAAGCTGAAAATAATAGATATATTTTCTGCCGCATAAGAATTCTACAGCTTTATCGGCGCAAAAAGACCAGGTCAAAATCGTGGTAAAAGCAAAGAAAAAAAGCGTAACGCTTACTATGTGGCCAGCTATGTGAGAATTAAATCCCAAGCGAAAAGCCTCCATGCACATGCTGGTGCTTAAAAGGCCTTTGGCTTCGTAGGCTTTACTAGAAAGAAGCACAAGGCCAGTCATGGTGCAAACTATCATGACGATCATAGGCGAAAGAATGCTTATAAGCCCTTGCTTGACTCGATTGTCTATTTTTCCCTTCTCTTCTCTTACAGCGCCATGAAGAATAGCTGCTATTCCTATGCCAGAATCGGTAGCAAAGAGACCTCTATCAAAGCCAGCGCCGATAGATTGTATAATGCCATAACCCAGGGCTCCGCCGGCTATGGGTTCTAAAGCAAAAGCCGATTTAAAAATTAATATAATGCTTGGGATAATAGCTTGATGAAAGACAGCCAATATAGCTAAACAGCACAAGGTATAGGCGATGGCCATAAAAGGCACCACGGCTTCGGCGACCCGAGCAAAGCGTTTAATCCCGCCAAAGATTACCCCTCCCACTAAAACTGCCAAGATAATACCAAACCAAATGGGCTCTATATTTAGATCAGAAAAGGGCGCGGCCAAAGCATGCACTTGGGCTAAGTTTCCTACGCTAAGCGCAGAGATGATAGTTAGCAGGCAAAAGATTTGCGCAAGCCAAGGCTTTTTAAGGCCATTTTTAATATAATACATAGGGCCACCGACCCATTCGCCTTTCTCGTCTTGCTTTTGAAAATGCACCCCCAAAAAGCAATCAATATATTTTGTGACAGAGGCCAAAATGGCCATGACCCACATCCAAAATAAAGCTCCTGGCCCGCCGGTGGTCATAGCTACTGCGACCCCAGAAATATTGCCCGTGCCCAAATTGCCCCCAAGCACCGCTGCCATGGCTTGAAAGCTCGATATACCTTGTTTTTTTTCCTTGGCCATTACCAAAGAAAGAGCTTTGCCTAATTGGGTAAATTGTATCCATTTAAGTTTAATAGACAAAAATAAACCAAAAATTATAATAATAGGAAAGACAAAACCTAAAGTTAATATTTCTTTTATTAAATTAATCATTAATTAATATCCCTCCTAAACCATTTATCAAGAGAATATTTTCCCGAACCTAAAATAAAAATAGCTAAAAAAGCAATCATATATAAAAATGCCATCTCTTTTTTGCTAAAAGCATCCTGGCCGTGAACGATAAAAAAAGCTACCGCCATGCTTATGATCAAAGGTATGCTCGCGAGGCGGGTAAACAACCCCAGTGTTACTAATAGAGCACATAATAATTCGCTCGATACCGCCAGAGCTAAACTAGCGGTAGAACCTATATTAAGAGGGTCGGGAAATGTCCCCATCATGCTGCCGAAATTCATAAGCTTTGACCAGCCGTGTTTGATAACCATGGTCAAAGCAAATCCTAGGCGCAAAACCAGTATCCCTAAACTTTTAAGATCCATAATAGGCTCCCTTATTATCTCAGGAGTCATCGCATATATTTCTTAAAAATTAAAGGCAGTGATCAAAAGCTACTCTTGGCTGTTGGGCTGTATCAAATTAGTATTATAATCGAGCATCGTTTCATCCTTGCTTTCATCCTTATGGTTCTCTGAAGCCCTGAAGAGATTTATTTTCTCCTCATTGATTGCGAATTCGATCAAATATTCTGGCAATATTTGATATTTATTAAATATAATATCGACATTATCATCGCCGATATTTCCAAAAACTGAATCAGCGATCTCTACCGTCTTAGGAATATATGGCCCTCTTCGTATGCCCGGTTTACCTTTGAGCTGGACGCCTGGCAGAGCTCGCACCATATAAACACGTTTCATATTGGTCTTCAAATATGAAGTCAGCAGGTGCTCGCTTAAATAGACGCCATCGCCAAAAATATTGCTAGCAGATGTATTTGCTTGAGCTTGTTGACCATTATTATTACCCTTTGGCGGATTTGACGCAGTAATTGCCCTAGGGTCAATATTGTTAAACAATATATCCTTTACATTAAAAGCTGCCATTCCACAGTATGACCTTTTTTCAAAGGTTTTGTCCTCTTTATTCAGCGTTTTTTTACTCTTCTCTGGGAAGAGTTTAATCATGTCAAGATATTTTTCAGCATAACGGCGCACAAATTTGCCATTTTGAAGTCTCTGTACTTTGATTATTTCTAAATCAAAACATTTTATTTCTAATAATAAACGTTTTTTTATCATATCCAACTCTTCTTTATTTTCTTTTATATCTACTACCTCCACATATCTAGGATTATCACACATATCTTCAAATTTTTCACTTTCTTCATAGGTCCAATACTTGGTGAACTCATAAAAAAGAAGAAGTTCTGTATTATATAATATTCCATGTATATCTGTATCGGTATTTAAATTTTCTACAATCTCTTTTTTGTCTTCTTTTTTGATCGCTATATTTATATATTTATTTTGATCTTCTATAGCGATCTTATTGCCATTAAATAGCCGGTAAAAATCATCTACTTTTATGGAGTCATTAATATTTTCAAGCGACGATAAGTTGTTATGTTTATTTCCGATGGATTTACTGAAAGCACGGTTAATTGTTGCTGTCGTATCTTTTTTGGTATATATAAATAATTCCCCCAGCTTGTTAACCCAGAAATAACAATTATAGTTTTTAAATGGGTAGTATTTATCTAATTCTGGGATATCGTAGGCCTTATCGTCTATCACAAATTGCCATTTAGTTTTCTCTTTGTTTGTTATTTCTGTAATAACTATATCTTTATCTAATATTTTTTCCGTATTATTTTTTATGTCTATAACAATATTTTCATAGTTTTTGTCAGATATCTTTTTTCTCTTTTTAGGATAGTCCTTATCGTCATCGTTATCATTTTTTCGTTTTAATAGCTTAGGGAGTAACGAGGATGTATGTTCGTTCAGCTTATCGTTCATAGAAATAGCGCTTAGAGAAAAAAGAAAAATAACAAATAAAACAAATCGCATTTTTTACTGCTCCAAATAGGGTATTTTTCGAAGATAGCTTGCTTAAGTTTTTTTGCAATATTGTTTAAGAAACCTATCCGGAAATCTTGTTTAAATTTATCAAGGTATTAAGCCACATCCACTAGATTGCAATTAACAGGAAGCCATCCCAATATTTTTTTCTTCTTTCCCGTGTGATTATCCAGAATTCGAGACAAAAAAAAGAAAGATAACCGAATAGGCGATTTAATCGGATCTAGGCAGCATAAAAGCCCTTTTTCACTTTGCCAACAGTATCAAAGCCAGGAAAAACCCATAAATTCTCCAAATTTTGGTCTTATTATCACTCCCGAATCCAACTTTAAAAGCATTTTAAAAAATAATCCGTTTAATTTCTTTATTACTTTACTTGTATTAATGATAAAACTATAATAAACTTTATTTGTAATTATGAAAAGTTTAGAGAATAAGATGACCGAACTGCCAATGCTACAGATCCTGTTAGAAGAATTTCACAATAAAATAAAGCTTCTTAAAGATATTGTTATTAGAGATACACAATTTCCCGACGCTCCAAGTAAGATAAAAGTCGCCATAGGTATGCGCCGTGCTGGTAAGACCTATTTTCTTTATCAGCAGATTCTAAAAATGCTTAACGACAGCGTGCCAGAATCAACTATTTTATATATTAATTTTGAAGATGATCGTTTATTGCCATTAAATGAGCACAAATTAGCAAAATTGGTAGATGCATTCTATATGCTTTATCCGGAAAATCATGACAAAAAATGTTATTTGTTTTTCGATGAGATTCAAAATGTTATGAACTGGCCCATCGTGATCAGGCGCTTACACGACACCAAAAATGCAGAAATTTTCTTGACCGGCTCTTCAGCTAAACTGCTCAGCAAAGAAATAGCGACAAGCCTTAGGGGCCGCTCTTTGGCCGTTGAAATCTGGCCCTATAGTTTTAATGAATATATTCGTGCTAAAAAAATCTCTATCGATAGAACTATATATGGCAAAAAAACCGAAGATAACCTTACAAAAATATTTAATAATTACTTATCTGAAGGCGGGTTTCCAGAGATTATTTATTTTAGCCAAGATATAAAACAAAAAACATTGCAAGAATATTTCGACGTCGCAATTTACAGGGACATCATAGAGCGACATAATATTAAAAACCCTAATTTAATCAAATATATGATTTTATCGATGATAAAAAATACAGGAAAACCATTTTCTGTAAATAAATTTTACAATGATTTAAAAAGCCAGGGATATCAAATTGGCAAAGATATACTTTATGAATATGTCAACCACATTGAAGATGCATATTTGGCCTTTCCTGTGGCTATTTATGACAAATCGCTGAGAAAAACCTATACCAATCCTAAGAAATTATATGCTATTGATCCTGGGTTGATCAGAGCATTAACTTTAGATTATGAAAGCGATTTAGGAAGATTGTTTGAAAATATTATTTATTTAGACCTAAAACGCTTGGGATATAATATAAATTACTATCTCACATCTGAACGCTATGAAATAGATTTTTTGGCGCAAACCCCTCGCGGGCAGAAAAAACTGATCCAAGTGGCTTGGGATATAGAAGATGCAAAAACGATTAAGCGAGAAGAAAGAGCGCTTGAGTCTGGAAAAAAAGAATTAAATATTGATGGAGAAATCATTACACTTGATTCCTATCTGCGGCATGGGCTTAAGGCTTTTGAATAGCTTATAAATATTCACCAAATAGAATATTTATCGACGGCAGCTTGCTTAAAATTTTTTGGCAATATTGTTTAAGAGATTATCAAAAGAGCTTTGAAATATTTTTAAGCCATCATCGAGCAAATCCTGGGTAACATAGTCAAGATCTATACCCAGCTCAGATAGCATATGGATCTTTTTTTGCCCCTCTTGAAGGGTATCTGTAAAAATATTGCTTGGTTCCCCATTCGTATAAAAAGCTTCAAGCGTTTTTAAGGGCAAAGTATTTACGGTATTTTTGGCGATCAGATTATTTGCGTAATAAGCTGGATGATACGCCGGATTTTTACTCGAGGTGCTGGCCCATAAGAGCCTTTGTGGATTTGCTTCCTGAGGCCAGGGGATCTTTAAAAAATTTTCATAGGCCACTTGAGCATTGGCAATGGCGATTTGGCCGCGCAGGGCCATAGCTTCTTTTCGTCCATCTTTTTCTAGAAGATCGTCTATGGCTATGTCGATTCTGCTGATAAAAAAACTAGCTACGCTGTGAATGTTTTTTATGTTTAAATTTTCATCTATTCTTCTTTTTAACCCAGATATGTAAGCATTAAATGCTTGCTGATAAAAAGATATGCTAAATAAAAGCGTTATATTAATATTTATGCCTAAATAAATAAGCTCTTCCACAGCTATTAAACCCTCTTTGGTGCCAGGGACTTTGATCATAAGATTGGGGCGATCTATTTTATACCAAAGCCTTTGGGCCTCTTCTATAGTGCTTTGAGCATCTAGGGCTAAATGGGGAGAAACTTCCATAGAAGCATAGCCATCTATTTTTTTGCTATTTTTATAAATAGTACTTAATATGTCACAGGCTTTTTGTATGTCTCTTATAGCAAGATTTTCATAGATATCTTTTATATTTATATTTTGCGTTTTTAAAAAAGAAATATTTTTACTATAAATATTGCTATCGCATATGGCTTTTTCAAATATGCTGGGATTAGAAGTTAGACCTGTTAAATTATATTTTTCTATAAGTTTTTTTAGATCTGGAGCTAGAAAGTCGAGCCACAAAGATTGTTCATGCTCCCTCATAACAGGCCTTCTTCGATGCTTTTTATTTTTAATAACCTTTTTACATGCCTTTCTTCATGGGAAAAACTTGATGCTAAAAAAGCAAGCGTTACTTCTAAAGCAAGCATTTCTCCCACTACCAGGGCGCCTAATACCAAAGCATTCATATCATCATGCAAAACCCCTTGCTTAGCTGAGTATGTATCATGGCAGACGCTAGCCCGCACTCCTTTAAACTTATTAAGGGCGACGTTTATCCCAATGCCTGAGCCGCAAATAGCTATAGTCTTCTGGCATTTTCCCTCTATAATATTTAAAGCTGCTTTTTTAGCTAAATCAGGATAGTCAACCGAGAGCCCATTATGGGTCCCCAAATCATCGAGCAAAAAATTTCTTTTTATAAGCTCAGATTTAAGAAATGCTTTTAGTAAAAAGCCTCTATGATCAGATACGATCGCTATTTTTAGGGTCATAATGTGCCCTTCGCACGATAGTTTTTTGTATCATACAAGCTGGCGATATCTACTGTGTTTAATATGCCCACAGCTTGGCTTAAAGCTATTAAATTAATTTTATTATTTATTAACGCTGTCATAATGCCAAAATTTTTATCTAAAATAGCTTCCACAGCCGCTTCGCCAAAATAATACCCTAAAATGCGATCCATGGCGGCAGGTGCTCCACCTCTTTGCAGATGGCCCAGGGCTATGCTTTTTGTGCTTATGCCTGTACTCTGTTCGATCTTAAGCGCTAAAGCTTCCCCGATGCCTCCTAAGCTTACATGGCCAAAGGCGTCTTTCTTAGAAGATGACAAAGAGAGCTCAGAGTTAATAGCTTTAGCTCCTTCGGAAATTACAGTTATGCTATATCTTGCGCCGTTATTTCTTCTTTTTTGTAATAGGTCACAGACTTTTTCTAAACAAAAATCATGTTCTGGTATGAGTGTAAGAGAAGCGCCCGAGCTGATACCGCCATAGAGAGCTAGATGGCCAGCGTGGCGCCCCATCACTTCTACCACAAAATCCCGCCCATGAGACATAGCTGTGCTTTTTAGCTGATCGATGCTTTGGGTAATTACTTCGAGAGCGCTCATAAAGCCCAAAGTATAGTCTGTGCCTGATAAGTCTTTATCGATAGTTTTGGGTATGCCTACGATGGGGAGGGCAAAATCGCTATAAAGCCTATGGGCTACGCCTAAAGTATCCTCTCCTCCTATAGCGATCAGGGCATCAAGGCCCAAGGCCATAAAATTTTGCTCTAGGGTTTTAGGGCCCAAAGGGTCTTTATAGGGATTGGTTCTTGAACTTCCCAAGATAGTGCCACCTGTGCTGTCGATATTTTGTAAATTACCAGCGTCTAAGTAAAAATTAGCCGATATATCTAGCATCCCCTTCCAGCCATCCCGTATGCCTAAAACGCTAAAACCATGCTCCATAGCTTTTTGTGCTGCGCTTTTAATCGCAGAGTTTAAACCTGGGCAATCCCCCCCGCCCGTTAAAATACCAATTTTTTTATCCATCTTAGCTCCTAATAAGTTCAGCAAGATCATCATCCGTAATAAGATGCTTTTCTGCTGATTCTTTGAGTGATTCCTCTTCTACTTCTTTTAGATAGCTCTCAATATATTTTTGTCTTTGGGTGCTAGCGTTTATAAACTCTTCATCGTTTTGTCGTAAACGAAGCTTATTTAAAATATATTCTTTTTCTTCATCTAGCTTATGAGCAATATTTGAGCTTTCCGTATAACTTTCTTCTCTTATAAGCTTATTATAAAATTTTTTCTTAGCCCAGTTAGCTCTTAAAAGCGCTAAATTTTTAGCCATAAAAGTCATAGCTTCGCTTCTTTCTTCTATAAGACCTAATAATTTCACCACAGGCCCCATAGAAAGCCCTTGGATGATCACCGATAGGACTACAACCCCGAATGTCATGGCTATCAAAGCTTCTTTGCCAGCGATATTATCTGGTATGGAGAGCGCCAGTACCATGGAAAGGCTCCCCCGCAATCCCCCCCACCATACAGCGGCAGCTGATTTAATAGTTAGTGGCTGCCCCATGCGGGAAAGCAAGCCTAATGGCAAAAATACACTGATAGCCCTGGAGAATATAACTGCTAAAAAAGCATATAAAATTATTTCCGTATTGGCGATCAAAAACTGCACGTTTACTTTTAAGCCTATGAGTAAAAAAACTATACTAGAAATAAAAAACGACACATATTGCCAAAAGCTTACCACCGCCGTTCGGCTTTGTGGCTTAAGGCCATATTTTTTGCCGATATTGCCCAAGATAAGGCCCGCTGAAACGGTAGCCAGCACTCCTGAGGCATGTAAAATATCTGCTATTAGGTAGCTGCCATAAGCTGTCACCGTGGTAATAGCGATCGTAATAAGCTGATCTTTGGCTAGCCGTAAAGATAAACTACCAAAAGCTCCTATAATAGCCCCTATGGTTATGCCAAAAATAGCCTCGGTGACAAACAAAGTAAGCCCATCGGTAAAGCTAAATACGCCACTGGTTAGAGCAGCTAAAACCACTGTATAAAGCACAATAGCCGTACCATCGTTAAAGAGGCTTTCCCCTTCCAAGATAATACTGATCTTCTTTTTTACCCCAAGCTGCTTAAACAAAGCTATAACGGCTATGGGATCAGTAGCAGCGATAATAGTCCCAAATAACAAATAATGCATAAAGCTCATGGGGGCATTGATATTAAAAGTTGATACTTCTAAAAGTAAAACCAAAGCGGTAGCAAAAGCTGTAAGAATTACTCCGGGCGCTGCGAGCATGGCAATAGTTGGAGCAAATTTTTTAAGTTCGTTGGACGGAAAATGTATCGCGGCTTCAAATAATAAAGCTGGCAAAAAGATATTCATCAAAAGATCTTCAGTCAGATCGACATTAGGCACCAGCCCTATGGAAGAAAGCGTAATTCCTACGATAGTCAAAAGCACTGTATAGGGCACTTTAATGCGGCTTGAAACTATGCCCACAAGGGTCGCAATAAGCAAAAGCGCAACCATTGGCTCGATTATGGATACAGGGATATCAAGATTTTGGGAAAAATCATTCATAATGCCAAAGCCTTTGGACAAAGTATTCCCGACCATAATAGTCCCATATCTCTTATAGACAAGAAGGAACGTATAAAATTTGACTGATTTTTCGCCCCCTTTGAAGGGGGCAGCCGAAGGCGGGGGATGTTCGGGGATCTTGCTTAGTTGGTTTTGTCCTGATTGGGATTATTAGGCTTGTGCTTTTTGGTGCCTTTATCGTCTGGAGTAGGATTACTTCTTTTTTGATTACTATTATTTTTTGCATCTCTTTTCTTTAAAAAACATCCTTCCCCATAGCCATTAAAATAATCATTATCAGCCAAGATATGAACAGCGAAGTTTTTATAGATGCTTGGATCTACAATAAAATAAGCACCATTATTAATGCTTTTTCCATATTTTCTTTTTGCTATGTTTCGATATACGCTTCCCCAGGTAAGACTTTTTGGTGTATAAAAATTATAATATTCGCATATGCTTTTATACTTATTTATAAATGTGGTTTTATCAGCACAATAAATTATGCTTGGAATAAAAAATACATTGCTGGGGAAAATTTTTTGTTGCGATGTTAAATTAGTATTAAGTTTTTCTAAATCTATTTCATCAAAACTAAATTGCTCATATTCATAAATAACGCCCTCTTTTATTAGTTGAATCATTATGTATATAAAAACATCCAATTTATTCTTTTGTTTTTTCTTAAAAAGCTTTTCAGTGGCAGGTAGTTGGTATGTATTACTTGTTGCAATATCTGCCGAGTGATTTGTGTAGAAATTATTTTCTATAGGCATATTTGAATTATTATTTTGCTCAATATCAATATTTGCGTTGGAATTGTTTTGTTCAGTATTATTATATATACTGATAACATTGTTGATATTAGATTTTTTTGATGTCATAAAATATTTATCATCAAGTGAAAAATTAAGATTACTGTAATATTGATGGTCAGCAAATAATATATGAAGGGCCATATGTTTATAATTTTTGTCTTTTATCTTAAAATAGCTGAATGCATCATCAGTTTCTAAGTATTCTTTATAAGTCTTGCTATAATATATAGAACGCAGCAAATCGTCAGGTAGTGGAATGTTAAAATTTTGATAAATTTCTTTTATCCTTTCAAGTAACCGTTCGCTTTGTTGTTGTGTCAAATTTATCTCTATCGGTATATAAAAAAAGTCATTCGGCCTTAATTGAAAATCTTTATTAAATACTGTATTAATTATTTGTAAATCTTGTCCGGTAAAACTATAATATATATAACTTGTAACAAATGCTCCTTCTTGTACTTGTTCCAGTAATGCATGCGTCAAAATATCTAATTTATGATTTACTTGCCCCCCCAAAAAAGCATTTGTTTTAGGTATTGTGTGCTCATTTTGCCGAAGGTCCGAAGCCCATAGCTGAGTGGTTAAACAAATCAGAAAAAAAATAGCATATCTCATAATTGTCTCCGTAAGTAAGAAATCTATATTGTGAAAATATTATTTATAATTTAATTTTATATGTCAATAACTCTTTTGGTTATACAGGTAGGAAAAAAAAAGCTTTGTGGTATGTAGCTTATGTTATGGCAAGAAAGACTCCCTCTTTCTTTGGGGAGGGGGCCTACTGGTAGAGTGGTGGAAACAAGTAAAGAAAATTTATGTGGGCAATTAGAGGCCCTCACCCCGGGGGGAGAGGGGGGTCTTTTTTTTATAGAAGTGGCCATAAATATTAATCACAACGATGGGCTCTTTACTTACGCTCATACCCATGAGCTAGAGCCTGGGGTAAGGGTGATGGTGCCATTTAGAAGTCAAACCATTTTGGGGATAGTAAATAAGAGTTTACCACCTGAGCAAAAGTTTAATTATCAAATCAAACATATTATTAATGTAATTGATACAAGTCCTATTATTACCAAAGAGCAGTTTGAGCTCATAGGATTTTGCAAAAAATATTACTTAAATCCCTATGGGCCGAGCTTGTTTTTGGCTATCCCTAAAAATGATAAGAAATATGTTGTAAAAATAGATAAAAATGTTCCCATAAAAAAAGAGTTATTTTTAACAGAAGAACAAGAAGATATTTTTAATATTATAAGCCAAAATAAAAAGGGCAAATATTTATTGCAGGGCATAACTGGCTCAGGAAAAACAGCTGTTTATATAAAATTAGCCCAAGGTATGCTTGAAAAGGGTCGATCGGTGCTCTTTATAGTGCCTGAGATCGGCCTTACGCCCCAATTGGTAGAGAGAGTAGAGGGCTATTTGGGGATTAAAGCAGCTGTGATCCATTCGCAAATAACCCCTGCGCAAAAGCGCGATGCTTTCTTTGCTCTTCTTCAGGGCCATAAAAAAGTGTTAATCGGTGCAAGGTCTGCTATCTTTGCACCAATGCCTAACTTGGGCCTTATAATCGTGGATGAGGAACATGATGGCAGTTTGAGGCAGGACGATAATATTCGCTATCATGGGCGAGATCTGGCCCTATGGCGAGCGCAAAACGAAAATGCTTTGATAATTTTAGGCTCAGCTACGCCGTCTTTGGAAAGCATATATAATACCCAGCAGCAAAAATTAGTTCATATTAGGCTCACAAAAAGATATATAGAAGATCGAGAGCTTCCTAAAGTAGAAGTAATCGATCTTAAATTGCGCGCCCAAGATATTTTATTAAAAAATAAAGATACCGCTAAGTCTCCTGGGCATAAAATATGTATATTATCTGAGCCATTAGTAAAAGCTATGGAGCAAGCTTTTTTAGGGGGGGGGCAGGTTTTGTTAGGGAAAGACCAACGAGGCTTTGCCCAGTTTGGTTTATGTTATTCTTGCAGCCAAATTCTAAAATGCCCATTTTGCACGGTAAGCTTGACTTTTTATCAAAAAAAATATTTGCTTTTGTGTCATCAGTGCGATCACCAAGAAGCCCCTAGGAGCATATGCCCTGCTTGCAGCGAAGATAATATTCACTACTTGGGCCTGGGCACTGAGCGCCTCATGGAAGAAGTAAGGACAAGATTTCCAGGGAAAAATATTTTAAGGCTTGATCGGGACGAAGTTAAAACCCTAAAAAAGCTAAACCAAACTTTAGAAGATATGGAGCAAGGAAGGGCTGATATCTTGATCGGCACGCAAATGGTCGCCAAAGGCCATAATTTTCCCAAGCTAAGCCTTACGGGCATAGTAATGGCTGATACCTCTTTGTCGCTGCCTGATTTTCGCGCCAGTGAAAAAGCCTTCGCCCTCTTTACCCAAGTATGCGGCCGGGCAGGAAGAGGTGATTTTTTTGGCAAAGCTTTGATTCAAACTTTTAACCCTGAACATATCAGCATCAAATATGCCAAAGATCATGACGTGGATGGCTTTGTTAAAGAAGAGCTTGAGCTAAGAAGAGACTTAGGGTTTCCTCCTTTTTCTCGCGCGGCTATGGTTAGAGTGGAGCATAAAGACGAAGTTAACGTGCAAAAAATATTGGAATATATTAAAAGCTTAATAATTTATAATAATAATATAAATATATTAGGCCCAAGCCCATGCCCTATTATGCGCATCGATTCGCGCTTTCGCTGGCAAATGCTAATTATGTCTAAAAATACTAAAATTTTACAGGAAAATTTATATAAAATAAAAAATAACCCTGATCTTAATAGCATGATAAACAAGACCAGGGCGAGATTTATTATCGATATGGATGCTATGAGTATGCTCTAGAGCAAATTTTTGTTAGCAAATTCCCAGTTTATAAGCTGCCACCAGGCGTCGATATATTTGGCCCTGGCGTTTCGATAATCGATATAATAGGCGTGCTCCCAGACATCGCAGGTCAAAAGGGGTTTTTTATTTTCTGTGAGAGGGCAGCCGGCGTTCGAAGTAGCCATAATGGAAAGGGCGCCGGTTTTAGGCTCTTGTACGAGCCAAGCCCAGCCCGAGCCAAATTGGCCTAAAGCTGCTTTGGAAAAATCTTCTTTAAATTTAAGAAAATTGCCAAAAGAGCTATCGATGAGTTTGGCGATCTGGCCACTAGGCTCACCGCCCATCTTAGGGGCCATGCTATGCCAATAAAAAGTATGGTTCCAAACTTGGGCTGCATTATTAAAAATACCGCCGGTTTGGCTTTTGATGATCTCTTCTAAAGGCTTATTTTTTAGCTCAGTTGCTTCGGTTAAGTTATTAAGATTGGTCACATAGGTTTGATGATGTTTGCCGTGGTGATATTCCAAGGTCTCTTCTGAAATAAAAGGCGCAAGGGCGTCTTTCTTGTAAGGCAAGGCCTCAAGGGTAAAACTCATAATACTCTCCTCATATTTTTAGATACTGCGATCTGTCAGGGCCTTTTCTAGCATAAACTCTTTAGGATTTACAGGTTTACCGTTAAAATTCACTTCAAAGTGCAGATGAGCGCCAGTGGCCGTACCCGTACTGCCTACTTTGCCTATAAGATCGCCCTTTTTAACTTTTTGACCTTTTTTGACCAAGATATCGTTCAAGTGCCCATAGCGCGTGACAAGGCCTGGCATATGTTTGATCTCGACCATTTTGCCTAAGCCGGGAAGATAACCTGCTCTAATGACTTCGCCATCAGCCGAGGTTATCACGGGAGAATTTTTGGCAGCAGCGATATCTATGCCCGCATGATGTTTGCTGATCTTAAAAACTGGATGCATGCGCTGGCCGTAGTCGCTGGAGATAGGGCCTGAGGCCGGGACTAAGCTTGGAATTTTATTGAGCACAGCTTTGAGAAGCGGGTTTTCTACTGGCTGAATCTTTTCACTTTCTACCAGTCCATCAACCATCTTGGCGAGTTCTAATATCTCTTTATTGAGGCGCTGGTTTTTATCTTGAGCCGACAAAAGCTCGCTATAGACCTCTTTTAGCTTTTGTCTTTGGGCAAAAAAAGAAGGCAGCCACCATAAAGCTGAAAGTACCATCAGTCCTGCAATCTGTTTCTTCATATCTAGTCATTGTTATCAGAAAAAAATCGATTTGGCAAGATTTCGATTATGATGGCCGTTATATTATCATAACCCCCTCGCATGTTGGCTTCTTTTATTAGGTTAAAAGCTATATTATTTTTATTTTTATCATATAAAATATCGCAAATATCTTCATCAGATAGCATATTATTTAAACCGTCAGTGCAGAGCATAATTATGTCATGCGTTTCTAGGGTAAAAGAAGAAAAATCGGGGGTTACGAGGCGTTCATGGCCAATGGCGCGGGTTATAATATTCTTAAGAGAACTCACCTCGGCTTCATGGGTGCTTATGATCCCTGCAGCCACTTGTTCGTTTACTAGCGAATGATCGCTCGTTACCTGTCTAAGCTCGCCTTTTCTAAAAAGATAAACCCGGCTATCGCCGATATGGCCAATATGGGCATGGGGGCCGTCTATAACTACAGCGCTCAAAGTAGTGCCCATGCCTTTGAGGGATAAAAAGCTATTGCTTACCTGAAAGACTTCTTTCGCCGATTGAGCAAAAGCTTCTTTAAGGGCATTTTTAGGGTTTTCTTCTAGCCGAAGAGACAAAAAGGTTTCAGCAGCCGACTGGACAGCGATCTTGGAGGCTTTGTCCCCACCATTGTGACCACCCATGCCATCGGCCACCATAAAGAGCCCAAGTTCTTCATCGGCAAAGAAGTAATCTTCATTCTTTGATCTTCTAAGGCCAATATCGCTTTTTACCCAATATTTAAGGCTTGCCAATTGTCGATCCTATAAAAATAAGCATTTAAATCTTCAATAAGCTAAATGGTTTAATTTTTTGCGCAAGCTGGGGGGATTGATGGAACCCTTTGAAGTTATCAATAGCTTATCTAAAACTCAAGTTAGATAAAGATGGCGGAAAATAATCTAATGCAGTTTTTCCAAGCAAATTAGTGTTTAAATATATGTCATATTTGTCTTGATTATTATACGTCTTTTATTCTTGCTAGTTTAAGAATATTTCTTATCTTAAAAGAATTGTTTACATAAGCATTTTTCAAAAGAATAATATTGACCTATAGTCGGTTTTTGTTCGATGGCTATAACAAATCCCACCCAAATACGCCCTGAAGGGGCTTAACATAAGCATGTCTCAATCTTTGGCATCAGTCATTGTAGGTTGTGTTTATTATTAAATCCAGATAACCATTTTTATATCAGAAATGAGCTATTTTTATACATAAAAACAACCCCTTACAGGGCGTTTGTATGAGAGGAATGCGTGCTGCCCAGGGCGTTGCCCTGGGCTATCAAAGATCGCTCCTACGGAGCATAAGGATATAAGCCCATAGCCATATCGAACAAAAACCGACTAATTAATAGCTTTGAAGGTGGCCAGGCCGGGGAGATTAGATCAGCGTGTTTTCACTTTGCCTAAGTCGCTTGGCACAGTGGTTTTTCCATATCTAGGATCTCCCCAACATTGAACTGTTTCATCGGTTTTGATGGCACAGGCATGATCATGCCTGGCAGCAATAGCTATGGCTGCGCCCAGATCGCTTGGTACAGTAGTGATTTCTCTCCGGCCATTATCGTTATTCCAGGATTCAACAGTTCCATCATCCTTGATGATATAGGTTATAAAAAGACTATCGGCGGTAGCTATTACTTTGCCAAGATTTCCCAGACTCTTTGATCCCCAGCATTGCGCTACCCCATTATCTTTGATGGCGCACGTACGATGGATACCGGCAGAGATAGCTATGGCTTTGCCCAGATCAACAGGCACGGTGGATTGCCCATAGCGATCATCTCCCCAGCATTGAGCAGCCCCATCAGCTTTGATAGCACAGGTATGATCTGGTCCAAGAGATAAATATTTTTTGGCTCTATTGCTGTCTAGTATCTTATATAACCCCTTCCAGGTAAGATCTCCTTCAGGAGCATTGATCTCCTCCCCAAAATCCCGTTTCACCAATGCACTCCACAAGGTTCGCTCATTTTTAGTACATAAATTATTTGTGTAAATGGAAATTCGGCAATAACGAGCGATATCAGCGATATCTGCTTTGGTTAAGATCAGGAGCTGCAGCTCCTGTGGCAATGAGGAAATATCATAAGCTAGAGCAGTTTTAACGCCGGATAAAAGAATAAAAATGCCTATTATCAGTTTTTTACTCATATAAAAAATCCTCCATTTTTTATATTTTACTTTATTGTTAGAAACATTAAAGCAGTATTGGTAGATAGTAATTAAATAAAATTAAAGCAAGAGATTTTATATGTTTTTGTCCAAACGGGAGCCAATTCCCGTTTAGTCTTGACTTTTCGGGAATTTAGTCTTATAATGCCATAATGAAGAGAGAAATAAAGCCTTATATTTTAAAAGATTTGCCGGAAAAGTTTGTTCTGCTAAGCGGTCCAAGGCAATCAGGAAAAACTTATTTAAGCAAATCGCTGGCCCAAAACTCGGTATATCTGAACTACGATTTGCCAGAGCATAGAATAATCCTGATAGAAAAGAGCTGGCCTAAAGATAGTGATTTAATAATATTTGATGAGCTTCATAAAATGCCTAATTGGAAATCTTGGCTGAAAGGGATTTTCGATACCCAAGGGGCTAAACCCCAGACTATTATCATCGGTAGCGCCATGTTCGATACCTATAAAAAAGTAGGGGATTCTTTGGCGGGGAGATATTTTTCCTATCGTATGCACCCATTTACTATTAAAGAGCTCAAAGAAAAAGTAGACCCTAAAGAAGCATTTCCAGTTTTGATGGCCTATGGCGGCTTTCCTGAACCTTTTTTAAAAGCGAGCGAAAGTTTTTATTTGCGCTGGAAAAAAAGCCATCTAGATATTATTTTAAGACAAGATCTCATAGACCTGGAAAGCGTCCGAGATATTAAAGCCATTGAAATCCTAGTAGAATTATTACGCCATCGCATAGGTTCACCGGTTTCTACTGCTAGCTTGGCTCGCGATCTTAAAAGGGATCCAAAAACTATAAAAAAATGGCTTGGTATTCTAGAAAATTTATATATTATATTTAAAATAAGCCCATACCATAAAAATGTAGCAAGAAGTTTGCTTAAAGAACCAAAATACTATTTTTTTGATAACGGACAAGTAAAAGGTGACGATGGCATCAAGCTAGAAAATTTGGTTGCATGTGCTCTTAAAAGAGAAGCTGACTTTTTTTCTGATACCACAGGTCACGATGCCTCTTTACATTTTTTGCGCACTAAAGACGGAGTAGAGGCTGACTTTTTTATCAGCATCGATAACACGCCAAGGCTAGTTATAGAAGTTAAGTGGTCTGATACTAATCTTAGTAATTCGCTAATTAATTTCACAAAAAATTGGCCCACCACAGAAGGGATTCAAGTGGTAAATAAAACTTTTCAAGAAAAACATTTCGATAATAAATTAAAAGTTAAAAACGTCGTTAATTTTTTGCGAGATATTGACATGAAAGATTTTATTTAGAAATATATTATTTTTATAAAGAGAATTAAATGCTTCCTCAAGAAACAATAAATCAAAGCATAAAAAAACGCCTTGAGTTTTTAAAGCTTAGAAAAGACAAGAATAATCTTCTTGTACATGAGATTTACTCGTCGGTGCAAGGAGAAAGCTCCTATATGGGCATACCTTGCGTGTTTATTCGAACTACCGGTTGCCATTTGCGCTGCAGCTTTTGCGATACCGAGCATTCTTTTTTTGATGGCCGAGAGCTCAGCCTTGATGAGATTATAAGCCGAGTAAAAAGCTTTAAGATAAATCTAGTAGAGCTTACCGGCGGTGAGCCGCTCTTACAAAAACCCTGCTTCTTGCTTTTAGAAAAATTATGCAACGAGGGCTTTACTGTCTTAGTAGAAACCTCTGGGGCTATTTCTATTAATAATGTCGATAGAAGGGTAAAAGTAATATTAGACATAAAAACGCCGTCTTCGGGTGAAGAAAAAAGTATGCATTATAATAACTTAAATATTCTGTGGCCCGGCTGTGAAGTAAAGTTTGTCATGGGAGATTTAGAAGATTATGATTTTGCTAAAAGTATATGTGAGCAATATGATCTATATAATAAAACCCATGTATTGTTTTCACCTATTTTAGCCAAAATAGATCCTAAAATTATCGCGGAAAAAATGGTGGAAGATAAAATAAATGCCCGCTTTCAGATCCAGCTCCATAGGATCCTATGGGGCGAAGAGAAGGGAAAATAATACTCATATGGACAGTGCTCCGTTTAAGTTATGCTATTAAGGAGTAAACTCCTTATAGGTTAGCTAAATGCTAAGGGCTTATGGCTTTTTCTGAAGAGCATAAGCCAAGTAAAGCATATCTTATATGACAAGAAAAACACGAAAGAAAAGTAGATAATACTAATATTATAAATTGGCAAAATTTTTTAGAACTTCTCTGGGATGACAAGATCTTATAAATTTGTTAGTAAACCCCTATGACAACAGAACAGCTAAAAACCGCTTTAGAAAAGGCTTTAAAAAATACTTACCTACCTGAACTAGACCGCGATGCGTGGTCTTTAGGTGTTTTAAAAGATGTGAGCATAGATAAGCGGGTAAGGGTAGATCTAGTATTGCCCAGTTTTGGGCTTAGATCAGAAAAAGATATAGCTTTTAGTGTAAAAAAAGCGCTGTTATCATATATAGATGACCCAAGTATAATAGATATAAATTTTTATTCAGAAGTAAAGCCGCTGGCTAAGCAAAGCATTAATATGCCAGATATAGCAGACGTACGAAATATTATTTTAGTAGCCTCAGGCAAAGGCGGCGTGGGCAAGAGCACGGTAGCTTCTAATCTCGCTGTATCCATGGCTGAGATGGGCTGCCGGGTGGGCCTTATGGACGCTGATGTCTACGGCCCGTCCATACCTATCATGTTTGCTTTAAAGCAAGAGGGGCTAGTGAAGGGCTTCGTTAAAGAAGATACTAAGACAACCTATATGGTGCCGCCCATAAAATATAACGTATCTCTCATGAGCATTGGCTTTTTAGTAGATACAGATTCACCCATGATCTGGCGGGGGCCTATGATCGCTCAAGCTTCTATGCAAATGTTTTATAACGTATATTGGGGTCAGCTTGATTACTTGATAGTTGATTTGCCACCGGGAACAGGCGATATCCAGCTGACATTGGCGCAAAAAGTTAACGTGGCAGGAGCCATTATAGTCTCTACCCCCCAAGACGTGGCTTTGGAAGATGTGACCAGGGCCAAAAAAATGTTTGATAAAGTTAGCATTCCTACTTTGGGCATTATTGAAAATATGAGCTATTTTACCTGTCACACATGCGATACGCGCCATGATATTTTTTCTACCGGTGGCGCCAAAAACCAAGGGGAGCGCTTAGGGCTTGAGCTCCTCGGGCAAATACCTCTCGTCACTGAGCTTAGAAAATCGGGCGATATCGGCGAGCCTATATGTGCTCAAAGAATGGACAATCCCCTTAAAAAGACCTTTGCCGACATATCTCACAGCTTGATAGCCAAGATGGTCAATATGGGCTTTCAAGAAGAAGTGCGCGATAATGTATCTTCTAATACGATTAAGCCACCCAAAGAAGAAATTAAAACTAGAAGACTAAATGTGATCTAAAAAAAAGCCCTAATACCAAAAAAACCTATGGGCGCTTCTATGAGCCAGTGTTGGTTTGGGCGAAGCCGAAAAGATAGTTCAGGTCTAAAGCCAAAATCAAGCCCCACGCTTTCAGATAAAGATAGAAGTATGCCTCCGCCTAAGCTCACCGCGAGCATCATCTGTGAGGCGGCATTGAATTTCGCTTTCGGGGTAATACCTGCTTCTATGTAGGGTATGACAGTGCGGTTAGAAGAAAAATAGTAACTGCTTCCTATTCTGAGTCCCAAAACTCCGGTGATACTTTTGGAGCTCCTGTCGGATAGATACCAGTTTATGGGAAGACCTAAATGCACCTCCCATTGATCGGCCAAAAAATATCCCATGCTTACGTCAGATGAAATTTTTAGGCGATTGATAGCATCGGTAATATTTTGTCTTTGAAACTCTGCCCACAGGCTGCCCTTAAGAGAAAATGTCCCTTGGCTTAGATCGATATTTTCTTGGGCAAAAACTCCTAAGCTAAGCATTATAAAACTTACAAAAAGCTTTTTCATATATTAAATATAAATTAAACCCATTTTTTATTCAAACATAGATAGCTATGTATGATTTTACCACAAGTTTTATCGGCCATGTTAGGCCAATTGTCTTTATCAAAACTGCAGGTATTTTTAATGACTTTCAAATCCAATTAGTGCTTTTACAGTCTCATAAAAACAGGAATTACATATTTATTTTTAATTTCTGTAAATTCAGCTTTTGATATATTTTTCCAGGGAAAATTGCTTTCTGATATGAATATATTTTTTAATTCTTTTATTAACTGGTTCTTTTTGTCTTTTTCGTAAGTTTCTATGTAGCCTTTAAGAAAACTGGTTAAAGCCAAGTCGAAGAATTTTTTTGTCTCTATCCCCGAGATCATATCTTTTCTCTCGGTTGGTTCGCTTTGAGACAATAGGCCATAAAATGGTTTTAAGATGTCATCGCTTGGGCTTTGTTTATTATTAATAGTTAACGCCATTGTTTCATTGTCAATAAAAGTAAACTGGTTATTATCTTCGTTGTAATAAATATTATAGCAATGCAAATCGCCATGATTTACTGTGTTATTTATTAAGCTTTTTGAGCCTGACATTTTGGTCATAAACCGCTTATGAAAATTACTCAAAGCTTTACCAAAATTATAATAAGCTGTTTCTATTCTTTTAGCATTTTCTATTGTTTGATTGTCGCGAAATTCTTTAACAAAATCGCAAAATACTTTTCCCTTAGCAAATGACATTAGTAATAAATTATGTTTAACACTGTCAGCATTATATCCTAAATATGCTATAGGAAGGGTTAATGCGGGAAAGTATTGCTCATTATAGTAATTCGTGTTTTTTATATTAATAAAATTTTCAATATTTTTTAAATTAGTCTCTTCTTTTATACTATCTCTAGCTTCTTTAATAATAAACTTTGGGTTATCTTTTTTACAGGTATTTTCTATTACAAAAAGCTGTAGGGTATTAAAACTTCCCTTGGTTTCTTTTTTTTGTGCTGTTAAACAATTATTATTAGCAAAATCGCTTAAATTAGTTCCTTTGAGGGCTTCAGCCAGCAGCTTTGGCAAATATTCTGCTTTTAAATCACCATTTTTCTCAAGCGATGCAGGGGTAGTATTTAGCTCTTTTTCTATGGAGCTAGCAAAAGATATCCCTAAAAAAAACACATATAAACACACCAATTTATTCATTGTTCCTCCAGTGCATTAAATATAATAATCATCCGGATGGTAAACAAGAAAAACATAATAAAAGATCGCATTTAGTCAAACATATTGTATCTTTTTTTTCTTTTTAATATGGCGAAGAAACATGTCTAGTTTATTTTCGGTATTAAGAGCGTGCTTCCATGTGTCAGACCGCGGCTTGAGCCCGTTGTCTATTAAGTGCAGATTTAGCGGGACTACAGAGGTTATGTAGGTAAATATAAGCAATAGCATGCCGAAACCCCAAAAAATTCTGGGGCTACTTAGTATTTTTAAAAAGCTTTATCAAGCATAAAGATTTTTTATGGGATCAAATTTATTATTTTCTTTTAAAGAGCCGTCTTTGTAGGGAGCCTGTTTGACCACTTCTAAAAAGAGCGCATTTTTTAACTCATTTAGCCCTTGGCCGGTTATGGCGCTTATGAGATAGTATGAGATATTTTGTTTTGCTAAAAATAAGATAAAATCTTCTAATAAGTTATTATTGTTTAAACTATCTATTTTATTTATGGCAATTATTTTGGGCAATTTATACAGCTCTTCGCTATAATTTTGCAGCTCTTTATTAATAATATGATATTTGGCTATAAGATCTTCACCATCGGCTACGTCTATCAAATGGCACAAAACTCTTACTCTTTCTAGGTGGCGCAAAAAGCGAAAACCAAGGCCAAGTCCCAAAGAAGCGCCCTCGATAAGGCCAGGGATATCAGCTATGACCATGCTTCTGGCTTCATCAAGCTCGCAAACGCCAACCATGGGTTTAAGGGTAGTAAAGGGGTAGTCAGCTACTTTTGGTCTCGCATTGCTAAGCTTTCTTAAAAGGGTAGATTTTCCAGCATTGGGAAAACCTAAAAGCCCCACATCGGCCATGAGTTTTAGGCTTAATAAAAGCTCTTTTTCCTCACCCTTGCCGCCAAGGGTGGCTTTTTCGGGAGCATGGGTGCAGGAGCTTTTAAAATGGACATTGCCTAGGCCACCGTATCCGCCCTCACAAACCACTAATCTATCGCTATGAGCCGTTAGATCTTTTAGGAGCATTTTTTCCTTGGTATCGGGGCAAATGGCAAATACGGAAGTGCCCACGGGCACGCTGACAACTCGATCTTCGCCATGGCGTCCAGTTTTATTTTTGCTTTGCCCAGATTTTCCCCTGGGAGCCTCAATAATGCTTTCTTTTTTAATATCCAAAAGGGAGCTCATGCCCTCTTGAGCCACAAAGATGACATCTCCACCCTTTCCGCCATCTCCACCCGCAGGGCCGCCTTCCGGAACAAATTTTTCCCGGCGCCAAGCGATGATACCAGGGCCGCCATCCCCTGCTTTTACTTTTAATATTGCTTCATCCACAAAGCGCATTTTTTAAGCCTTTTCATTATAATTTTGTGCTTTCTTGGCTACTACCACTCTGCTGGGGCGCAAAAGGCGCTCATGCAGCATGTAACCATTTTGGTACTCTTTTACTACCGTGCCTTCTTCTTCTAAGCTTTCTTCTTCGCTTACGGCTTCACATTGAGCGGGATCGAATGCTTTGCCCAAATAAGAAAAAGACTTCACGCCAAACTTACCCAAAGAATCATAAAAAAGTTTGAGCACCATCTCTACCCCTAAGAGAAGATCTTTGCCTGCTTTATCTTCTATGCTAGGGCCGCACTTAAGAGCCATTTCTAGGTTATCGATTATGGGCAAAAAGTTATATAAGATCGATTCATTGGCATACTTTATGCTTTGGCTCTGCTGGGTTTGGGCTATTTTTTTATAGTTTTCAAACTCAGCCGCCAGGCGCAGCAGGCGATCATGCTCTCCCCGCAATTTTTCTTCTAGTTCTTCAATTTTTTTAGACTTTTCGTCTTCTTGAGGATTATTTTCATCTGGTTTTTCTGTCTCTTGTAAGGGTATTTGTTCAGTCATAAATTCCTCTTATAGCAAGCTTTTTTCCTATATCATGTTAATCTTTGTTTGATAAAATACAAGGGGGATGAGGTAGAGATAAAAAAATTGCCATTTATTGCTTAAGAGCCCTAACTTGTATAAAAAAATCTTTTAAAAGCTTTTGGCACTGGCTTTGTAAAACCCCCCCTTGGGCGGGAAATCTATGGTTTAGCCTGTGATCTTGATTAACTTGGTATAAGCTTTCGATGGCGCCAAATTTGCTATCAAAAGCCCCAAAATAAAGCTTTTCGATACGGGCGTGTAAGAGCGCTCCTGCGCACATGAGGCATGGCTCCAAAGTAACATATGCTAAGCACTCTTTAAGGCGCCAATTGCCTAAGTTATCACAAGCTTGCTCTAGAGCTATCAGCTCAGCGTGCTTTAAGCTGCTTTGTCTTATCTCTCTTTGATTATAGCCCTGGCCGATGATTTGATTTTTATAGACGATTACGGCTCCTACGGGTACTTCACCGATATTATAAGAAATTTTAGCTAAATTAATAGCTTGAGACATAAAAAAATCATGCATATAAAAATTAAGATAGTATTTTGAGATTTTTTATCAAGCTATCGTTAAAATCTGGGTTATCAGCAAAAGTATTTTTAATAATCTTAGTCAAGTCGGTCTGTTTTGCCAAAAAAGATTTTTCTAAAACCAACGAAACAAATTTTTGCGATACCTCTTCATCGCTTAGGTTATCGCTTTTAAGGTCCATAGCGATCTTTTTGAGCTCTTCTTTGGGGAGGATCTTAGCCTCTTGCAAAGAAGTAGATTTTTTTATTAGCTCGGCCTTAAAGCTTGCATGAGGTTTTAAATTTCCTGGAGCCTTTGGTGTTTTTGCTCTTAACTTTGGCTCTATGGGGATGATGCTCATGGGCCCTCCGTGTTCAATTTTTTAACTATACTCACTTTGTTTTGTTAGCAATAGCTTAGCGAATATTTGCCCCAATGGTTTTTAAAGAATCAAATAAGGCTTTTAGAATATAAGACTTAGTGGAAAAACTCGTAGTTATTTGGGAGACTTTCATCTGCTTATCCAGCATATCTTTGTTGTTTTTGACTAAATCGTCTTGAGATCCCGTGGCTCCCATATCTAACAAATCATCGCCCCCTGCTTCTGGAGAAAAGCCCAGAGAGCTTGAAGGGCTTAGTTTATTAGCTGCTTCGCTTAAAGACGCAGACAGCTGCGCTCCACCCGGTATGCGGCTTGCCACTTGCCTTATGGCGCTGCTCCCTAGGCCCAAGCCTTCCCTGATGCCTGATCGAATTTGCTCGTTAAAAGACTGATTTGAAGAAGTTTTTTTCTCCATTGCCCGAGTGTTTATGCGCAAATGACCACCGCTTGTGGATAGACCGTTTAGATTAGCCATGCTCTTCCCCCTTAACAATTGTTAATTTTTCCATTATTTTCGGTAAAAATTGTTTTTGGTTGTGACAAATTTGTTAGAGTTTAGGAAATGGTATTAAAAACGGTGACTATACACGAGGCTAACGGCCTTCTACCCTATGTGTGCGACAGCTTTTTGCGCATAAATTTACTGCTCGCTTATCTCACCGATAAAAGATCTAAAGTATATACCAAAAATCCTACTCGCTATGTTCTTAAAAAGACTTGTAAAGATATATTAATTATTCCAAAAAAAACCGGTAATAAAAAAACGCTCTTTCTAAAAAAAGAGATCAGTAAAATAGAGTTTGCTTTGCTCCATGAGCTTTCAGAACTCATGCGCCTTGGGGCCATAGTTAGAAGCATATTTCCTCCTCATATAGATTTTCTATCGAGCAAAAATAGCGAGCCCATCTATCTTTGTTGGCACGGCAGCGAAGAAGAGGTCTGTCATTGGCATGCTTTGGATGAGAGTCCCAAGCATCGCCATAAAATCCAAAAAAATGCTCTTTTTGCGGGTCCCGAGGTCCTCCATTGATACCTAAACTGCCCAGGGTATCAAAAAAAAGCTTTAATCTTAAAGGCGGAGGAGAGCATATGCTTTTACTCCATGGTTTTACCGGTACCCCCTATGACCTAAAGCCTTTAGGATTTTTTTTGCATGAGCAGGGATTTAGCATAGAAGCACCACTCTTATTAGGCCATGGCCGAGATAAAGAAGCCCTTCTTAAAGCGAGCAGCAGGCTTTGGCTTAGCCAGGCTCAAAATAGCTTTAGCCGCATGCCCCCAGGATCTATCATAATAGGCTTATCCATGGGAGCGCTATTAGCTATCATAGTAGCTGCAGGGGCTCATGTTAAACCTAAGGCTTTGGTATTATTATCGCCGTCTCTCTATCTTGATATATTAGGCGAGAGCCTGTCTTTAGGGCTTTCTTGGGGAGTTATCCCCAAAAATTTAGTATTAAAAAAGCTTTTTGGTCATAGCGATATTTTGGATCCCATCGCTAAAAAAAAATGCCCCTCTTTGCCCCACATGCCCCTTAAAGCTTTAGAAGAGTTTAACGAGCTTAGAAAGATGGCTATCAGGTATTTGCCGCAAGTATCTTGTCCCATCTTTGTTGCTTTTGGTCAAAAAGATAGCGTTATCGATACCGGCTATTCTCGATCTTTATTTTTTGCAGTAAAAAGCGAAGTAATTATTAAAGAATATCCTCGCTCTAAACATGTGATAACTCTCGACTATGATCGCCATGAGCTTAATAACGATATTTTAGCTTTTCTTAAATCTCAAATATCATCTCATAGAGGATAAAAAATGATCAAGATCGGGCCTTCGATAATATGTATGGATTTTTCGTCTATGAGAGAAGAGCTTTCTCATATAGAAAGATCGGGAGCTGATTTTATTCATATAGACGTAATGGATGGGCGTTTTGTCCCTAATCTTACCCTAGGGCCTTTTTTGCTTAAAAATATTAGCAAGCTAACCAAACTCCCCCTAGATGTGCATCTCATGATCGAAGAGCCAGAGAGATCTTTGGAGGACTACATAGAAGCTGGCGCTAGCAGCATTACTGTCCATGCCGAGAGCACGAGGCACCTACAAAAAGTCTTAAGAAAGATCAAAGACAGTGGACTTAAAGCCGGCGTGAGCCTTAACCCAAGCTCCCCAGAAGAGCTCATTCGCTATGCCATAGACGATATCGATCAGGTCTTAGTCATGGCCGTAAACCCTGGCTTTGCCGGCCAAAGCTTTATTCCAAGCACTTTTTTAAAAATACATAGGCTCAAAAATATTTTGCCTGAAGATATAGACATCATGGTAGATGGCGGCATAGACGAGAGTACCATTGGCCCATGCTATAAAAACGGCGCTACCAGCTTTGTCTCTGGGAGCTTCTTTTTTCAGCATGATGATTATAGAAAAGCCGTAGAAAAGCTTAAAAATGCTATATAAAAATATCTTATGGCTCATATTCGAGCTTATAATTCCCCTGGGAGTTTTTGGCAATTTTTGCTCTAGCCCCAAAGAGTAGGGGATAATTGGGATAATCGTGGCCAAAAATGGGCCAATCAAATACGGGCAAACAATTTTTTTGCGCCAAGGGCAAGATAGTTTGCTCGATAATAGCTTTTCTATCATGGGAAAAATGTCCCACTATTAACCCATTTATATAATCAAAAACTTTCAAATTATAAAGCTGATGTATTATTCTATGCACGCGATAATGCGGCTCGTTTATGTCTTCTATAGCTAAAATTTTTCCCTTAAAAAAATTTATATCAAATAGGCCTAAAACGCTTTGAAGGCTAGCTAGGTTCATAATTATTAAGGGACCGGAGATCTCAGACACACCTGTCACCCCAGCGAAGGCTTTGCTCCAGACAAGTTCAGGATAACTTATATTTTTATAATTAATTAATATAAGATTTTTTAATGCATCTATTATTTCTTGATTATTTCTATCTAAATCGCTTAAAACCGGCCCATGAATGCTGATATTATTATTATTATCTAAAAATCTTTTTAACATAAGAATAGTTATATCTGAATAGCCGATTAAAAACTTATCGCCCTGGGGGCCATAGGAATGCCATAGCTCCAAGCATCCGGTCCCACCCCTAACCGCCATCATAGCCTTGCTATCGCTTTTTTCGGCCATACCCAGCTCAGAAAGCCTATCTTCTAAAGAGCCCATCAAAAAGCTCGGAACGCCGGGCAAAAATTCTCGATAAGCTTTAAAACAAAACCCTTGTTCATAGGCTTTGTTTATAGCTTGGGTTATTTTTTCCTTTTCTAAAAAACCCGCTGGTGCGATAAGGGAAAGATTTAAATTTCCTCGGGAAGTCACAATAATTTCCTAAATAATTTTTGCACCCATGCGGGGTAGGGCGGATAACGCATGTTCAAATCTAGGTGATTAGAGCGCTCATAGCAAGGGCGTATGTGGCTAAGCTCGTAAAAGCCAGCAGCGCCATGATAACGACCCATGCCGCTTAATCCTGCGCCACCAAAAGGTAAATTAGGGATAGCTAAAAAGCTTATAACGTCGTTAATAGATATAGATCCACTGAGACAAGTTTTTTTTATATGATTTATATTATGCTTATTTTGGGAAAATATATATATAACTAAAGGGCTTGAAAGGTTATTAATAAATTTTATTGCTTCTTCCAGGTTTTCGTAAGTTATTATGGGCAAAATAGGGCCAAATATCTCTTCTCTTAAAAGCGGGCTTTCGGGATTAATATCGGCCATAATGCTGGGCTCGATAAATCTATTTTTTATATCATATTTCCCTCCTATTATTATTTGCCCATGGGATAAATATTTGCTTAGTCTTGTAGTATGATATTCGTTAATTATTTTGCCGTAATCTTGATTATGCTTAGTTAAATAATTTTTTATTTCTTTTATGAAATTATTTATTAGATTCTTTTTGATTAATATATAATCGGGAGCAATGCAGGTTTGACCGGCGTTTAGGCATTTGCCCCACATGATGCGCCGAGCAGATATGGCAAGATCGGCTGTTTCGTCTATAATACAGGGGCTCTTGCCACCGAGCTCCAAAGTCACCGGTGTTAAATGCCTGGCGGCCTTCTCCATAATGGCCCTTCCGCCCTGGGTGCTCCCGGTATAAAAAATATGATCAAAGCGATGCTCCAAAAGCTTGTCCACGGTTTTTTGATCGCCTGAGATAGCCTTTATGGGCCATTTTTCTTGTAATTTTAAAACTATATCAAGCAAAACCTCAGAAGAGCGGGGAGCATGTTCTGAAGGCTTAATAAGAGAGCTGTTTCCTGCGGCTACGCTTGCGATAAGCGGCACTAAGCTAAGCTGAAAGGGGTAATTCCAGGGGGAAATAATAAGCACTTTTCCCTTGGGAACATATTCGATACAAGCTTTTCCCGGAGATAAAACCCAAGGGACTCTCAGCGATTTATTGGCAGCTATTTTTGCCAAATTATTAACAAAAAAGTCTATTTCAGAATATATCATACTAAGCTCAGTAAAAAAGCTTTCAAAAGGGCTTTTATTTAAGTCTTCATAGAGGGCTTTATTTATATTTTTTTCGCTTGTTTTAATTGTGTTTTTTATGCTTTTTAGGCATTCTATTCTTTGTTTTATATTCATAAAGCCTTTTTATGTTTTTTATTAAAAAAAGCAAAATTATTTTCTATTCCCCGGGCTTGGCTCACATGATATCTTAGAAAAAGATGGAAGGGAGGATGATGATGAGGGAAAGATTTTTAGACCAAGTGGTATGGATCACCGGCGCTAGCTCGGGTATTGGCGAGGCGCTCGCTAGAGAATTTTATGCTCAAGGGGCTTTAGTAGCACTTTCTTCGCGAAGAGTAGAGCGCTTGGATATGCTGAAAGCGAGTTTGGGCCCAAAAGCTTTTGTTTATCCTCTTGATATCACTGACTCTCAAGAAGCGAAAAATACAGCTGACCAAATCGCTCAAGATCTAGGGCACATTCATGTGGCCGTGGCCAATGCTGGCTATGGTGTGCAAGGACCATTTATGAGCTTAGATGAAGAAGTATGGCGCAAGCAATATGAAACCAATGTTTTTGGCACTATCTGGACTTTAAAAGCGGCTATTCCTCATGTTATTAAAAATAAGGGCAGAATCGCTCTGACGAGCAGTGTGGCAGCGAAGATGGCCCTAAAAAATAGCAGCGCCTATTCCAGCTCCAAAGCAGCCCTCACTGGCATCGCTAATGCCCTCTATCAAGAGTTATATGCTCTGGGGGTTTCGGTCACCAATTTGGTGCCTGGTATCATAGAATCAGAGATATGCCAGATAGATAATCAGGGGAATTTTCAGGAGAATACTCAAGACCCTAGGCCTAAATTTCTTATGTGTTCGGCGCCAAAAGCAGCTAAAGATATGGCGGAAGCGATTTATTTAAGAAAGCGTGAGGCCGTGATCACCGGCCATGGCAAAGCTGCGGCCTTTCTAGCTGACCATCTTCCATCCCTGACCTATTGGAGCTTAGCTAAAAGCCAGGTAAGGTGGAGGGGTGATGATCGCCAAAAATAACAGTTTAATAGACAAAGAAAAAATATGACACAAAATATCGATAAAGAATTGCTTATATCTCACATAGAAAAAACTTTCGCTGATAGCAAGATAACCAAAGACTTTCCTAAAAAAGTTTTAATAGAAGCAGATAGGTTTGGCAGCGAAATTAAAAAAGCCGATTATAAAGATCGCACCGATCTTACAGACTTGCCCTTTTGCACTATCGATGGGGAAACCGCCAAGGACTTTGACGACGCTGTCTTTGCCCGAAAAAATGGCGATCATATCGAAGTTTGGGTAGCCATCGCTGATGTGAGCCACTATGTAACCAAAGACAGCGATTTAGACCGAGAGGCTCTTTTGCGCGGGACCAGCATCTATTATCCCGGCTCGGTAGTACCCATGCTGCCCCATGGCCTAAGCGATCATCTGTGCTCTTTAAGGCCTAAAGTATATAGGCTAACCATGAATGTCAGGTTTTTGGTGGGTAAGGCCGGAGGTATTATTAGGCCCAAGATAGAAGAGTCTATTATCAAGAGCAAGGCTAGATTAACTTATAGCCAAGTGGAGTCTGTTCTTATTAACAAGCGAGCAGATAGCACTATCCCCAAAGACGTATTAGAAAGCCTGCACGAGCTAAAAATAGCTTCTGAGCGCCTAAGAAAAGGCCGGGTTAGGCGCGGTTCTATCGATTTTGATATCACCGAAAGCGTGGTGACTTTAGATAAAGAAGGCGAAGTCATATCTATTAATCCCGATTCGAGGCTTTTCTCCCATCTCATGATCGAAGATTTGATGGTAGCGGCCAATGAGATCGTAGCCCAATATTTTGCCAAAAAGAATTTTCCTTCTATCTATCGAGTGCACGAGCCACCTCTCGAAGAAAAAATCAGCAGAGTAAGTGAAGCGATAAGAAGCTTTGGCATAAATGTTAAAAAAGCAATCAAAGACGCTGATTTTTCTAATCCTAAAAACGTGCAAAATTTAATGTCAGCATTTAGCGATAGCAAATATAAAGAAACGCTCACAACCCTGACTCTAAGAGCCATGATGCAGGCGAGGTATAGCGAAAAAAACCTTGGGCATTTTGGACTAGCTTCCAAAGCTTATCTTCATTTTACTTCGCCCATCAGGCGGTATGCCGATCTAGTAGTACATAGAGAGCTTAGAGAAAGGCTTTTCAAAAAAAAGAAGAAGAATTTTTTGAGCGCCGAAGAAGCCGGTCAAATCGCTAGTTTCATAAGCCAAAAAGAACTGCAAGCAGTAGATCTAGAGCGAAAGATCCATAGGCTCTATTCTACTTATTTTATGAGCAAAATGGTAGGCGAGACTTTTCTAGGCACGATCAGCGCTTGTACTGAATTTGGCTTTTTTGTTAAATTAAAAGAACACCAAGTAGAAGGACTAGTACATATAGCAACTATTTCTAAGAGCTTTATTAAATATATGCCAGAAAGCATGTGCTTAGTGCTAGAAGGCGGTAAAAAACGCTTTTTAGTGGGCGATGAAGTAAAAGTTACTATAAAAAACGTTAGTTTGGCCAGAGGATTTATCGATTTTGTGCTCGCAGACCAAAACAGCCAAAAAATAAAAGAATTTAGATTTAAGCGCTCTAAAAGAATATAAATATAGGAGAAACCAAATATGCCCCATATAGAAAAGCTATGTATCATTGGCTCAGGTCCAGCAGGTTTTACTGCTGCCATCTATGCGGCCAGAGCTCTTTTAAGCCCCATTTTGTTTAAAGGCTCGGCACCTAATCTTCCCGGTGGGCAGCTCATGATGACCTCTGAAGTAGAAAACTATCCCGGCTTTATCGATGGCCTTTTGGGCCCTGAGCTCATGGAGCGCATGGAAGGGCAAGCCCAGCGCTTTGGTGCCATCATGAAAGATGAGAATATTACGTCGGTAGACTTTTCTAAAAGGCCTTTTAAACTGGTTTCGGAAAGCGGGGAAGTATATTTTACCCAGACGGTTATTATCGCCACTGGTGCCAATGCTAAGCTCTTAGGTATCGATCAAGAAAAAGAGCTCATGGGCAGAGGAGCCGGCGTCTCTGCCTGTGCTACCTGCGATGGGGCTTTTTATAAGAACATGAACGTAGCAGTGGTAGGCGGCGGTGACAGCGCCATGGAAGAAGCTTTATTTCTCACGAGATTTGCGAGCAAAGTAGCGATCATTCATAGAAGTGAAGCCTTTCGTGCCAGCAAGATCATGCTGGATAGGGCAAAAAGTAACACTAAAATATCTTTTGAGCTAAACAAAACCGTCGAAAAGCTCCATACAGATTCTGAGGGCTTTTTATCAGGCTTAAGCTTGAAAGATACTAAAAGCGGCCAAATAATTCCCTACGACTGCCAAGGCCTATTCGTGGCCATTGGCCATCAGCCCAGTAGCGATTTATTTAAAACTTTCTTAGAGTTTGACAGTAAAAGCTATATAAAAACCGTTCCCGGCTCCAGTAAAACCAATATACCAGGCGTTTTTGCCTGTGGAGACGTACAAGATAGCATATATCGCCAAGCGGTAACCGCTGCCGGCTCTGGCTGTATGGCTGCTATTGATGCTGAAAGGTTTTTAGCCGAAGGTCATTAAAAATAAAAATCAGGACTCAATTCATAATAATAGCGCAGCAAAGCCTTGATGCTCTCGTTTAACTCTAGGCCCAAATAAGGTCCCCGGGCTTTGAGCGTAATGATAGGTCCACTTTGTATATGATATACATCATGGCTGCCGTCCCGCCTCAAATCCCAAATTATATTATAAAATTTTTTAATTTTCTTAATATAATTATTGCCTTGCTTGTTGCTAACCGTCTTAAATGGCGCATCATATTTATAATATTTGTAATCATCACAAGCTTTTTGATCGCATATATTTTCGATGATTTCTATATTTTTTATGGTCTCTATTTTTATTAAATTATTACTATTTTTACTTTTTTCTTTTTGCTTTCTTTTCCCTGGTTTATTAATTTTTATTTCGTTATTGATTATGCTGTTTTCTTTGTTATTATCTGGAATATATGCTTCATATGTGTATGCATTATTCTTGCAAAAATTATCATCTTTTGTTTGTGTACATAATATGTCATAAATTTTATTAATTAGCTCTTGTTTATTTTGTTTGTAATTATTTTCATCGTTTTTAAGTATGGTTTTAAGGCGTTTTTTTGTGCAAGTATAAAATTTATTATTATAAATAAAATATAAGAGGCTTTCTTTCTGGTATATTTTGCTGTTTGATAATTGTTCCAAGATAGAATCTAAAAATATTTCTAACGTATTTTTCCCTATTGTTATTGTATATTTTAATTCTTTTCTTTTTTCGTTGCTGGCAGTAATATGACCTCTAATCTTGTTGTATTTTTTCTCATTGTTAACAAGTTTACAGAAATCATAAAGTTGGTAGAGCATAAAAATAGAATATATAGATATGATAAAAATATATGAGGTATCGCCCATATTTTGCAAAATATTTATATTTAACATATCAATTTTTAATAGCATTATAGACGATGAAAAAAAGCACACCTTTATGATTGATAGCGCCACTTTGCTATCTATAAGCTCTTTTAATGATTGCTCCGTGAGCTCTAGCATTAGGGAATTTTTAATTTCGGTAAATATGCCTGGAGCAAGCTTCATTAATTTATCGACATTGCGTTCATTTAAATTTCTTAATTCTTGAACATCAAGTTTGCCGCTTACTAATTCATCTATAAAATGTTCTATATTTGAGTGTTCAAACAAGTTATTTATATCTATTTTATCTGCATCAGAAGAATAGCATGGGGTAAGAAAATAAAAGACAAGATAAAATAATTTTACCAAAAATAATTTATGCATATTAACAGGCTCTTAGATAGTCTCAAATAATTGCACATAATATTTTTTAAAAATAAAAAAGTCAATAACTTTTAAGTTTTTTAACTTAAGAAATATTAAACCCAACATTGAGATGCCCTATGGATGTGACATGGTGTTTTTTTGCAATACCGAGGATAAGATGTCTAAATTATATAGATTTATGTTAATCGTCTTGTTATCTTTTCAGGCCATGGCTATGAAGAAAGAAGAACCTAACGCATTTTTGTCAATACCGGAGGATGTGCTTAATCAAATATTTGTCTTTTTTATAATAAAAGATAAACCAGAAATGCTCTTAAATAATATTATTATCTTAAAAAAAATTAACAAAACTTGTTTTGCCTTTGGAAACGATATATTGCCAGAAGAAAGCAGCGATTATATGGATATACCTGAACAATTGCATAGAAAATTTAATAAAATAAATATTGTTTTTTGTGAAAAACATTTATCTGTTTCTTTGGGTAAACATATCTCATGTTTATTTGCTCATAAAAAACATAATAAAATAGTTAGCTTTTTTAACGTTTTTTTCGAAATTGTACTTGATAAATTAGAGTTAGATTGGATTGATATTTATACGCATATTCCAGAAATATTCATTTCAAATTCTGTTTTAAATTTCTACATAATTAAAGATTTAGATATAAATAAAATATCAAAATTTTTACAGAAATTAACGGATATCATATGTGGTAATATTAAAACATTTAGATATCGCATATTATCAAATTTAATGGTTTGTTATTGTGATAGTATGTACACAGCATTAATCGATAATAATCATCAAATGCAAATTAAGATAGAAGGTGGCTTTAGAGAAATAATAAAAAGGGCTGCTGATTATTATGTGAAAAATTTATCTGAACTATCAGATAGAAAAAGAATGTATTTTTTGCAATCATTTAAGAAATTTTTGGAAAAGATTATAAGTAGAAATTATCAGATAGAACAAGACATTAATATTGCTGCATGCTTAGATGCCTACGAAAAATATTTCCCTCAAAGTAATAGTAATTAAGATGATCATGTAAGGAGAAAAAGTGTATAATTTTTATCGCATACTGTTAATTGTTTTATTATCTTTTCAAGCCATAGCTATGAAGAAACAAGAACCTAACGCATTTTTGTTAGTGCCAAAGGAGATAATTAATCAAATATTGATCTTTGTTGTGAAAGATCACGAATGTTTTATGGGCAATCTTTTGACTGTAAAACAGGTTAATAAACAATTCTTAGAGCTCGGTAGCAATATATTAAATAGGCATCCTCTCAAAAATAGCAAGGAAGGCTCCTATATAGATTATCTCTTCCCATTCTCTGCAGCAGAAAAGAATGTATTGAAAATAACTGAAGATGAATGGCATGATATGTATTTGCCCAAGATTTTAAATGATAAAATATCTAATTTTTTTAAAAATGAAAGACATGTAGCTTTATTTAAATTGATTAGTGACATTCTGGAGAAACAATCAAATATAATAGAAATGAACAAACGTCTTGGAACAACAATAACTAATGAATACAGCAGTAAAATTCAAATTAAGAGCTTGCTCCTTGCAAGTGAGTTTAAACAAGCGATGCAGGTGTTTGTAATTAGTGAATTTTTTGGCGACATTAACATTTCTTATGAAACATCCTTGAATACGGATTTAATGAGTTTTGTTGTTTCTTTTGAATAGATATTATTTGAAAAAATGAAACTAAGTAAAGATTTTATCTATAAAAATATGCCAGAAGTATTTACTGCTGGTGGTATATTCTTAGGTGATCTGGTGTTTGATAGAAATAATGTTTTTAATTTGAAAGAAACATTGCCATTTCTTGATCAGATAATAAACGATAATAATAATAAATTTAAATGCATAATGATTGAGAAAATTATGTCGTATTATTTAGTTAAGATAGAGTCAGAGGCGGGAAATGAACCAGAACAGCCCCTAGAAAGTAATAGTATATTTGTATTATCTCAAAATAACATTATTTTAATAGTAAAAAAAACCGCTGATTATTTCGTAAGCGATTCAAACAATCTATCAGATAGCAGAAAGAGATGTTTCTTGATAAGATTTTATGATCTTTATTGTTACATCTTCAATAAAAATGATTTACAAAAACCAGAGAATATTGAAAAATGCTTAAGCGACTATGAAAAATATTTTCCCCAAGAAGAAGATAGCAATGAAAATACTTAAAAGAATAGTGTGTTTATTTTTATTTATCTCTTTTTTCATGTACGGCAGGTTAATTTGATGCGTTATTGCTAGCATCTAAAGGAAGAAAATGTATAAATTATATAGCTTATTTTTAATTGCTTTGTTGTCTTTTCAGGCCATGGCCATGAAGAAGGATAATAAATCTGCTTTTTTGGTAATGGCCCCTGAGATGAAAGAGAAAATATTTTTCCATTTTTTCGATTTAGAGCCAGGAAAAATTCTTGTAAATCTTATTAAAATAAAACTAATTAGAAAAGAATTTACCGATTTTAGCGATGAAATGTTATCAAAATATAATCCTTTTATGAAAGATGGTGGTTCTTTTTATGTTGATTATTTTTATTCTTCAGAAGAAGGAAAAAAGCATGATCGTTATAAGTATATACTTGCCATCATAGAAGTAAAATTATTAAATTTTTTTCAAGAAAGAAAACATTATAAAATAGCTGAGCAACTTGTAGAAATAAACGATAAAACAAATAAATTAGCAGAAATCAATAAAAAACTATTTATAAATACATATCCAGCAACTGATTATTGCGCTCGTGACAATGATATGAAAAATATTATTGATTCAAGAGAATTTTTATCTTCCATTCAGCTATTTATATGCGCAAAATTTTTAGGAAATCATCCTATAATTACAAAAAAACACCCTATGCTTATTAATGACTTGCCAGGATTTATCAATAGTTTTGAAAAATTTATATTACCTCGTTTTTGTGGATATAAAGATTGTATCTATAATAAGACGCCAGAAATATTTATTATGCGAATAGCAAACAGGCATATATCATATTCAAGCATGAGTAATGACTCTAATTCAAAATATATGCTAGATTTTATAGAAAAAGTAATAAATAGCAATAATAGATTGAAATATATTATAATTATGGAGACTGTAGAATCTTTTCGTGCACATATACATATAAAAAATAATGTCTATGAAGAGGATAACTTTTTTTTAATAGCAAATAGTCTTGCTGAACATTATGTTAAAAATAAAGAAGTATTATTGCCTAAAGAGGAAAAATTTTTACTGAAAGCATTCATGAATGTTGGTTTGTTAATAAAGCATAAAATCTATGATGGTAGCCATGCTATGGCAATATGCTCAATGCAATATAGTAAATTCTTTCCGCAAAACAGTAATAGCAATAAAAATAACTGATAAATTGCTTATTTTTATATCTATTTTTCTATGTCTTTTCTCGAAGCGGGCCAAGAGCCTAGGCGATGATCGGCAAGAAAATTGTGGTGGGGGGGATCTTTTATATGGAGCAGATCGCCTTCTTACATCTTATTAGAGGGCTTGGTAGGCACGATGAGATGAGAATCTTGTGATTGCCCTTTTACTGTTAAGTTTTTGAGCTTAAGCAATATTAAACCCAACATTGACATGCCCTACTCATGTGACATGGTGTTTCTTTGCAATACTGGAGAAAAAATGCATAAATTATATAGAGTTATGTTAATCGTTTTATTGTCTGCTCCTTCAATGGCCATGAAGAAAGGTGACACATGTGGGCTTTTTTCAATGCCAAAGGAGTTACAGGATGAAATATTTGTCTTTTTTATCATAAAAGGCAAACCAGAAAAGCTTATAAGCAATATTTTTACATTAAAACAAATTAACCGGGCTAGCTTGTTATTTAGTGACGATATATTGCCGTCAGCAAGTAATGATTATACTGATATTCCTGAGAAATTACGTGGAAAATTTAACAAATTAAGCATTGATTGGTATGAGAAAAAATTATCTATTTGTTTTGGTGAATATATGTCCTATTTTTTTGTGCAAAAAAAACACCATAAAATATGCGAGTTAGTAAGTAATTTACTGCTAAAATTTAACAAAGAAGACCATGATTTAGCAGAAGATAACATACTTTTTACTGCAAAGTTGACTGATAACCTCGCTCATCTGGAAGAGATATTAGTTCTAATTAAACAAAGAGAATTTCAACAAGCGATACAGGTATTTTTAATGCTTAGTCTTCCCTATAGAATTCCTTTTAGGTATAGTGGTCAATTCCAAGCTGATGCACTAAATTTTATCGATACTTTTAGCGAAATTTTACTTGTTAAATTTAATTTAAATACATGTAATATTTATGAATCTGTTCCAGAACTATTTATTGCATTTGTTATTTTAAAGAATTTTGTATTTAAAACTTCAAATATCTTAATTGTAGGGAAAATAGCTGAATTTTTAGTGATATTAACAGGCGATGACACTGATAAAATTAAAACATGTAGATATCTTATATTTTCACATTTAATGCGTTATTATTGCTTAATGATAAAGCAAGATGGAAATAGTAATACTAAAACAAATGTACAAAATGGTTTTAAAGAAATAATAGAAAAGGCGGCTAGTTATTATCAGAAAAATTCATCTGAACTATTGCATAGAAAAAGAAAACTTTTTTTGCAATCATTTAAATCATTTTATGAAAATATCCTAAATGGGCAATATCTCATAGAGAAAAACGATGATATTAATGAATGCTTAGCGGCCTACGAAACATATTTCCCTCAAAATAATAGCAATCAAAATAATTAAACTATATTTGAGTGGGCAACTAGATTATTTATATCTATTTTATCGGTATTAGAAGAATGGCATGGGGTAAAAAAATAGAGGACAAAACTGTTAAGTTTTTGAATTTAAGCAAAATATTAAACCCAACATTGAAGTGCCATGTTTACATGATAGGATATTCCCCATCTTTAAAAGGAGAAAAAATGTATAAATTATATAGCTTGTTTTTAATCGTTTTATTGTCTTTTCAGGCCATGGCCATGAAGAAATATGATAAACCTGCTTTTTTGTTACTGTCCAGTGAAATACAAGAGAAAATATTTACCCATCTTTTCGATTTAGAGCCAGGGAAAATTCTTGTAAATCTTCTTAAAATAAAACTAATTACAAAAGAATTTAATAAGTTGAGCAATTATATGTCATTAAAATGTAATCCTTTTATGAAAGATGGTGATTCTTTTTATATTGATCATTTTTATTCTTCAACAGAAGAAGTGGAGCATATATCCAAGCATAATGAATGGCTTAAATTCACAATATATGTTAAATTTTATAGAAAAAGTAATAGGAGACAAAGAGGTGATAAAGGGCAATGATAAGCTTAAATGTATTATAATTAATGAGACTGTAACTTCTTTTTATGAAGATATAGATATGGTAAATACTGTTGATGAAGTGCGTAACTTTTTTAAAATAGTAAGTAAGATTGCTTATTATTATGTTAGAAATAAAGAAATATTATCGGCTGAAGAGGCAAAAATTTTATTGGGAGCATTCATAAATGTTTGGTTGGGGCTAATAAATGATACAAACCGTCAATATATTTCTTCTATATATATTTGCACTTGTATAGATGATTATAATTTATATTGCGAAAATAACTGATAAATTACTTATTTTTACCTATCTCTTTTTCCATGTCTTTTCTAGAAGCTGGCCAAGAGCCTAAGTGGTGGTCGGCAAGAAGATCGTGGATCTTATGGAGCAGATCGTCTTCTGACATTTTATTAGCTGCGATATTAGAGGGCTTGGCCGGCACTATGAGATGAATCTTGTGATCGTCCTCTTCACGGACCGAGATCTCTAAATCATCGGGGATTTTTAGATTAAAATCTGCAGCTATGGCTGTTTTGGGATCTTTTATCAGCCTTTGGCGAAAATCTTCATCTTTCCAAGCGCGCAAAATTATATCCAATTCATAATCTCTAATGGCCTGATATGTCATAGCATGCCCCTTTCTTTATGGTATGGCTTAACAAATAATTAGCCGGGCGGCCAGCTAAAAGCGCGGCCAGCCAAAAAATGCATGTGCAGGTGAAAAACGCTCTGACCGGCAAGGGCGCCGTGGTTCATAACCAGGCGATAACCCTCGTCAGCAACATTTTGGCCTTTAGCTATTTCTTGAGCAAGCACCATCATGGCCATCATGTCCTGAGCGTGCAAAGGCTCGAGATTGTTGGGGCTATCTATGTGAATTTTAGGGACTATTAGGGCATGAATGGGGGCCTTGGGGTTTATATCCCAAAAGGCTAAGGCGAGCTTGTTTTCAGCGATTATTTTAGCCGGTATTTTTTTAGTAATAATTTCACAAAAGAGGCAGCTAATTAAAGACATAAATTTAGCTCCCTTTCTATGGCGTAGGCTAGATCGAAGCAGGTCTGCTCATCAAAATGTTTAGCCAAGATCTGCGCGCCAATGGGCATGCCGCTATCATCAAACCCTACGGGGAGCGATAGGCCGGGAAGGCCAGCAAGATTGGCCCCAATAGTATAGATGTCGTTTAAATACATGGCTAGTGGATCATCGATCTTCTCTTGGACTCTAAAAGCTGTAGTAGGGGTGGTGGGCGAGATGATGGCATCTACTTTAGAAAAGGCCGAAGCGAAATCATCGGCAAAAAGCCTTCTAACCTTTTGGGCCGTGAGATAATAGGCGTCGTAATAGCCGCTGCTTAGAACGTAGCTACCTAAAATTATTCGTCTTTTTACCTCGGGGCCAAAGAGTTTGCCCCGGGTTTGCTCATAGAGATCGCTTAGGCTGCCCGATCCAGCCTCCCTGGGACCATAGCGAACACCATCATAACGGGCTAGATTTGAGCTAGCCTCGGCGGTGGCGATAATATAATAAGTGGCCACAGCATGAGGTGTATGGGGTAGGCTGATTTCTTGTATGCTAGCGCCCTGGGCCTCTAGTATTTTGATGGCGGCGTGCACTGCTTTTGAAACTTTGGGCTCTAGGCCTTTAGTGAAATATTCTTTAGGAACACCTATGCGCTTGTTTTTTACAGAGTTTAAATTTTTACAAAAATCCGGGATTTTTTGCTCGCTGCTCGTAGAGTCCCTGGGGTCAAATCCCGAGATGCCATTTAGCATCATGGCGGCGCCCTTGACCGTTTTAGCAAAAACTCCCACTTGATCCAGAGAGCTCGCAAAAGCTACTACGCCATAGCGCGAAACCCGGCCATAGGTAGGCTTAATCCCCACTACACCGCAATAGGCAGCCGGCTGCCTGATGGAGCCACCGGTATCGGTCCCCAAGGTCCCAAGCACCATATTTGAAGCGACAGCAGCGGCGCTTCCGCCGGAAGAGCCGCCTGGGGTCTTTTTAAGATCCCAAGGGTTAAAGCAGAGCTTATAGGCGCTGGTCTCATTGGAGCTGCCAAAGGCAAACTCATCCTGATTATTTTTGCCTATTATGACCGCACCCTCTTCTCGAAGCCTTTGGGTGACAAAAGCATCATAGGGGGACATGTACCCTTCTAAGATCTTGCTGGCAGCCGTCGTGGGCATGTCAGTGGTGAGGATCATATCTTTAAGGCCCACGGGGATGCCATCCAAAGGACCCAAGATTTGCCCTGATTGCCTTCTAAGATCGCTTCTTTTGGCTGCTTTGAGAGCGAGCTCTTCATCTATGTGTAAAAAAGCGCCAATATTAGGCTCTTTTTCTCGAATAATAGCCAAACATTGAGAAGTGAGCTTTGCGCTGCTGATAGAGCCACTTGCTAAAAGTTTGCTGGCAGCTTCTATATCGTTTTTTATTGGTTTCATGAAAGCCTTAAATAAAATTATTCAATTATTTTGGGAACCCTAACTAGACCATCTTCGTAGCCGGCTGATGAGGCAAGCCCTTTTCTGCCGATGGCTTCTTTAGCTTCGTCTTTTCTAAATCTTAAAGCAAGCTCCCCCATATGAATCATGGGTTCTATAGTGCTGACATCTATTTGGCTCAGCTCCTCTACGTAAGCTACGATCTTGTTCAAATCATCTCCAAAGCTACGGACCTCTTCATCGGTTAAAGAAACCCTAGAGAGCTTTCCCAATTGTCTTATTTGTGCTTCACTGATATTCATGATGGGCCCAAGCCTATGCCAAGCCCGTGGTTTTGCCAAGGGGTTTTTTAGGTTATTCCTAGCATTTTAGATAAAAAATATTACAATAAAAAAAGGCGTTTTTGAGAAAAAATTATGGGATATTCTTTTTATGAAAGCCTATTCTTTTCAAGCTTAGGCCTCCTTGCTCTGAGCTCGTTATTGGTCAAAAAAAACTTCTCATCGGCTATTTTGGTAAGCCTAGAGGTATTTTTTATCGCTCTTTATTGTTTATTTATTAATAATACTGATATTATTTTTTTTGTTTTATTTATCGGTCTGGCCGTTTTTATCTTAGCTATAACTGAAAAATATTTTTCCCATATAATACCCGCGCAAGAAAAGCATAATTTTATATTTAATTTTTTTATTTCTATAAGCATTTGTTATGTGTTTTTTAATCTTGATGTGTCTTTTGCTGTAAAGCCTGTATTAAGCCATAATATCGCCATACAAACTGATTTTTTTTCTATTATTATGACGTTATTTGCTCTGTTATGTATACCGTTTTGCGCTATTTTGCTTCTCAAAAATGATAAAAAAAATATGGGAGAGCATGGAATATGAATATGATCAGTTTTTCCTTTTGGTTACTGTTTTTAAGCATTATAGGGCTATTATTCAGAAAAAATCTTTTTCATATACTATCTTCTTTGTGTCAATTATATATAAGTTTAATCATGTTTTTTTGTTTAATATTTAATAATATATTGCAAGAAAATTATGTTTTATTTGTTTTATTAATATTATTAATTTTAATAATATTATATGGTATAGCTATGGGGATAGCGCTTATAAAAAAGCAATCATCTATCAATATGAACGAGCTTTCTGAGCATAATGGGTAGAAGATGAATGATTTTTCTTCTTTTATTGGTTTTTTGTCATCATTTTTGATGGGCTTATTGTTTTCCTATATAAATAGCAAGAAAAACAGATTTAATATTTATTGGTATTATTTTTTGTTATTGCCATCTTTTATTTTTCCTATTAATATGTTTATAAAAATGCTAAGCGGCAATATTTTTTATATAAGCATACTTTTGCCTGTATTAAAATTTTATTTCGGTATTATATCTTCATGGTATTTTATATTATTTTCTTTGGCTGTTATAATTAATATTATAATAAGCATCAAAAAAATCAAAAACTTTAAATATTATAGATCTTTTTTTGCCGTATATATAAATGCCATTTTAATGTTATTTATTGCGGCAAGCCCAGATCTTTTTTTGTCTTGCGCTTTTCTTTCTTTGGGCGAATTGGTTTTTGCTTATTTGCTTTTATTTAGGGAAAATCGCCAGGAAAAAATTGTCGATATAACCAGAGATTTTTTATGGCAAAGGGTTTGTGATTTTTTTACCTTTATGGCGCTTTTACTTCTCTATCTTGATCATGGGCATCTGTTAACTACGAAGCTCATTCGAGCTAATATTACTCAGGAGCAGTTTTTATGGCCTGCCATATTCCTCCTGTGCTCGCTCATCATGAGAGCTATTAGTTCAAGTTTTTGGCCATCAGAGAGCAAGGAAGACGGTAATATAAAATTTATTGCCATTAATAGATCGACCTTTGCTCTGTATGGTTCTTTGTTAATATTATATCAGTGCCTTCCCATAATATTGCTGCACAAAATATTGTCTTTTTATTTGGTCATATTTTCACTTTTTTTAATACTGGCCATCCTCTTTCATGCTCGCCTAGGAGAAAAGCTAGGGCAGCGCTTTAATTTGCTCTTAGTTCTTATTAATATTATTTTATGTTATTACCAGCTTGCCATGTGGGCCTATATAATTTCTGGGACAGCATTTTCTTTCAGCCTGCTTTACTTAACTAAGCCGCAGTTTTATCAGGCAAAAAGCATAAATCTTAAATGGATATTTAATATTTTTATTTATTTTGGCAAATTTCTTGGTAAATATGTCGGCCCATTTTATACCGATATTATCTGTTTTCGTTTGCCTCAGTCTCTTTTAGTTATTATACAGATATTTTTAAGATTATTTCACGGCAGTAATTATTACATGAGAGGCTTTTTTATTTTATTAATATTTATTATATATTTTAAATTGCGAGGCAATATATGGGCAATATAGATCTACTCTGCTCTTATGTTCTAACCTTTTCTCCTTTATTTGCGGCTATTTTTATCATGCTGATACCGAGCTTTGATGTGGAATCCAAAAATACCATATCGCGCTTTTTTGCCCTGATAAATTTTTTTGCCTTCTCTAAGATATTTATTAGTTCTTTTCTAAATAAAAAAATAAATAATATTGTTTTTAATATTAATATAGACGATATAACTATAAAATTTATCGCTAACTTAGAAGAAAAAAATCTTATGCTTATGGGATTTATGAGCCTGATAGTCTTAATATTTGTTTATCTTTTTGTTGATAAAGAGCAGAGAAATAATCTTCATGAAGCTATACCTTTTTTGCTGGCCTTTATCGCTAATATTTTATTTGGCCAAGATGAGCTTGCTTTGGCTCTACCCGTGCTTTCTATTTCTAGCTTTATTATTTATTTTCTTTTAGGCTTTTCGAAAAAGCCTAAAAAAGGCAGCGCTATTTTTCATATGGGAGTATTTTTATTTATTTTTGATACATTAGCTTTGGCAGCTATACAGTATAAAAATTTATATGCTTATGACAGCAAATATAAAATATGGTTTCAGCTATTTGTGCTCATACCTGGCCTATCGCGTATGGGTATAGCTTTATTTGCCCCATATATGCGGCGTTTTTTTGGCGATATGAGCGAAAAAGATGGCACATTTTTGGCTTGTTACCTGCAAATACTCGGCTATTTTTTACTGGGGCTCGCCAAAGATGTTTTGCATCAAGATATTAAATACCCTTTTGTATTCATGGGTATAATAGCGACTATCTCTAGTTTCTTGATCGCAGTTACTGCTTTATCTTCTTATAAAAGCGGGCGTTTGCCTTATTATTTTCTCTCTTTTTATTCTTCTATCGTAGCAGCTACTTTATTTTTTTCAGCAGATAAAACCTATTGGTATCTGTCGTCTTCTTTATTTTTATGCAATATTATCTTATTTATTCATAGTGAAAAATTATGTCAAATAATTCATGAAAAAAAATATCATAATATATATAGAACAAAGCTTAAGGCCACATGGTTTTTATCTTTAAGCTTATTGTTATCGATCCCAGGCATAGGTATAGGCACAACCATATGGCCGATCATATACACGATTGCTCGCGATAGTCTTTATAGTAAGGGCAGTATCTTTACTTTTACTTGGCAAGTAGTGTTTTTTTTCTACGGCATATCATTAATTTTGTTATCTTTGGCGGTAATACTTAACTTAAGAGATGAACTTGTCATCAAAAATATGCCTTCTGAAATAATCATCAGCACTAGAGGGTATATTAAAAAACTAGTTTTTGTTTCCCTTTCCAGCACATTGGGATCCTAAGCTTAGAATTCCACGTGGACAAGTTGTCGCG
>JADMIO011294165.1_pt1 | contig 65747 bp, 59 predicted proteins | sample 8958161 | NCBI WGS metagenome assembly JADMIO01 (sample SAMN16585339, study PRJNA669376) | soil metagenome | isolation source: Crop rotation soil | place: USA: Cullars Rotation, Alabama | collected 2011
CGCGACAACTTGTCCACGTGGAATTCTAAGCTTAGGATCCCAATGTGCTGGAAAGCCCTGAGTGCGGGCCCGGCGAGAGAAGCTTCCCCTGAGCCCGAGGCTCAGGGGGAGTTCCTGCTCGAATGGATCCTGCCGACATTGGGTGAAGACGCCCGCGCCCGCCGGCTGTGGCGGGACGAGAGCGACGGCGGCAAACGCCGCGCGCTGCGCCGCGATTTGCGCGACGAGACCTAGCGCCAGAGCCCGAGGATCAGCCCCATCAGGGCGAAGCCCACCGTCAGATAGCCGCCATTGATCAGGACGTAGCTGAACGGGCGCTGCTCAAAGAGCGAGACGATCCAGAGGCTTAGGGTGGCCCAGCCAAGCCCGGCGGCCACCGCCGCGCCGATGGCGAAGCCCAGCGTCACCCCCGGCCCGCTGATGAAAAAGGCCAGATTTGCGGCCATCAGCAGGGTCAAAACGAAGGCGCCGAGCATCACCCAGACGAAGTTGGGGCCCGGCGCGCCGGCGCGACTGACCCCTGCGGCCTTGGCCCATTGCTTGGCGAACAGCACCGGCGAGTACCAGACGGCGCCGAGCCCGAACATGGCGACTGCGGCCACGAGCACCGCCAGCCAGTTGATTTGTGGCATGCCTATTTCCCCCCACTTAGCCGAGAATGTGCAGCAAAACGCGGCGCCATTCTCACCAATTCTCCGCATTTACTGCCGACTCGTGTTCACCGGCAAATCGGACTAACATGTTAGTTCGTGACGGAGGTTCGCCGGTGAATGACATGACGCCCGTGGGGAACCGGAAGGCTGCCGGGCTGCGCGTGGCCGAGCGGCTGCGCGCCACTACCGACATCATCCCGGGCCGGATCATGACCGACCCGCTAATGACCTACGCCTATGCCGGTGACTCGAGCCAGTACCGGCTGGAGCCGATGGTGGTGGTGATCGTCAACACCGAGGCGGAGGTGCTGGCGGTGCTGAAGGCGGCCCGCGCCGAGGGCCTGCCTGTGACGTTCCGCGCCGCCGGCACGTCGCTTTCCGGCCAATCCAATTCCGACGGCGTGCTGTGTGTCCTGGGCGACGGCTTCAAGCAGATGCGCGTCCATGACAATGGCGACCGCATCACCCTGGGGCCGGCGATCATCGTGGCGCAGGCCAACCGCGCGCTGAAGCCATTCAACCGCAAGCTCGGGCCCGACCCCGCGAGCCAGGCGACCTGCAAGATCGGCGGCGTGGTCAACAACAATTCGTCCGGCATGTGCTGCGGCGTCGCCTACAACACCTACCATACGCTCCACCGCATGCGGCTGATGCTAACCGATGGAACGGTGCTCGACTCGGGCGATCCGGACTCGGTGGCCGCCTTCCGGCAGAAGAAGGCAGGCCTGCTCGAGGCGCTGCATTACCTGCATCACGAAGTGATGCACGATGCCGAGCTCGTGGCGCTGATCAAGAAGAAATACCAGATCAAGAACACGGTCGGCTATTCGATCAATGCGCTGACCGATTTCCACGACCCGATCGATATCCTCGTCCATCTGATCATCGGCTCGGAAGGCACGCTCGGCTTCGTGTCCGAGGTCACCTATAACACCATTCCAGAGCACCCGTACAAGGTGACGGGGCTGATCCCCTTCCCCGATCCCTATTCCTGCGCCCGCGCGATTTCGCGCCTCGCCAATGGCGGCGTGCAGTCGACCACCGGCGTCACCGCCGCCGAATACATCGAACGGCGAGCGCTGGGCACTGTGGAGCACATCGCGGTGATCGCGCCGCTGGTGCCGCTGCTCACCACGCAGTCGCCGGCGATCCTGATCGACGTGTCGGCGCCGACGCCCGAGGAGCTGGCGGTCGAACAGGCCAAGGCCGAGACGATCCTCCGCGAAGAGGGCGCGACCGACCTCAACTTCTCGGCCGACGAAGAGCGCTCGCATGCGCTCTGGGACGTGCGCAAAGGCTTCTTCGCCTCGGCCGGTGCTGCACGGCGGCCCGGCACCACGATGCTCACCGAAGACGTCGCGGCGCCGATCGACCGACTCGCCGACTTCGTCATCGACATGCGCAAGCTGCTCGACGCACACGGCTACGAGGACGCCGTGATCTTCGGCCACGCCCTCGCCGGCAATTTGCATTTCCAGATGGGCGACGAACTCGCCGCACCCGGCGCCGCCGAGAAGTTCGACGTCTTCAGCCGCGAGCTGAGCGAGCTGGTGTCGGTGCGCTATGGCGGCTCGCTCAAGGCCGAGCACGGCACCGGCCGCGCCATCGCGCCCTTCGTCGAGCGCGAATGGGGTGCCGCGGCCTATCGCATTATGCGCAAGATCAAGCCGCTGTTCGACCCCGAGAACCTGCTCAATCCGGGCGTGCTCATCACCGACAACAAGACGGTGCATCTCGAGCATTTCAAACAGATGCGGCTCAGTAACCCGATCGTCGATCTCTGCATCGAATGCGGCTTCTGCGAGCCGGCCTGCCCGAGCGCGCAGCTGACGTTGAGCCCGCGCCAGCGGATCGTGGTGACGCGCGAGATGCAGCGGCTGAAGGAGACCGGCGAGGACGACACGCGCCTTGCGGCGATGAACGAGGGCTTCGACTATGCCGGGCTCCAGACCTGTGCCGCCGGCAATGTGTGTGCCGGCCGCTGCCCGGTGGGCATCGAAACCGGCACCATGGTGCTGGGCGAACGGGCGAAGCGCCGGACCGACGATGACAGGACCAAGGCGCACCGCTTCGCCGACCACACCGTCGAGGTCGAGCGGGCTCTCAAGATCGGCATCGGCGCACAGGCGCTGAGCCGCACGATCATCGGCAACGCGGCGACCGACGCGCTCGCCGGCGCCATGCGCAAGGTGGCGAAGACACCGCGCGTCAGCCGCGCGCTGCGGCCGGGGCCCGGGGCACCGTCGCCGCAAGCCGGCGCCAGTGTCCGCGCCAATCCCAGGACGGACGGCGTGCCGGTGCCGATCGCCGCGCCATCCCACCGCGTGGTGTATTTCCCGGCGTGCCCGACGCGGATGTTCGGGGCCAACACGACGCCCTACGACCTGCTGCCGACGCCTGCCGCGATGCTGAAATTGCTGGAGCGAGCCGGGTTCGATGTGGTGGTGCCGGCGGCGCTGGATGGTCAGTGCTGCGGCCAGCCCTTCCTGAGCAAGGGGTTTCCCGAGGAGGCGGCGCGGGTGGGCAGCCGGCTGATCGAGAAATTCGAGGCCAATACGCGGGTCCTCACGGATGCCGCGACCTGCGCCAAGCATCTGAAACAGCACCATGATTCCGAGGTGACCGTAGCTGACAGCGCGGAGTTCCTGGCTGCCGAGGTGCTGCCGAAGCTGACGGTCTTGCGCAAGGTTCCGGCGCTGGCCGTGCATCACAATTGCTCCGCGCAGCGGATGAATGAACAGGCCGCCACCATGAACATCTCCCAGGTGATCGCCGGCACAGCGGTGGCGCTGGAGACGGTGAGTTGCTGCGGCTATGCCGGCGACAAGGGGTTGTTCGTGCCCGAGCTGAACGAATGGGCGACACGGTTTGTGAAGAACGACATTCCAGCCGGCTGCGATATCGGCGTCTCGACCGTGTCGACCTGCGCCACAGGCCTCAGCGAACGCGCCGGCATCCCGTTCGTGTCGCTGGCAAGTTTGCTCGAATACGCTACAAGGCCGGATGCCTCAGCTTGACCTCCCCGAGCCGGAAGACCGCGCCGACCCGTTCTGCCCCTATTTCGGCATTTGCGGCGGCTGCACCCTGCAGCATTTCGGCCCGGCATCCTACGCGGCGCTGAAAGCCGGCCTGATCGAGGGCGCGCTGCGCCACGCCCATGTCGCGGCCGAGTTGCAGCCGATGATTTCAGCTCATGGCGACGGACGGCGGCGGGCGACGCTGCATGCCCGCGGCAAGGCGGTGGGCTACATGCAGGCCCGCAGCCACGACCTCCTCGACATCGCCGCCTGCCCGATCCTGGTGCCGGCGCTGACCCAGCACGCCGTGACCCTGACCCATCCGATCGCCGCGACGGTGGGCGATTGCGACGTCGCCTATACGGCCACCGACACCGGCCTCGACGTCGCCATCAAGACCGAACGCAAGTTCAAGGCCGAGCGGCTGACGCTGCTGGCGCAGCGTTCGGCCAATGTGGCGCGACTGTCGCTCAATGGCGAGGTCGTCATCGAGACGCGGCCGCCGGCGGTGCGGATGGGCAAGGCGCTGGTCGAGATCCCGATCGCGAGCTTCCTCCAGGCGACGGCGGAAGCCGAAGCGGTGCTGGCGCGGCTGGTGCTCGAGGGCGTGGGCGCGGCCAAATCGGTGGCGGATCTTTTCTGCGGCATGGGGCCGTTCAGCCTCAGGCTCGCCGAGCGCGCCAGGGTCTATGCCGCCGACAGCGACAGACCGGCGCTCGCGGCGCTGCAGAAGGCAGTGAATTTCACGCAGGGACTGAAGCCGGTGACGGCGCAGTTTCGCGATCTGTTCCGCGAGCCGCTGGTGCCGGTCGAGCTCACTCCGTACGACGCCGTGGTGTTCGACCCGCCCCGCGCCGGCGCCGAGGCGCAGGCCCGGGAGCTCGCGAAATCGAAGGTCAAGACCGTGGTGGCGGTGTCGTGCGAGCCGCGCACCTTTGCGCGGGACGCCGCGATCCTGGTGGCGGGCGGATATCGGCTGGAGCGCGTGACGCCGGTGGATCAGTTCGCCTGGTCGACGCATGTGGAGGTGGTGGGGGTGTTCCGGCGGTGACCCTCAATGCCTCGAGTTCAACGCCCCACCCTCATCCGCCCTTCGGGCACCTTCTCCCATCAAGGGAGAAGGCCGACACACCAGCCTCCCGGGGTTGCGACTTAACCAAGGTCGCGGTTCCATTGCCTTCTCCCTTGATGGGAGAAGGTGGCGAAGCCGGATGAGGGTGGGGCAGCGCTCGTGAAACCTTCGAAATCCCATCAATCACTGGGCCCCGACTTCTACGACGAGGTCGCGCCGGCGCAGTTTCCCGAGCTCACGCTGCGCTATCGCAACCAGCGCGCAGCCGCATCAGTGGGACTCGACGCGCTCAGCGACCAGCGGTGGGTCGATCACTTCGGCCGCTTTGTCCCCCTCCCCGGCTCGTTCGAGACGCCGCTGGCGCTGCGTTATCATGGGCACCAGTTCCAGACCTACAATCCGGACCTCGGCGACGGGCGCGGCTTTCTGTTTGCGCAGCTTTACGACGAGCGCGGCCGGCTGCTCGACCTCGGCACCAAGGGGTCAGGGCGGACGCCGTGGTCGCGGATGGGCGACGGACGGCTGACGCTGAAGGGCGGCGTGCGCGAAGTGCTGGCGACCTCGATGCTCGAAGCGCTCGGCGTCGATACCTCCAGGAGCCTGAGCCTGATCGAGACGGGCGAGGAGCTCGAACGCCACGACGAGCCCTCGCCGACGCGCGCCAGCGTACTGGTCCGGCTCAACCACAGCCATATCCGCATCGGCAGTTTCCAGCGGCTGAGTTACCTCAAGGACACCGACAATCTGAGCCGCCTGCTCGACTATGCGCTCGCGACCTACATGCCGGACGTCGCGCCGCCAGGCGACAATGCGCGAGCGGAGAAGTTCATGGCCGCCGTGGCCGAGCGCGTCGCGGTGACCGGGGCCGACTGGATCGCCGCGGGGTTCGTGCATGGCGTACTCAACAGCGACAACATCAACATCACCGGCGAGAGTTTCGACTACGGACCGTGGCGCTTCGTGCCCACTTATGACCCGGCCTTCACCGCCGCCTATTTCGACCAGACCGGCCTTTATGCCTTCGGCCGGCAGCCCGATGCGCTGGCCTGGAATTTGACGCGGCTCGCCGAGCTGCTGCTGCCGCTCGGCAGCCACGACGGCATCGAGGCTGGGCTCAATGCCTTCTGGCCGAGCTTCCAGCGCGCCATGTGGAACGCGGCTCTACGCCGGCTCGGCCTCGTGTCGCGCGGCGATGCCGAGGACTCCGAGCTGGTCGTCAAGATCTTCGCCTTCCTGCACCAGAGCCAGATCGGCTATGAGCAGTTCTGGTTCGACTGGCGCGGCGGCACGTTGAGCAGCACGCGTGCTGGGCAAAGCCCCGTGGCCAACGCCTATGCCGATGACGCCTTCACGCCGGTGCGCGACGCGCTTGCACCGTACCAGCCGGCGTCGACCGTCAACCTTGACCATCCCTACTTCGCCCGCACGCTGCCGCGAACCATGCTGATCGATGAGATGGAAGCCCTGTGGGCGCCCATCGCCGAACATGACGACTGGAGCGAGTTCCACCGCGTGCTGGGCGAGATCGAGGTGATGCGGCAGGCCTATGCGGGCGACACGAAATCGTCGGCGCGGCCCGGCACCAGCTCGTAGAAGCGGGCGAGCCGTGGTGACAGCGCGGCCCCAAGCTCCGCGCAGCGGATAAGCTCACCCTTGCCCGCGAGCCACGCCGCGTGAGCCGCGCTCAACGCCTTGAATGCTTCGCTCTCCGCCATCGCTGCATCGCCCACCAGGATGTGGACCGGCAGGCGCGCCGCCTTGCCCTTGAGCTGCACCGTGCCGGCTTCGAGCCAGGCGAAGTCGGGCACTGCAAGCCGCGTGGCGTTGGAGGCGACGATATCGAATCCCACGAGCTTGCTCTCGCCCTCGACGCGCGAGGCGACATTGACCGTGTCGCCGATCGCCGAATAGTCGAAGCGGCTCTCGAGCCCCATATTGCCCACCAGCGCGTCGCCGGTGGAGATGCCGATGCCGATGGCGATGCCGACCAGCCGTCCGTCACTGTTGAGATTGTCGAGCGTCTTGCGCATGGCGAGCGCCGCCTCGCAGGCGCGGCGCGCGTGGTCCTTGACGTCGACCGGCGCGTTCCAGAACGCCATAATGGAATCGCCGATGAACTTGTCGATGGTACCGAAGCGCTCGACGATTTCGGCGCCGAGCGCACCGAACAGCCGGTTGAGCATGCCGAGGGTCTCGGTGGGGGCATGCGCTTCGGTGAAGCTGGTGAAGCCGCGCATATCGGCGAACATCACGGTGATCTCGCGTTGTTCGCCGCCGAGCTTCAGCTCGTCGGCGCTCTGTTCGATGCGATTGAGCAGCTGCGGCGAAACGTAGTAGCCGAAGGCGCGGCGCAGATCGCGCCGGTCGCGTTCGGTCAGGGCAAACTGCGCATAGACCATCGCGCCGTAAGTGAGCAGCGCCCCATAGACCGGGAACGTCGCGTCGAGCAGCCAGCCCTTGAGGGCGAAGCCCGCATAGGCGCCGCCGATGATGGCGGCGATCGACACCACCGCGAGCGCCAGCCCGGCGACCGGCCCGAGCCGCAGCACGACGCCCACCAGCAGCGCGCCGGCGATGATGAACACCAGGATCTCGAGCCCCTGCACCCAGTCGGCGCGCGCGAGGTAAGAGTTCGAGACAATCTGGTCGATGACCGCCGCATGGATGCGTACGCCGGCGATCGAGGGCGAGAGCGGCGTCGCGTGCAGATCGAGCAGGCCGCTGGCCGAGGTGCCGATCAGCACGATGCGGCCGGCGATCTGGTCGGCCATCGATTTGTAGTCATCGCCCAGGATCGCGGCGGCCGAGATCACCTCCCTGGGATCGGGCACCTTGTCGTAGAGGACGAGGTTGCCCTCGGCCGTGGTCGGCACCGTGAAGGGGCCGATCTTGATCGCCTCGAGCGTGTGGTCCTCGCGCGTATCGCCCAGCGCCACCAGCGTGTTGACCCCGAGCGCCAGCCGCAGCGTTTCGATCGACAGGCCCGGATAGAACTGTGTGCCGTCGCTCCACAGCAGCGGCACCTGGCGCACGACGCCGGTGGTGTCGCTGCTGTCGAGGCTGAGGCTGCCCAGGCCCTTGGCCGCGTCGGCAAGGGTCTTGAGCGGCGCCACGGCGCCCGGCAGCGGCGGCAGGCTGGCGGCAGGATCGCTGCCCGAGACGGCAACACCGGCCTTGGGGGCGATGCCCAGCGGCGGCGCGTTGGCGGCGAGCGAGAAGCCGAGCACCACATTGCCGGCGCCCAGCGCCTGGGCGAACTGGGTGTCATTGTCGCCGCCCAGCCGGTCGGCTTCGGGGAACAGCACGTCGAAGCCGATCGAGGCGGCGCCGAGCTCGGTCAACCGGTTGGTGAGGGTCGCGAGCTGCGCCCGCGGCCACGGCCATTGCCCGAATTTGCTCAGGGAGGGCTCGTCGATATCGATGACGCGGACCGGCGCATCGTCGGCGGCGCGCGGCAGCACGCGCTGTTCGAAATCGAACCACAGGTCGCGCAGGGTCGCGACCGGCAGCGGATCGGCGAGCCTGAGCAGCGCCAGCAGGCCCACCAGCGCCAGCCCCAGCAATGTCGGCAGCAACCTGCGACCGGTCATGCCCATGTGTAGCCGACCGGACCCCGAATGGCGAGCGGCGTTCTAGCGGCCGAAGGGGCCGGCGCCGAGGAATATGGGACCAGGCGGCGGCGGTGGCGGCGGCGTGAGCCCAGGGCCGTCCCCGGGGCCGTTATTGTCGCCGATCGGCGCCGTCGGCCCGGCATCGGGCGCCTTACGCAGGCAGTCGATCGCCTGCGCGAACCAGAATGGACGCAGCAGCGGCGACTGGTTCTCGGCCCAGTGGAACTGCACCTTGAGCTGATCGCGGAACGCGCCGGTGGTCGTCTTGGAGCTGCCCAGCACCTTGGAGGTGTCAAAGATCGTGCCCAGCGTGCAGGCGTCGTGCAGCAGCTTCCACTTCTTTTCGCCCTTGGCCTTGAACATCACGGTGCCGATATAGTGCATGATGTAGGTCGCCATCTGGTGGGTCGACGGGTCGAGACCGATCCAGGTGTCAAAGCCGGTGCCGCGCACCCCGATGGTGCCGGTGGGCGTGTTGATCACATACGAGCTTTTCGGGCCGTTGCCGGTGGCAAAGCGGAAGCTACCCGACAGCATGTCGACCACGAACTTGCCGGCATCACCATTGTTGCGCAGCAGATAGTCGTCGATCTTGAGGGAGGATTGCGGGCCGACCACGAGCTTGGTGTTGTCGGCGAACAGGATCTGCACCTGGCCCTTGGGACCGGTGTTGACGACATCGCCGATGAAGACGTCCGAGCCCACCACCAGCGTGCGCGTCGCCCCATCGAGCGCAGCATCGGCGGCCGGTACGACGCCCTTGGCGCTGCCGGCCGGGTTGTCCGCCAGTGCGGCGCTCGACACGGACGCAGCCAGCAGGGCTGCAGCAAAAGCTGAAATCGACTTGTGCATAATGACCCTCAAGACATGAGCCCGGTAGGGGCGCGCCCGCATGCCATTCACAGTCTGAACGGCGGCTGAACGATACCATTCTAGTGCCCATTGCGACGAATCTTCGACGCTTGCGCGACCCGCGCGATGCTGCAATGGTCCTGCCGCGAGTTGGACGGTTCCGGGCCGTGGTCACACGTTCCGGCTTCGGCTGGGGGGCCGGAGGGGAGCATGACGGCGATCTTTTTCGGTCTCTTGATCGGCCTCGAAATCAAGCACTACGTCGCCGACTATTTCCTGCAGCCCGGCTGGATGCTGGGCGGCAAGGGCGATCTGCGGCATCCCGGCGGCTACGCCCATGCGGGCATCCACGCCGGCTTCTCGTTCATCGTGCTGCTGCTGTGCGGCACCGCGCTGGGACTGGCGGCAATGCTGCTGGTCGCCGAGTTCGTGGTGCACTACGCGCTCGACTACGCCAAGATCCACTACTCGAAGGGCGTGCATGTCGACACCCAGCCGCGCCGCTTCTGGGCCCTGCACGGCGTCGACCAGCTGACCCACCAGCTGACCTATGCGGCGATGATCTATGTGGCGCTGCAGGCCAAGGGGCTGGCCTGAGGGGGCTGGCGTAGCGCAGGCGGCCCCACCCTCCCATCAAGGGAGAAGGCCCGCATCACAACGCCCTCGGCTCTATTGCCTTCTCCCTTGATGGGAGAAGGTGGCGAAGCCGGATGAGGGTGGGGCAACAAGCCGGAAGTCGGACTGAGCCGCCTGCTGCTGCCCGCGACTATTTCTTCTTTTTGGTCTTCACGTCGTCGGGCGACTGCACCAGTTGCGCCAGGATCTGGTCGACGATGTCGAGGTCCTCGCGGCGGCCGGCGGCCTGCTGCTGCAGATCCACCAGATAGGACGTGGTGTAATAGAGCCGGCGGGCGAGCAGCGCCGCCAGCTCGAGCGCGATCTCGGCCTGGCTGCCGAGGAAGCCGATCGGATCGTCGATCACATAGGCCTTGACGGTCGACAGCGCCTTGACGGTGGCCGAGTACGGCATGTCGAGCAGAACGCTCATTTCGCCGAACAGCGAGCCGGGCTCTTCGATGTAACTGACCTGCGTATCCTTGCGCAGCACCTCGACCTGCCCTTCGAGCAGGACGAACAGCTTGCGTTCGTCGCCACCCTCCTTGATCAGCACGGCGCCCGACTTGAACGTCTCGGCCTTGCGTCCTTTGCAGTATTCGAGAATGTCCGGCATCGCGTGCTCCGCGGGGGCTGATGCCCGCGGAAATACTTGAAAGACTTGAGGGGCGCAACGTTGGCGCGCATTCAGGCGTGCAGGCGGACGCCGATTCTGGTGGGGAGAGGCGGCGGCAGCGCCAGTCGCGGGGGCGGCGCGGCCAGATCGACCCGGATGCGGTTGCCGCAGCTGCAGGTAAGCCGAACCTGGGTGAACGTCGGCACCGTTTCGTCGCGCACCATCGCCCAGAAATCGGCAATGACCACCCGGGCGCAACGCGCGCAGCACAAATCCCGCATGAGTATTTCCCCCGATGGTAGACGCCTGAAAAATCCGCTGGAGGACAAGGCGTTCCGGGCCCGGCCGATCACGATCCCATACCGCCCCGAGTCGGTTAACGAGCGTTAACCCCGGCCTTCGCAATGCCCCCGAAAAGCAATCGGCCCGCCTCTTTCGAGACGGGCCGACGACGCGTTCGGGCCAAGGCCGATCAGTGGTTGTCGCGTGGCGTCCCGGAGGTTTGCGCGATGCGCTGGTACTTGACCGCTGGCTTCAGCACCGCGCCGTCGCCGAGCTGGTCGACGATGCCGCGCTGGATCTCCTGCCACGGCGTCTGGTGCTTGGGGTACTGGTAGCCGCCCATCGAGGCGAGGTCATCCTGACGCGTCTTGAGCTCTTCGGCCGAGATCAGAATGTCGGCCGAGCCTTTGTTGAGGTCGATCCGCACCTTGTCGCCGGTCCTGAGGATCGCGAGGTTGCCGCCCGCCGCTGCTTCCGGCGAGGCGTTGAGGATCGAGGGCGACCCCGAGGTGCCCGACTGCCGGCCGTCGCCGATGCAGGGGAGCGCCGTGACGCCCTTCTTGATCAGGTAGTCGGGCGGCCGCATGTTCACCACTTCCGCCGCGCCCGGATAGCCGATCGGCCCGGCGCCGCGCATGAACAGCATGGTGTGCTCGTCGATTTGGAGCGACGGGTCGTCGATCCGGTGGTGGTAGTCCTCCGGCCCGTCGAACACCACGGCCTTGCCCTCGAACATGCCCGGATGCTTGGGATCGTTGAGGTAGCGCTCGAAGAACTCGGCGCTGATCACCGAGGTCTTCATGATGGCGTTGTCGAAGAGGTTGCCGCGCAGCACGAGGAACCCGGCATCCTTCTTCAGCGGGTTGTTGAACTTGCGGATGACCTTGTCGTCCTGGATCGGCGTGTTCCGGCAGTTCTCGCCGATGGTCTTGCCGTTGGCGGTGGGTGCGTTCTCGCGGATCAGACCCTGCGCCATCAGCTCGTTGACCACCGCCGGCACGCCGCCGGCATGGTAGTAGTCCTCGCCCAGATACTCGCCCGCCGGCTGCAGATTGACCAGCAGCGGCACCTTGTGGCCGTAGGTCTGGAAATCCTCGAGCTTCAGATCGACGCCGATATGGCGGGCGATCGCCTGGATGTGGATCGGCGCGTTGGTCGAGCCGCCGATCGCAGAGTTGACGACGATCGTGTTGATGAAATTGTCCTTGGTCAGGATATCTGACGGCTTCAGGTCTTCCTTGACCATTTCGACGATGCGCAGGCCGGTGCGGTAGGCGTTTTCCTGCCGGTCGCGATAGGGCGCCGGGATCGCCGCGCCGCCCGGCAGCTCCATGCCCAGCGACTCGGCCAGCGAGTTCATGGTCGAGGCGGTGCCCATGGTGTTGCAGTAGCCGGTCGAGGGCGCCGACGACGCCACCAGGTCGACGAAGCCTTTGTAGTCGATCTCGCCGGCCGCCATCATCTGGCGGGCCTTCCACACGATCGTGCCCGAGCCCGTGCGCTCGCCCTTGAAGTAGCCGTTGAGCATCGGGCCGACGCTGAGCGCGATCGCCGGGATGTTCACCGTTGCGGCACCCATCAGCATGGCCGGGGTGGTCTTGTCGCAGCCGATGGTCAGCACCACGCCGTCGAGCGGGTAGCCGTAGAGCACTTCGACGAGGCCCAGATAAGCGAGGTTCCGGTCGAGGCCGGCGGTCGGGCGCTTGCCGGTTTCCTGGATCGGATGCACCGGAAATTCGATGGCGATGCCGCCCGCTTCGCGGATGCCCTCGCGCACGCGCTGCGCCAAAACGATGTGGTGACGGTTGCAGGGGCTGAGGTCGGACCCCGTCTGCGCGATGCCGATGATCGGCTTGCCCGATTGCAGCTCTTCTCGGCTGAGGCCGAAATTGAGGTAGCGCTCGAGATAGAGCGCCGTCATATCCGGATTGTCGGGGTTGTCGAACCAGGCGCGCGACCTGAGCTTCCTGTCAGACACGCCTTTACCCGTCGTCGTCATCGTTAGCCTCGAAGTGATATTTTAGGCTCAGAGGCATAGCGCATCGCGACCCGGAAAGAGAGCCCTATCGTAAGGTTTCGTGTCCGGATTCTAGCGTTTTCTGAGTGTGCTCTCGCGCACCTCGAGGCTGAGGGGGACCTGTATGACAGGATTGGCGACACGGCCCTGCGTCAGGCGCTGCAGCAGCAGCTCGCCGCCGCGCCGTCCGACGTCGTAGGGGGCGGTGCGAACGGAGGTGAGCCGCGGCCGGATATGGGTGGCGAAAAACAGGTCGCCATAACCTGCGATGGCGATCCGCTCGGGCACCGCGATCCCCATTTCCTGGAGCCGCAACAGGGCGCCTGCCGCCATCACGTCGGTGCCGAACATGATCGCATCGCAATCGGGCAGCTGGGCCAGGATGGTTTCGACCGCCGCAACGCCGTCTTCCATCTCGGCCGTCCCCTCGACGGGATGAACCAGCGCCAGATCCTGGCCATAGCGCTGAAGAGCCGACCGTACCCCTTCGATCCGCGACTCTGCCCGGCTGCCGGTGTGCCCCGCATAGGCGATGCGGCGGAAACCCATTTCGGCAAAATGCTCGCCCAGCAGCTTTCCGGCCTCGCTGGCGGGCGATTTGACCAGCATGTCGACGGGGGTGTCGGTCTCCCCCCACATCTCGAGCACCGGGATGTTGAGCGAGCCCAGATAGGCGCGCGCCGCGGGGTCGCGTACGAGGCCCGAAAACACGAAGGCCGCCGGCTTGAACGGCAGCATGGTCCGCACCTGCTCGGCCGAAATATCCTCGGCGTAGCCGGCCTGCGAGAACGTCAGCTTGAACCGGGTGCCCTCGAAGGCATCGATCATGCCCTGGACCGCGGCGGCGTAGTGGACGTTCTGCAGGCTCGCGACCAGGACGCTGATGAAGGCCGACTGGCCGGAGCGGAGGCTCGAGGCGATGGAGTTGATCACATAGCCGGTCTGCGCCACGGCCTCGGCCACGCGCAGCCGCGTTTCGGGCTTGACCAGGTCCGGCGTGCGCAGCGCCCGCGACACGGTAATCGGCGAAACGCCCGCGATCCGCGCGACGTCTTCGACACGAACCGTCCGCTCGGCGCCCTTGATGCTGGCGTCGTTCAAACTCACCCCCTACGGCATTCCCGAGGGGTATGAACGCCAACGGGCGTGAAACCGCCGTGACGAACATTGCGCGTGCCGGCCGCACCTTGAATTTGCCGCCTTGGCGTGAGCAATTCCGGCGAAATCAGTTTCGGAAGGACCGATGCCCACGACCCCCTGGCTTGCCGGCGCCGCCGCGCTGTCCCTGGCCCTGGCCGCTGCCGCGCCGGCCTATGCGCTCTGCACCATCTGCAATTCCTCGGTGCGGCTCGATGCGAGCCTGGCGACCTGTTTTGCCAACCGCGCCGAAGACGAGCTCAAGAAGCTGACCGACAGCGGCAAGCCCTTCATCATCGTCGACCTCGGCGACTGCGAAACGCGCGGCAGCCTGCCCACCGGCAACGCAACGGGCGCGCCCGCCCTGACGCTCGACAAGCAGTTCGTGGCCGACGGCGCCAGTCTCAAATGCCTGAGCGCCCAGATCGCCGCGGCCGACGACACCACGCTCGACCCCAGCCACGCCTTCGATTTGAGCAAGGATTGCCCGGCGCCGTGAGGGCGGCCGCCAGACCGTTAACCCTGCCCCTGGCCGATTGAGGCGGATTTAACTTCGGCGCCCTAGGATTTGCGACAGTTCCTGCTGCGGATCCCAGATGTCCAATCCCGAGAACCGACGCCTCGACGGGCTGCAGATGCTGCGCTTTTTCGCAGCGTTCGCGGTGCTGCTCGAGCATGTGATGCACGAGGCGCTCAGTTTCGGCATTGCGCCGGACGGGCTGATCGCCAGGCTCGAGCCCGTCGATTTCGGCGTCGGCGTCGACGTGTTCTTCGTCATTTCCGGCTTCATCATGCTGCACATTTCGGCCGACCAGTTCGGCCGCCGAGGCGCGCCGCGCGCGTTCCTGCTGCGCCGAGTGGCTCGGCTGGTGCCGCTTTATTGGCTGTTCACCCTCGCCATGCTGGCCGCCATGGTGCTGGTGCCCGGACAATTGGCGCACACGGCGCTGAACCCGGCGCACATCCTGGCCTCCTTCGGCTTCGTGCCGTGGCTCGACTCGACCGGCCTCGCCCATCCGATTTTGGGGCTCGGCTGGACCCTCAACTACGAGATGTATTTCTACGCCCTGTTCGCCCTGATGCTGCTGTTGCCGCTGCGCGCCGGCCTGTGGACGATGGCCGGATTGTTCCTGGCGCTGGCGCTGCTGCATCCGGCGATCTCGCCGGCCCAGGTGCAGTTCTTCTTCTGGACCGATCCGATCATCGTCGAATTCCTGTTCGGCATCGGGATCGCCCTGCTGGTCCGCCGCGGCACGGCGCTGCCTGGCTGGGCAGCACTCGGGCTCATGGCGTTGGGTGTGGCGGGACTCGGACTGGGCCAGCTGGTCGACATCGCCGGCCCCTTCGACCGGCTGCTGACGACAGGTCTCCCGGCCGCCATGCTGGTGGGCGGAACGGTGTTTGCGCAGCCACGGGCGCTGGGGCCGCTGGGCCGGTTCCTGGTGCTGGGCGGTGACGCCTCTTATGCGCTTTATCTGTCGCATCCCTTCTCGATCAATGTGGTGATCCTGGGCTGGCAGCGGCTGCATCTGAGCTCGCCCTGGCTGTTCATGGGCGTGACCATCGTCGCCGCGGTGGCGGGCGCCATCGCCGTCCATCTGCTGCTCGAGCGGCCCTGGCTCGCCCGCCTCAATGGCGCCCTTCGGCAGCCCGCAAGGACACCGGCCCCGCCGCTCGCCGTTAACGCTGGCAAGTGATCGCCGGACGGCCTGGCCGGCTTCCGGTGTAGAACCCCGACCTCTGTTGCGGAGCCGATGATGAGTGCGACCCCCGGCAAGCGTGTCGAAACGATCGACGTCTTTCGCGGCGTCGCGATCCTGCTCGTCGTGCTCTACCACTTCACCGCGCGGCTGCCGGCCGACGCCCTGAACGTTGTCGGCACCGCTGCCCCGCCGGTGTTCTTCGGCTGGGCGGGCGTCTATTTCTTCTTTGCCATCTCGGGCTACTGCATCTACCTCACGCTCGAACGTTCGGCGACGATCTCGCTGTTTCTCGCCCGCCGTTTCTCGCGCCTCTATCCGGCGTTCCTCGCCGCCGCGGTGTTCCTGTTCGCCTACGGCGTGCTGGCGCCGGTGCCCTCCATTCCGCAGGCGGATTTCCACGAGCGGCCGTCGACGCTCGTCGATCTCGCGACCAACTTGCTGTTTGTCGGCGACGGTCGCTGGGTCAACGGCTCGTTCTGGTCGATCGCGGTTGAAATCAAGTTCTATATCGGCCTCGGCCTGCTCGCTTTGCTGATCCCCGACCGGCAGAAGCTCGCCACGATCTTCGCCTGGGTGTCGCTCGCGCTGGCGCCGTTCTGGATGCTGGCGATGGGTTATGCACTGATCGGCGGCAGCCATCTGCCGCAGAAGCTCATCGGCCTTGCGACCATCGCGCCGTATCTGCCGTTCTTTTCCATCGGCGTGCTGGCCCGCACCCACAAGCCGACGACCCCGCTCGGCGCGCTGCTGCTGGCGCTGTGTTTCATCGAGGCCGCGGCCGTGATGCTGCTTACCGCGCTCGACGGTTCGCCCGACATCCTCGCCGCACTGCTCACCACGGGGCTGACGCTCGCCCTCCTCGCGGCGCTGGTCGCCTTCGCCGCGGGCGTCCCGATCCCGCACGTCCCGGTGCTGTCGCGCGGCCTCGCCGGCGTCGGCTTCCTGAGCTTTTCCTGGTACCTCGTGCACGAAAATCTCGGCGCGAGCTTCCTCTTCAACCTCAATCGCGTGATGCCCAACTCGCTTGCCGTGCTGGTGACGATCGGCGCCACGCTGCTGATCGCCTGGGTGTTTGCCGAGCTGGTCGAATGGCGCTTCCGCAAGCCGGTGGAGGCGTTCGCGCTGAAGCTGCTGAATGGGGCTGTGGGGATAGTCAATCGGATGCGCGGCAAGACGGCTCTGGCACGCGGTTAGAGATATCCACCATGTCATCCCCGCGTAGCCGGGAACCCAGGGTAAAGACCACTGAACTCCGAGCGGGTGACTCCTGGGTTCCCGCCTGCGCGGGAATGACATTGTGGGGAGCTCAGGACGCAGCGAGGAGCTGCCGGGTGTAGTCCGTCTTGATCTCTCGCCCGCGCAGCTCGCTGCGCGTCAGCTGTTCCACCACCTGGGCGTTGCGCATCACCGCCAGCCGGTCGCACATATAGCTCACCACCGCGAGGTCGTGGCTGACGATGACGAAGGTCAGCTTCAGCTCCGCCCTGAGCCGGTTGAGCAGGTTGAGGATCTCGGCCTGGATCGACACGTCGAGCGCCGAGGTCGGCTCGTCGAGCAGGAGGATCTTGGGGCTGAGCGCCAGCGCCCGCGCGATCGACACGCGCTGCCGCTGCCCGCCGCTGAGCTCATGCGGAAAGCGGAAGCGGAATTTGGCGCCCAGCCCGATGAGATCGAGCAGCTCGACGGTCCGCTGCTCGGCATTGGCCATGCCGTTGATCCGCATCGGTTCGGCGATCTGCTCGCCGATGACGTAGCGCGGGTGCAGCGACGCATAGGGGTCCTGGAACACCATCTGGATCTCGCGCGCCAGGCGTTTGCGCGGCGTGCTGTGCGCGTCGAGGCCGTTGATGCTGATCCGGCCGTCCCAGTCGCGGTTGAGGTTCATGATCGAGCGCAGGAGCGTCGACTTGCCGGAGCCGGACTCGCCGACGAGCCCGAAGCTTTCGCCGTCCTTGACGCTCAGCGACACGTCGCGCACGGCGGTCGAGGGTCCGAAGCGGACGGTGAGGTGCTCGATTTCGATCATGCTGCCGCCCAGCTCGCATCGCGGTTGAGGGTGGGCAGCGGCTCGAGCGGCCCGTCGATGGTGGGCAGGCACGCCAGGAGCCCGCGCGTATAGGGATGCGTCGCGTCGTGCAGGCGGCTGGCCTTGAGGTCTTCGACTACATGCCCCGCATACATCACCAGCACGCGGTCGCAGAAGCGCGACACCAGGTTAAGGTCGTGGCTGATGAGGATCAGCCCCATGCCGCGACGCGTCACCAGCTCGTCGATGATCGAGAGCACCTGCGTGCGCACCGTGACGTCGAGCGCCGAGGTGGGTTCGTCGGCGACCAGGAGGTCCGGCTCGCGCACCAGCATCATGGCGATCATCACCCGCTGCCCCATGCCGCCCGAGAGCTCGTGCGGGTACAGGCGGTAGACGCGCTCGGGCTCGCGGATGTGCACCGACTCGAGCATCGCGATGGCGCGCTTGTGCGCGTCGCTGCCCGAGATGCGGCGGTCGCCGATGCGGATCGCCTCGACGATCTGCTGGCCGACCTGCATCACCGGGTTGAGGGAGAATTTCGGGTCCTGCAGGATCATTCCCATGCGGCCGCCGCGCAGCGCGCGGCGCTGGCGGCTGGAGGCGCGCGTCAGATCGATGCCGTCGAACTCCATCCTGTCGACGCTGATGCGGGCGTAAGGCGGCAGCACGCCCAGCAGCGAGCGGCCTGTGAGGCTCTTGCCGGAGCCCGATTCGCCGACGATGCCAAGCTTTTCGCGCCCCAGGCTGAGCGACACGCCGCGCACGGCGTCGTTATAGGAGCCATCGTCCTGCCGGAACGAGACGCGCAGGTTCTGGATGTCGACGAGGTTGCTCATCGCCGCTGCCTCAGATGCGGATCGAGCAGATCGCGCACCGCGTCGCCCAACAGGTTGAAGCCGAGACTGACGACGAAGATCGCGATGCCCGGAACGGTCGGCACCCACCATTGGTCGAAGATGAACTTGCGGCCGGTCGAGATCATCGCCCCCCATTCGGGCAGTGGCGGCTGCGCGCCCAGCCCGATGAAACCGAGGCCGGCGGCAGTGAGGATGATGCCCGCCATGTCGAAGGTGACGCGCACGATCACCGAGCTCAGGCACATCGGAATGATGTGGAAGACGATGATGCGGAACTGGCTGGCGCCGGCGAGGCGGGCGGCCGCCACATAATCGGAGTTGCGCACCACCATCGCCTCGGCGCGGGCGAGCCGCGCGTAAGGCGGCCAGGCGGTGAGGGTGATGGCGAGCGCGGCATTGACGATGCCAGGCCCGAGCGCGGCGACGAAGGCCAACGCCAGCAACAGTTTCGGCACCGCGAGGAACACGTCGGTGATGCGCATGAAGATGCGGTCGAGCCAGCCCCCATAGGTGCCCGAGACCGCACCGATGATGAGCCCGATCGGTGCCGAGGTGACGATCACCAGCCCGACGATGAACAGTGTCAACCGCGACCCGAACACCAGCCGCGAATAGATGTCGCGGCCGAGCTCGTCGGCGCCGAACCAGAACTCGGCGTTGGGCACCGACAGGCGCTTGCCCAGCTGCGGCAGATACGGATCGTGCGTGGCGATCAGCGGCGCAAAGATCGCCACCAGGATCAGCAGCACCACGATGGCAAGACCGATGACCCCGAGCGGATTGCGCAGGAACCGGCGCACGAAGGTGCGGAACTCGCTGAGGCGTGCCGCCCGCAGCGCCCGGCGCGAATCTTCGATGGGGTCGGCGACGACGCTCATGTTGCCGCTCCCCGCGAGCGTGGGTCGAGCGTGCGGTAGAGCACGTCGCTCAGCGTGTTGATCAGCACATAGACGCAGCCGACCAGTAGCGTGCCGCCGAGCACCGCGTTCATGTCGGCGGCGAACAGCGACTGGTAGATGTAGTTGCCGATGCCGGGCCAGGAAAAGATCGTCTCGACCAGCACCGAGCCCTCGAGCAGCCCGCCATAGCTGAGCGCGATGATGGTGACGAGCGGGATCGCCGCGTTGCGGAGCGCGTGATTGGCGACGACGCGCATTTCGCCCGCACCCTTGAGGCGGGCGGCGAGGATGTATTCGCGGCTCAATTCATCGAGCATCACCGAGCGCGTCATGCGCGCGATATAGGCGAGGCTGTAATAGCCCAGCAGGATCGCCGGCAGCGTCATATGGCCGATGGCGTTCCAGAACACGTCGATCTGGCCCTGCGACAGCGAGTCGAGGAGGATCAGCCCGGTCACGTGGTTGACCACGCCATTGTAGAAGACATCGAGCTGGCCCGGTCCCGCGACCCAGCCGAGCTTGTAATAGAACACGAACAGCGCCACCAGGCTCAGCCAGAACACCGGCACCGAATAGCCGACGAGACTGACGACGCGGATCACATGGTCCGGCCACTTCTCGTGCCAGTAGGCCGAGGCCACCCCCATCGGGATGCCAAGCACCACACCGAGGATCAGGCCGATCGTCGAGAGCTCGAGCGTTGCGGGAAAGAAGGTGAGCAGGTCCTGCAGCACCGGTCGCGTCGTCTGGAACGAAATTCCAAAATCGCCGCGCAGCAGTCCCAGGATGTAGCGCCAGAACTGCACGATCAGCGGCTGGTCGAGCCCGAGCTCGAGATAGACCTTCTGGTAGGCCGCCTGCGTGGCCTTGTCGCCGACGATCTTGAGGGCCGGATCGATCGGGATGACGCGGCCGATAAAGAAGGTAAGCGCCGCGAGCCCGATCAGCGTGATGGCCACGGTGACCAGCCAGCTGCCGATGCCGTAGGCGATGCGGAGGGAACGGGAGGTCATCGAACCGCACCCCCGGCGCGCGTGGACCCCCACCCCTGTCCCCTCCCCCTCTGGAGGGGGAGGGAGACCTGACTGGGAGCCCTCGGGATGGATGAGACGAGATGATGCCGCATCCGCGGAGGGGCTCCCTCCCCCGTCTGAGGGGGAGGGATGGGGTGGGGGTCAGCGCGCACTGAATACTCTTGTGTGAAACGGGGATCGGGGGCGGGCCCCGATCCCCGTTGAGCTTACTCTTTGCTGACGGCGCCGTAACGGTCGTCGGAGTAGGTGAAGCCGAGGACGAGGCCCTTGACGTTCGAGCGCACCGCGACCTTGCGGGTGCCCTGGAACATGTAGACGAAGGGCGAGGCGTCGGCGTGGGCCTTCTCGAGGTCCTCGTACATCTGCCGGCGCTTGTCGACGTCCTGCTCCTTGACCGCGGCCAGCGCCTGGTCGGAGAGCGGGCCCGAGTTCCAGCCGAAGCGGTCGGCGAGGTCGGACTTGCCGTCCGGATCACCCGGAATGTTGACCGTGAAAGTCTTCACGTTGGAGTTCGGATCGGGATAGTCCGGACCCCACAGGCCCATCCAGATGTCGAGGTCGTGGGCACGGTACTTGTCGAGCCACTGGCCGCCATCGACGACCTGGAGGTCAAGGTTGATGCCGGCCTGCGCCAGCGTCGACTGCACGGCCTGCGCGAACTCGGTATAGGGCGGCACGTTCCAGACCACGGTCTTGAGCGTGAACGGCAGCTTCACGCCGGATTCGGCGAGCAGCGACTTGGCCTTGTCGAGGTCGAGCTTGTAGGGCGTGTAGTTGATGCCACCGCCCAGGAACCCGTCCGGGATCATCGTCTGGTGCACCTTCATGGTGCCCTTGCCGATGGTGTCGGCCATGCCCTGATAGTCGACCAGATACTTGATGGCCTGGACGACCTTGGGGTTCTTGAGGTTCTCGTTGCGCAGGTTGAGACCGAAATAATAGAGCGTCGTGTCGTTGCCCTGGAGAACCTGGACGTCCTTGTTGCCCGCGATGGCGGTAAAGTCGTCGGGCCCGAGCTTGTTGGCGACGTCGATGTCACCCTTTTCGAGGGCGAGCCGCTCGGTGGCGCTTTCCGGCATCTGCTGGAAGAAGAGCTTCGAGATGCCCGGCGCGGTCTGCCAGAAATTCGGGTTCTTGCTCAAGAGGATCGACTGTTTCGGCTCCCACTTGGTCAGCACGTAGGGCCCCGAACCGGCCGAGTTGGCTTGCTTCAGCCAGGCATTGCCGAGGTCGCCATTGACGTCGTGCGCCATCACGGTCTTGGCGTCGACGATGCCGCCCGTATAGGACGACAGCACGTAGAGCACGAAGCTCGGGGCGTATTGCTGGTCGACCGTGAAGACGAGCGTGTCGTCGTCGGTCGCCTTGATCATGTCCTTGACGTTGTCCTTGGTGAACCCGAACTGCGTCAGGATGAACGAGATGCGGGTGTTGAGCAGCACGGGGCGCTGCAGCGAGAATTCCGCGTCATGGGCCGTCACCGGATTGCCCGACGAGAATTTCGCGTCGCGGTTCATCTTGAAGGTGAAGGTCTTGCCGTCCGGCGACACCGTCCAGCTCTTGGCCAGGACCGGAATGATCTTGGTCGGATCGTTGATGTCGAAGGTCACGAGCGGCTGGTAGATCTGCTGGCTGACCAGCACGCCGGCAACCTCGCTGACCTCGCCCGGATCGAGGGTGATCACATCGTCGATCGCATCGGCGACGACGAGTGTGTCTTTTGGCGTCGCGGCATATGGGCTCGACGTGAACAGCGCCACGCCGAGAGCCACGCCAGCGAGCGCTTTGAACATACGCATGGCAGTCTCCCTGTTGAAGGTTTCAATGGTCCGGCTCACCTGGCCGGTTGGCAGAAATCTCATCGCGTGCCGATCCCGTCGAAGACGAAGATCAGCGCCGCGATGGGCAGAAGGGTATTGAGGGCGGAGATGAGGTCCGGCGTGAAGATGCCAGCATCGCCCAAGAGGTTCACTGTGCCGCGCGCCTCGCCGGCGATGACGATGGGCATGCACAGCGTCGAGTAGTAGCCGAGCTTTTCGAGTTCCGCGGTCTCGGGGATGTAGACCGCCATTTCGGTCGGCGAATTGCCGATGATGGGCAGCTTGTCGACATAGATGCGGCGCGACCAGGCGCCATTGTCGATCGGGTCGGTTCCACCCAGCGGGAAATGCCGGGGGTCGGATGTGCCGATGCGGCGCGTGATCTTCTGCTCGGGCACGGCTGCAAGCCAGGTGACCGTGCGCACGCCGGGCAGCGCCAGCAGCAGCCGGTTGAGCTCGCCGATCAGCGCGTCGGGCCCGTCGGCCAGCGCCACCAGCAGGTCGTCGGCGGTCTGCGGGTCGAGCGGGATCATTCGGCAAACAGCTGCATGGTGCCGACCCAGAGCTCGATCGCCGTCTCGGCGCCCACATTGGTGCGCCGGTGCGGCTTGTGGGAATCGAAATGGAGCGTGTCGCCGGCGCTGAGCTCATAGCTCACGCCGTCGACCTCGTAGAGCATGTGGCCGGCGACCAGATAGATGAAGTCTTCGCCGTCATGGCTCATCATTTCCGACGCGTGGCCAGGCAGCACATGGGTGAGGCAGGCATTGAGCTTGGCCTCGGGGAAGCCCCGTTCGAGGAATTCGTAGAAGCGGGTATTGCCCGAGCCGGCCTCGAACAGCGGCCGCTTCCCCGCATGGGTCACGACGCTGTGACGCCCCACCGGTGGCTGCGCCACGAACATGTCGACCGAGGCGTCGAGCGCCTTGGCGACATTGTAGAGCGAGCTCAGGGACGGGGTGGAAAGCCCGCGCTCGATCTGGCTGATGAAGCCGATGGTGAGGCCCGCCTCGTCGGCCACCTGCTGCATGGTCTTGCCCAATGCCTTGCGCCGCGCTCGAATCCGCGCGCCGAGGATCTTGCCGTCCTCGGGCACCTGGATGTCGATCGGCCAGGCCGCACTCTTGGCCATCTGTTCGCGCCGCCCCTGCGTGAAACTTTAGTGACACTAAAGGCGGAGAGCGGGGAGGGAGTCAACCGGTTTACTGGGCCGATGCTGGGCAGCGACACTAGGCGGCGGTGCTCGCTGCCCCACCCGCATCCGCCCTTCGGGCACCTTCTCCCATCGAGGGAGAAGGCAAAAGAACCGCGAGGACTCGGGCTTGATGGCTGTCTCCCTGGTCTGAGAAGGCGGACAAAACCGCTATCGCGGCTCCATCGCCTTCTCCCTCGATGGGAGAAGGTGGCGACAGCCGGATGAGGGTGGGGCCGCCGGCGCGCGCTATCGGTTTCGCTCGTCCGCGATCGTCGCCAGCAGCGCGTCGCGTTCGGGCACCACCTCGCGGAAGCCGAGCTCGGTGCGGATGCGGGTGGTGTCGAGCGTCAGGGGATAGCGGAGGTCCGAGGCGTCGGCGCGGTCGGCCATGAGGCCGCGTTTCTCCGCGGACACTTCGAGCACCTCGATCGGCTGGTTGAGCACCACCGCAAAGCTCAGCAGCCATTCGATCGGGGTGCGGACGAACCCCTGCCCGACATTGTAGGTGCGGCCGGCCGCCTGGGGCGAGGTCGCAGCCAGCGCGATGGCCTCGCCGACGTCTTCGACATAGCCGTAGGAATTGGGCCAGCGGGCGGCGCGCTGGTCGAGCTCGACGACGCCGCCCTTCTGCACCGCCTCGATGGCCCAGCGGAAGCGATGCTGCTTGTCGCCGGGGCCGAACACCATCGGGGCGCGGATCACCGTGGTGGCGAAGCGGCCGTCGCCGGCGGTCGCCTCTTCGAGGATGATCTTGTCGTAGTCCTCGAGCATGTCGTTTTCGACGCCCTGCGGCCGCCGATCGTTCTGCCGGTAGGGATAGCGGAAGGCCCGCAGCGGATCGTCTTCCCGGGCCGGTGTCGCCTGCACCGGGGGCGTGTCGCGCTTCAGCAGGCCCGCATAGTTCGAATAGACGTCGACCGAGCTCAAGAGCACGTAGCGGCCGCCGATCGCCCCCATCGCCTCGAGCATCGGCGCGCTGTTCCTCAGACCCAGCGCGAAGATGTCGATGACGGTATCGACCTCGTGCTCAAGGAAGATCTCGACCAGCCGTTTGCCGTCATCGCGCTCGGCCGCGACGAACGTCGCGCCCTTGGGCACGGCCACCGGATGCTTGCCGCGCGCCAACACCAGCGGCGCGATCCCGCGGGCCAGCAGGCGCCGCGCCACGGCACTGCCGATGAACCCGGTGCCACCATAGATCGCCACTGTCATGTGATGCTCCACCCGCTGAAGGTGGCGCTGCCATCGGCGATCCTGCGGGCGGGTGTCAACCCTCGGCGTCGAGCCTCAGGTCTTGACCGCGCCGGTGGCGAGGCCGCCCTGCCAGAAGCGCTGGATCAGGAGGAAGGCAAGGATCACTGGCACGATAGAAACGAGCGAGCCGGCCATCACCACCGTGTAGAGCAGCGAGCCGCCGCTGCCGCCCGCGGCGGACGCGTACCAGTTGGCAAGGCCCACGGTGATGGGAAAGTGTTCGGACGAATTGAGCACCACCAGCGGCAGGAAGTAGTTGTTCCACGCCGCGACGAACGCCAGCACGAACACCGTCGAGACCGCAGGGGTGATCAGCCGGAAGGCGAGCGAGGAGAAGATGCGGAACTCGCCGGCGCCGTCGACACGGCCCGCATCGATCAGTTCGTTGCTCACCGCATCGTCGATATAGGCGCGCATCAGGAACACGCCCTGCGGGAACACCAGCTGCGGCAGGATCACCGCCCAGGGCGTATCGAGCAGCTTGATGTTGCTGAGCATCAGGAACAGCGGGATCACCAGCGCCGTCTGCGGGATCATCACCGCCCCCAGCACCAGCGCGTAGACGAAACGCTTGCCGGCGAAGTCATACTTGGAAAAGGCGTAGCCCGCGAGCGTCGACACCAGCGCCGCCCCGACGCCGGCACACAGCGCGTAAAAGAACGAATTGCCGAGCCAGCGGCTGAAGGTACCGCGGTCCTGAGCGAAGAGATCGCGCAGGTTCTCGAACAGATGGAAGTCGCTCGAGAACCACAGGCCGAACGTGCCAAACAGGTCGGGGTTGGTCTTGGTCGAGGCGGCGATCACATAGAACAGCGGGATGAACGTATAGACGAAGTAGAGCGCCAATACAGCGGTAAGCAGCCAGCGGCTGCGCCGGAAGCTGGCGGAGGTGGTGCCGCTCCGGCCGACGATCGCCATCAGCGGGCGCTCCGCCGGCTGGTCGCCAGCATGAAGACATAGGAGATGACGGCCGTGACCGCGCCGAGCAGGAAGGAGATGGCGGCGGCGTAGTTGTATTGCTGGCCGATGAACGATTGCGTGTAGGCGTAGATGTTGGGCGTGAACGAGCTGTTGATCACCGTGCGGGCGATGTTGATCAGGAGATAGGGCTCGGAGAACAGCTGCAACGAGCCGATGATCGAAAAGATCACCGTCACCAGGATGGTGGGCACGATCAGCGGCAGTTTCACATAGACGGCGTGGGCGAAGGCGCCGGCCCCGTCGACCGTCGAGGCCTCTTCGAGATCCTGCGGGATGGCCTGCAGGGCCGCGAAGTAGATGATCATGTTGTAGCCCATATATTCCCAGGTCGCGATGTTGGCGATCGAAGGAAGGATCGTGCTGGGGTTGAGGAAATCGGGCTTGGGCCAGCCCCAGGCGGTGGCGATCTGCGCGGCCGGCCCCGAGACGGGGCTATAGAGATAGCCCCAGAGCAGAGCCGCGATCACGGTGGGGACCGCGTAAGGGATGAAGAAGCTCACGCGGAAGAAGCTCTTCAGATACACGACACCGCTGTCGAGGATCAGCGCGAAGAGCAGCGCCAGCCCGAGCATCACCGGGATCTGCATCAGCGCGAACTTCACCAGCGTTAGAACGCCGGCCCAGAACTTCGCGTCCACGAACGCCTTCTGATAGTTCTCGAACCCGACGAAACGGGTGCCGCCGACCAGCGCCTTCTTGTAGACGCTGAGATCGAGCGCATAGAGCAGCGGCACGATCAGGAAGCAGACGAACAGGATCAGGAACGGCAGCAGGAACAGATAAGGCGCGAGCCGCCGGCCCCAGGTGCCGGACGTGTGTCGCGGCCGAGCGCCGGTGGTGGCGGTGGTGGCAGCCATTTCGGCCAATTGCATCCCCCCTTGTGGTCCAGCTTCTCCCCGCGGGAGGACCGCGTCAACATGGGTGGCGGAGCGCCCGAGGCGCCCCGCCAGTGTCGTGGCAGATCAGGTGACGGTGTAGCCCTGATCCTTGGCGTAGGCGACGATCGCGTCCTGCACCCGGTCGAAGGCATCCGCCAGCGTGCCGTTGCCGCCGATCGCCGCGGCGAACTCGTCCTGGATGTGGGTGTTCACATAGTCCTGGAACGGCGCGAACTCGAAGCTCGGATCGACATGGGCTTCGGCTTCCGCGAAGATCTTGTTGACCTGCTGGCCGCCATAGAAGTCGAACTTGTAGTCGAGCACCGCCGGGTCGTTGAGCACGTCCTTGACCACCGGGAACAGGTACTGCTTCTGGTTCCAGTATTTGGCGGTGTCGAGGTTGCCGCCCATCCACATGGCGAACTGCGTGGCTTCCTTGAGATGCTGCGTCGCCGCCATGGTGGCGAAGGTGGAGCCGCCCCAGTTGGAGATGACGTAGTCCTCCTTCTTCCACTGCGGCATCTTGGCCGCACGCCATTTGCCGACGCTTGTCTTCATCGCCGAGATCATCAGCACCGGGCTCCAGGCGGCGCACACCCAGCTGGCATACTTGCCGCTGTCGAAGCCGGCGAACCAGTCGGCCGTCCAGGCGGGGGCAGTGTCCACGGCTTTGGCGTCGATGAGCTTCTGCCAGTAGGCCGCCCAGTCCTTGGCGATCTGGTCGTTGAGCTTGATCGAGATGTTGGTGCCGTCGAGATGGAACGGCCGCCAGCCCTTCTGCCAGAGCACGCCGGCGACCCAGCCGGCATCGGCCGAGCCGACGAAGTCGGTGATGTAGCTGCCGGGGCTGTCCTTGGCGATCTTCATGGCCGCCTCGGCATAGGCGTCCCAGGTCTCGGGCGCCGCCGACAGGCCGCTCTTGCTGAACACGTCCTCGCGGTAGAGCAGGCCCATCGGACCGGAGTCCCATGGGATGCCGTAAACCTTGTCGCCGTCGGAGACCGACTTCCAGGTCCAGTCGACGAACTTGTCCTTGATGTCGTTGGCGCCGGCGGTGCCCATGTCGGCAAGCGCGTTCAGCGCCTTGAAGCTCGGGATGGAATTGAATTCCATCTGGGCGACGTCGGGGATGCCGCTACCGGCAGTCAGCGCGTCGCGCAGCTTCTGGTAGTGCGGGCCGCCCTGGCCGACATTCTGGTAGTTGATCTTGATATTGGGGTAGGCCTTCATGAATGCCGCGACCATTTCGGGGTCGCCCGGGGTCCACGCCCAATAGGTCAGCTCGACGGCCTCCTGGGCCGCGGCGGTTCCACCCAGCGCGCCGAGCGCCGGCAGGGCAGCGGTCGCGGCCGCTCCCTTCAAGAAGGTCCGGCGGCCGACGGGCGCGTCGAACACTGTGTCGAGCAGTTTTTTGGTCATACTCCCTCCCAGGGCCGCGAAGGCCCGTTCCACCGGTCTGGCCGTTTGCGAGCGGGAGCATGCTGCGCCACCGATCGTCTTCGGCCGCCGCAAGCAATCCAACATGCGCAAATTTTGCTGTCAACGCGCAAATTTGCTATTGGAGAGCCGTCCGTGCGCAATTGCGAGCACATGTCCGTGACGCTAGGGTCGAGAAAATCTACCTCGAGACGCAAAATGCCCCGCGCGGCCAATCAGAGTGAAATTGCCCGCATGGCCGGCGTCTCCGTCAGCACGGTGTCGCGGGCATTGTCCAATTCACCCGGCATCTCGGACGGGCTTCGCCAGCAAATCCAAGGATTTGCGCGAGAGATCGGGTATCAAAGCCGCGGCGTGCTCGGGCTCGGCACGCAGACCATCCGCACCTATGTGACGGCGCATCTCGTCAGTGGCGGACTGGTCTCGTTCTACAGCCAGGTGGTCGAGGCGATGAAGGCGGCGGCCGCCGCTTCGGGCATCGAGCTCGAGGTCCGGCTGGTGCAAAACACCCTCGATCCACAGAGAATTCTGCGTGACGAGGCGCATCTGCCGACGGCGGCGACACTGCTCGTAGGGGTCGACCTGACCCCGGACCTGCGCACTCACCTGTCCCAGACCGGGCCGGCGATCCTGGTCAACACCTTCGATCCCGAACAGCAGTTCGACTGCGTCGGGCCGAACAATTTCTACGGCGCCGCCCAGGCGACCGGGCAGCTCCTGGCGGCCGGTCACCGCCACGTCATCCACCTGCGCGACCAGATCCGCTGGACCACGCTGCAGCGCGAATATGGCTTCCGCAATGCCGTCGGTGCCGTCCCGGAGGCCACCGCCCAGGTCGTCGACATCGCGGCGGGCGATGCCGTCCTCAGCGCCTTGGCGCACGAGCGGGCAGCCGGAAGGACCAGATGGACCGGGGTTTTTGCCGTACACGACAACGCGGCGATCCGCTTCATCCACGCCCTCGAGGATGCCGGCCTCCGCGTCCCGCGGGACGTGTCCGTGATCGGCTTCGACGACCTCCCGGCGGCTGCCGTGATGACGCCGCGGCTCACCACGATGCGGGTCGACACCGACGCCATCGGCCGCGAGGCCATCGCGCTGCTGCTGCGCCGCATCGCCGACCCGGACGCCTGCCGGCTGCAGGTCGAGTGCGGCGTCACCGCCGTGGCGGGCGCCACCGTTCGCAAATTGTCACAATAGAGAAAATTTGCGCGACAAACTTGAATATTTGCGGAAGCCATGCGAGCAGTTGCGGACCGAGCGGAGGGAACGTGACCGCTGATCGCAGTGAGCCCCTGAGGCAGGACCTCCCAGCCAGGCCATCAGTGGCGTTCGCCTTCGAGCCCGAGCACGCCGAGGGCGTTCTCGACGCTGCGAGCCTCCTGCGGATCGCCGAACTCTGCTCGGTCCTCGATCCGGTACCGATGGCAAGCTTTGAAACCGACGCCGCCCGGACGATCCTGGACAAGGCCGAAATCCTGATCACCGGCTGGGGCTGCCCGCGGATCGACGCCGACCTGCTGTCGCGCACCCCGCATCTGCGGCTGGTCGCGCATGCGGCGGGCAGCGTGAAGACTTTCATCAGTCCGGAGGTGTTTGCCGCGGGCGTGGCGGTCACCAACGCGGCTTCGGCCAACGCCATTCCGGTGGCCGAGTTCACGCTGGCGGCGATCCTGTTTGCCAACAAGCAGGTCTATCGCTTCCGTGACCTCTACCGGCAGGGCCGCGCCCACCTCCCCTGGAACGCTCTTTCCGACCCCACTGTCGGCAACCGGGGCAAGACAGTGGGGATCGTCGGCCACTCGCGCATCGGGGCGCGCGTCATCGACCTGCTGCAGCCGTTCGAGCTCGAGGTGCTGCTCTACGATCCGCATTATGTCGCCGACGAGGGGACGCGGCGCGTGCGCAGCGTCGACCTCGATCAGCTCATGGCCCGGTCCGACGTGGTGTCACTGCACGCCCCCGCGCTCGACTCCACGACCCGCATGATCGACGCCGGACGGCTGGCGCTGATGCGCGACGGCGCCACCCTCATCAACACAGCGCGCGGCGCGCTGGTCGACGAAGACGCGCTGTTGCGCGAGCTGGTGTCGGGCAGGATTTCGGCCGTGATCGATGTCACCACGCCGGAGGTGCTGCCGGCCGACTCGCCGCTCTACGACCTGCCCAATGTGCTGCTCACGCCGCATATCGCCGGCGCGCTCGGCAATGAGCGCAGCCGCCTCGGCGCCACGGTGGTGGCCGAGATCGAGCGCTTTATCGCCGGCCTGCCGCTGTCGCACGGCATCGCCCCCGAAACCTTGCATCTGCAGGCCTGACCATGCCGCGCGCGCTGATCGTCTGGGGAGGCTGGGACGGGCACAAGCCGCGCGAAACCGCGGATGTGCTGCGGCAGATCCTCCTGCCGCACAATTACGACACCATCGTCACCTCCGACGTCGCGGCGCTCGGTGCGCCCGACATCGGAGCGATGGACCTGATCATTCCGTATCTGACCAACGCCGAGATCGACAAACAGGTGGCGCAGAACCTCGCGGCCGCGGTGCGCGCCGGATCGGGGATCGGCGGCCACCACGCAGCGCTGGCGACGAGCTTCCGCAGCTCGACCGATTTCCATTTCGTGTCCGGCGTGCAGTGGGTCGCGCATCCGGGCAACATCATCGACTTCGACGTCGCGGTGACGCGGCCCGACGACCCGATCATGTCCGGGATCGAGGACTTCGCCTATCGCTCGGAGCAGTACTATCTGCACTACGACCCGTCGGTCGAAATCCTCGCCACCACCACTTTCACCGGCGAACACGATCCCGTCGTTGCCGGCATCACCATGCCGGTGGTGTTCAAGCGGCAATTCGGCAAAGGCCGCGTGTTCTACCTCGCACTCGGCCACACGCCCGACGAGCTCCAGCACCCCGCCGTCCGCACCATCCTCGAACGCGGCCTGCTCTGGGCGACGCGCCGAAGCTGAGGAGCGTTACAGGTGGTGGCAGCGTGCGGTGTGGTCGGCACCCACCAGCGTCGGCCCCGGCATCGTCTCGCGGCAGACCTCAGTGACACGTGGGCAGCGTGAGACAAACGGGCATCCTTTGCTCTGCGCCGTCCACACCGGAATGTCCGTCGCCCGCCGCTCGCTCTTGCCGGTGATCTTGCGCGTCGGGTCGGGGACCGACTCGAGCAGCAGCTGCGTGTAGGGATGACGCGGCGTCGCGGTGACCGCATCGGAGGGACCCCGCTCGACGATATGGCCCGCATACATCACGGCGATGTCGTCGGCGAAGTAGCGGGCCGTGGCGATATCGTGCGTGATGTAGAGCGCCGCGAGCTGCCGGTCGCGCTTGAGGTCGCCCAGCAGGTTGAGAATCCCGAGCCGCACCGACACGTCGAGCATCGAGGTCGGCTCGTCGGCGAGCAGCACCGAGGGCTCGACCGACAGGGCCCGCGCAATGGCCACGCGCTGCCGCTGCCCGCCCGAGAGCTCGTGCGGCTTGCGCGCCAGGAAATCTCCGGCGGGCACCAGACCGACACTGGTCAGCAGCGCCTCGCTCGCCTCGCGGACCTCGCGGCCATTGAGCGCGGGACGATGCAGGCGCAGAGGCCGCTCCAGGTGATAGCCGATCGACCGGGTCGGGTTGAGCGAGCCGAACGGATCCTGAAAGATCATCTGCACTTCGGCGCGGTAGCGCGTCAGCGCCGCGCCGCGCAGGTGCCCGACATCCTCGCCGCGATGCGTGATGGTGCCCCGCGCCGGCGCGTAGACGCGCGCCAGGAGCCGCGCTGCGGTGCTCTTGCCCGAGCCGGACTCGCCCACCAGGGCCAGGGCCCGTCCGGGCTCGAGCCGGATCGACACACCGGTGAGCGCCCGCAGGACGAGCTTGTCGCCGATCAGTCCGCCCAGCGCGAACTCCATGTCGACATCGCGCATCTCGAGCAGCGGCGCCGCTACTGTTGCAGCAGGTGGCATGCGGCCTCTCCTCCGGTCTGCGGCGTGGAGCGGAGCGGCGGGGCGAGCCGCGTGCAGATCGGGATCGCTTCGCCGCAGCGCGGCGAGAAGCGGCAACCCGACGGCAGCGCCATCAGACCCGGCGGCGCCCCGGCGATGCCGTCGAGCCGAACACGCGGACCCGTAAGCGCCGGGAAGGAGCGCCCCAGGGCCCGCGTGTAGGGATGCTGCGGAGCGGTGAGGATCGACGCGGCGGGCGCCACTTCCACCAGCTCGCCCGCATACATCACGCCAATGCGGTCGCAGAATTCGATCATCAGCCCGAGATCGTGCGTGATGAACAGGATCGAGAACCCGAACTGATTCTTGAGCTCGCAGATCTGTTCGATGATGTCGCGCTGCACCACGACATCGAGCGCCGTCGTCGGCTCGTCCATGATGATGAGCCTGGGCTCGAGGGCGAGCGCCATGGCGATGCAGATGCGTTGCCGCATGCCGCCCGAGAACTGGTGCGGGTAGTCGTCGAGCCGCCGGCGGCTGATCCCCACGAGCTCGAGCAGCTCGGCGGCGCGCGCCCGCATCTCGGCCCGCGGGGTCTGCGGCTTGTGCGCCGCGATCGCGTCCTCGATCTGTTCGCTGATGCGGATCACCGGATTGAGCGCGCTCATGGCGCTCTGGAACACGAAGCTCACCTCGCTCCAACGGAACCGGCGCAGCCGCTCGCGCGAAAAGCCGAGCACATCCTCGCCATCGAAGCGGATCGAGCCGCCCGAGACGAGCCCAGGCAGCCGCGTCAGCCGGGCCAGCGCGAAGGCGACGGTGGATTTGCCGCAGCCGCTCTCGCCGGCGAGCCCGAAGGCCTCGCCGCGGCGGATGTCGAAGCTGATGCCATTGACCGCCCGGGCCACGCCGGCGTCGCCGACATAATCCACCGTGAGATCGCGCACCTCGACCAGCGGCGCCTCAGACAACATCGACGCTCCTCCCCCTGAGCTTGAGGAAGCGGCGGATCCGCCCGACGCGCCGCGTGGCGCGAAGCTGCGGGTTGGCGATCTCGTCGACCGCGAAATTGACCAGCACCAGCGCCGCGCCGGTGACCATGATGGCGATCGCCGGTGGCCACACTTCGTACCAGGCGCCGGTTTGCAGCGCCTGCGCGCGCATCGCCCAGTAGAGCATCGTTCCCCAGGTAACGCTCGAGGGCGAGCCCAGCCCGATGAATTCGAGGCCGGCTTCGGCCAGGATTCCGTAGATCGTCGCCAGCACGAAGCCGCCCACCACGAAGCTCGACATGTTGGGCAACAGTTCCATCAGCACGATGCGCCATTTGCGCTCGCCCATCAGCTCGGCGGCGAGCACGAAGTCGCGGCTCTTGAGCGCCAGCGTCTGCGTGCGGATGGTCCGCGCGCTCCAGCCCCAGCCGGTGAACGCAAGAACGAGGCCGATTATCGTCGGCGACGCCTCCTCGACGAAGGAGGCAAACACGATGATCAGCGGTAGCGCCGGCAGCACCAGCGATACGTTGACGAAGAAGCTCAGCACCTCGTCGGCACGGCCGCCCAGATAGCCCGACGAGATGCCGACCATCAGGCCGATCAGCGTCGCCGAGATACCGGCGACGAACCCGACGGTGAGGCTCGTCCGCCCGCCTTCGACCAGCTGGCTGAAGATGTCCTTGCCCTGCCGCGACGTGCCCAGCAGGTGCTCGATGCTGGGCTGCATGTGCGGCTTGCCGGAGCGTCGATAGGGATCGTAGGGCGTGATCAGCGGCGCCAGCATGGCGACGATCACGAACGCCAGCAGGATCACCAGCCCGATCATGCCGGTGCGGTTGCCGGCAAAGATCTGCACCGCGGGCGTCAGGCGGCGGAGGAGGCTCGGGCGCGGCTTGATGCCGAGTTCGGCGGCGAGGGCGGCCGGCGCGGGCGCCTGCAGTGGCAGGGCCCCCGGCTGGCCCGTTGTGACGGCGATGGTTTCGATAGCCTGGGTCATGGTGTGGCCCAGAAACCGGAGCGTGGGGCGCCCCCCACCCCGTCCCTCCCCGCATGGGGGAGGGAGGCCAGCCACGGACACCGGGGGACGCGTCCCCCTCCCCCATGCGGGGAGGGGTCAGGGGTGGGGGTAGCCGCGAGAGCGAAGTCCTGCGTCATGCCCTGGCTCCCACGCGCAGCCGCGGATCGAAGATGACGTTGAGGACGTCGGAGGCGAGGTTGGCGATCAGCACCGCGGCGGTCAGCAGCACCAGCTGCGCCTGGATGAAGCTGTAGTCGCGGGTCTCGATGGCGTTCAGCGTGAACTTGCCGAGGCCCGGATAGTTGAACACCACCTCGGTGACGAAAGCGCCGCCGAACACGTAGCCGATCGAGAGCGCCAGCGAGGTCAGCTGCGGTAGAATGGCGTTCCGCGCCACGTAGCGGTTGCGGATACGCGACGGCGACAGGCCTTTGGCGGTGGCCAGCAGCACGAAGTCTTCGCTCAGCAGATTGATCATCGTGTTGCGCATGCCCAGGTGCCAGGCTCCATAGTTGACGATGAGGATGGAAAGGACCGGCAGCACCGCGTGCCAGGAGACATTGGCGAGGCTCTCCCAGTTCCAGCCCAGCACCAGACCGGTGTCCTGCGCCCGGCCGAGCGGAAACACCGCCCACTCCATGGTGAAGCCGTACCAGAGCAGCAGCGCCACCACGGCCGGCGTACAGGCGTTGAGCATCACATTGATGGGCGTGAACACCGTGTCGAAGAAGCCGCCGCGGTTCCAGGCCGAATAGATCCCCATCAGGATGCCGATCGAAAAGCTGAGCGCCGTCGCCACCCCGACCAGCAGCAGGGTCCAGCCGGCGGCGTAGAACAACAGGTTCGCCGTGGGCTCGGGGAAGTTCACGGTCGAGATGCCGAAGTCGAAATGCATGAGGCGCCAGAGATAGCCCAGATACTGCTCGACCAGCGACCCCTTGAACCCGTAGGTCGCCCGGATCGCCTCGATCTGGTCCTCGTTGACCTTGCCGCGTAGCGCAATGAGGATCCGCGTCGCCGGATCGCCCGGCATCCAGCGCGGGATGAGAAAGTTGAGCGTGATCGCGACGAAGAACGCCGCGATGTAGAACGCGAGTCTGCGGATGAGGAAACTCATGCTCTTTCCTCCCGGCAGCCCACAGGTTTCCCTCCCCCGAGTGGGGAGGGCGGCGCGCTTGCGAGCGACAGCGAGTTAGCAAGCCGGGGTGGGGGGAGCCGCCGCATGTGCGTGGGTGGAGAGTCCCCCCACCCAGCTACGCTACGGCCCTGCGGGCCTAGCTTTGCTACCCTCCCCACGCGGGGGAGGGAGTCCTGACTGCCGGCCCGCAGGGACTTGGCCATTTGCTACTTCGCCTTCGGTGTCAGGCTCAGCAGGACCTTGACGCGTTCGTGGATGCCGGCCGGATTGTTCGGCCGCGCCCACGCATTGTCCTTGTCCGGCCAGCCGGTGAAGTTGCGCGTCGAGTACTCGTACCACGCCGGGTTCGAGAACAGCGTGATCACCGGGAGATCCTTGGCCACCTGCGTCATCACGTCGGTGATCTTGGCCTTCTGCACGGCGACGTCGGCCGTCCCGCTCACATCCGCGAGGTCCTGCTCGATCTGCGGGATGCGCATCTGGTGCATCGACTGCTCGTTGAGCTGGCCCGGCACCATGGTGCGCGGATTGAACATCGAGTGGTAGGTGAACCACGGCGTCGAGCTCAGATTCGTCCACATGATGTAGACGTCGAAATTGCCGGTCGGGATGTTGTCGAACCAGGCGCCTTCGTCCGGCGTCTTCATGTCGGCATGGATGCCGATGTCCTGCAGGTTCTCCGAGACGGTCTGCAACGTGTTGACCCAGTCGTCCCAGCCGGCCGGCACCTCCATGTTGAAATGGATCGGCGTGCCGTCGGGATTGTCGCGCCAGCCGTCGCCGTCCTTGTCGACGAAGCCCGCCGCGTCGAGCACCTTCTTGGCGCCCTCTGGATCGTAGTTCATCAGATATTGGTACGGCGCCAGCGCCTTGTCGTCGATCCAGCCGCTGCTTGCATAGAACATGCCCTCGCCGATCGGATATTTGGCCGGTGAGGTGAGCCCGAAGGTCGCCACGTCGAGCAGCGTCTGCCGGTCGATCGCCATCGACATGGCCTTGCGGAACTCGAGATTGTTGAACGGCGCCTTGGTGGTGTTGAGCTGCAGGTTCGTGCCCGCATCGGCCGGCAGCCAGTAGTGGTTGTCAGGGCTCTTGGAGGCGAAGGTCTGCTCCGGATCGGTGATGCCGTCGGTCGCCCAGTCGAGGTCGCCATTGGTGATCGCCGCAATCACCTGCAGGTTGTCGGAAAGCTGCGGGTACTCGATGCAGTCGATCTTGACGCTCGCGGCGTCGCGATAAAGCGGGTTCTTGCAGAGCTTGAAGGCGTTGCGCGAGAAGTCGCGCACCTCGGTGAACGGCCCGGTGGCGACGATCTTGGGATTGGCGTAGTTGACCGGATCTGCAACGTCCTTCCAGATGTGCTCGGGCAGCGGGAACACCGGCCCGATATTGAGCCGCGCCAGTGAATCCGGCTTCGCCAGGTTGAACTTCACCGTGTGGTCGTCGAGCGCCACCACATCGACGATCGAGCCGGAATTCTTGTCGGCGTCGTAGATGTCGTAGCCCACCGGGAAGTCGCGATGCGCCTTGGCGTAGTTGAAGGTGAAGACCACGTCGGCGGCGGTGAACGGCACGCCGTCCGACCACTTCGCACCCTCGACCAGGTGGTATGTCACGCTCTTGAGGTCGGCGCCGATCTCATAGGACTGGGCGAGCGCCGGAAAATCGTGATCCGGGTGCCAGACATTGTCGATCCACAGCGGCTCATAGGCAAAATCCTGCACATAGGCGTGCGGACCACTGAGATTGTACGGATTGTAGTTCTCGATCATCGCGTCGGTGTGGACCGGCGCCAGGCGGATGATGACTTCGGCCTGAGCCGCGCTCGACACCATGGTCGAAAGCAGCAGCGCCCCCGCCAGGATGGATAGTTTCTCTCTCATCTCTTTGCTCCCTGAATATGAGATCGATCCCAGTAGAAATGCTCGAAATGCCGGCCCTTGCGGCTGACGGCAGTTACCGTCAGCGCACGAGCGCCGTGGTCTCCTTGTTCAACGCCGGATGCGGCACCCGTCCGACGCTCTCCCGGATGACCAGCTGGGTCGGCACGGTGATTTCGGTCTCGGTGACCGGCTCGCCGGCGACGAGCCGGCACAGCAGCTCAGCAGCGAGACGACCCACCTCGTCGACGGGCTGGCGGACGGTCGTGAGGCCCGGGGTCAGATGCCGTGCGTGGAAATTGTCGTCGTAGCCGACCAGCGAAATGTCGTCGGGGACGCGCTTGCCGGCCTGCTTCAGCGCCAGCAGCGCGCCCGCCGCGACGTCGTCGTCGCCGGCAAAGATCGCCGTGACGCGCCGGCCGGACTCGAGCAGCCGCTGCGTCGCCGCGTAGCCGAAGGTCTCGACGAAATCGCCGTGCTCGATATGGATGTCGTCGAGCGTCAGCCCCAGCTCGGTCAGCGCCGCCGCCATGCCCCGCAGCCGGTCGTGCGTGTCGCGGTATTTGAGGCCACCCGACAGATAGGTGATCGCCCGGTGGCCCTGGCCGAGCACATGCGCCATCGCGTCCCGCGCGCCGCTGGCATTGTCGATGTGGATGCGCACCGTCGCGGCCGCGAACTCGTTGCCGCCGATCGTCACCACCGGGATGCGGGATTTGGCGATCAGCGCCACCACGTCGGGCCTGAGCTGGTTCTCGAGATAGAGGATGAGCCCGTCGCAGGCGCGATCGAGCAGCTCGATGATGGCGTGCGCCTCGTCCTCGGCGACGGCATGGCCGGAAACCGAGAGCACCGATTTGCCCGCTGCCTTGGCGCCGCGCTGGATGCCGCCCAGCATCTGGGCGTAGAACGGGCTCGACACATCCACCACCACGGCGCCGAAGATATCCGACCGGTTCGAGCGCAGCCCGCGGGCCAGAGCGTGCGGCCGGTAGCCCAACTCGGCAATCGCCGCGTCGATCAGTTTGCGTTTCTCGTCAGACACATAGCCGCTGCCGGCGATCACCCGGGACACCGTCGCCCGCGACACCCCTGCCCGTTTCGACACGTCGTTGATGGTGACCAAACTGCCCGCGCCTCAAGATGTGAGATCGATCTCACATGCTGGCCAGAGAAGCGCCCAGGTGTCAAGCGCGAGGCTAGAGCTGATTGTAAGCCCCGCGCCATCTTAACAAACCGGACCACCTTCTGACTGCAAATTTGCAATGTATTGTTGCAAGGCCGCGGCGGCGTGCTAGCGTTAGGCTGCCCGTGAGCGAGCCATCGAAGCTTGCCGCGGGCCGCAAGAGGAGGACGAACTGAGCAACAAAGGCATATCTTTGTGGTCGACGATGTCGCGCGCCGCCGGTGTCGCGATCGTGGCCGCCGCGACGCTGACCGCACTGGGCGGAACGGCGATCGCGGATGATCTTTCCGGCACCGTGACAGTGTGGAGCTGGAACGCCCCCGGCAAGGGCCTCGAGGCCGCCATTCCGGGCTTCAACAAGCTGCATCCGGGCGTGACGGTCAAGGTCGAGGACGTCGGCAACCCCGCGATCTGGGACAAGATCACGACCGGCATGGCGGCGGGCGGTGTCGGTCTCGCCGACGTGCTCAACATCGGCATCGACTACATCGGCAACTACGTCGAGACCTTCCCGACGGGTCTCGCCAATCTGAGCGACCTGGGCGCCGACGATCTCAAGGCGCAGTTCCCCTCCGGCATGTGGGCCAGCGGCTCGGGTCCGGACGGCAAGGTCTACGGCATCCCCTACGAGGTGAACACCTCGGGGTTCTTCTACCGCAAGGACCTGTTCGACAAGGCCGGGGTCGACATCAACTCGATCAAGACCTGGGACGATCTCATCGCCGCCGGCAAGACCATCAAGGACAAGACCGGCGCCTCGCTGTTCTCGCTGGACAAGGCCGCGACCGTCGCCGATTCCGCCAACCTGTGGCAGCTGCTGACGGCATTGCAGAACAGCTTCTACTTCAACGCCGCCGGCGAGATCACCATGAACGACGCGGCCGGCGTCAACTCGCTGGCCCTGCTCAAGAAGGCCAACGACGCGGGCCTCGTCGCCGATGTTCCCGGCGGCTGGGACAATTTCGTCCTCACCATCAAAGGCCAGATCAATGTCGCGGTCGTTCCCGCGGCGTCGTGGGCCGCGGGCGTGTTCGAGGCCCAGGGCGGCCCCGAGATGGCCGGCAAGTGGGGCGTGCGGCTGCCGCCGGCAGTGACCGATGGCGGGCTGACCGCGGCAATTTCCGGCGGCACGTATCTCTCGGTCGCCAACACCAGCCCGAACAAGCAGGCCGCCTGGGAGTTCGTCAAATACGCCCTCGGCACGCTCGAAGGTCAGCAGGCCGTCTACAAAGGTGGCGGCATGTTCCCGGGCTTCAAGCCGATGCTCGAAAGCGACGGCTTCGTCAAACCGAGCGACTATTTCGGCGGCACCAAGGTCAACCAGCTCTTCATCGACGAGCTGGCGCAAAAGACCCCCGCCGTGAACTACACGACCGACTACGCCCGCGCCCTCAAGGCCTATGACGACGCCCAGACCCAGGTGATGCTGAGCGGCGCCGATCCCAAGAAGGTTCTCGATGACGCGGCCGCGCTGGTCGCGCAGCAAACTGGCCGAAAGATCGCTGGCCAGTGACCGAGCCGGCGACAGGGCCAGACCTCCCGGCTCTGTCGCCGTCTCATTTTGGGGGCGCGCAGACCCTGAGCGGCGGCGTGCTAGCATTGGCTCCGCGTGGAGCACACCCGGGGCCAACATTGAGCCTGACGACATCCGAGCCCAAGCGCCGGCGCTGGCGCGGATCCTCGCCGCGGGCCACGCCCTATCTGTTCCTGCTGCCCGTGCTTCTGCTGTTTCTGGCGTTCAAGGTCTATCCCTACATCTACGCTGCGTGGCTGAGCCTGACGCGCATCCAGAAGGGCCAGACGGTCTTTGTCGGCGGCGGCAATTACTGGCGGCTCGCCCAGGACCCGATCTTTTACAAGGCGCTCAGCAACACCGCGATCATCCTGGTGATCCAGGTTCCACTGATGCTGGCGCTGGCGCTGCTGCTGGCCGTTGCCTTCAATTCGGCGCTGCTCAAATGGCGCGCCATCTGGCGCACCGCCTTCTTCGTGCCGATCGTCATGGGGCTGGTGGCGTATGGAATCCTGTTCTCGACGCTGCTCAACAACCACTACGGGCTGATCAATTTCGGCCTCGAGGCCATCGGGCTGCCGCGCATCCCCTGGCTCGCCGATCCGTTCTGGGCCAAGATCTCGATCATCATCGCGCTCACCTGGCACTACACCGGCAACAGCGCGGTGATCTATCTGGCGCAGCTTCATTCGATCTCGGCCGATCTCTACGAGGCCGCCGAGATCGATGGTGCAACGCCGTTCCAGCGCTTCTGGCATGTGACGCTGCCCGGCCTCCGGCCGGCGATCACCCTGACGGTGGTGCTCTCGACCATCGGAACGCTGCAGCTCTTCGACGAGCCCTATGTGCTGACCAATGGCGGACCCAACAACGCCACGCTCACCATTGGAATGTATCTCTACCAGAACGGCTTCAAGTACTTCGACTTCGGCTACGCCTCGGCGATCGGCTACGTGCTGACCGGCATTATCGGCCTTTTGGCGCTGCTCCAGTTCCGCCTGCTGCGGGAGAAACTGAGTTGAGCGTGATCCGGACGGCAGAGGCGCGACTTGCGAGCTGGATCATCACCACGGTGATTGCGATCGGCGCAGTGCTGATGCTGGTGCCGTTCTACTGGCTGGTGGTCGCCAGCACGCATCGCACCCGCGACATCTTTTCGAACCCGCCCAATCTGGTGCCCGGCGACCAGCTGTGGACCAACCTCTACAACCTGTTCACCGAAGCCCATTTCGGGGCCGCGCTGCAGAACTCGCTGCTGATCGCGCTGCTCTATGCGGCGTTCGGCGCCGTGGTCTGCACCATGGCGGGCTACGCCTTCGCCAAGTTCAGCTTCTATGGGCAGAACGTCCTGTTCGGCCTGGTGCTGGTGATCCTGGCGCTGCCCTCGCAGGTGACGCTGGTGCCGCTGTTCCAGATCATGGTGAGCCTTGGCTGGCTCAATACCTACCAGGCGCTGATCCTGCCCAATCTGGCGTTGCCCTTCGGCATCTTCCTGATGCGCCAGACCATGCAGTCGGTGCCCGACGAGCTGATCCAGGCGGCGCGGGTGGACGGGGCCGGCGAGTTCCGGATTTTCATGCAGATCGTGCTGCCGACGATGCGGCCAGCGCTCGCTGCCCTCGGCATCTTCATGTTCCTGGGGCAGTGGAACGACTTCGTCTATCCGCTCATCGTGCTCAGGACGCCCGACGCCTACACGGTGCCGGTGGCGCTCGCGACCCTGCAGGGCGTCAGCACCACCGACTACGGCCAGCTGCTCGCCGGGACCGCCATGTCGGTGCTGCCGGTCCTGGGCATGTTCCTGTTCCTGCAGCGCCAGTTCGTGGCCGGCATCCTCGCCGGCGCCATCAAACAATAATCGGAGTCGTTGAGGTGCTGCTCGAGGGATACGCGGCCGTGCTGTCGCAATCGCGGTCGACAGTCGCGGGCGCACAGGTCACGCTGGGGGCGGGGTGCCGCATTGCCGACACGAGGCAATCGAACGGGCTCGAGGTGATCACCATCGCGGCGGGCAAAGAACCCATCCGGGTGTCGCTCGAAATTCCGCTTGGCGATGCCGAGGGCTACTGGTTTCCCAATGCCGGCGCATTGCGCACGCTGCCGCCGGACTGGCGCGGCACCGACAAGACCAGCATCATCTCCTCAAGCCCCCTGGGCTGCCTCTACGACCGGCAGGGCCGGAGCATCCTCGCCTTCGGGTTCGACCAGCAGGTCGAGGAAAGCCTTGTCCGCTTCGGCGTCTCTGAGGAGCACAAGAGCTTCGTCGTCTATTACGAGCACAAGGGCAGCGCGTCGCTCCGGCTGGCGCTGCCGAAACCGGGGCTGCCTTACGCCAGTGCAATTGGCGCCCTACGCGACTGGCTACGCGACGGCATCGGCGAGGCGCTGCCGGTTCCCCATGCGGGCACCGTCCCGGTCTACTGCACCTGGTATGCGTTCTCGCAGCGCGTCGATGCCCAAAAGGTCGAACGCGAGGCGGCGCTCGCTGCGGAATTGGGCTGCCGCGCCATCATCATCGACGATGGCTGGCAGAAGCACGGCAATGGCCGCTGGTATGCCGGTTGCGGCGACTGGGTCCCCGACACGGTGAAGTTCCCCGATCTGCGGGCTCACATCGATCGGCTGCGCGGCCTGGGCCTGTCGCCGATGCTGTGGGTGGCGCCGTTCCTGCTCGGCCCGGACAGCGGCGCGTATGCGCAGCTGAAGCCTTTTGCGCCGCATCATTCGGAGGGCCTCCGGGCAGCGGTCCTCGATCCGCGCTTTGCGCAGACGCGGCGGCATTTCGTCGAAACCTGCATCCGGCTGGTGCGCGACTATGAGCTGGCCGGCCTCAAGATCGACTTTCTCGACACGGTGGTGGTGTACCAGGGCACGGCGGGCAGCGGCGACATTGCCGATGTGGGCCAGGCGGTGCAGGCCACCCTGGCCGAGCTCCGGCAGGGGCTAGCTGATGCGGGCCTCGCGGACGTGCTGATCGAATTTCGACAGAGCTATATCGGGCCGGCGACCGCCCCCTACGGAAATCTGCTGCGCGCCGGCGACTGTCCGGCCGACGCCATACTGAACCGGCGCTCGGTGGTCGACACCCGGCTGATCGCTGCCGGCCAGGTGGTGCACGCCGACCCGGTGATGTGGGACGATCGAGCGGAGGCCGAGCCCGCGGCGCGACAGTTGATGAATGCCTATTTCGGCGTGCCGCAGATCTCGATGCGACTGTCGGAATTGGGCGAGCCACAGCGCGCCGCGATCCGGTCGATGCTGGAGCGCTGGATGCAGACGCGGGACACCGTGCTGTTCGGCGAGATCGCCGCCGGACTGCCCTCTGAGAACTATCCGCTGATCGCGGCGCGGCGCGCCCAGCAGCTGGTGGTCGGCGTCTACCAGCCGCTGGTCGCCGACCTCGATCTCGGAGGCATCGAGGAGATCGTCCTCCTGAACGCAACGGCGAGCGACCGGCTGGTGCTTCGGCTGCACGGCACGACAGCGGGCTGGGCCGGCCAATGCTTTGGTCCGGACGGCACGCCCGCCGGGACCCTTTCGCTCGTAGCGCGCGACGGGCTGGTCGAGCTGCAGGTCCCGGTCTCGGGTGTCGCCCACTTGCGCGCCGTCGCGCCTGATAGCAGAACAAGGCATGACCCGTGACCCCGACAAGGACGCCGACGCCGATGCGCAGTCGCCGCAGCGCCAGCGCCCCCGCTCGCCCGCCGGCAATGTAAGCCTGGCCGCCGTCGCAAGCCTCGCCGGTGTCAGCGAAGCCACCGTCAGCCGCGTCCTCAACCGCAAATATGGCGTGTCGGCGACGACGCGCGAGGCCGTCGAGACCGCGCTCCGCAAGATCGGCTATGAGCGTCCGGTCCGCGGCGAGCTCGTCGTACTGCTGGTGCCCAACCTGCTGGACGCGATCTTTGCCACGATGTGCGAGAGCATCGAGAACGAGATCACCCCCTATGGGCTCAGGACCATCGTCTGCCCCGGCGTCGCGCAGGAACGCGACTACATCGAATCGCTGCTCGACGCCGGCGTCGCCGCGGTGGTGTTCCTGTCCTCGAGCAACACCACACGGCACTCCGACCTCGTGGCGAGGCAGCTGCTGATCTCGCGCGGCATTCCGTTCATCGGCGTCAATGGCGGGTTCCCGGACATGCCGACCGCGGTGTTCTCGACCGACGACTGGCGGGCCGCCGAGATCGCCGTCGGCCATCTGTTCGACCTCGGCCACCGCCGCATCGGCATGTGTGCCGGGCCGGTCGGCAACACCCCGGCCGATCGGCGCGTCGAAGGCTTCGTGCAGGCCATGGACCGGCGCGGCCTGGCGAACTCCGAGGATTTCGTGGTCCGCCAGTATTTTGGCATCGAGGGCGGGCGGCACGCGGCCGACGAGCTGCTGGCGCTGGGCGTGAGCGCCATCGTGGCCTCGAGCGACGACATGGCGCTGGGCGCCGTGCGCTCGATCCAGCGCAACGGCCTCAAGGTGCCGGCCGATGTCTCGGTCATCGGCTACAACGATTCCTACATGCTGGATTTCACCGACCCGCCGCTCACCACCGTGCGACAGCCGGTCGAACGCATCGCCGAGAATACGACGCGCGCCATCCTCGCCCTCATCAGCAACCGCGAGCTGCCCCTGAGCGAGGTTCTGATCGAACCCGAGATCCGGCTCCGCGCCTCGACCGGTCCAGCCACCCGTTAGGCGACTGGCCGTCAGGCGGCCGGCAATCGTACGTAGTGGCCGCCCCCCAGGTGCTGTGCAGGCCCGAGCGGCTGCCGCGCCGTTTCGCGGACGGCGTTGACCTCCGCGGCGAACGCCGCCGCAATCGCCGGGTCGGCGCTGAGACTGACCGCCGGGTCCGGGACGGCCGACAGCAGTACGCGCGTATAGGGGTGAGCCGGCGCGGCGACCACCTGCTGCGAGGGTCCCCACTCGACGATGCGGCCGCCATACATCACCGCCGTGTCCTCGGCGAGGTAGTGCGCGGTGGCAATGTCGTGGGTGATGTAGAGGATCGTCAGCCCCCTCTCCCGCTTCAGCCGCGCCATCAGGTCGAGCACCGAGCGCCGGATCGACACGTCCAGCATCGAGGTCGGCTCGTCGGCGACGATGAGCTCGGCACCCACCGCCAGGGCCCGCGCCAGATTGACCCTCTGCCGTTGGCCCCCCGAGAGCTCGTGCGGGTATTTCTCGAGCGTGCGCCCGGGATCGAGCTCGACATCGGCCAGCGTCTGCGCGACCCGCTTGTCCAGCTCGTTCCTGGCGAGCCGGTGGTGCAGCCGCAGCGGCCGTTCGAGGTGATGGCGCACCGTGTGCGCCGGATTGAGCGCCGAGAACGGGTCCTGGAAGATCATCTGCGCGGCTCGCCGATAGGTGCCAAGCTCGCGCCGCGTCCTCAGCCGGCCGATGTCGCTTCCCCTGAACAGCACCTGTCCGGCGGTCAGCGGAAATGCGCCGATCGCGGCGCGGCCGAGCGTCGACTTGCCCGACCCGCTTTCCCCCACGATCGCCAGCGCCCGCCCCTCGTCGAGCCGCAGCGACACGTCGCGCAGTGCCTCGACCGCCTTGGCGCGCCCGAACATCGCCTTGAGATGATAGGTTTTGGTCGCGCCGACCATCTCGAGCACGGGGACGCCGGTCATGCGCCGACACTCAGTCGCGGCATCGCGTCCCAGAGTTTTCGCGTGTACGCCTCGACCGGCGCCTCGACGATCTGCCGCGTCGGCCCGACCTCGATGATGCGCCCCTCGAGCATGATGGCGATGCGGTCGGCAAACTGCGCCATCAGGGCCAGGTCGTGCGTGATGAACAACACCGAAAAGCCGAGCTTGGCCTTGAGGACGACGATTTCCTGCAGGATCTCGCGCTGCACCACCACGTCGAGCGCCGTGGTCGGCTCGTCCATGATGATCAGGTCCGGGCTGAGCGCCAGCGCCATGGCGAGCACGACGCGCTGGCGCATGCCGCCCGATAGCTGGTGCGGGTAATCGTCGAGCCGCACCCCCGCGATGCCGACCAGCTGCATCAGCTGCTCGGCGCGGGCGCGCGCTTCGGCCCGGCCCACTCCGGTGTGGCGGACGATCACGTCGCGGAACTGCTCGAAGATCGTCAGCACCGGATTGAGCGAGTTCATCGCGCTCTGGAACACCATCGACACCTTGCGCCAGCGCCAGCGCGCCAGTGCCGCCGGGTCGAGCGTTCGGATATCCTCGCCGTCGATCCGGATCGTCCCCTTCGAGATGATCGCCGGTGGCCGGTGCAGGCGCATCAGCGCCAACGCGATCGTCGACTTGCCGCAGCCGCTTTCGCCGGCGAGGCCCAGCACTTCGCCGCGCCCGATATCGAGATCGACGTCCTTGACAGCGCTGAACAGGCCGGTCGGCGTCATGAACTCGACGCGCAGGCCGCGCACCTCGACCAGCTGCGAGTTGTTGGTCACGCTCACGCCTCCGGCGCCCTGGCGGCGAGCTGGGCGCGATCAATCTCCCGCTGCACCTTGACCGACTTTGCCACTGCCCCGAGGGTCCGCAGCCGCGGATTGGAGATTTCGTCGATGCCGAAATTGACCAGCGACAGGCCGACGCCGATCAGCGCCACCGCGCCGGCGGGCGCGGCCACCTCCCACCAGGCGCCGGTCATGATCGCCGACGAGGTCTGGGCGTTGTAGAGCATCGTTCCCCAGCTCACCGCGTTGGGGTCGCCCAGGCCCAGGAATTCGAGCGTCGCCTCGGTGATGATGGTGTAGATGACGCTGCCGATGAAGTTGAAGCCGATGATCGACAGGAGGTTGGGAAAGAGCTCGACCGCAATCATCCGCCACACCGACTCGCCCACCAGCTCCGAAGCCTGGATGAACTCGCGTTGCCTGAGGCTCATGGTCTGCGCCCGGGTGACGCGCGCGCCCCACGCCCATGAGGTGAGCCCGATGATCAGCGCGATCACCATCGGGCTCGCCTGACCGACGAACGCCGCGATCACCAGCAGCAGCGGCAGCTGCGGGATCACCAGCGCGATGTTGGTGAGGAAATTGATCACCTCGTCGACCCAGCCGCCCAGATAGCCGGCGGTGATCCCCAGCGCCACGCCGATCGCGGTGACGATGAGCCCCGCCAAGACGCCGACGAGGAGCGAGGTGCGCGTGCCCCAGATCACCTGGGTGAGGACGTCGCGGCCCATGCGGGTCGCTCCGAAGAGATGCTCGAGCGAGGGCAGCTCATGCGGCCGCGCCACCCGCTGCAACGGGGCGTGCGTGGTGAGCAGCGGGGCAAACAGCGCAACCAGCACATAGGCGAGCACGATGCCCAGGCCAATGGCCGCCTTCTTGTTGCGAAACACGATGGTGACGAGCGACCGCATACTCAGGTCGTCCTCAGCCGCGGATCGAGGAACACGTAAGCAAGATCGACCACCAGGTTCGCCGTCAGCATGGCGAGCGTCATGATCAGCAGCTGGCCCTGGATCAACGGATAGTCGCGCGCCACGATGGCCACATAAAGCAGCCGGCCGACGCCCGGATAGTTGAACACCACCTCGGTGACGAGCGAGCCGCCCATCACCGCACCGATGGTCAGCGCGAAGGCGGTGACACTGGGCAGCATGGCGTTGCGCGCCGCGTAGTTGTAGCGCACCCGGCGGTCGCTGAGGCCCTTGGCGAGACCCATCACCACATGATCCTCGCCCAGCTGGCCGATCATGTTGTTGCGCATGGTGATCAGGTAGCCCCCGATATGGACGAAGGCGAGCGAGACGATCGGCATGACGGCGCTGCGTGCGACGCTGCCGAGGAATTCCGGCGAGAACGAGGGGTCGAGACGCGTATCGAAGGCGTAGCCCGTCGGCAGCCATTTGAGCGCTACACCGAAGATGAAGAGCGCGGCGAGCGCCACCACCACGGCGGGGATCGCCTGCATCGCCAGCGCCAGTGGCGAGACGACCGAGTCGAACGCGCTGCCGCGCCGCCACGCGGCCAGCACCCCGGTGAGGGACCCCACCGAGAACGCCAGGATCGAGGCCGTGCCGGCGAGAAAGATCGTCCAGGGCAGCGCGTTCCCCAGCACCTGCGTGACGGTCAGCGGATAGAACTTGATCGAGTAGCCCAGATCCCAGGTGAAGACACTCTTGAGGTAGGCCAGGAACTGCTCATGCAGCGGCCCGGTGGCAAAGCCGAAGGTCTTGATCAGGGCGTCGCGAGCCTCGGGCGGCAGCGCCGAGTTCGCCTTGGCGAACATGATGTCGACCGGGTTACCGGGCATCAGCCGGGGGATCAGGAAATTGATCACCGCGGCGACGAAAAAGGCGACGACATAAAATCCGAGTCTGCGCAGCACAAAGGCCATGCTCGCCTCCTGGCTCGTGGCTCCGCCGATCGTGGTCGGAGCGGGTCGAACGGCAAGGCCGGGTCGCGAAGGGAAGACCGCCACCCGGCCAGGCTCAAGGCTCGGCCTTAGTTGGCCACCGGCCTCAAAGCGAGGAGCTGCAGGACGCGCTCCGGCACGCCGCCATAGACCACCGGACGCGCCACCGGATTGTCCGCATTGAACCAGCCGGTGAACCGCTTGGTCGAGTACTCGTACCAGAGCGGGTTGTTGTAGACCGCGATGTACGGCAGATCGTGGCCGATGATCTCCTGGATCTGGTCCATGATCTTGTGCTGCGCCGCGTCGTCCGCCGTCTCGTAGAAGCTGTCGAGCAGCTTATCGAGCGCCGGGTTCGAGTAGTGCGACGCCGCCTGCCGGGTCTTGCCCACATTGGCGGAGTAGAGCGCCAGATCGAACTGGAAGTGCGGGTTGACGCCGCCGCGGATCGAGTTGATGCCGACATCGAAATCGCCGGCCTTGAGCTTGTCGCCCCACGGCCCTTCCTCGGGCGTCGACAGATGCGCATTGATGCCGATCTGCGTCAGCCCTTCGATCGCCAGCTGGCAGGTGTTGACCCAGTCGGTCCAGCCATTGGGCACGATCACGTCGAAGGCGATCTTGCTGCCGTCGGGGTTCTCGACGAACCCGTCGCCGTCGACATCCTTGTAGCCGCTGTCGGCGAGGAGCTTCTTGGCGGCGTCGATATTGTACTTGCTGAACTGGCCGTATTCCTTGTCGACCTCGGCGTTGTTCCACGAATGGAACGCCGCCCCCAGGCCCGAGGGATACTCATTGAGGGTCGGATAGCCGTAGCCGGCGATGTCGACCATCGCCTGGCGGTCCATCGCCATCGAGAAGGCGCGGCGGAAGTTGAGGTCGTTGAAGGCCTCGTGGTTGCCGGCGTTCTTGGTTTGCATGTTGAGGTTGAACACCACCATCGACCCGCCCGGAAACCAGTAGGCGTTGTGATCGGGATCGAGCCCCACATAGGTCTTCTCGATGTCGGGGAGGAACGAACCGAACCAGTCGAGCTCACCCTTGGTGACTTCGGTCAGCGTCTGGTCGTTGCCCGAGATCTGCGGGAAGCGCATGCAGTCGACAAACAGGTCCTTGGCATCCCAGTAGTGGGGATTGCGGCACTGTGTGTATTCCTGCGGCGTGAACCGGGTGACTTCGGTCATCGGGCCGGAGCCGACCGGCTTGGGGTTGGTGAAAGTCACCGGATCGGCGACGTCCTTCCAGATGTGCTCGGGCACGGTGTAGACCTGCACGAGCTTGTAGATCAGGCCAGTGTTGACCGCATTGAAGTGGATGGTGACGGAGTTTTCGCCGGTCAGCTCCACGCCCGAAATCTGGGTCCAGATGGCGTTGAGATCGAGCTCGGGGTGGGCCTTGAGCAGGTTGTAGGTGAACAGCACGTCCTTGGCGGTAAAGGGCTGGCCGTCCGACCACTGCACGCCGTCGCGGATTTTGAACGTCACGCTCTTGAGATCGTCCGAATAGGTGTAGCTCTCGGCCAGCCGGTACTCCGGCTTGCCACCCTGCAGCACGTTGAAGATCACCAGCGGCTCGAACAGGAAGTCCTCGACCGTCTCGAGCCGGGTCGAGGTGTTGAACGGATTGAAGTTGGCCACGAACGCCGTGGTCTCGGATGGAAACGCCGTCAGGATCGCTTCCGCCTTCGCCGCACCCGGCAGCGCCAGCGCCGTCGCCAGCAAGAGGTAACCCAATGCCCTCAGTCTCATGAAGTCTGCTCCCTGTGCCATGGCCCGTGCGGACCAATCCCCGCATCGAAGCGTCTCCCGCCGGTCGGGCGGGACGCGTTCTTGCAGGTTTGATGACAAACCGGTGCGGATGACGGCGTCACCCAGGCAATTGCGTCGAATTCGTCACGCAAGATCGTAAATTCCGGCAAAATCGGACCAAGCCGCGCCGCCTCGAATTGACGCGCCGGTGCAAAGGCGCTGGAACTTGCAGCCATCGACGCGGCGCGGGGGACGCGTTTGGGCCGGAGGGCAGAGGTGGGGCGGTTGCGAGTTCTCCCGGCAGGCTTCCGGGGCCGGTTGCTGCTGATCTTCCTGTTGATCAGCACCGTGCCGCTGCTCGCCACCGCGATTGCCTTCTTTACCGTCCTCAACTCCAATGTGGTCGCCGAGACGTTCGGCAAGCTCGGCTTCGTGCGCGACGCCAAGCGCAGTGAAATTCAGCAATATCTGAGCTTTGCCGAGCAGCAGGCGGTGAGCCTGTCGCGCTCCAACGCGGTGCGCTACGCCATCGGCGATTTCTACGGGTTCAGCTACGCCTTCCGGCAGATCGACCCCTCGCCCGACAAGGCGACCGCCCTGCTGCAGAAGATCTTTGCCGTCGACGATCCAAGTGGTGCGCACCAGTTGCCGGTCGACGATGACGGCCTGATCCGCCACGCGCTCGAATATGCCAACGCCCATGTGCAGTTCCATGAGGACTTCGCCAGCTTCGTGCGGGCCTCGGAATTCGACAATGTCTACCTGATCAACCCGGACGGGCGGGTCGTCTACTCCGTGATCAAGGATCACTATCTCGGCGGCGACCTGACGCTGGGCTTCCGCGGCACCCCGCTCGCCGATCTGGCGCTGCGCAGCGCCGCCGCTCCCGGCGGCGCTCCGGCGCTCGTTTCGGACTTCGCCCGCGACCCGATCACCGGCGAGTTTGCCGCCTATGTGGCAACTAGAGTTGAGTTCTATCACAAGTTCCGCGGCACCGTGGTCTTCCGTTTGCCGGCGCGCGGGCTGAGCCGCCTGATCCAGGCGCAGAACGGCCAGACCGGCAGTCTCTATCTGGTGAGCTCGAGCCATCAGTTCATTTCCGTCCCGGCGCTCGCAAGGGTCGCGATCGGCGATCCGGCGCCGATTGCGGCCGACGTGCCGGCGGCCCGCGATGCTGCCATTGTGCCGGCGGGCCTCGGCGGCGAAGCTGCGCTCTCGGCCTGGGCGCCCATTGCGTTCGGCGATCCCGGCTGGGTGCTGGTGGCCGAAGTCCCCAGCACCGTGGCGTTTGCCAGCGCCGAGGAGCTCAAGCGCGTGCTGATCGTGGTGGCGGCGATCTCGCTGCCGCTTCTCGTGCTCGTCGTCGTGGTCCTGTCGCGGACGATGACGGCGCCGGTCGTGCGGATGACGGCGGTCGCCGAAGCCATCGCCGAGGGCGAGCTCAATCGCGACGTGCCCGAGATCGCATCGCCGCGCGAGCTGAGCCGGCTGGCCGCGAGCTTCCGGCGCATGCGGGACGCACTGCGCGACCAGCTGTCACTCGTCGGCCAGAAGAACTCCGAGCTCGAGCGGCAGGTGCGCGTCATCGCCGAAAAGAACAGCGCCCTCGAAGAGGCCGACCGCAACAAGGACGCGTTTCTCGCCAACACCTCGCACGAGCTCCGCACCCCGCTGCACGGCATCATCGGCATCTCCGAGACGTTGGCCGGCGGCGTGGTCGGCGACCTGTCGAGCGCCCAGCGCAGCCAGCTCAACCTCATCACCTTCAGTGCCCGGCGGCTGTCGCGGATCGTCGACGATTTGCTCGACCTCTACCGCATTCGCCAGGGACGATTGCGCCTCGACATCCATTCGGTGCACGTCGCCTCGAGCGTGCGCAACGTCCTGCAGCTGTGCGAACCAATGCTGCGCGGCGAGCCGCTGACGCTCAGCGTCGAGATCGCCGACGACCTCGGCTATGTGATGGCCGACCCGGTCCGCTTCGAGCAGATCCTCTACAACCTCATCGGCAACGCCATCAAATACACCGACCATGGGGTGATCGCGATCACCGCCGAGCGGTTGCCGGGCGGCGATGTCTGCGTCCATGTCGACGACACCGGCCGCGGCATTTCCCCCGACAGCCTCGAGCGCATTTTCCAGCCGCTCGAACAGATCGACGGCCTCGAAGCCGCCCGCCAGTTCGGCGGCACCGGCCTCGGCCTCACCATCGCCCGGCAGCTGGCCAAGATGCTCGACGGCGATATCCGGGCCCGCTCCGTCGAGGCCCAGGGCTCGCGCTTCACGGTGCGCCTGCCGGGTGCCGACATGCCCGTCACCGAACACGAGCTTCTCGCCGATCCCGGACGGCCCGCCGGTCTGCACTCCGCCGTCGACCACGCGCAGGACGAGCCGGTTCTCATCGACCACAATCGCGACGACGCGGCGCCGCAGATCCTCGTCGTCGACGACGAGCCGATCAATCTGCAGGTCTTGCGCAACGTCCTGCAGCCCCAGGGCTATGTGGTCCGCTCGGCCGATGGCGGGCGCGCCGCGCTCGAGGCGGTTGAAAAGCAGCCACCCGATTTGATCCTGCTCGATGTGATGATGCCCGACCTCAGTGGGCTCGAGGTCGCGCGCCGCATCCGCCAGACGCACGGCCTGCTCGACCTGCCGATCATCATGGTGACGGCCCGCAGCCGGACGCGCGATGTGCTCGCCGGCTTCGAGCACGGCGCCAACGACTATGTGGTCAAGCCGTTCATGAAGGACGAGCTGCTGGCGCGTATCGCAACGCTGCTGGAAGCGCGCCGCGCCAGGGGCAAGGCCCGCGAGAACCTCGACCTCAAGACCGAGATCGAACGCCGGGTGCAGATCGAGGATGCGTTGCGGCTGTCGCAGCAGCGAATGGCCCGCCTGCTCGACGCCCTCACCGCGGGGGTGGTCTGCGCTGCCGAAAACGGCACCATCACCTATGCCAACGACGCGGCCTCGCTGCTCACCGGCCGGCGCATCCAGCCGGGCGTCACCAGCCTCGCGAGCCTCGTCTCGCCCGCCATCGCCGACACCCTGACGCGGGTGGTGCGTGCCGACGGCAAAGTGGTGCTCGAGCAGGTCCCGTGTGCGGCCGCTCCGTTGCTGCTCAGTGCCTTCGAGCTCGAGGCGGACGCGGGCGGCGGCTTCGCCTGCGTCCTCACCGCCCAGGCCGACGCCGGCCCCGGCGACCCCGAAAGCCTGGTGCGCGGTGTACGGGCCGCCATCGACAGCATCGGCCCCGAGCTGATGCGCACCCCGGCCGAGCCGAGCCCGGCGGCATCGACACCCGAGCCCGATGGCGACGAGTATCGCCGCGCCATCGTCGACGTGATGGTGACCGGCGTGACGCTGTGGCGGCGGGTGACGGGCAAGAGCAAGGTGGATTTCGCCGAAGCGAGCGGCATCTGGCGCGCCAGCTTTGATCGATCGTCGCTACAGGCGCGCACGCTCGACAAATATCTGCTCATCGAGACCCTTCCCGCCAATCCACGCTGGCGCGACGTGGTGCAGACCGCCGAGTTCGTCATCGCCGATATCGAGGCGGCGGCAGCGACCGATCCGGCTGTCGCCGCGTCCCGGACCGAGCTGGCGGAGCGGCTCGCTGCCCTGCGGTCCCTGCTCCGGCCGCAGCTGGTGGCCAAGCGCCCGGCGGCCACTGCCGCTTCGCTTTGATGTCGCCACCGGGAGAGTCGCCGGCGCGGCTGCCGGGGACCGAAAAAGCGAAAGCCCGGGTTTCCCCGGGCCCGCAAGCGCTTCAATCTCTTGGTGAATTTGGAGCGGGCGAAGGGATTCGAACCCTCGACCCTAACCTTGGCAAGGTTATGCTCTACCCCTGAGCTACACCCGCACTCCGTGCACCGCTCCGGCCGTCAATCACTTGGCAGCAGGCGAAGCGCGGCCTATATGCCCAATCGATATCACCTTTGCAACCCTAAATCCCGCCGGTCCGGCTGCCCACTGGCAAGCGCCTGTGCCCGCGTGCGAAAAGGGTAAACACCAGCTCCCGAGAGAGTCTCGCCGTGAACGTCAACCTGTCGCAGCCTTCGCCCCAGACCCCGCCCGTCGCCCTGATCAAGGAGTCGACCGATCGCGCCTTCAAGGCCGACGTCATCGATGCCTCGCTCGAGGCGCCGGTCCTTGTCGACTTCTGGGCCCCCTGGTGCGGCCCCTGCCGGGCGCTGACCCCCACCATCGAGAAGGTGATCAACGAAAAGGGCGGCAAGATCCGGCTGGTCAAGATCAACATCGACGAGAACCCGCAGATCGCCGGCCAGCTCGGCGTGCAGTCGATCCCCAACGTCTTCGCCTTTGCGGGTGGTCGGCCGGTCGACATGTTCCTGGGCAACATGCCCGAGACCGAGGTGCGCAAATTCGCCGACCGCGTGATCGCGGCGGCCGGACCGGGCAAGCCGCGCGCCGGCTCGATCGAAGATGAGATCAAGAACGCCCTGACTGCGGCCAAGCAGGGGCTCGACAGCGGCGACCTCAATACCGCTGCGCAGATCTACGGCATGGTGCTGCAGCACCAGCCCGAGAACGCCGAGGCCCTGTTGGGCATGGTGCGCGTCTACCTCAAGGCCGGCGAAGCCGAGCAGGCGCAGGCCGTGCTCGACACTGTGCCCGAGGCCGCCCGCAAGGGCGCCGACTACACCTCGCTCGCCGCCGAACTGAAGCTTCTGAGCGAAGCTGCCGACCTTGGCGGGACCGGTGAGCTGGAGCGCAAGGTTGCGGCTTCGCCCGACGATCATCAGGCCCGCTACGATCTCGCCATCGCGCTCAATGCCGAAGGCAAGCGCGTCGAGGCCGCCGAGCAACTGGTGACGCTGATGAAGCGCGACCGCGCCTGGAACGAAGACGGCGCGCGCAAGAAGCTTCTGGATTTCTTCGAGGCCTGGGGCGCCAAGGACCCGGCCACCCTCAAGGGACGGCGACTGCTCTCGTCGCTGCTGTTCTCGTAATGGCCAAGACCTACAACGCCCCCGCCGACCTGCCCGAGCACGTGCCGCTGTTTCCGCTCGCGGGAGCCCTGTTGCTGCCGTTTTCGCAGCGGCCGCTCAACATCTTCGAGCCACGCTACGTCCAGATGGTCGACGACGCGCTGGGGGGCAACCGCCTGGTCGGCCTCATCCAGCCCGAGGACGCATCCGAGGAGAGCCCGCGCGGTAGAGCGCCGCTCCAGAAGATCGGCACGGTGGGTCGCCTGACCCATTGGGAAGAGCATGGCGACGGCAAATACTTCATCATCCTCGAAGGCGTGAGCCGGTTCGAGCTCGGCACCGAGCTCACCGTGATGACGCCCTATCGGCAGGCGATGATTTCGGCCGAACGTTTCGCGCTGGATTTCGACCATGGCTTCGGCGAGGACGCGGTGGACCGCACGCGCTTTCTCAAGATGATGAAGGACTACGCCGAGTTCGCCAATTTCGAGCTCAACTGGGACGAGATCAACAAGACCGGCACCGCCGACCTGGTGAACTTCTGCTGCATGGTCTCACCCTATGGCGCCAGGGAAAAGCAGGTGCTGCTCGAGGCCAATTCGCTCCAGGCCCGCGCCGAGACGCTGATCGCACTGGCCGAGTTCGAGATGGCCAAAGGCTCGAGCGCCAGCGCGCAGCTGAACTGAGCCCCACCTTGGCCGACAGTCCCGAGCGCCGCTACGAGGTCGATCCCCGCACGCTGGAGATGCTGGTCTGCCCGCTGACCAAGACGCGTCTGGTGCTGAGCGCTGACCGGACGGAGCTGATTTCAGTTGCGGCGCACCTGGCTTTCCCGATCCGCGAGGGCGTGCCGATGCTGGCCCTCGACGAGGCGCGCGACGTCGATCCCGACGAAATGCGCCTCCATTTCCCGCCCACCGTATGACTGGCGAGCGCAACCTGGCGCGGCTGCTGGCGTCGCTTGCGCCCGAGCTTGATCCCGCGCCCTACGTCTTCGTCGGCGGGCTCGATGCGGTGCCTCCTGGTATCGCGCCGCTCGCAACGTTCCGGGAAGCCGAGGGCCTGAGCCTGGTGGTTGCCGCTGCCGCCTGGGCGAGCGCCGGACGACCGGCTTCCGCTCCCTATGCGCGGCTCACCATGATGGTGCATTCCTCGCTCGAGGCCGTCGGCATGACCGCCGCCATCGCCGCCGCACTCACTGAACGAGGCATCAGCGCCAACGTCATCGCCGCCTACCACCACGACCACATCTTCGTGCCGTGGGATCGCCAACAGGAGGCGCTGGCCGCAATCGAAGTGCTGGCGGAGACCTCGTCCGCCTGAGCTATTTCGGCGGCTGCACCAGATATTGCGCCACGCCGTTGCCGAACGACCAGTCGCTCAGCGTGTCCTCGACGAGATTGATGATCACGTCCTCGCGGCGGATGCCAACGCGCTCGTGGAGGCCGTCGGCGATGAACTTGAAGAACGCCTGCTTGACCTCGTTGCTCCGCCCTTCGCGCAGCGTCACCTGGATCATCAGTGCATCGGCGGTGCGTTCGATGCCGAGGAAATGCCGGTCGATGAACAGCGTCTCGGGCCAGTGCTCGGTGATGACGTGGAAGCGATCGCCCTCAGGTGCCTTCAGCACGCCGATGATCGCCAAATAGACGACATCGGAGAGCTGGCGCTTGTACTCGGCGGATTTGCCCGCCGGCATGTCGATACGAACGAGCGGCACGGCGGCTTCTCCTAGAGCGGCATTCCGCGCAACAGCCGCGGACCCGAGCGGTCAAGTCCGGCGGCGCGGCTGATCAGCGCCGATTTGACCGGCGCGATCCGGTCGACGACGCCGAGGCCGAAATCGCGCACCGCGCGCACCGGCGCCAGATCGTTGGAGAACAGCCGATTGAGATTGTCGGTCACCGCCGCCATCAGGGCCGCATCGAAGCGGCGCCACGCCTGGTAGTCGGCAAGCACCGTCGGCGCGCCGTGATCCAGCCCCAGCCGCAACGCATCGATCACCGCTTCGCTCAGCGCCGCCACGTCCTTGAGGCCCAGGTTGAGCCCCTGGCCGGCGAGCGGATGGATGACATGGGCCGCGTCGCCGATGATGGCGAGCCGCGGCGCCACGAACTCGCGCGCCAGTTGTAGCTTCAGCGGGAAGCTCTGCAGCGGCTCCTCGACCGTCACTCGCCCCAGGCTCGAGCCCATCGCGGCCTCGATTTCGACTGCCGCCTCCTCGAGCGGCAACGATTTGAGCCGCACCGCCTCGTCCGTCGATTCGGTCCATACCAGGGACGAGCGGTTGCCGCTCAACGGCAGGCTGGCGAACGGTCCCGCCGGCCGGAAATGTTCGTAGGCCGTGCCCTCATGGGGCAGCTCGTGGGCGATGGTGGTGACCACCCCGGCCTGGTGATAGTCGTGGCTGACGACGCCGATCCCCGCCATTGCCCTGAGACCCGACATCGCTCCGTCGGCCGCCACGATCAGCGGCGCCCGCAGCGCGCGGCCGTCCTTAAGGCTGAGCGTCGCGTCGGCGACCCCGGCGGCATAGCCGGCGACCTCGGCGGGCGCGATGAACTCCACTCGCGACTCGGCGGCGTCGAGCAAAGCCGCCGTCAGCGCCCGGTTGGGCACCATATGGGCGTAAGGCTCACCCGGCACGACGTCGCCCTCAAAGCTCAGGAACACCGGCCGCGAGAGATCGCCGCGACCCGAGTCGGAGATCTTCATCGCCCGGATGGCGGTGGCGTCGGGCAGCAACGCTCCCCAGACCCCCAGCGCCTCGAGCACCCGGCGGACGCCGGCCGAGAGCGCAAAAGCCCGCTTGTCGTCCGGCACCGTGAACGGCCGGCGGTCGACCAGCGCCACGCGCATGCCCTTCTGGAAGCGCGTCAGCGCCAGGCCCTGGCACAGTCCCACCGGACCGCCGCCAACAATTATGACGTCATAGGAGCTTTCGGCCATGGCCTCGATTCCGCTTCGCGCCGATTTGTCGCCCGCCCATCCCGCCTAAGCAAGCGCCATGGTGGCGCATGCTGCCTTGTTCGTAGGCAATTTCGCCCGATTTGCCCAAATTGTGGGCTGTCATCAGCGTGTCACGCGGTCACCAGCGCCGCGGCCGGTGTCATCCGCCGCAATTCCCTTAACAGAATCATAACCTTGGGCACCCGGCCCGGGTTTGGCACGGCATTTGAGTCTGGGAACGGCATTGGAGACCAAGTGGTAAGTCGAAAGGGGCATCCATGAAACTGGTGATCGCAATCATCAAGCCGTCGCGGCTTGAAGAGGTGCGTCAGGCGCTGAACTCGCTCGACGTGCACGGCATGACCGTGACCGAAGTCAAAGGCTATGGCCGCCAGAAGGGCCATTCCGAAATCTATCGCGGCACCGAATATGCGGTGCACTTCCTTCCCAAGCTGAAGATCGAGATCGCCGTCGAGGACAGCCAGTCCGACGCGATTGTCTCGGCCATTCGCGAAAGCGCCCAGACGGGCCGTATCGGCGACGGCAAGATTTTCGTGCTCGACCTTCTCGCGGTCACCCGCATCCGCACCGGCGAAACCGGCGCGGCGGCCCTCTAGTGCTGCGCTGATTCCAGGAGAACCCCAATGCAACTGAACAAGACTATGACCGTGCTTGGGTCGGCGCTGGGCGCGCTGGCCCTGCTCGCCGGTCCGGCGCTGGCGCAGGACGCCGCCGCCCCCAAGCTCGACACCGGCAACACCGCCTGGATGCTCACCTCGACCGCGCTGGTCCTGATGATGACCATTCCGGGCCTGGCGCTGTTCTACGGCGGCATGGTGCGCAAGAAGAACGTGCTGGCGACCATCATGCAGTCCTTCGCCATCACCTGCCTCGTCACCATCCTGTGGTTCGTGGTCGGCTACTCGATCGCCTTCACCGATGGCGGCCCGACCCAGGCGTGGCTGGGTGGTTTCAGCAAGCTCTTCCACAACGGCATCACCACCTCGACCCTGTGGCTGCCGGGCGTCGCGAACATTCCTGAATTCGTGTTCTCGATGTTCCAGCTGACCTTCGCCATCATCACCCCCGCGCTCATCGCCGGCGCCTTTGCCGAGCGCATGAAATTCTCGGCCATGCTCATCTTCATGGGCCTGTGGTCGGTTGTGGTGTACTCGCCCATCGCCCACTGGGTGTGGGGCGGCGGCTTCCTCGGCGGCCTCGGCGTGCTCGACTTCGCCGGCGGCACCGTGGTCCACATCAACGCCGGTGTGGCGGGCCTCGTCTGCGCCCTGGTCCTCGGCAAGCGCAAGGGCTTCGGCACCACCAACATGGCGCCGCATAACCTCGTGATCTCAGTCATCGGCGCCTCCCTGCTGTGGGTCGGCTGGTTCGGCTTCAACGCCGGCTCCGAGCTCGCGGCCGATGGTCTGGCCGGTGCCGCGATGATCAACACCCAGGTCGCGACCGCCGCGGCGGCTCTTGCCTGGATGTTCGCCGAGTGGATCGTGGTCAAGAAGCCGAGCGTGCTGGGCATCATCTCGGGCGCTGTGGCCGGCCTCGTCGCCGTCACCCCGGCCTCGGGCTTCGTCAATCCGATGGGTGCCTTCATCATCGGCATCGTCGCCGGCGTCCTCTGCTACCTCGCCGCGGCGCACATGAAGAAGATGTTCGGCTATGACGACTCGCTCGATGCCTTCGGCGTCCACGGCGTGGGCGGCATCATCGGCGCGCTGCTGACCGGCGTGTTCGCCGACCCGGCGATCAACTCGCTGGGCCAGAACCACTCGATCGTCACCCAGGGGATCGGCATCATCGCCACCATCGCCTGGACCGCCGTCGCGTCCTTCGTGATCCTGATGATCTGTAAGGTGCTGGTCGGTCTCCGTCCCTCCGAGCAGGAGGAAGAGGAAGGCCTCGACATCACCCAGCACGGCGAAAGCGTCAACGAGTGATGGAGCGCGCCCAGGAAAAGTGGAAGCCGGTTTTCCGCTTCGGGCGCGCGACCACTTAGCGACCACCCTCCCGAGGCCCTGGCGCGCGCATCCCTCAGCGCGCCGGGCCCGACTTGGACAGCCGGGTTGCGGCCTGGCTGTCTCTTCTCCCGGTGCGTCGTCAGGAAAAGTGCGACGCGGTTTTCCGGTTCGACGACGCGACCAACGACAAGCCGGTTCGATCCGGCGTGCAGTCCACGTTCCTCTTGGCCCGCCACAGAGGCTTCCCACTCGCAAACTGCGTGGGCTGCACACCCGATCGAACGCACACAGGACGGCCCGCCTCGGCGGGCCGTTTTTGTTTCCCCACGCAACCCTCCCGGCCGGCATAGTTAGCCTGCGGTTAACCACGCCATCCTAGGATCGGCACTCAAGTATTAGTTCAGAGTGTTGCGATGCCGGCCCGTCCCCTGCTCGAAGCCCAATCTCCTGCGCCAGCCATCGCCATCACCATACCGGTCCGCCTGATCGGCATCGTCGTGCTGGGGCTCGTGGCCGTGACCATGGCGGCGCTCGCGTCCTGGTCGGTGGACGATCCCTCGTTTTCCTATGCGACCAGCAAGCCAGTCGCCAACTGGCTGGGCTTCCCCGGCGCCGTCATCGCCGATTTCAGCTTCCAGGTGCTGGGGCTCGGCATCATTGCGCTGCTGATTCCACCGGCGCTGTGGGGTTGGAGCTTCCTGCGCCGGCGCGTCCCCTCGGCCATGGCCCTGCGCCTGATCGCCTGGATCGGCGCCAGCGGCCTCGCCTGCGGCGTCCTGGCTTTCCTCCCGGCGCCGGCCAGCTGGCCGCTGCCAACCGGCCTCGGCGGCCTGATTGGAACCGGATTCTCCAACCTCGCCGCGATGGTCACCGGCGCCCATCCGCAGCCCGTCACCGCCTGGCTCTTTGCCATCATCCTGATGGCGCCGACCTTCGCACTGTTCTGGATCGCACTGGGCCTTGGCGCGTTGGCGCTGCCGGGCACGGCGACCAAGGCCAAGGGCAAATCGGCCAAAGCCGCCGACGACAGGCACGAGCGTACGGGCATCCTCGACATCGCCATCGGCGCGCTCGTGCATCTGGGCTTTTCGGCGCAGACAGCCTTCCGCCGCGCGATCGCCCAGGCCCGCGCCAACGCTGCCGCCAAGCGCGAGGCGGACGCCGCCGAGTGGCGCGAGGGCGCTGCGGAGCCAAGCCTCGCGAGCCGCACTCCCAGCGTTGCCGTGCTGCCCGATGAGCGCCGCGAGCCGGCCATGACCGTGCAGCGCCGGATCTTTGCCGCCCCGTCGTCCGATGTGGTCGACGAAGACGAAGAGATCCTCGACGAGGACGACGGATATGAGGAGCCCGTGCAGGTCGCGCCGGCCCGCTCGCCACGCGTCGCCGCCCCCGCCAAGCGTCCCACCCCTGGCGTCCGGGCCGCCCGCGAGGCCCAGGGCTCGCTGCTCGAGGACGCCAACGGCTTCGAGTTGCCCGAGCTCAGCCTGCTCGCCGAGCCCAAGCCGCGCGGCATGTCCGAGGAGCTTCGCCCGGAGCGGCTCGAAGCCATGGCCCGCCGTCTCGAGGGCGTGCTCGAGGACTTCGGCGTCAAGGGCGACATCATCAATGTGCGTCCCGGCCCGGTCGTCACCCTCTACGAGCTCGAGCCGGCGCCTGGCATCAAGTCGAGCCGCGTGATCTCGCTCGCCGACGACATCGCCCGCTCGATGAGCGCGATCTCGGCGCGCGTCGCCGTGGTCCCCGGCCGCAACGCCATCGGCATCGAGCTGCCCAACGAGACGCGCGAGACCGTGTACCTACGTGAGATGCTGGCGAGCTCCGACTTCGAAAAGATGAAGGGCAAGCTGCCCATCTGCCTCGGCAAGACCATCGGCGGCGAGCCGATCATCGCCGACCTCGCCCGCATGCCGCATCTGCTGATTGCCGGCACCACCGGTTCGGGCAAGTCGGTGGGCATCAACACCTTCATTTTGTCGCTGCTCTACCAGATGACGCCCGAGCAGTGCCGTCTGATCATGATCGACCCCAAGATGCTGGAGCTCTCGATCTATGACGGCATTCCGCATCTGCTGACGCCGGTCGTCACCGATCCGTCCAAGGCCGTGACCGCCCTCAAATGGGCGGTGCGCGAGATGGAGGATCGCTACCGCAAGATGAGCAAGATCGGTGTGCGCAACATCGACGGCTTCAACCAGCGCGTGTCGGAAGCCGCGAGCAAGGGCGAGACCATCACCCGCACCGTGCAGACCGGGTTCGACCGCGAGACCGGCGAGGCGATCTACGAGAGCGAGCAGTTCAACCTCGAGCCGCTGCCCTTCATCGTCATCGTCATCGACGAGATGGCCGACCTGATGATGGTGGCCGGCAAGGACATCGAGGGCGCGGTGCAGCGCCTTGCGCAGATGGCGCGCGCCGCCGGCATCCACGTCATCATGGCAACGCAGCGCCCGTCGGTCGACGTCATCACCGGCACCATCAAGGCGAACTTCCCCACCAGAATCTCGTTCCAGGTGACCAGCAAGATCGACAGCCGCACCATTCTGGGCGAACAGGGCGCCGAGCAGCTCTTGGGCAATGGCGACATGCTCTATATGGCCGGCGGCGGCCGCATCCGGCGCCTGCACGGCCCGTTCGTTTCCGACGGCGAAGTCGAGAGCATCGTCAACCATCTGAAGAGCCAGGGCACGCCCGACTACCTCGACTCGATCACCGCCGAGGAAGACGAGGAGTTCGACCCGGCGTCGGCGATCGGCGAGGATGGCGGCGGCTCGGGCGACGAGCTCTACGACAAGGCGGTCCACATCGTGCTCACCGACAAGAAGGCCTCGACCTCCTACGTCCAGCGCCGCCTCGCCATCGGCTACAACAAGGCTGCGACGCTGATCGAGCGCATGGAAAAGGAAGGCGTCATCTCCGCCGCCAACCACTCGGGCAAGCGCGAGATTTTGGTCGGCGGCGACTCGTACTAAATACAAGCGTTGACTTATATAAGCATCTGCTTGTAGACCTTCGTCGATCAGACGGAGGAGCCAGATGGTATTCGATCCCACGACCCATATGCCGCAGCTGACGCGTGTGGTGCGCAACCTCGAACGCGACGGCAAGCCCGCAAAGGCGGTCGTCGCGTCCTGCGTGTATGACACCGACGCCGCCGACCTCTGGGACGCTCTGACCAACCGGGAGCGTCTGCCGCGTTGGTTCCTGCCGGTCAGCGGCGACCTGAAGCTTGGCGGCCGCTACCAGTTCGAGGGCAATGCGGGCGGCACCATCACCGAATGTGTGCCGCAAAAGAGAATTGCCGCGACCTGGGAATTCGGCGGCGGCGTGAGTTGGGTGACGGTGACGCTGACCCCTGAAGCCGCCGGCACGCGGTTCGAGCTCGAGCACGTCGCCGAGGTCGGTGCGCACTGGGACAAGTTCGGGCCGAGCGCCGTCGGCACCGGATGGGAGCTCGGCTTCCTCGGTCTTGCGGGCCATATCGCCGAGCCGGCGACGGCGATGGATCCGGCAACCGGCGCAGCGTGGCCCGCCACGCCTCAGGGCAAAGCCTTCGTTCGCATCTCGACCACAGGCTGGGGCGAGGCGGACATCGCGGCGGGCGAAGGGGCGGAGGCGGCACGTGACCGCGCCGAGCGGACACGAAGATTCTACACAGGCGAGACGAGTTCGGCCTTCTAGCGGTTGGCCAGGCGAGGCCTCCAGGAATCGATCGGCCAGAGGGGAAAGATACTGCGATGCACGCCTTCGACGTCCTCGGCGATCCAGTGCGCCGCCGCATTCTCGAGTTGCTGGCCGGCAACGAGCTCGCTTCGGGCGAGGTCGTCGAGGCCATCGCCGCCGAATTCGGCATCACCCAGGCGGCCGTCTCGCAGCATCTGAAAGTCCTGCGCGAGTCGGGCTTCGCCAGCGTGCGCGCGGCGGGGACCCGCAGGCTCTATTCACTCGATACCGCTCCGCTCCAAGAGGTCGATGCCTGGCTCGACCATTTCCGTGGCTTCTGGACCCATCGTCTCATGGCGCTCGGCACCGAAATCGCTCGCGGCAAGACGCAGCGCGGCAAGCGCTGATCGTGACCGCGGGAACTTCCCGCTCTTGCCGCAATTGTGGCCGAGGCTTACGTCACTAGCGAGCCTGAGGAGTGCCTATGCTTCGCCGTTCCCTGCTGGCCTTGATGGCCGTGACCGCCGCGCTGCCCGCGACCCGCGCTTTTGCCGAAGGCGAGCCGCGCAAGTTGACGCAGGAGGAGACCGACCTCATCAACGCGGTTTCGGCGCATAACTCCGCCATCACCTCGATGACCGGCAAATTCCTGCAGGTCGATACCCAGGGGCAGCGGATCGAGGGCGTGTTCTATCTGCAGCGGCCGGGCAAGATCCGGTTCCGCTACGCGCCACCCAGCCATCAGGAAATCCTTTCGATCGGCAACGGCTTTTACGTCATCGATCGCGAGGAAAAGACGCAATATGCCTACCCGCAGGACAAGGTGCCGCTACGCCAGTTCCTCGAGGACAAGATCGACCTGCTGCATGCCGGCCTCGTCGCCATCAACCAGTCGGCCAGCTATCTCGAGCTGACGCTGCAGGACGATACCCCCGTGGGCACCGTGAAGGTGGCGCTGGTGTTCGACAAGGAAAGCCAGGATCTGGTGCAGTGGGTGCTGACCAACCCCGACGGCACCGACCTCACCTTCTCGATTTACGACGTCCAGAAGGGTGTCGATATCCCCAAGGCGACCTTCTACCTCAACATCAACGACTACAATCAGATCCAGAACCCGAACGGGTAGACCTTAGCCTCCCCGCGCTGAAGTCCCAGTCGTCACCCCTTCTCCCCTTGAGGGAGAAGGTGGATCGCGCCTTGGCGCGAGACGGATGAGGGGTTGTTTCAGTGACCACGAATGTGGAGAAAACCCCTCATCCGCCCTTCGGGCACCCTTCTCCCTCAGGGGGAGAGGGTCGACACACCGGCGTCGCGGTTCAACGGCTTTGGGGGATGACTAGAAGCAAATTCGCAGGCATTGAAGCCTCGTCATTCTTCCCGAGCCCTCATGCCCTCCCTCGCCACCTGGAACATCAATTCCGTTCGGCTGCGCCTGCCGCTGGTTCTCGAGTTCCTGAAGAAACACCCCGTCGATGTCCTGTGCCTGCAGGAGATCAAGTGCCAGAACGAGCAGTTCCCGCGCGATGGTTTCACCGAGGCTGGCTACGGCCATCACGCGGTGCACGGGCAGAAGGGCTATCACGGCGTCGCCATCGTCTCGAAGCACCCGCTCACCGACATTTCGAGCCGCGTCTTCTGCGAGATCGAGGATTGCCGGCACATTTCGGCGGCGGTGGATTTCGGGCGCGGGCCGCTGACCGTCCACTCGATCTACATTCCGGCCGGCGGCGACACGCCTGACCCGAAAATCAATCCCAAGTTCAAGCACAAGCTCGATTTCCTCAAGGAGCTCAAAGCCTGGTTCGGCGAGGCGCATTTCAAGGACCGGCAGCTGATCTGCGGCGACTTCAACATCGCCCCACATGAAGACGACGTCTGGAGCCACAAGCAGCTGCTCGACGTGGTCAGCCACACCCCGGTCGAGACCGAAGCGCTCGATGCGCTGCTCAACGGCAATCATGGCTGGGTCGATCTGGTGCGACGGCACCTCCCGCATGACGGCAGCAAGCTCTACTCCTGGTGGAGCTATCGCGCCCAGAATTGGGAGCTCTCCGATCGCGGCCGCCGGCTCGACCACATCTGGGCCACCGCCGACATCGCCGCCCGCTCGACCGGCGCCGAGATCATCAAGCCGGCCCGCGGCTGGAGCGATAAGCCGTCGGACCATGTGCCGGTGATCAGCCATTTCTGAGGAGAGCGCCATGACCGATCGCCAGCTCGTGAGCTCCGGCTCCTATCTCGAGCCGATCATCGGCTTTTCGCGTGCGGTGCGCGTCGGCAACATCGTCAGCGTCGGCGGCACCGCCCCGATCGCCGCCGGTGGCGGCACCACCGCCAAAGGCGACGTCTACGGTCAGGCCAAACGCATTTTCGAGATCATCGGCAAGGCGCTGGCCGACGCAGGCGCGAGCTTCGAGCACGTCACCCGCACCCGGGTCATCCTTTCCAGCACAGTGGGATCCGAAGCTTGGAATTCACGTGACTTGAAGTCGC